>Ga0129299_1002159_pt1 | contig 13093 bp, 9 predicted proteins | sample ConPoolayeCmetaG_FD_94477 | JGI IMG/M metagenome (GOLD analysis project Ga0129299, IMG submission 94477) | Hot spring microbial mat communities from California, USA to study Microbial Dark Matter (Phase II) - Cone Pool mat layer C metaG ... | reverse complement strand
GGAAAGCGTCAGGTCCTGTCCCTCCGGCGTGCCGTATACCAGACCCTGAAGGGCCTCCCAGCTCGACCAGACCTCTCGGCTCAGTGGGGACCAGGTCGGGTCCAGCACCCGAAAGGTGCCGTCCTCGTTCCGGATGACGGTGACCGTATGGTTGAACTGATCGGCGGGAATTCGCTCGACCCGCGAGCCGGCCATGGTCAGGGCCGGGTACACCTCCAGCCCGAGGACGCGAAGCATGGTCACCAGCATGCCCGCCTTGTCCTTGCATACGCCGCCGCGATCGCGGAAAGTCTCCACGCTCTTGTGCAGGGTAAAGCCCTCGCAGGGTCCGCGGCTGGTTCCGACATAGCGGACATTATCGGCCACCCAGTGCAGGCAGGCCCGAATCTTGGCTTCCATGTCGGGCAGGCCCTCGGTCAACTCCCTTACCTTGGCCCGAATGGCGTCGTCGGCCTCGAATTGTGCCTCGTTGACCTCGAAGAACCACCGCGACTTCATGAACCAGTCGGGCAGCGTGGCCATGACCAGCTTCGGCACGTTGTCGTCCGGTGCGGTCATGTACGGCTCGGTCTTGATCGGCGGCAGATCCTTCGCCCACCAGCTCAGGATGTGCGCGTCCGGCCCGAACCAGAAGGACGACTGGATCGATCCGTTGTACTCCTCATACTGGACCGGCTTGTCTTTCGGCATATGCACCGTGTACCGCTTGCGGACCACGGGCGTGCTGCCTTGGAAGAGCGTGGTCTCGTACCAATGGCCGGGCATCGGGGGTTGCAGGGTCTCTTCCGGCCCGCCGCCGCCGGGCTGTTCGCCGGCGGCCAGATAGGCGATGTTGAAGCCGATCTTGCTGATGCGGATCTCGAGGCAATCCCCGATGTCCAGCCGCGGCAGGTCCAGCACATGCTGCTGGTTGCCCCAGTAAATGGCGTGCTGCGGCGCGGGTTGCGTGAACACCTCCGAAACCGGCACGTCCTCGATGTCGCCGTCCGCTCGGTGAATGCGGACCCGTTTGAAGGTGATGCGGTTGGTGGCCGGGTCGAATTCCTGCCGGAGCGAAGCGTAGGACCGGATGCCGGCGTCGGTCAGAATCTTGACCACCTGGCAGCTCTCGGTCGTGGCCAGGCCGCTTTCCTGCACATGGACATCCGCCTCGTCGAGCAGGAAAACCACCGCGGCCTGGTCGTAGGCGGCGGCATCGCCCGCGGCCTTGATCAGTTGTCTGATTTCCTCATCCGTGGCCGGCTTGGGCGGTTCAGCCGCGGCCGCCTGCGTGAACAGGGCCACGGCCAACGCCAGGCCGACGCCGAGTCCGGCTCTCCATCGTCGATTCATGCGGAATCCCCTTGGTCAAAAACACGACCCACGACAGGTTCAGAAAGTCGACAGCCCCCGCTCGCCCCGGGTGCCGGACCAGGAGCTTACCCGAAAGCCGGCCGCGACGCCAGCCGCATTCGCCGTTCAGCCCCCGGCGCCGGAGCCGTTGCGGATCCCCATCACGTCCTTGCGGAAGACGCGGGTCTCCAGCGCCTTGATGTAGTCGCTCCAGTCGCTGTCCGCGTTCTTGGGGGCATTGATGGCCGCTAGGCACATGTGGACCTTGGCATCGATGTTGTCGAGGTAATGAACCAGAAAGGCCTCAGGGCACGCCGGCAGCTTGGGGCTGCCGAATTCGTAGGCTCCATGATGGGCCAGCACGATGTGGGTCAGGACGCTCTGGAGATCCGCCGGGAAGGGCTGGCCGGTCTCCTGCTCGACGGCGGCGGCTTTCTGATCGATCCAGATGGCGGCCTGGGTGATGTGGCCCACCAGTTGGCCGCCGTTGGTATAGGCGAAATTCGTCTCGTAGCACAGCTCTGCGGCCTTGCCGATGTCATGCAGGAACACCCCCACCAACACCAGATCCCGGCTCACCTCCGGATAGTGGCTGTCGCTCGCGTCGTGGCGGCCCAGCAGGCGAACCGCCAGCTCCAGCACGCTCAGGGTGTGCTCCAGCAGACCGCCCAGGTAGGCGTGGTGGTTGTGGATCGCGGCGGGAGCCCGCTGAAAGGCGGCGACGATCTGCTCGTCCTTCACGAAATGCTTGACCAGGGCCAGCAGGTGGGGGCTCTTCACCGTCCGCAGGATCGCCACGACGCGATTCCACATCTCCTCGATGTCGTGCCGTGTCCGCGGCAGGAAATCCGCCAATTCGATCTGCGCGGGATCGGCCGGGCGAAGGCCCTCCACGATGAACTGCGCGTTGCCTTTGTAGCTTTCGACCCGGCCCCGGACCCGAACGAAACTCCCCTCGCTGATCTGCTCGTACATCGACTGGGTCGCGCTCCAGATGCGGCCGAGGATCTGGCCGGTGCGGTCGGCCAGGACGAGGTGAATATAGAGACTGCCGTTGGTGGTCGTCCGCAGGTCCTTCTGCACCACCAGAAATACGTCGTCGCTGATCTGCTCCCCGGCCTGCATCTCCTCGACAAAGCGGTGAGTGCTGGTTTTAGCAGGTTTGGCGGCGGTGGTCATGGCCCTGCCCATCCTATCGACGAGGCCACCGTGACCGCTGATGTCCGTCCGGCGCTCGTCCGTCGAGCGCCGCTCCAGCCTGGCGACGGGTGCCGCGAGGAGTGTAGCAGCAAACCACCGCACGCTCAACCGAGAGGCGGGGTTCCGCCCAGCCTGAGACGCGGCCGGGACGCCTCCCGTCAGTTCGCCGGGCAGGCCTCGGCCGCCTGCCGGCAAAAGAAATGCCCTCGCCCATGCTCCGTGGACCCGAGCTGCTTGCGATAGCCGGAGAGAATATCCCTGGGACTGAACAGCCCTTGCTCCAACCGGCTATGCTGCACAAACCGCACGCTCAAACGCCGAACACCGCAATCCGGCTCGGCGACGCTGACCACGATGCCGGTCTCCGAGCGGGCCGCGTCCATGGCGCCATCGCCGGAGGGAGGCTCGAACCGCAGATCGACATACTCCCCGACCCGCGGAGCACCGTAGGCCGCGGTGATCACGCCGGCACCCCCGCAAGAAAGGTCCAGCAGGTGCGCGGGGGTCTCCGCGTCTGATTCATGCGGCCGAAGAGTCACCGGCACGAAGGCTTGGGTTCGTGGTTCCGCACGCCGTTCGAGAATGGAGGCGATATTCATGGCGTTCCTCGAGTATGGCGCCGTCCCGGCCTTCCCGCCGTCGCGGGCGGGCGGGTGGCGTCATCCCAGACCATCGGGACGAGGCGGCCGCCGGTTAACCTAAAAGTCCGCGAATCAAGGGAACCGAAACGACAAAGAAAGGCAGACAAGGGGTCTGGACCGCCGTGACCGGGCAGACCGCACAAGACCCGATAATCCCGCCCCCCGCCGCCCGCCAACGAATAGCCAACCGCCGGAGGTCGCCGTGCCGAAGAACCATCGAGACCACCCGCCACCGGCTTGCATTGGGTTGGAATCGCGTGCCTAATGGCGGGCTTTGGTCCAGAGTTCCACCCCTGAACCCGAGGCCGCCGCCATGCTGTGGAGCCGCTATTTCATCCCCACCACCAAGGAAACGCCCAAGGACGCCGTGGTCGCGTCGCATCAACTGATGATTCGGGCCGGTCTCATCCGGCAACTGGCCGCGGGCATCTACAGCTACCTGCCGCTGGGTTACCGCGCCTTGCGGAAAGTCGAGGCGATTGTTCGGGAAGAGATGGAGCGGGCGGGCGCCATCGAGTTGCACCTGCCCGTTCTGCACCCCCTCGAGCTGTGGGAGCAAACCGGCCGGACGGAGGCCATGGGCGACACCTTGTTGCGGCTGGCGGGGCCGGAAGGCGACTGGCGGTCGCAAACGGTTCTCGGGCCGACCCACGAGGAGCCGATCACGGAAATCGCCCGGGCCTACCTGAACAGCTACAAGCAACTGCCGGTGAACCTCTACCAGATCCAGGTGAAGTTCCGCGGGGAAGCGCGGCCCAAGTCCGGAGTGCTGCGGACCCGCGAATTCCTGATGAAGGACGCCTACAGCTTCCATGATTCGCTCGAGAGCCTGGAACAGGGCTACGCCGCCATGTATGCCGCGTATTGCCGCATCTTCAGCCGTTGCGGGCTGCCTTTCGTGGCGGTGGAGGCGGAGAGCGGACCGATCGGCGGCAGCGCGTCCCACGAATTCATGGTGCAGACCGAGGCGGGCGAGGACACGCTGGCCCGCTGCCCGGACTGCGGTTACGCCGCTAACATCGAAAAGGCCGAATACGCCCCCACGCCTCCCGCCAACGAGGACCCGGAGCCGATTCGCGAAGTCCACACGCCGGCCCAGAGGACGATTGACGAGGTCACCGCCTTCCTGGGCCTGCCCGCCGAACGGATGATCAAGACGCTGGTCTATACCGTGGCGGGCGAGTCGGCCCCCGCCGCGGGCCGCGGGGCCGCCGTGCCGGTCGTCGTCCTGGTGCGGGGAGACCACGAGGTCAACGAGAACAAACTGCACCGCGCCGCCGGCGCGAAGCTCGAGCTGGCCGACGCCGACACCATCGAGCGGCTGACCGGAGCCGCGGTCGGCTTCGCCGGCCCGCAGGGCCTGGGCAAGTCCGGCGTGCCCTATCGTCTGATCGTGGACCAGGCCGTGGCGGCGATGCGCAACGCCGCGACCGGCGCCTGCCGCACCGACTACCACGTCACCGGCGTGAATCCAGGCCGGGATTTCCCCCTAGAAGGCGGGAACGTGGTGGTCGCCAATGTCCGCGGCGTGACCCCTGGCGACCGCTGCGGTCGCTGCGGCGGCCGGCTGGAATTCCAGACCTGCATCGAGATTGGGCACGTCTTCAAGCTGGGCACGAAGTACAGCGACGCCCTCGGGGCCAGATACCTCGACCGGAACGGCCAGTCGAAACCACTCATCATGGGGTGCTACGGCATCGGCCTCAACCGCATCATGGCGGCCGCCATCGAGGCCCACCACGACGCCGAGGGCATTGTCTGGCCGATGAGCATCGCGCCGTTCGAGGTCCTGATCGTGGCACTGGATCCGCGGGCCGAAGAGGTCCTGGCCACGGCGCAACGGCTGCATGACGAACTCGCCGCCGCCGGCGTCGATGTCCTCCTCGACGATCGCGACGAACGCGCTGGCTTCAAGTTCAAGGATGCCGACCTGATCGGCATCCCCTTGCGGATCACGGTGGGCCGCAAGGCCCTGGCCGATGGCGTGGTCGAACTGAAACCCCGCACCGCCCCAACGGTCGAGCGGGTGCCCCCGAGCGACGCCGTCAGGCGGGCCGTTGAACTGGTGCGGAATGAAAAGACCCGCTTGCACGCCGCCGCTGAAGCCGCGGCCGCCGGCCGGTGAACCGCCCGAACCTTTCGTGCCCCGGGAAAAAAGAAGAAAAATACCCCCAAAAAAGAAGCACCGTCCTGTCGGGCAGCAGGGCGGTGCCTGAGCGTCGCTAAGGAACGCTCATCGGAGGAAAGAAGAGGAGGTTTACACTCTTGCCTCTGTCATAGTAACCCCCCTCGCCTGTATTCTATTCCGCCGTTCGCCGGACGCGAGCGATTTTTTTAAAAAAACTGGCCGTCCGCGTCGGCCCCAGACCCGACGGGATCGGAGAACCGCCATGCATCCCCCCGCTGACCCACGCGCCCACGCCTCCTTGCTGATTCTCGAGGTGGGAAATTCGCATGTTTCCGTAGCCACCTGGATAAAAGGACATATCCCGACCAACCGCCGATTCGAGCTGGACCAGATTGACGAGGCCGCCACGCACGCGATGGAGGCTTGGGAGGCCCTTCCACAGGAGAATCTCCGAGCGGTCGCCGCGGCGTCCGTCGTGCCGGCCGTGCTCGATGAACTCCGCGGCCGGCTGGCTGATTTGGCGGATTTGCGGATCGAAGCCGTCGGCCAGGAATTGCGTCTTCCCATCGAGACCCGGGTCGATAACCCGCAACAGGTCGGAGTCGATCGCCTGTGCTGCGCCGCCGCCGCCTATGAACGGATTCGGCAGGCCTGCGTGACCGCCAGCTTCGGAACGGCGATCACCATCGACTGCACGGACAAGGATGGCGTGTTCCTGGGTGGCGCGATCATGCCAGGGCTGGTCCTTCAGGCTCGCAGTCTTCACCAGTGGACCGCGCAACTGCCGGAAGTCACCGTCGACGACGAACCCACCGCCGTCTTCGGCGCCAATACCGAAGAGGCCATTCGGCAGGGCCTCCTCCACGGCGTGGCTGGGGCCGTCCGGGAAATCACCGAACGGTACGCCACCCACCTGGGTGCCTGGCCCCAACTCATCGCCACCGGCGGGCACGCGATGATGATCAGCCGACACTGCGATTTCATTGACAACGTCGTGCCGAATCTTTGCCTACAGGGTATCGCCCTCGCCTACCGGCGACACTACGCCCCCTGGGTTGACGAGCCTTCCTGATGGCGAGAACGTATCACTCGCAGGATCTCACCCCGCCGCCCACGGTCTGCGCGGTGCTGACCCCCCGGGCGCCCGGCGCCATCGCTGTCATCGGGCTGGCGGGGCCGGACACCGAAACCATCTTGTCCCGCATCGTCTCTCGCCGCTCGAAGCCCATTAGCCCACCGCGTCACGCAACCGGCCGGGACGAATCAGCGGAGGCCGCCGGCTGGCCGAAGGATCGCCCCATCCTGGCTCAGCTCCGAGACGGCGAGGAAATCCTGGACGATGTGGTGGTCGTGCGGTTCGACCTCCACGGCCGGATCATGGCGGAAATCAACACGCACGGCGGGATCCGCCTCGTCGAACGAACGATCCGACTGTTGGAACGGCAAGGAGCCGTCTTGCTCAGCTCAGCAGATTTCGTCGGCACCTGCTGGCGGGCAACGCCATTCGAACAGGAGTGCGACCAGGCCCTTCAGCGAACCGAATCTCGCCGATTGGCCGCATGGCTGCTGGCCCAACGCGTTCTGCTGCCGGACTTCCTGGATCGCACTCGGCAGGGCCGCGTCACCGCGGAGGAAGCCGCCGCCTTCCGGGGCCGAAGCCGCGTGGCGATCCGGCTTCTCGAAGGAATCGAAATCGCCCTGGTCGGTCCACCCAACTCGGGCAAGAGCACCCTGGCCAACCGGCTCATCGGCCGACCCCGGATCCTGGTCTCCGACCTGCCGGGCACCACCCGCGACTGGGTGGCCGAGACCGCGCTCCTCCAGGGTTGGCCCATACGGCTCGTGGACACGGCCGGCGTACGCGAAACCGGCTGCGAGCTGGAGCGGGAAGCGATCGAACGCGGTCGGCGACAAGCCCAGCGGGCGGATATGATCCTGCGGGTGCTGGATGCGGCGACCGTATTATCCGACGGCTTCCCGGAAGAGTTCGCCTCGCTCCAGCCGTCCCTGGGGTTGGTTGTGCTGAACAAGCTGGATTTACTCGACGATGCCCGCCGGAGGAGCCTGGCTCGCGATCGGTCACGGCCCGCGGACGCCGTGGCCGTTTCCGCATTGACCGGAGAGGGAGTTGATCTGCTGGAGGAGCGGATCGCCACCCTGCTGGGGCTGAACCTGCTGCATGACGACTTGCCGACGGCGTTTCTGCCGCAACAAGTGACGGCTTTTCACCGGGTGTTTCGAACCGGCCCGGCGGGCCGGATCAATTCCCCCGAAGCGGCCGCTCCGCCCGCTGACGGAAGCGAACCATGAGTCACAGGCCGCGAGTCCTGGTCGCGATGAGCGGCGGCGTGGACAGCAGCGTGGCCGCGGCCCTCCTGATCGAACGCGGCTACGAAGTCGCCGGCGTATTCATGCGCCTGGGGTCGGAAAATCTGGCCCCGCCTCCTCGCGTAGTCCCGCCCGGCCCGGCCTGCGTCTCCGGCGTCTCTCCGCTGCCGCTTCTGAATGAGGAAACGTCCCGCCGCCAGGGCTGCTGTTCTCAGGTCGATGCCAACGACGCCCGCGACGCAGCGGCCCGCCTGGGCATCCCCTTCTACGTTCTGAACTTCGCCGACGATTTTGCCCGACTGGTGGAGTATTTCGTCGAGGAATACGCGGCCGCCCGGACCCCGAACCCCTGCATCCGCTGCAACCAATGGCTGAAGTTCGGTCGACTGGCCACTTATGCCGACGCGATTCAGGCGGACTTCATCGCCACCGGACACTACGCCCGCCTGGACCGTCACACCGACGGCCGTGTCCGGCTGCGGCGGGCGGTGGACCGCACCAAGGACCAGTCCTACGTCCTGTTCGGGCTGTCTCCGGCGATCCTGGCCCGCGTTCTGCTGCCCATCGGGGACCTTCCGAAGGACGAGGTCCGCAGGCACGCCCGGCGGCTGGGGCTGGCCCTCCACGATAAACCGGAGTCACAGGACATCTGCTTCGTACCGGGGCGGAATTACGCCGAACTGGTGCGGCAACGCCGCCCCGCAGCACTGCAACCCGGAGAAATCCGCCATGTGGACGGGCGTCTCCTCGGACGACACAACGGCCTGGCGGGGTTCACCATCGGCCAGCGGCGGGGGTTGCGGGTGGCGACCGGGGAACCGCTGTACGTCGTCGATCTGGACCCTGTGACCCAAACCGTCACGGTCGGTGAGAGAAACGCGGTTTTCCGCGATACGGTCTTTGCGGAGGAGGTGTCCTGGATCAACCGGCCGTCTGCGTCCCGCTTCCGCGCCGAGCTACAGATCCGCTACCACCACCTCGCGGCCCCGGCCGAAGTCACGCTCTCGGCCGACGGCCGCCTGCACGGACGCTTCGAGGAGCCACAGGCGGCGATCACCCCCGGCCAGGGGCTGGTCGTGTATGCCGGTGACGAAGTGCTGGGCGGGGGATGGATCACCCGAGCGGAAGGCTGACTCCTGACCTCGCCCTGGCGGCTGCTTCAGTCAGGTGCGGGGCTAGTCTCTGGATATCGAGAGCGGCGGGATGCGGCCGATCCTGGGCAGTTGCTTCAGCAGACGCTGGGCCTCGTCCTCGTCCACCCAGCGCACGAAGGTCCGCTGGGCATCCCGATACAGCACATGGCGGCCCCGGCTCAACAGACGCACGTGTGCATCCCCGCAAATCGCCAACGGCCGGGTTTCCTCCGGTCCCGGCGGCTGAAACCAGTTCTGCACAAACAAGGCGTAGTGGCCCGGCGACAAGGCGACTTCGTCGGGATCCAGATCGGCCCACACCGAGACGACGACCTCGGGCGGCTGCTGTTCGAGTCGAGCTTTTGAAACCAGCTCGGCGTAATGAGTCAGGGCCTGCTCGCATTCCCGGCAGCGGATCGTCGTTCGATTGCCCAGCACGACGGCGATCACCAGGGCCAGTCCCAACAGCAGATAGGCGGCCCGCTTCCAGAAGAGAAGCCGCCGCCGCAGGCTGCGGGCCTCGGCCACCACGTCCATCGAATCGTCCGTCGAGCGAGCCGCCTTGGTTCTGGGTTCGTCGCTCATGACCGCTGCCCTCGGGAAACGCCGCACTCCATCCGCGTCAACCCGTCCGGTGCCGTCCTCGCCGCGTTCGATCATTCGGGCTGCGACGAGGTTCGTACACTGCCCTGCCAGTTTAGCCGCTCGGTCCCCGCCGACAAAGTGGTCCGACCAAGGCGAAGCTTCCCCTGATCACCTCAGGGGCACCCGTCCCAACGCCCGACGAATCACCGCAATTTGTCCGGCGTGAAACACCTCGTGCAACGCGGCCGTCGCCACGGCGCCCTCCCGCGTCTTGAACAATGGGTGCGGGTCGCCCAACGCCGGCTGCGCCAGGTCAGCCTCCGTCAACTCGCCCACCCGGCGGATCGCGTCGGCGTGGATTCGTTCGAAGGTCTCCACCAGGTCCGCCACCCGCGGGTAAATGGATCGGTCATTGGAAGGCTTCGACCCGCGGCCAAAGGCGTCGCGAAAGGTCTCCGGAGCGAGGTCGGTGTAGGACAAACCCAGGCACCGCATGTGAACCAGCACGATCTGCGAGCTGGCCACATGCCCCACCTGCCAGACCGCATGGCCCACTCCGGGCACAGGCATATGAAACCACTCCGCTTCGCCCAGATCATGGACCAGGTCGCGGGTCCACTGTCGGGCCGCGTTCAGGCGATCGATAAGAAACTCGAGGCGATTCATGGCTTCGAATCCTCCAGGACCAGGGCGGCCCATGGCCGCGCGCGTCCAGACCCTAGCGAGACAGTATAACGGCCTGGAGGCTGCTGCCTCGCCCAAGGAAGCTCTCCGCCGCCGTGGTGGTGGGTTTGTGGGGCCGCGACTACAATACGGGCATGAGGGAGAACTGGCCGGTGTTGCTGGTGGTGTTGTTGGCCGCCCTTCACGTCGGGTGGACCCTGCTGCGTGCCGCTTGCCCGAAGCGGCCCTGCTGCGAGACGCCATCTTGTCAATCGGCCGGCGCCAGCGACACGACCCCTGCCCACCATCAGAAGACCGTCGAGCTGCGGATTCGCGTGGGACAGCCGCCCCCACCATGATTCACCGTCGCGAGGCTGCACCATGATGGAACGAACCGAAAGCCTGAAGGGAAAAACGGCCATCATCACGGGGGCCGGCCGGGGTATCGGCCGGGCCATCGCCAGGCGGTTGAGCGTGGCCGGTGCCAACGTCGTCCTGGCCAGCCGCACCACTGAGCAACTCGACGAGACCCGGCGGCTGATCGATCGAGCCGGCGGAACCGCCCTCGCCATCCCCGCCGATGTCACGCGGCACGAAGACGTTGAACGCCTCGTCGATACGGCGCTGAGCACTTACTCCCGCATCGACATTCTGGTCAACAATGCCGGGCTGGCGCCGGTGGCGAAGATCACCGAACTCGAACCGCCGGCCTTCGACCGCATCCTGGCCACCAACGTTCGAAGCGTTTACCTATGCAGCCGCGCGGTCTGGCCGGCGATGGCCGACGCCGGCGGGGGCATCATCATCAACATCTCCTCAGTCGCGGCCTTCGATCCGTTCCCGGGTTTTGCCGCCTACGGCGCGGCCAAGGCGTTCGTGAATGCCTACACCAAGGCCCTGGCGCAGGAGGGAAAAGCGTCCGGCATCCGCGTCTACGCTGTCGCCCCTGGAGCGGTCGAGACGCACATGCTCCGCGGGGCTTTTCCCGACTTCCCGCCTGAGAAGACGCTTCAGCCGGACGACGTGGCGGCGTTGGTCGAGACGCTGCTCGCTCCGTCCTGCCGACACATCAGCGGCCAGACGCTGGTCATTCAGAAAAATTGAACCGGCTCGAGATCTCTTGCCCGCGTCATCCACCCGCAAACCCTGCGGTGGGCGGCAAACAGCTCTAAGCGTACCTGGCCTTCAGCTTCTCCTGCCAACGAGAGGGGTGCCGCTCACAGTCGTCGCCGTTTCCTTTCCCTTCCAGAGGCTTGCGGTGTGGAGGATCCGCTGGTCGCGTGGCAGGAGGTTGGGGAACCGCTTCTTCTCCGAAAGGCAGAGGAACCGCATCCCATGAAGAAGGCACGGTCCCGCAGCCCGCTGCGGTCCCGACGCAGAGCACCGCGGCCCCGAGTAGACACCGTAGTGAACCGACCCCGATGTCGCCCAACCCGAACATGGCTTCCCCCCTGGCTCGGCCAAACGCCCACGAACCGACCCCTCGGTCCCGACCACAACGCCGGACAATCATGACGCCAAGCCCAGGAGGGATCGGGTAAGCGAATACGCGGGATAAGTCTGAACCCGTTTCTCAATACTGCGGTTGCATCCTGCTCCGGAAACGAACTGCCGGACTGCGTTTTCTGAGACCGAGGGTGACGTGGCTCAGACCCGGTGACGACCCGCCGGACTGCCCATCAAGGCCGCTCCGATAGCCAGCCGATAAGCCCGATAACGAAATCTCGGGTGAAATTATTTATTTTATGCGTAACGATATAGATATATATCGTAACTTCCCACGAACCGGCGCCCTGGTTGGAGCAACGGGGGTCTTATGTATTGTGATCGCCAGTCATTTGGATGCTTATGCGGAGACACAAAGCCATGCCGACGTCGAGGTTCTGTCGTCGCCCGCCGTCTCGGTTTCTTTCCGCACTGCTCCCAACTCACCCAAGGTAACCGGGGTGGACCTGTGGATCAGCACGGATCGCGGAGCCACCTGGAAGAAGCACGCTGACAACGCCTCTCCTGACCGCCCACTGCTATTCGACGCGGCTGCGGATGGCGAATACGGCCTCTATCTCATCCTCCGCAACTCGGCCGGCGGTTCCGCAGCACCGCCCACCCCCGGCACGGCCCCGCAGAAGACCGTACTTCTGGACCGCCAGGCTCCGCTGGTCCAGATCCTGTCTGCTCGGAAGGATCCCGACTTTGCGATCAACCGTGAGATGCATCTACGATGGACGGTCCAAGACGAGAACCTGCCTCCAAGACCCGTTTGGTTGCATTTCCGCACCGGGGAAACCAAGGCTTGGCGCCTCATCTGCGACGGCCTGGAACCTGAAAGCAGCTACCGATGGACGGTTCCGGAGGAGGCGAGCGGCCGGATCGAGGTCAAAATCACAGCCAAGGATCTAGCGGGCAATATCGGACGAAGCGAAATTCAATGGCGAGAAATCCGATGTAGTGAGCCGGCCGAGCAGGGTTTTGCGCCATTGCCGTCCGAACCCACCGGGCCATTGCCGTCCGAACCCACCGGCCCTGCAAACTTGACCGCCCTGGCGGCTCCTGTTCCGCGAACGCCGGACCCAGCAGCCGAATCGGTCTCGATAGACCCAGCTTCCAGAAAGCGGGCACGGCAGCTTCATGAGCTGGGCACCTGGCACCGATTGCGGAGCGAATACGACCTCGCCAAGGTGAGGCTGAGCGAAGCCGTCCAGCTCGATCCCACTAATCTTCATGCCCGCAACGATCTGGCGGGCGTGCTGCTGTTGCTTCGCGACCGGCGGTCGGCAGAGCGGGAGTATCTTGAAGTACTGCGGCGAGACCCGAACCACGTTGCGGCCCTGAAGGGACTAGCCTGGATCCAGACCACCGAGAAGCAATACCAGGCCGCGTTGCGAACGCTGCACCACCTGGTGCAGATCGCTCCGGAAGACGCCGAGGGTTGGATTCATCTCGGAGACGTGTTGCTCTACGCCTCGAATCGCGAGGACGCTGCCGCGGCGTGGCGGAAGGCCGCCGATCTGGCGGCGACGTCCCCCGAAACACGGGCCAAGGCCCGTAAGCGACTGGAAATCTACTTTCCGGACGCCCCCCGC
>Ga0129299_1002158_pt1 | contig 13094 bp, 10 predicted proteins | sample ConPoolayeCmetaG_FD_94477 | JGI IMG/M metagenome (GOLD analysis project Ga0129299, IMG submission 94477) | Hot spring microbial mat communities from California, USA to study Microbial Dark Matter (Phase II) - Cone Pool mat layer C metaG ... | reverse complement strand
GTGATTCTCGGGGTTTACGACGAACGGCAGCGGCTGATCGCCTACCTCAACCGCGCCAGCCCGGTCACCGGGCCTCCGGCGATCGACCTGGTGCTGCGTGCCGACGTCGCCGGCCTGCACGTGGTCGTTTCCGCACGCTCGGCGGGCACCGCCGACCGCCCCTACGCCGTCCGGCTCTCCCTTACCGGCCCGCAGACCGTGCCGGCGGGGGTTCCCCAGGCGCTGGTGCTGAGCTTCGCCGGCCGCGACCAGGTCCGCATCGGCAGCCGCCTGCCGGTCAACGTCCCCCCCTTCGACGCCGGCCGCATCGATCCACGCTTCGCCGGCCAGACCGAAACCATCATCCAGAGGGTCGTCGAGCTCGTGCGCGCGGACTATGCCGGCCTGAACGTGAGCATCCACACCGACGCCGACCGGCCCACGGGTCCGCACAGCACCGTCTACTTCGGCACCTACGACGCGGCCCTGCTGGGGCTGGCCGACAACATCGATCCCTACAACGCCGCCGCCGAGCAGGCGGCTATCGTCTATACCGACACCTTCGCACTGTTCAGCCGGCTGAACCCCGACGTCGAGGCCATCTCCCAGGTGCTGGCCAACGTCGCCAGCCACGAGGCCGGCCATCTGCTGGGCCTGCGTCACACCGCCGACCCCCACGACATCATGGACGTGACCGCCTCGGCCCGCCAGATGATGCTGGACCAGTGGTTCAAGCTCGGGCGGCTGGACGCCAGCGTGATGCCGCTGGGCTTCCAGGACGCCCCGACCCTCCTTTCCTGGACGGTGGGCGGGGCACTGCCGGCGGTGCGCAAGATCCTCTGGCCGCAATGCGCCCGCACGGCCGACGATATCGCTCCCGAGGAGGACGACTTCTTCATCCCGCGAGACCTGCTGTCCAGCAGCCACGACGAAGAGTCCGGGCTGGATGACGGGTCGGGCATGCCCTGAGCCGGACCCCCGGGCCCCAGGCCCGGCGCCGCGCAACGCCGACCGCCGCGAAGGCCGCCGAGTCCCGACGGGCTCGGCGGCCTTGGTCGCCTGACGGGCGAACCCCCGCCGGTCGCGGCCCGGGACCGATGCGGCCCTGTGACCTCCCCGCCCGAAAGGTTACAATGCCGCCGGCCGGCACCGGCAGGCCGGCCGCATGAAAGGAGCGAGCATGAGCGGCAAGAAGGGCATTTCACGGCGGCGTTTCCTGGGCACGGGCCTGACGGCCACCTCGACGGTTCTGCTGGCCTCGCAGGCCTCGCGGGCCCAGCCGGCCGGCAGCCGGCCCGCCGGGGACGACATCCGGGCCGGCATCATCGGCGTGGGCGGGCGGGGCAGCGGTCTGCTGGCGGCCATGAATCAGTCGCCCGGCGTGCGGGTCACGGCCATCTGCGACATCGATGAGGGACACCTCAACAGGGCCGCGGCCGCGGTCGAGGCGGACCGCCCCGAACTGTTCAGGGACTACCGCCGACTGCTGGACTTCCGCGAGCTGGACGCGGTGGTGGTCGCGACCCCCTGCCACCTGCACAAGGAGATGGCCGTGGCGGTGCTGGATTCCGGCCGGCACTGCTACTGCGAGAAGCCGATGGCCATCACCGCCCCGGACGTCAACGCGGTCTACAAGGCCGCCAAGCGGGCCAAAGGCATCTTCCAGATCGGCACCCAGCTGCGGTACGGGGCCCCCTGGAAGACGTCCATCGAGGCCATCCAGAACGGCATCATCGGCAAGGTGGTCTTCGTCCGCGGACACCGCCACAACATCGGCGACCTGCCGCACGACCGCCAGTGGCTCTTCGAACGCGACAAGTGCGGCGACACCATCGTCGAGCAGGCGGTCCACGAGTTCGACATCTACAACCAGATCTTCCAGGACATCCCCCGGCGGATCGCCGGCTTCGGCAGCCAGGCCCTGAGATTCGACCCGCCCGGCCGCGACATCCTGGACAACTACGTGCTGGCCGTGGACTACGGCAACAAACGCACGCTGGATTACTCGCACTCCTGGATCGCGGTGGACCACGTGCCCTGCGACGGACGGCGCGAGCTGGTCTACGGCGAGAAGGGCCAGCTCGACGTCGAAGAAGGCAAGATCTACTTCAAGGGCGCCGACAAGCCCGAGCGGGTCGACATGGAGCCCTCCGGCGACACCACCCAGCTGGCGATCGACGACTTCTTCCGCTGCATCCGCGAGCACGACCGTCCGATGTGCGACGAGGAATCGGGGCGCAGCGCGACGCTTTTCGCGCTGCTGGGGCGCAAGGCCCTGTATGAGGGCCGCGTCGTGGCCATGACCGAACTGTTCGCCGAGATGTGACCGGCAGGCCGGCGGCGCGCGGGCCGCCGCTGCTTCCGGGCGATCGCCTGATGCCGGAGTGGATCCATGCCGTCCTCGCGGCCGCCCTGCTGGCCGCCTCCGGACCGCCGGTGACGCCGCCGGGCGGCCGCAGTGCCGCTGCGCCGGCTCAGGCGCCGACCTGCACCGCCCCGGCCACCGCGCCGACCTGCACCGCGCCGACCTGCACCGCCCCGGCACTCGAGGAGACCTCCTGCGAGAGCTTCCCGGTGCCGGCACCATCCGCCCCCCTGACCGCCTGGATCCGCCGCCCGCCCGGCTACGGACCGCAGGCCCGGCCCGCCCTGCTGATCGCCCTGCACGGCACCGATGACGGCGCGTCGGATGCCGCGGCCTTCTGGGGCGCCCTGGCCGGGTCGAGGCCGCTGCTGGTGGTCGCCCCGCAGTCCTCGGTGCGCGGGTGGTGCGACCTGGACATCCCCGCGCTGCAGGCCATGCGCCGGCAGCTTCCCGACCGCCTGCCCCACGATGAAGGCCGCGTCTTCCTGGCCGGATTCTCGGCCGGAGGGGCCATGGCCATGCAGCTGGTGTACGGCGAACGCTTCCCCGTGTCCGCCGCCGCGGCCCTGGCCAACTACCTGCCGCCCACGCTGCAGGCCGACGACCTCCGCGCGGGCGCCGGCGTGCCGGTGCTGTACGCCGTGGGCATGCGCGATATCAATCATGAGCTGATGCGCGCCGGCCTGGAGCGGCTGCGGGCCGTCGGCGCGGAGGTGGAGCTCTACCGCCCGCCGATCGCCCACCGGCTCGATCCGGCCGTGGGCCGGCAGGCGATCGACTGGTTCTTCGCCCAGGCCGACCGCCAGTGGCGGGCCTTCCTCGCCGGCGTCGAGCGCGAACCCAGCCCCGCCAGGGACCTGCCGCGCATCGAGCAGGTGATCGCCTCGGCCGCCTGGCACGATCCCGAACACGTCGATCTGGCCGTCCGTGCCGCCGCCCGGCTGGAAGTCGCCGGCCGTGAGAACCTGGCCGCCGCCCGGGTCATGCTCGACCAGGGGCGGATCGCCGAAGGCCTGGAACGCCTGGCCCGCGTCGAGCGGGACTACGGCCAGGCACGGCTCGGCCGCCAGGCCCGCGCCTGGCGCGAGCGGATCCAGGCCGACCCGGCTGCTCAGGCGCAGTCGGCCCTGCAATCCGCCCGGCAGCGCGACGCCGAGGCGATGGAGATGTACGCCGCCGCCCAGCAGATGGTCGCCCGGCAGCGGCTGGCGGATGCCGCCGAAAAGTGCCGGCAGGTGATCCGCATCTATCACGATACGCCCGCGGCGACCCGGGCCCGGCACCTGCTGAAGCTGATCGAACCGGAGAGCCAGCCGTGAAAAACGCCGATCTGCACATCGAAACGTTCGTCGACCGCACGTTCGGCGAAAACGCCCTGGTGCTCAGCACCTCCGGGGGCGACGGACCGCCGATCGCGTGGGTCGTCGATCCGAGCTTCCCGCCCCAGCCCGACGCCGTGGTGTCATACCTCCGCCGGCACGACATCCGCCTCGAACGGATCATCATCACCCACGGACACGGCGACCACATCGCCGGCATCGACCGCATCGCCGAGGCTCACCCGGAGGCCGTGCTGCACGTGGCCGAGGAAGACCGCCACATGCTCACCGACGCGGAGGCCAACCTTTCGGCCCCGTTCGGCGTGTCGCTGGTCGTCCGCACGCCGGTCGGCGACACGCTGGAGCCCGGCCGGACGCTGACCCTCGGCCGCACGAACTGGCGGGTGCTGGATACCTCAGGACACTCGCCCGGGGGACGTTCCCTATACTGCCCCGAGGCCGGCGTCGTCGTGGTCGGCGACGCCCTGTTCGCCGGCAGCATCGGCCGCACGGACTTCCCGGGCAGCGACCACCACAGGCTGATCGACAACATCCGCCGGAACCTGTTGACCCTGCCGCCCGAGACGGTCGTTTACAGCGGGCACGGACCGACCACCACCATCGGGAATGAACGCAAGTTCAACCCTTTCCTGTCCGAATAACCGGATGCGGGACCGCAGGTGCGCTCCGGGCGGCGCGGCGGGCATCACCCAACCGGCCCGAATCCGCACCGGCAACCGCGATCCGTCCGGACCGCCGCCGCGTCGTGGACGTATCATCAGGTGGGGGCTGGAGGCACGGGAAAGAATCCCGAAGAAGGCGGCAGACAGCCGGAGCGGCCCATGCCGACGAAGGCGACCATCTCCGCGAAGTGCCCGGTATGCGGCATTTCCTACCGGGTTCCCGCAGGTGCAGCGGGACACCGGGCCCGCTGTGCCCGATGCCACACTGTTTTCAGAGTCGAACAGCCCGCCGGCGCCCCGGCTCCCCAGCCGCCGGCGCGCATCGGCCGCCGGATGCCCGTCGAGGTCCCCAGGCACCTGCCGACCGAGGAGGACATCCTCGGATGGCTCAGCGAGGGGCAGGACGATGAGGGGCTGACCGACCGCGACGAGAACCTGGACGCCCTGCTGGACAGCGGGGCGGCCGCGGCCGCGCAGGATTCCGGGGCCGGACTGCCGGCCGCCGCGGAGACCTCCCGCCGGCTGGCCCCGGGCCGGGACGACACCCTTTCCCGCGTCGGACTGAACTCCCGCGACCGGTCCTGAAGCCGCCGGCGCACCTGCCGACCCCGCACGCGGCCGTACCGCGGGCTCCATCGATGCAAGCGACTGCCCGGGCGACGTTTCTCAGGGACCCGGCCGGCGGATGTCGCAGGCACCGGCGGCCAGCGTGCCCTCGGGGCCCGTCCAGAGCGACCGGCCGGCGTTGGCCAGGATGACCGTGCCGTCGGAAAAGCTCGTGCGGGTGACGCCCGGGGCGAGCCGCTCGTGCCGGGTGATGAATGCGTACTCCAGTTCGCCCCCCCAGCGGCGGTGCTGGAGCCACTTCTCCCGGATGCGCCCGACCTCCTCGCGCGTCGGAGGGGCATTGAACTCATACCCCGTCCTCCCGGCCACGTCCGGCCCTCCCTGATAGCAGCACAACCCGTGGTAGATGATGTGCTGCAGCGGCACCCAGTGGTCGATCAGGCCGGCGTCGCTGTAGCCGTTCCCCGGGAACACGCCGGGCTCGCCGCCGTGCGGACAGCTGGTGTTGCCGGCGTGCACGATGATCCCCAGCAGCGGGGCGATGCTGGTCTCGCAGCCCACCGCGCCGAACACCTCGGCGGCGTACCGGAAGTACCCGATCGCCCCCTCGCCGTATTCCCGGCGGGCGATCACCCGGTTCGGCGGGAAGGTTTCCTCCATCACCGACAGGCAGGCGTCCCAGTAGTGCATCCCCCGCAGCCCCAGGGCCCGCAGCCGCGGCAGATCCCGCCGGCCGAAGCGCTCCAGCATCTCCTGCGGGATGCCCTGGTAGGAGTAGCCGCCGATCCAGGCGCCGTGATAGCGCAGTTCGCCGTACTCGTTGCACTGGATCGCCTCGGGCGTCCAGTCCGGCGAGCAGCGGTAGACGTCCTTGTAGTTCAGGTGAAAGGTCGCCCGGTATCCGGCCTCCTCGATCGCCCGCAGGGCCCGCCGGCAGCCCTCCTCGCCGCCGTGGGCCGGCTCGAGGGGGAAGACCGTCGGATGCGCCCCGTCATGGCCGCCGAAGTTGGCTCCGACGAACACGAACTGGACCTTGTCGAACCCGGCTTGGCGGAACAGGGGCACCGTCCCGGCGAACGCGTCCCAGGACTGGAAGGATCGCATCGGCCCCCGGCCGTCCAGGGCGGCCTGTTTCATGCCCATCATCACCCGCAGGTAGACCGCGTCCAGGAAATAGGCGATCTCGGGATGGTCGGCCGCGCGCTGTCGCAGCGTCCGCACCCCGCGCTCCTTCAGCAGGATCTCGCGGAAGACATTGCCCACGCCCGAGTAATCCGCCTGCCGGCGGTCCAGGGCGATCAGCCGCAGCCGCCGGTCCACCGGATCGAGCCGGGAATGCCAGAACCGGCGGTAGTGCCAGACGGGGTTGATCGACGCGGTCCGCTGTTCGCCCTGGTCGCGGCGGACCCGGATTTCCGTGTCGTACTCTCCGCTCAACAGCACCCCCATCAGGCCGCCGCCGTCCCGCAGCGTCGCATACACCGGCTGCTGCAGCTGGTCCTCCCAGGCGGCCTGCTGCCCGTACATCATGCCGCCGTACTCCGCCGGAGCGCCGGGACGGAAACCCCAGCGGCGCCGCAGCCAGGCCTCGCTTCCGGGGTCGCCCCCGCCGGGCCGGTCCAGCGCCCGGTTGGCCCGCGGATGATCGCGGTCGAAGTAATACACCGCCCCCGACCAGCTGGGGATCAGCAGGCAGCCGGGCGAGCCGGCCGGCGTCGCCCCCAGGTGCGGCAGCGGCTCGATGCTCATCAGCCGCCAGCGCTGCGGAATGTCCGCCCCGGCCCGCTGCTCGCGAAGCGAGGCGATCGGCACGGCGATCTCCAGCGCGTCATCCGTCAGCCGCAGCTCCACGTCGAAGGCGACGCCGAAGCTCATCGTGCCCATCGCCGAGGCCGAGCCCTCGCCGGTATCGACGTGAATCACCGCCCGAGTGTCGTCCGGCCGCTCGATGCGCACCGCGCAGCGCGAGGCCGTCCACTGCGGACTGATGATCAGCGACCGCATGCGATCCTCGGTGGCGTCCCAGACCCGCACCACGCCGAAGTCCGGCGCATGCCAGGTCTGGCCGGTCCGCCGGTCGGTCAGCACGCAGCCGGGGCCCTCCATCGCCAGGTCGATCTCCAGCTGCAGCCGCCGGCTGGCCAGCGACAGCCTCGTCTCGGCCGCGGCCGGCCAGGCCAGCACGCCCAGCAGCCCCAGCACGCCCGCCGTCCACATCCGTCCGATCATGATTCGCCTCCCGCCAGGCCCTATAATGGCGGGCCATGAACCCCGCCATCAGCCTGCGTGCGTCCATTCTGCTGCTGTCGGCGGCGACGGCCACGGCCGGTCCGGCCGCCGGCGGCGAGACCTTCCGCCGGATCAAGGCCGCGATCGACGCCGTGCCGGCCATCGACACCCACGACCACCTCTGGCCCTTCGAGCGCCTCTGCACCGCCGGCCCCGAGCCCGGCGTCGAGGCCATGAGCCTCTGGCGGCTCTGGCAGCACACCACGCTGAGCTGGATCCGCCCGCTGACCACCCGGGCGGCCGGCGAGCCCTTCGACGACTGGTGGAGCCGGGCCCGCAACGACTTCGCCGATGTCCGGGCGACCAGCTTCTACCGGTTCATGCTTCCGGCTCTGGCCGACCTCTACGGCGTGGACTTCGACCGCATCACCGACGATCAGGCCCGCGACCTGGACCGCCGCATCGTCGAGCATTACCGCGATCCGCGCTGGTTCTACCACGTCGTGACCGAGCGGGCCAACGTCGAGCTGGTCTTCACCGATCCCTACTGGGATCCGCTGCGGATGTCGGCCGCCTACCCGTTCGAGGTGCCGGTGCTGAACATCAACTGCCTGGTCGGCGGCTTTCATCCCTCCGAGACGGCCGGTTATCCCCCGGCGGATCCCTACCGCCTGGCGGCCGAGCTCGGCCTGCCGGCCGGATCGCTGGACGAGTACGTCGCCCTGGTCGATCGGATCATCGCCACCGCACGGCAGCGCGGCGTCGCCTGCGTCAAGCAGACGCTGGCCTACTGGCGGACCCTGCGCTTCGAGAACGTACCCCGCGAAAAGGCCGCCGAAGCGTTCGGACGCCCGAAATCCGAGCTGACCTGGGAACAGATCACCGCCTTCCAGGACTTCATCATGTGGCGGATCGTCGAGTCCTGCGCCCGGCACGATCTGCCCCTCCAGATCCACACCGGCCAGGCCAGAATCCAGGGCTCCAGCCCCATGCTGCTGGTCGACCTCATCGAGGCCAATCCCGCCACCCGCTTCATCCTCTTCCACGGGGGCTTTCCCTGGGTCGGCGAAACCGGCGTCATCGTCATGCGCCACGCGTCCCACGTCTGGGTGGACTGCGTGTGGCTGCCGATGCTCAGCGAATCCACCGCCCGGCGGGCCTTCCACGAGTGGCTGGAGGTCATGCCCTCCAGCCGGATCCTCTGGGGCGCCGACACCGCCAACGCCGAGGGCCTCTACGGCGCCACCGCCCTCATGCGCCGCTGCTGGGCCGAAGTCCTGGCCGAAAAAGTCGAGGCCGGGCGGCTGACCGAGCCCGACGCCGTACGCATCGGCCGGCAGATCTTCCGCGACAACGCGCTGGAACTGTTCCCCGGCATCCGCCAGCGGCTCTGGAAGCATAAGGGCCCGATGGTCCCGCCGCCGCCGCCGGAAGGGTGGCCCCAGCCGTGAGAACCCTGACCGACGCCGAGAAACGCCGCGTCCGCGAACTGCTGGCCACCCTGGTCGGCATCGACAGCAGCGTCCCGTCGCCCCGGGACGAAGACCGCCTGTGCCCCGAGGCCCGGATCGCCGCCTGGCTGACCGACCACCTCCGCAGCATGGGCATGTCGGTCGAGGCCCGCCCGATGGTCCCCGGCCGGGCCAGCCTCGTCGCCCACTGGCCCGATCAGCCGGCCGCCGGCGGCCGCAGCCTCATGCTCGAAGCCCACATGGACACCGTCACCGCCGAGGGCATGAGCATCGATCCCTTCGCCGCCGACGTCCGCGACGGGCGGATGTACGGCCGGGGAACCTGCGACACCAAGGGCTCGATGGCCGCGTTCCTGACCGCCCTGACGATCGCCCGCGAGTCCGGCCGGCTGCCGGCCGACAAGCTCTATTTCGTCGCGACCTGCGCCGAGGAGACCGGCTGCCGCGGAGCCCGCGCCCTGGTGGACGGCGGATTCCGCACCGATGCCGCCATCGTCGGCGAACCCACCGGCTGCCGGGTGGTCACCGCCCACAAACAGCCCCTCTGGATCCGGCTGGAAACCCTCGGACGCGCCTGCCATGCCTCCACCCCCCAGCTGGGCGTCAACGCCGTCGAACTCATGGCCCGGGCGGTATCCGTCGTACACGGCCCCTGGGCCCGAAGCCTGGCCGCCTGGCGACACCCCCTGCTGAGCCCCTCCACCGCGGCCGCCACCCTCGTCGAGGGCGGCACGCGGATCAACATCGTCCCGGCCTCCTGCCGGGCCGAGATCGACGCCCGGATCGTGCCGGGGCTGTCCGGCACCCAGGCCCTGGAGAACCTCCGTGCCCTGCTGGCCGCGGAGATCGGACCGGCGGGCTTCCGCATCCTCTCGGCCGAGAGCTTCGGAGCCCTGGACGCACCCCCCGAGGCGCCGCTGGTCCGGAGACTGCTGGACCTGTGCCGCCGGGCCAACGGCCAGTCCGGCCCCGAGGGGGTCGACTACTTCGCCGACAGCGGCCCGTTTCACCAGGCCGGCATCCTGGCGGTGCTGTTCGGGCCCGGGGACATCGCCCAGGCCCATACCGCCGACGAGTCCATCGCCCTCGATCAGCTCGAGCAGGCCACCGCCATCCTCGTGGAACTGCTGACCGCCGAGCCCGGCAGAAGCCTGCTCGAGCCCGGCGACAGGGTCGGGGGCGGCTAGAACGGGCGGATCCCGACACGCGTTGACACCGGCCGCCCCGGCCGCGAGAGTATCGGCAGACACCGGGACGCCGGCCGCCTCCGGCGAAGGGGGGTGTTTCGATGGCCACCGGCACGGTCAAATGGTACGACCAGGCCCGCGGGTTCGGCTTCATCCGGCCCGACGAGGGCGGCCCGGACGTGTTCGTGGCCGCCGCGGCCATCACCGCCGACGGCGTTCGGAGCCTGTCGGAGGGGCAACAGGTTCAGTATGAGCTGCGCCGCGGGCCGCGCGGCGACGCGGCCGAGAACGTCAGGCCCGGCCGGAGCGGGTAACATCATCATGACCACCAGTCCTCCGACCGGCCTGATCTGGACCGACCGCTTCCTGGACCACCAGACCGGCGCACACCACCCGGAGCGACCGGCCCGCCTGGAAGCCATCCGAGAGCGACTGACCCACACCGGCCTGATGGGTCGGATGGCCGTCATCGAGCCCGACCCCGCGCCGGCGGAGATGGTGGAGAAAGTCCACTCCCCCGACTACATCGGCCGCTTCCGCCAGCGATGCGCCGGCCGGGCGCCGTTCATCGACTCGCAGGAATGCCCGCTGAGCCCCGGCACGCACGAGGCCGCCTGGCTGGCCGCCGGAGCGCCGGTCGCCGCCGCCGACGCGGTCATGGCCGGCCGGATCCGCAACGCCTTCTGCCCCGTCCGCCCGCCCGGCCACCATGCTGAACGGGCCGCGGCCCTGGGCTTCTGCTACTTCAATAACATCGCCGTCGCCGCCGAGCACCTGCGACACCGCCACGGGCTGCAGCGCGTCGCCATTCTGGACTGGGACGTGCACCACGGCAACGGCACCCAGCACCACTTCGAGGAGGACCCGCACGTCCTGTTCGTCAGCATCCACCAGCACCCGCGAACGCTGTTCCCGGGAACCGGCTTCGAGGACGAGACCGGGCGCGGCCCCGGCGCCGGCACGGTGCTGAACTGCCCGATGATGCCCGGGGCCGGCGACGAGCAGTACATCCGGGCCTTCGAACAGCAGATCCTGCCGGCCATCCGGAACTTCGCGCCGCAGTTTCTCCTCATTTCGGCCGGCTTCGACGCCCACATGGACGACCCGCTGGCCAACATCCGTCTGACCACCGGCGCTTTCGAGTGGATGACGCGGCACGCACGCCTGCTGGCCGGGGAAGTCTGCGGCGGGCGGATGGTGACCGTCCTGGAAGGCGGATACAACCTCGATGCCCTGGCCGACTGCGTGCAGGCTCACGTGGAAAGCCTGATGGCCGGCACCGAATAGGTGTCAGGATGATTTCCGGTTCTCCCCCCGGAAGGCCGGCGGTGTAAGCCCTTGAATGACGGTGGACACCGGCTCTCCGGTGGCTGAACAGGCGTTCTGATGATGACGTCCTGTTTCGCCAGGAAAGCCCGGGGGACGCGAGCCCCTGGAATCGTTGGGCGTTCCATTCGTCGCCATCCATCGCCCCGAAGTTGACCATGTCACGGAGAAACAAGAGGGTCAGTGCATCCAACTGGATCGGGTGATACAGGGACACGGGTGTTGGATGTCCCGGAATCACGGGATGTCCCGGAATCACTTCCCCGCGCCGGTCGCCGATGTTACGGGCCGCGCGTGAGTCATGCAGGCACCGTAGCGGCCGGCCCGACCGATTGAACCGCGACGCCGGAAACGAAGGCGCGACGCCGGAAACGAAGACCCAAGGAGTACCGCCTCCTGATCAGGCCCCGCCGACGGTATCATCTGCAAGAGACAGGCCAGGACGTCCGCTTCATGCCATTTGAGACGGCAGCATCATTGCAGAATGGTCGATGTCCGAGGCGACGTGAGTGGGCGGGTGTCCCGGCGAACATCGCTCCAGGAGAGCCGGAGAGCCGGCGATCCCGAGGGGTACCGATGCGTTCGGCTGTGTGCCACGGGATTCTTGAGCTCTCTTGTTCATGCCTTGAAAGGCATCGTCCTGTCAAGCTGCCACAGTCTCGCCCCGAAGGCCGTTTCCCTCCGCCCGCGCGGGAGGCCGGTGATGCCCCCGCCGCTTGCATCCGGCCGGGCTCGTCGGGAAGATGACGTCATGAGCGGCATGCCCGACCCGGCATCCCAGCCAGGCGTCCGGGGACCCTGCGTCCGCCTGCGTTCGCTCCCCTCCGGCCCGTTCGTCTATCGCCGGATGGTCGCCGAGGCGGATCCTTCCGCCGCCGCGGGCGATGTGGTCGCCGTGCTCGACCGCAGCGGCCGGCTGGCCGGGTACGGCTTCTACCACGACCGCTCCCAGATCGCCGTCCGCATGCTCGCCGGGGACCAGACCCCGGTCGACGAGGCCTTCTTCCGGGGCCGGATCGCCACCGCCCTGCAGTGGCGGCAGCGTCTGCTCGGCGCGGACCCCGCCACCAACGCCTGCCGCCTGGTCCACGCCGAGGGCGACGGCCTCAGCGGCCTGGTCGTCGAGCGCTATGCCGGGTTCGCGGCCCTGGAGATCTTCTCTCTGGGCGTCTACCGCCGGCTGGACATGTTCAAGCGTCTGATCGTCGAATGCGGCGGACCGTCCCGCTTCGTGGTCCGGGCCGACCGCCGCGTCGAACAGCTCGAAGGCTTCGCCGTCGCCGAAAGCGACTCCGACCCCGTCCCGGACACCGTGGAGGTGCGCGAGCACGGCGTGCGCTACCGGGTGGATCTCCGCGCCGGGCACAAGACCGGCTTCTTCTGCGACCAGCGCGACAACCGCCGGCGGCTGGCCGGCCTCTGCGCGGGAGCCGAGGTGCTCGACGTCTGCTGCTATACCGGCGGGTTCGGAATCTGCGCCGCAAAACTCGGGCAGGCCGCCGGCGTCACCGGCATCGACCTGGACGAACAGGCCGTCGCCCTGGCACGACGGAACGCCAAGCTCAATCAGGTGCGCATCCACCACGTCCACGCCGACGCCTTCGGCTGGCTCCGGCAGGCCCGCGAATCGGGCCGCAGGTGGGGCGTGATCGTGCTCGATCCGCCCAAGTTCGTGCCGACCCGCGACGACCTCGAGGAAGGCACCCGCAAGTACGCCGACCTCAACGCCCTGGCCATGAGCGTGCTGGAACCCGGCGGTCTGCTGCTGACCTGCTCGTGCTCGGGGCTCGTGGGGCGCGAGCAGTTCGCCGGGATCGTCATCGCCGCCGCCCGTCGGGCCCGCCGGCCGCTGCAGATCCTCGACCGCAGCGGCGCCGCCCCCGACCACCCCGTCATGGCCAGCTGCCCCGAAAGCGAGTATCTCAAGGCCCTCTGGACGCGGCTGCCCTGACCTCCGCGCCGGCCGC
>Ga0129299_1002157_pt1 | contig 13100 bp, 11 predicted proteins | sample ConPoolayeCmetaG_FD_94477 | JGI IMG/M metagenome (GOLD analysis project Ga0129299, IMG submission 94477) | Hot spring microbial mat communities from California, USA to study Microbial Dark Matter (Phase II) - Cone Pool mat layer C metaG ... | reverse complement strand
TATAAGCAACGAGCCGGTCGGCGCCGACAAGCTGGATCTCAACGTCAATGTGCGTGAAGGCTCAACGGGTGCTTTTAGCGCCGGTGCGGGTTACTCCACGTCGGATGGTTTTCTTTTTAATATTCGGATCTCAGAAAACAATCTGCTTGGTACCGGCCGCCGTGCAATAGTGAACTTTGATGTCGGCACGAAGCGCGATAGTTTTGTGTTATCGTTCGAAGATCCGCGCTTGAACGACAGCCATGTCTTTGGCGGACTGGATTTGGCCCGCTATGACCGGATTTATGAGGATTTTGATAAACGGTTGGCCGGCCCGGGATTAAATTTCGCCTATCCGCTGGAAGAGGTGTTTGGAGAGAGCTTTGAAGACATTTCAGCCGGGTTAAAATACGACTGGGTCTGGGCTAAGATTCACAACGTTGACCGGGAAGCGGCGCGCTTGGTCAAGGATTCGCAAGGCAGCACCACCGCTTCGGGAGTGACCCCGCGCCTGGTGCGTAACACCATCAATAACCCGCTAAACCCCAGCAAGGGCTCGCGCCAGGAAATAAGAGCGGAACTGACCGGGCTGGGGGCCGAGGAGCGTTTCTACCTCATAGAGGCGCATCACACTCTCTATTATCCCTTGTTTGAGTCAAGTTATGGAAACATAGTCTTGAGCTGGCGCTTTAATGTGGGATACGGAGAACCGTATGACGGTGGACCACTGCCGCTGTATAAGCGTTATTTCCCGGGCGGCATCAATTCGGTGCGGGGTTATAAGGAGCGCTCGCTGGGGCCTAAAGACGCCGCTGGGCGCGAATACGGCGGCGACAAGCAACTGGTAAACAACCTGGATTTAATCTTCCCGCTCTTTCATGCGGCTGGTGTAAACGGTGTGGTATTTTACGATGCCGGTCAAGCTTTTGATGACCAAGAATCAGTTGAGCTGAGTGAACTGCGCCAAGGCTATGGCTTTGGCTTGCGTTGGTCTTCACCGATCGGTCCGATGCGGATTGAGTTCGGTTTCCCGGTTGGGCGCAAAGAGGGCGAGGATGCCATGGTTACCATGTTTTCTTTTGGCGCGCCTTTGTGAAAGGCGGTCACAGAATCATCGAAAGTGGTTTTCTTGGCGGGCCCCATTAGACATTTGTCGAAAGCTATTTTATAGTGGCAGAAGCTTACAGTTTTTAAAAAAAACAATGGTATCAAGTGGTTTCATTAAATTCCTTGGCGCGGCCGTGTTGGCTTTTTTTGCCTCTGGCAGTGAAGCCTGGAGTGAAAATCCGGCTCCCATTTATTTGGTCGACGTACAACGGGTCATCAACGAATCGATTGCCGGCAAAGCCAGCCGTAATAACGTTGAAGCGGAGGTTAAAAAATCTGAACTTCATTTGGCCAAGTTGAAGGCCGAAATCGACAGGCTGGCTGCAGAGCTCGACAAGCAGTCGAGTGTACTTTCTCCTGAGGCGCTTGAAGAGAAACGTGAGGTTGTGCGTAGGCGGCAACGGGATTTTGAGCGCGCGCTCCAAGATCAGCAGGAAGAGCTGGCGCGTAAGAATGATGCGGAGATGGCTAAAGTTATGGCTGAGATTCAAAAAGCAGTGAAGGAACTCGCCTGGCAGGGCGGGTATCGGATTATCATGGAGCGCGATCCGCGGGTTGTGATTTACGCCGCTGATGGTCTTGATTTGACCGATCAGGTGGTAAAAATACTTGACGCCAAGAAACTTCAGTTTTGAGTCTGTTATTTTCTTGTGAGTTAGACCATGAGCAAAGAAAAAATTGACGCCCCTAACCGTGAAGAGCCCCAAGAACAGAGGCCCATTTTTGACACGCAGGGCATTATGAAGGTCCTGCCGCATCGTTATCCGTTTTTGATGATTGACAAGATCATTGAGCTTGAGCCTGAGAAGCGGGTGGTAGGCATTAAGAACGTGACCATGGATGAGTTTTTTTTCCAGGGGCACTTTCCAGGCCGGCCGGTTATGCCCGGCGTTCTTATAATGGAGGCCATGGCGCAAACGGGGGCATTCCTAGCGCATGTTTCTTCTAACGGCGTGACGGCCGGTAAAATCATCTTTCTAGCAGGAGCCAACGATTTCAGATGGCGGAGGCAGGTGGTGCCGGGAGATACCATGCGCATTGAGTTAGTATCGGTCAAGAAGCTTAGGCCGGTGTGGGTGATGAGGGGAACAGTAACCGTGGATGGAAAGATTGTGGCCACCGGTACTCTCTCAGCGGCTGAGCGGGACTAACCCAGATGGTGAATTGAAATGCCAGATATTCATCCGACCGCCGTAATTCATGCCGGCGCCGAGCTGGCGGAGGACTGTGTCATCGGCCCGTATTCAATCATTGGGCCGCGGGTTACAATAGGCCGCCGGTCGCGCATTGGGCCCCATGTGGTTATTGAAGGCCATACGACTCTTGGTGAAGGAAATGTAGTTTATCAATTCGCCTCCATCGGGGCAGCGCCTCAGGATCTTAAGTATAAAGGCGAAGACAGTGTACTTATTATTGGTAATCAAAACATTATTCGTGAATATGTGACGCTGCAGCCGGGCACGGTGGCGGGCGGAATGAAAACCGTGATTGGCGATCATAACTTGTTTATGGCTGGGAGCCATGTCGGACACGATGGAGTGATTGGTGATATGAATATATTTGCCAATTTCTGTGGCATGGCGGGGCATGTGGTGATCGGCAATAAGGTCACCATCGGGGGTATGGCGGGTGTGCATCAGTTTGTGCGCATCGGTGATCTGGCGTTCATTGCAGCCGGCGCGATGGTCGGCAAAGACATACCGCCTTATTGCATGGCGCAAGGGGATCGCGCCACTCTGGTGGGATTGAATCAGGTTGGCCTGCAAAGAAACGGTTTTTCGGCCGAGCAAATCATGCGATTGAGGAGGATTTATCGCGCCATATTTCTGAGCCGTCAGCGGTTGAGTGAGGGTTTGGCAGGTGCCGCTGAGTTGGTGGCGGATTTTGAACCGGGCTTGGCACTGATTAGGTTTTTGAGCGATCCCAGCAGCCGCGGCATTACTTTGGCGCGCCGTAAAGTCAAAGAAGAGGCCGATGACTGATGATTCTTGTTCTATAAGATTGGACTCGCCTTTTGGCTTGATTGCGGGCAGCGGGCGCTTTCCTTTAGAGGTGGCCCGCAACGCCAGGGCCCAAGGGGTAGAAGTTATTGCCGTGGCGCATAAAGGTGAGACTGATCCGATTATAGAATCTTTGGCATCCCATTGCACTTGGGTGAGAGTGGGTGAGCTGGGAAAACTGCTGCGTGCCTTCAGTAAAAAAGGCGTAAAGCAGGCGGCCTTTGCCGGTGCTATTTCGCGGCCTAAGCTTTTTGCCGGTGTTAAGCTTGATTGGCAAGGATTGGCGCTTATAGCCCGAGCCAGAAGCGTTAAGGATGATGCTATCTTGCGTGCTGTAGCCGAGGAGTTGGAGCGTCTTGGCATAAAGGTTGTGCCGGGAAGCATGTTGCTTAAAGAAAGTCAGCCGCCGGCTGGGCTTTTGACCAGGCGCGACTTTTCGCCGGATGAATGGCGTGATGCTTTGGTGGGCTGGGATGCCGCCAAGACCCTTGGGGAGGCGGACATCGGTCAGACTGTTGTAGCCTTGGAAGGTGTCGTCGTGGCGGTGGAAGCGGTGGAGGGCACAGATGCGACTATTAAGCGGGCCGGTGAGCTTAGCCGTCGGGCCGGGAAAGCCGGCCGGCCGGGGGTTTTCTCCAGGGGCAGGAGCGGACTGGTGGTGGTGAAGGTTTGTAAGCCTGGGCAGGACCAGCGTATCGATCTGCCGACCATAGGCGAAAAGACGCTTTACGTCATGCAGGAAGCCGGCGCCGCGGCTCTGCTCTTAGAGGCGGGTAAGTCTATCATTATCGATCCCTTAACGGTGGTCAAAAAAGCCAATCAGGCGGGGATTGCCATCCGCTTGGCGGAGTCACGCGCTGAGGTCGTGTCAGCGGGGAAAAAAACGCTTGCGGTGGGCTGAGTTTCTGCGCTTGCTGAAGCGCTGTGAAGCGGCGCTTTCTTTGGACTGGAGGAAAAAGGCTTTTAAGCTTATTAATGGAGAGTACTCAAAATGAGCCTGGAACTTTTATTGTCGCGAAGAAGTGTCCGCTCTTATACGGATGAACCCGTGGCTGATGAGGCGGTGCAAAAGCTTTTAGCGGCGGCTATGAGCGCTCCCTCAGCGGGAAATCAGCAGCCGTGGCATTTTATAGTTATCCGCGAGCGGGAGACTCTTGGCCAAGTGCCCGCTATTCATCCTCATGCCCAGATGGTGCCGCAGGCTCAGGCGGCGATAGTGGTGTGCGCTGATGAGGCGTTGGAAAAGCATAAGGGCTATTGGGTGCAGGACTGCTCAGCAGCCACACAAAATCTGCTTTTGGCGGCGCATTTTCAAGCTTTAGGGGCTGTTTGGGTTGGGATTTACCCGCGCGAAGAACGGGTTGTGAGTTTTCGCAAGCTTTTAAGCATTCCGGAAAACATCATTCCTTTCGCGTTGGTGGCGATTGGCCACCCAAATGAAACGAAGGCGCCTGCTGAGCGCTATAATCCGAGTCGTATTCATTACGGCAGGTGGTAACGGCATGTGAGCCGGTGCCGCCTGCCAATTACGTGCCAAGGTGAAGGGGGAAGGCAGTTAAGTAGTTTAATACGACACTCAGCTTTTTGTAATGTAATGCGTAATTACAATATGTTAAGTCCCCTTGCCGGTAGTTGAATGTTTTAATACTGTGCCCTTTACCGATGGTTCAGCAAAATGTTTTGAGGATTGTCGAGAAGCACCGCGCCGAGCGGGGTGCCTTGATATCAATCCTGGAAGAAATTCAAGCCGAGTACGGTTATCTTCCCGAGGAGGCTCTAAAAACCGTAGCCCAGAGCACCAAGCGCACGCTGGTCGATATATACGGTGTAGCCACTTTTTATCGGGCCTTCAGCTTAAAACCGCGTGGTAAACACCTTATTTGTGTTTGCCTCGGCACGGCCTGCCACGTGCGGGGTGGGCAAATTATCGCTGAAGAGTTTAGACGCCACCTTGGGGTGGCTCCCGGCGGGACCACGCCGGACAATGAATTTACCTTGCAGACCGTGAATTGTTTGGGTGCCTGCGCCTTGGGGCCGATTGTGGTGGCGGACGGCCGTTATTATTCGAATGTCAGCATCTCCAAGGTACAGGAAATTATCCGGGACACCCGCGACGGAGTGGACAAAGCGCCGGCCGCGGGAGATCGGCGCATTTTCCCCCTTGGAGTAAGCTGCCCGCGCTGCAATCACTCGCTCATGGATTCCGAGAACCTTTTGGAGGGCTATCCTTCCATAAGGGTGACGGTGGCCTATGACCAACAACATGGCGCTATTAGACTTTCCTCTTTGTATGGCAGTTATGCGGTGCAGATGGATCACGAAGTACCGATGGATACGGTGGTCGATTTCTTCTGTCCGCATTGTCATGCGGAATTAAGGAGCGGCCTTCCTTGCTCTTTGTGCGGTGCACCTATGGTGCCGATGATCGTGCGTGGCGGGGGGGTGTTACAGATATGCGCCCGGCGCGGATGCAACGGCCACATGCTGGATGTAAGCGGTGCGGCTTCGTGACTTGAAACGGCGCGCGGCGCCTTAAGGTTGAAGCATGGAGAGATTACAATCTATCGCTGATTTTAACTCGTTGCGCCGTCGTCTGCAGGTCGACTCTGATTATTCTCGGCCGGTGATTGTCATTCCCGCAGGCACCTGTGGCCAAGCAAGCGGGGCCAAGGACTTGATTCTGATAGTCAAGCGCGAACTTTTGGAACGCGGCTTAACTGAGCGCGTAAGCTTACGCATCACAGGCTGCCACGGTTTTTGCCAAGCGGAACCTTCCCTTTTGATTGAACCGCGCCGCACATTTTATCCCCATGTCAGCATGGATGCCATGTCACGCATCGTGGAGGCGGTGGCCAACGACCACGTTTTGGACGACCTGTTGTACATTGATCCGCTGACAAGACAGCGCATTGAAAAGCAGGACGATATTCCTTTTTTCAGAAATCAGCGCCGGACTATCTTAGCGCGGAATGAAAAGGTCGATCCCATCAGGGTTTATGACTACATTAAGGCAGACGGTTACAGCTCGCTGGTTAAAGTATTAAGCAGGGCCGATCCCTGCTGGGTCATTGAGGAGATTAAGAGCTCGGGACTTCGCGGACGCGGAGGCGCCGGCTTCCCGACCGGCCGAAAATGGGAACTTTTGGCTGCTCAGCATGACGGGCATGGTAAGTTTTTGGTGTGCAATGCCGATGAGGGCGATCCAGGGGCCTACATGGACCGCAGTGTTTTGGAGGGTAACCCCCACAGTATTCTGGAAGGCATGTTGATAGGTGCGTATGCCACCGGCGCTACAGAGGGTGTGGTATACGTACGCACTGAATATCCGCTGGCCATCAAGCATTTGATAATTGCACTGCGCCAGGCGCGCTCCATGGGGCTTTTAGGGAAAAACATCTTAGGGACTGGTTTTTCTTTTGACGTCAGCATTGTGCGCGGGGCAGGGGCCTTTGTCTGCGGCGAAGAAACGGCTTTGCTGCGCTCGATTGAAGGTTTCATGGGCGAGCCCCGTCAGCGGCCGCCTTTTCCAGTAGACAAGGGTATTGAAGGCAAGCCGACTGTTATTAACAATGTTGAGACCTGGGCCAATATCCCGATCATTATTGAGCGGGGCGCGGCTGAGTTTGTTAAAGTCGGCTGTCAGCGCAATTCCGGCACAAAAATTTTCAGCCTGGTTGGAAAAATCAAGAACACCGGTCTGGTTGAAGTGCCGATGGGCATTACGATTGATAAGGTTGTAAACGAAATCGGCGGCGGCCCTGCGGGGCACGCCAAGATTAAAGCCGTGCAGACCGGCGGGCCTTCCGGCGGCTGTATCCCGGTCGAGATGTTCGGTCTGCCCATTGATTACGACAGCCTCTCAAGCGCGGGGTCCATCATGGGTTCCGGCGGTATGATCGTCATGGACGAGCATACCTGCATGGTGGATGTGGCCCGCTATTTTATGAAGTTCTTGAAGGATGAATCCTGCGGCAAGTGCTTCACTTGTCGCAAGGGTACCCAGCGCATGTTTGAGATCTTGGAGGATATTACCAACGGCCGGGGAACAATGGAGCAACTGGAATTGCTCGCAGAGTTGGCCCATGTGGTTAAAGACACCAGCATGTGCGGCTTAGGACAGTCGGCGCCTAACCCGGTGCTGTCTACTTTGCGCTATTATCGGGCTGAGTATGAGGCGCACATTAAGGGGTGTTGTCCGGCCTCGGTGTGCCGGGCCTTGTTTGAGTTCCATATCATCCCGGAAAAATGCACCGGCTGCCGGCGCTGCGTGAGCGTTTGCCCGGTAGGTGCTATTAGCGGCGCGCGGGCTGAACCGCATAACCTGGATGCCGCAAAATGCATTAAATGCCGGGCCTGTTATGATGTTTGTCGTTTTGGTGCCATCGTCGGAGAGGCCATTGTAATGCAGCCGGGAGGGGAAAAGCATAGGGCTGCCGAACCTGATGCTACTCAGACCCATCCGCTAATAGAGGAAGTTTCCCAGACCAAGTCGACACAAGAAAGTGCCTTGCTTGCCGTTAGCGGGGTCGGGGCGGAAAAGATACGGCTTTCAGCTGAGAGGAGGACATCCCGGAGCAAGGGGAGTGTAAAGGCCAAGGCAACCCGGCTTAAGGGCTCAAGAAAGAAGAGAAGATGAAATGATTACCCTCAGTATCAACGGCCTTAATGTTTCGGTTGAAAAGGGCGCCACGCTGCTTGAGGCCTGCCGTTTTGTCGGTTTTCCTGTCCCCACTCTTTGCCACCTGGATGGCTTGACCCCATATGGGGCCTGCCGCCTGTGTGTCGTCGAAATAGGAGAAGGCGCCAAGGCCAGGCTTGTGTCGTCCTGCACTTATCCAGCGGAGGAAGGGCTTAAGGTGCGGACAGCATCACGGCGTGTGATGCGTGCCAGGAAAATGATACTCGAGCTCATGTTAGCGTCCTGCCCGCAGTCCAAGGTTATTCAAGACTTGGCATCGGCACACGGTATCCGGCAACAGCGCTTTAAACAGGAGTATGAGCAATGCATTTTATGTGGGCGCTGTGAAAGGATGTGCCGTGAACAAATGATGGCCGGGGCAATTGGCTTTCGTGGCCGCGGCGAGGGCCGAAGTTTAGGGGCTCCCTTTGATATTAAGTCCGAACAGTGCCGTTTGTGCGGCGGCTGCATTTATGTCTGCCCTGTTTGTCAGCTTAGATGCACTTATACGGTTCCTGAAAAGGCTGTTTGCGGCGGGTGCGCCAACTTGACTCCCGCTTGCCTGGAAAAGGAACAATTTGCAGACATGATGTGTTACATGGAGCCGTGTGTGGCCTGTGAAATTAAAAAGACTTGATAGAAATTTTTGCTAAAGAGGAGAAACAAAATGTCAGCTTCATTTTCTAGAATCAATTCTTCGGCAGCTACACTGACCAAGAATCGTACGGAAGATTCGATTACAACCATTTCCGGTATGTGTGTCACCTGCGTGGATGGTTGTATCGGCATGTGCGAAATCGGAAAGTCGGCCTACCGCGGTCATGAAGTCATTTATCCGCAGCCCTTTGGGGTGATTACCACCGCGGCGGAGAAAACGTATCCGCTGGATTATTCCCATTTCAGCATCATGGGCACGGCGGTGGGGGCCCACGGTATTGAGGCTGACAGTGATAAGGCCATCTTTCCAGCGGTTGATCTGGAGGTGGTAATTGGTCACGATAACGGGCTTAAGTTCCGTTATCCCTGGCTCATTCCGGGTATCGGTTCGACCGATATCGCCAAGAATAACTGGGAAGGCCTGGCGATTGGTTCGGCGCTGGCCGGCACGGGGCTTACGATCGGCGAAAACGTGGTTGGTATGGATACCAGCGCCATGATCAAAAACGGTAAGGTTGTAGACACCGTGGATCTTAAGCGGCGCGTCAAGCTATATAAGGAATATCAACGCCAGGGCTACGGGGCCGTCATTGTGCAGGCTAATATCGAGGATACACGTCTTGGAGTTCAGGAATACGCCATTGAAAAACTAGGCGTCGAGGTAGTGGAACTCAAATGGGGCCAGGGGGCCAAGGACATAGGCGGCGAGGTCAAGATTCGGGATCTGAAGAAAGCGCAAATGCTCTATGAACGGGGTTATATAGTTCTGCCTAATCCCACGGATCCGCATGTGGTCAGCGCTTTTACCCGCGGGGCTTTTAAAGAGTTCGAGCGTCATTCCCGTGTCGGTATGGTGAGCGAAGAGTCGTTTGCCAAGCGCGTCACGGAGCTACGCCAAGCGGGCGCTAAGTATGTCTTTTTAAAGACCGGAGCCTACCGGCCGGCCGATTTGGCCCGTGCTTTGTCTTACGCCTCCAAGTATAAGATTGACATGCTGACAGTAGACGGGGCCGGCGGCGGCACAGGCATGAGCCCCTGGCGCATGATGAATGAATGGGGGGTGCCGGTGGTTGAGCTCCATTCAATGCTGTACCGCTATGCCAAGAAGCTGGCTGACAAGGGACGCTATGTTCCGGCTTTGGTGCTGGCCGGGGGCTTTACTTTCGAGGACCAAATCTTTAAGGGTCTGGCCCTTGGCGCGCCCTATGTCAAGATGGTGGGAATGGCGCGTGGCCCGATTGCGGCCGCTATGGTTGGAAAGACCATCGGGCGGGCCATTGAACAAGGACAACTCCCGGTTTACATAGAGCGCTTTGGCAGCAGCAAGGACGAAATCTTTGTTACTGCTACTCATTTGCGAAAAGAACTTGGGGACGAAGAATTCGAAAGACTCCCCACCGGCGCAATTGGGCTTTACACCTATTATGAGCGTCTGGCCCAGGGACTGCGCCAGCTTATGGCCGGAAGCCGCCGCTTTGCGCTTAAGTACATGAGCCGTAATGACTTGGCGGCGCTGACGCGCGAGGCCGCTGATGTAAGTGGCATACCTTATATTCTAGACATAGATTCGGCCGAGGTGGAAGAAATCCTTGGGGTGTAAAGTCCCTCGCGGTCATGCAAAGCCAAGCCCATTAGAGTGCTAAATTAGGAAGAGATGCCGTAAATAACATTTGTCTTGCGAGTTTTAAGGATAAGGTTAAGCTTGCTTATAGGTTGTATATTTTCTTTTATAAGATCATCACGCCTTAGGCCTGCATGTTACGGCTCCTTTTTATCGTTTCGGCTCTTGTAGTAGTAAGCCTAATTATTTGTAATACACTTGAGCTTCGGGCTTATTTGGCCTATCGCCGTGCTCTGGCGACCGCTCAGTTTCCATCAGCCGTAAACGGGCAGGAAGCCAGGCCGCTTAGAGCCGGAGTAAGCGCATTTCTCAAGCTGCCGCGCGCGCAGCAGGCGCAGGCCTTGTCTTTGGCGCATTTTGCCGGTGCGATGTCATGGGCCCGTCAGGAAAGCCATTTGCATGTCGTGTCGCTTCTTAGCCAGATGCTTGAGGAAACTACCGATGCGGCAAACAGGCTTCGTCTTTATTGCGAAAGCCTCTCGCAATTGGGCCAAGCCCTAAAGAAAGACAAACTAAACGCCCGCTTGATGATACGCTGGGCTAATTTGAGGCAGCTTCTTTCTGATTTTGAGTGTGAAGAGCGTTTCACGCAGGGAAACTATCATAGCGTGGTGGCCGAGGCCCTTCTTCTCAGCCCGTCCGACATGCAGGTTAAGTATGCGGCCGGCCTCATTCTGCTTTGGGCAGGAGAGAAAACGGCGGCCTATCAGCTCTTTAAGGAAGTTTTGAGCCTGGCTACATACTTGGCGCCGCCACAGGAGAACTTTATCTTCTCCAAGGTGTCGGATGCGGAGTCGCTTAGAGCGCTTGTCCCGGCTCGCTTTCCGCAGATTGAGCGCTTTTCTCATTACCTTAAAGCCGGCTCTGCTCTGCCCGTCGGCGATGCGGAGCGCGAGGAACTGAACCGTGAACTATCTTTGCTGCAGATTGACGCCATTCAGGCAAGCAGCGTTGATTTCGAATCCGGTCGCTTGCCGTGGGAGGTGCATTTTAAGCATTTAGTGTCTTTGCTTCCGGTTGTAGCTGATGAAAGGGCGCGTCGCGAGCTGGATACAGAACTTTCCCGGCTGTCGGCAAAACGCGGCCAGGACGGGTTGTCTCGCTATTTGATGGAGCGCAGCCGCTTGCAGGAACTTAAAATTATCGCTTGTCAGTCTGCCGGCGATACGCGAGCGCTTAAATCCAGCTTGGCAAATTGGGGGCTTAAACAAACGATCTTCATCGATGAGTTTTTCTGTTCCCTTGGCTTTTATCTGGGGCCTGGACAGACCCCAAGACTTATAGAGCTCCACAGCGCCAAGGAACGCGGCACCCATGCCCGCTTGCCGCTTAAGATTTTGTATAGTGATGACAATCAAAAGTGGAGTGAGGCGCCGCAGCCTTTACAGCCGGAACAATTTGATTTGCCGCCTGGTACCATAGTGGTGCTTAGGCCTCCAGCTGAATATCACAAATATTGGAAGGTGCATTACGCCGGTGCGGCGCGTGAACGAACGTTCGGCCTGGAGTTAGGAAGCGGCCTTAAAGTTTACGGCCGCAGCACGGAAAGTCGGTGGGGAGGGAAATGAGTTATAACATGCGGCCCGCTATGGGCAACCTGGGAATCGCCGTGCTGCTTAATCTTTGCTTTGCCGGCGCCTCGGCGGCGCAAAGTATTACGGTGGGATTTCCAGAGTGGCCTGCCGGCATGAATTGGCTGGACGAAAGTGAAATCGCCGCCCAGTTTGTACGCCGTGCCGTGACCGATACCTTGGTGCAAGCGGCTGACATGAGCGAGAAAGGTTTTCGGCTTTCTTTGGCTGACAGTCTGGAATATCGCCCGGCGCTTGGCAGTTGGCTGTTAAGGCTTAGGAAGGGCGCTTTGTTTTGGAACTTAGAGCCCTTACGCCTAGAAGATGTGCTGTTCTCGCTTGAACGTTGTCGGGGGCAAGGCACATTGAAGGGTGTTAAAACCATCAGAGGCCACAACAAAGAGCCCATCCCCGGTTTGATCGAGCAATGGGTCAGGATTGAATGGGACGGCTCGCTGTCTAGTGAACAGAGCTCGGCATTGCCTTTGATGCTGGCCGATTGTCCGATCCTTGAAGCCTCAAGCGCTGAGATTTTTGGTCCTGACCTTGGGTTAGGTACTAATGTTGTCTCACTTGGGAGTTTTCGGGTGAGCGGGTTTTCAGCCGGACGTGAATTTGTATTGGTTCGGGCGGGCCCGCCCTTTTCTCAGAAAGAAGCGGTTGAAAGCATCGTGCTTCGAGGCTTTAAGGATTCAAATCAGGCTCTTACAGCTCTTAGAAGCGGTACTGTTGATGCCTTTTTTACCAATACTTTCGAGGTGTTGGAAAAAGCAAAGAAAGATGAAACTCTTCAGGTCTCAAGATGTTCTATTTATATGATTGTCCATAGGAAGGGTTTCAATATCAGCTGTAATCCGAGGTTAAAACCAGCTGAGTTTAGATACTAAGCAGCTTAAAACGATGGAATACCTGACCTGGAAAACGCTTTTTGTGCTTGTGAGGGCGTTATTCATTTCACTGGCGGCAATGTGTCTTACGGGCTGTTCAGGTAGGGGGTTTATCAAGCCTCGTTCTCAAGTCATTAAAGAATCGCAATCATCTGGGATTCCAGTAAGATCTATTGAGGAAGAGAGAGCGCTTTTTTTCGAATCTGAGCACGTCCAGCGTAAGCGACTGCTTACGCTTATAAGGAAGCGTGCTAACTCTGAATTACGCGATCGTAGTTACCGCCTCGGCCCTTTTGACGAGATTGAGCTTAATGTGTTTGATGTTCCGGAGCTTAATGTCACAGCTACGGTGCGCCAATCCGGTTATCTGTCTTTGCCGCTCATTGGAGCGGTTAAGGCGGCGGGCCTTACCGAAGCGGAACTCCAAGAGGAGTTGCGCCGGCGCTTGGCGGCTTATGTGCGAAATCCCCAGGTTTCTATTTTTATCAGCCACTATGGCAGCCAGAAAGTGGCGGTTATTGGAGCGGTCCGTAAGCCCGGTACCTATTCGCTTAAGAAGGGCGCCAACAGTTTGCTTGAGCTAATCAGCCAGGCCGGGGG
>Ga0129299_1002156_pt1 | contig 13108 bp, 7 predicted proteins | sample ConPoolayeCmetaG_FD_94477 | JGI IMG/M metagenome (GOLD analysis project Ga0129299, IMG submission 94477) | Hot spring microbial mat communities from California, USA to study Microbial Dark Matter (Phase II) - Cone Pool mat layer C metaG ... | reverse complement strand
TCAACAATAGCCAACGGTGCAAAGAATAATACAATCAGGAACTGCAACATTACTGGCTCGAATGTTTCATCATCGTGGGGAATTGTGTGTGGCTCAAGTGCTTCATTAAGCAGTGGCGGGGTAGGAATGGATAATAATCGCTTCCTTTATAATTACTTTACAAATGTATATTATGCATTCAGAATATATGGAATAAGCACTGCTATAACAGGAAAAAATAAAAATTTCGAAATCAGCTATAACACTGCCACAGGCGGCATTATGTATTATTTTATGTGGGTATATTATGCTGACGGGCATACGATTTCGAATAATTACCTGAATAATCATTCTACTAACTCTGCCTTATATTATCTATATAATTACTATGGAACCAATGCAAAAATATATGGTAATTCCGGGACAAATTTAACAATAGCAAGCACTTTCTATGGACTTTTTGTTTATTATAGCGATCGCTCTGAAATTTATGACAATACCTTTGATAATATTACTGTTGCGGGGACAGGGTATCCATTGTATTTTTATTACTCTTATAAATCAAATATATATAACAATCTCGTTCAAAATCTGAGTGTTAATGGTACAAGTTATGGGATGTATCTTTATTATTGTGATACCTCAAAGGTATATCTAAATACAATTCAAAATATCACAGCACTATATACAATGTATGGAATATATAGCTATTCAGCTTTCACATTGTTTGAAAAAAATCTAATAAATTCGTTAAAATCTACTTCAACAGGTGGTTATGCTGCAGTTGGTATTTATATGGCAGGAGCTTCATCGGGCAATCCTGGAAATTATGATACTCTTAGGAATAATGTAATTTATAAGATGATTTCCACGAACTATTCTACTTCCTCTCTTGTCTATAATCCATTTGGAATTTTAATTGCAAGCGGTCTTGGACATAAAATCTGGCATAATAGCGTTAATCTCTACGGTCAGCAGGAAGGCTCTAATACATCTGGGACACTATCGGCGGCTTTTTGTGTTTCATCAACTTCTGTGAACACTCTGGATGTTCGAAATAATGTATTTACAAATAGCCTTGTAGGTTTGACCGGTTCACAATCCTATGCAATATATCTTTCAGGAACCGCTAATTTGACAAATTCAACTTTTAATTATAATGATTATTTTGCCTCGGGGACTTATGGTATTTTGGGATTTTTGACTTCGAACAGAACAACGATAGCAGCGTGGAGGTCTGCAACTTCGCAGGATGTAAATTCGTTTTCATCAAATCCGAACTATAATGCAGATGATTTTTTGATTCCTTTGCCGGGTTCTCCGCTGGTCGCAGCAGGAACACCAATTGCACAGGTACCAAGAGATTTTCTTGATGAGGCACGCTCGACAACAGCACCAACTGTTGGGGCTTACGAAAATGCAGGAGAATTTGCCCCGCCAAGAATTGAATATACACCACTTGCCAATACAACTTCAACATCAAACAGAGTGCTGAATAATTTTGCCCGAATTACTGACAATTCAGGCGTTAATACAACAACATATGCTCCACGTCTTTATTACAAAAAGTCAACCGATGCAAATACATATGCTGGAAATACATCAGCTAATAATGGCTGGAAATATGTCGTTGGAACTAACTCAGGAGATCAGTTCTCATTTACAATTGATTATTCAAAGCTGCAGGGCGGATCTGTTCAGTCAAACGATGTCATACAATATTTTATTGTGGCTCAGGATTTAGTTTCACCGCCTAATGTCGGAATAAATAGTGGCAAGTTTAATTCAAAACCATCAAATGTTGATTTAACTTCTTCGGCTTTTCCGATCACCGGCTCAATTAACTCATACAGAATCTCTCCATCTATTTCGGGAACCGTAAGAGTTGGCTCGTCCGAGACATATAAATCACTGACAAAGTCAGACGGATTATTTAATTATATGAATGGAGCGGTTTTAACAGGGGATGTAACAATATTAATCACCTCAAATATTACCGATGAAACAGGCGCAGTGGGATTAAAGGAAATAGCCGCGGAAGGTGGAAATCCATATACTATTAGCATAAAACCAAGTGCAGCTGTAAATTATACAATTTCTGGTTCTTCAAGCAGCTCGCTGATAAGACTTGAAGGAGCTGACAGAGTTACAATAGATGGAAGTTATAACAACGCGGGAAGATACCTGACTTTTGTTAACACATCAACTGCTTCAAATATAGCAACAATACATATTGCAAGCTTTACAGGAGGAGCAAATAATAATACAATCAAGAATTGTAACATTTCAACAGGATCGAATACAGCCACTTCATTCGGAATTTATGTTGCTGATAACACAATAAGCACTTCCGGAAGCGGTAACGATAATGATAATTTGCTTATTGATAATAATGTCATAACAAAAGCATATTATGGAATTTATGTTAGTGGAACTGCAACCACTACTGACAACCTGATTATCTCTAACAACACTATTGGCTCGAATACATCCTCTGATTATATCAATTTCAGGGGAATTTATCTGCAAAATGTAAATTATGCACATATCAGAAATAACACTGTTTTCAATTTACGGGTAGCTCCATCAACAAATATAGCTGGAATTGAGATGGGCTCCACAAACAATTATTGCGAAATATATCAGAACAAAATTTATGGCATAAAGAATCCAAACTCTGGCGGTTGGGGTGCTTGGGGGATCAATACTCTCGGAGGAAATTATATGAAGATATATAATAATTTCATCTGGGACATCACAACAATGAATTATTCATCTTCCTCAACATTTTATAATCCTTTTGGTATCAGGTTGACAGCTGGCTCGAATTACTCAATTTACCATAACACAATCCATATGTATGGAACACAGGAAAATGTGGGTTCATCAGCATCATTAACCGCATGCTTCCTTGTTACAACAACCTCAGTAACAAATATTGATTTAAGGAACAATATCCTTGCAAATGGATTGTCCTCAAACTATGCCGGCACAAAATCATATACGATTTATGTATATGCAGCAAGTCCATCAGGACAATTTAATAATATGGATTATAATGTTCATTATGCTTATGGAAGCTATGGAATACTGGCTGGATATCAAACCACACCGACTGACATAACCGATCTGGCAACTCTCAGGTCAATTTACGGAAGGAACACTAATACAAAAGTTAGATCTGTTACTTTTGTAGCCAATAATGACCTGCATCTTGACGGAGACGCTGTAGGACATTCAGATTTTTATGCACCATCACTTGGAATAGCCAACGATATAGACATTGAAAACAGAAGAACAACAAATTGTTATGTTGGTGCAGATGAAGTTAATTCTATTCTGGGAATTAAAACAAATATAACAGCAACCCCAGACTTACCAGTTTACTGTGCAAATTCTTCTAATGTTGTTATTAATTTTGAGCCGGAAGTTAAAGGATTTGTTGACGGGATTAAGCGATCAGTAAACCCTGTATTTACCTTTGAATGGTATAAGAACAACACAAGATTTGACACCAGAACAACCCTTTCTTTTATTCCGATTACTCAGTCAGATTCGGCTAATTATTACGTTATAACTACATTTGATGGCTCGCAGGTACAGTCAGATGTCAAACATATAAAAGTTGAGACGGCTTTATCGGTAACATTACATCCAAACAGTGCAGAAGTTTGCTCTAACGACCCTTCTTTGACTCTAAGGGGAGGCGGAGCAGGCACTATAACCGGTTTTCAGTGGCAGAAAGAAAGAAAAAATTCACCAGGAGTCTTCGATAACATCATTGGACAGAACTCACCTATTTTACAACTGACATTAGCAAATGCTGTTGAAGCAGCAGGAGCTTACAGATTAAAGATAATCGGTCCCGGTAATTGCGGACCAGCTGCTATTTATACAAATATAGCTTATGTAAACGTTTCTGACCCAATAACAATGGTTCAAAATTTCACCTCAACCAATATTGCAAGTGTTTGCATTGGTGATAGATTCGACATTTCTGTTGTAAGCGACGGGACAGTGCTTGGATATATGTGGCAACGCCTTGAAACTGGAAGCTGGAAAGATTTACCCTTGAACAAATATCCAACTGCTACATCCAGAAATTTAGTTTTCCCCGCTGCAGACCCGAGTGAATCTGGTGATTACAGGTGTATAATATATGGAAGTCCTTATTGCACTCCATCACAGGCAATTTCGGAAATTTTCACTGTCAAAATATTCCCTGAAGCAAGCTTTACGTTCCAGCCAGAAAGCCAGCAGGTTTGTGAAAATGAGAATGTTGTTTTAGTGGCTTATACAGACGCTGAGACTTTCAGTTACCAATGGCAAAAAGATGGAGTAAACCTAACAGTTGATCAATTTCCATCTGCAAAATCACCAATTCTCTATCTGAACAATCTGAATTTTAACTCATCTGGTGTTTATCGTTGTGTTCTCAACGTGCAAGACTGTAAGGGAATTAGAGATATTATTTCGAATGAAGCGTTGATTTATGTTCATTCAAAGACAGAAATCGTATCAAAACCCACAACAACTTACTATCCTCTTGGTGATGTAGCACAATTTGAAGTTAAAGCTCATGTTGAGTTAATTGATAATAAAAATTACGAAATTCAATGGTGGAGAGGTAATATCAAAATCAGAGATAACGACAGAATTGCAGGCTCTAATTCTTCAATACTAACTATCAGAGATTTGCAACCATCTGATTATGGAAATGATTATTGGGTTATGGTTACTGGTCTTTGCGGTGTTGACTCAATGAAATATATGACATTGGAAACACCCGATATCAGAATAGTTAATAATCCTCAAAATGTTGTCAGCTGTGAATATAAAGATATCAGCTTCTCGGTTGATGCTTTGGCTTTTGGTGGAACAAATATCACTTATCAATGGTTCAGAGGCTCCAATCCATTGACAGATGGCGAAAAATACAGCGGCACAAAATCAAGAACCCTCATAATCAAAAATGTTACAATAGATGATGAGGGAGATGATTATTTCGTCAAAATCACTTTACTCCCATATAACATAACAATTAATTCAGACAATGTTTCGCTTGACATCAAGCAAAATCTTTTCAATCTTACCCAATTGCCTGACAATTTAAGCGTTAAGGTTGGTGAGGAATTAAAGCTGGTCTTCGAAGTTGTTGGCGAAGGACCTATCACCTATCAATGGTTCAAGAATGGTAATCTTCTGCCCAATTTCACTGAAAATACTTTATCTATTCCGAACTCTGCCTTTGTTGATGCAGGTGTTTATAAGTGCGTTGCAACAAACGAATGCGGAACATTGGCGTCCAAAGAATGCACAGTTGCAATAACCACTTTCATAGTATCATCTATTGAAGAAGACCAGTCTTCGCTTGAATTTGGAAATACACCAAACCCAACAAGCGGCACTACAACAATTTTCTTTAATACTAATGAGGAAACAGTAGCCAAGATAGTTCTAAGGGATATGACCGGAAAAGAAATTCAGACTATCTTTGATGGACTATCAAAAGCAGGTTATAACGAAATTAGATTTAATCCAAATGAATTGAATCTAAGCTCAGGAATATATTATTATACTATAACCCTTGGAGACAAATCAGCGACAAAACCAATGGTTATTATTAGATAATTTTTTTAAAACTTTGATTAGAAGCCGGTTCGAATTATAAAGAGCCGGCTTTTTTATTTCCCCCAAAAATTAAACCTGACTCCTAAGGAAGTCGAAACAAGAAATAAACCCAAGTCGTGCGGTTGTCCGATTCCAGTATTCAGTTTAATTTTTTTCTGGAATAGATTTCCTGTGAAATTAATATACAACTCCATTGGAAATTTATTTATGAACTCGTTATATGAGGCTTCGAACAAAAATAAGACACCATAACCGGAAAATCCAGAAATATCACCTCTGACAATACCAATATCATTTGTGAAATATTCATCATAACCCGCTTCGCCGTAAAAAACACCAAATCCAAGTGTATAAACAATGGGCTTTCGGAATAAATCGTTCAAATTGTAGTAAAAGCCAGATGAAATAATACTTGCTGTCCATTGATCACTAACAGACATATTGAGTTCAGGGGAGTAATCAGAGAGAGAAATAATAAAAGGAGAAGTATAATCAATCCAAAAGCCATACTTTTGATTTGGTTTATAATAAAATCCAATGGAGGGCGAAGCATAAGTTCTTATATCAGAAAGATTTAAAGATGGGTAATATTTTGCAGAAGCTCCAACTGAAAATTTTGGTGGACAGTCATCGCAAAAGAATATTGCAGGCACATTTGCAATCTTTTGATTAAGATTTTCTATCTGTAGTTCAAGTTCTTTATTTTGAGACCTTAAAATTCTCTGGGCAGCAATAATAGCATCATTTTCTTTCCGAACAGAATTTATGTCGCTACGAAGTGTATCGTGAAGTTCAATCATTCTTGAACAAACAGATTCCATACTCTGCGATAAAATCCTTACTTCATTAAAATCCATCAGAATTTCTTCAAAATCTTTTTTTAGTTGATCAATAGCTTTCTGATTGGAAGTTCTCACAGATTCTATGGATTTTGTCAGTTTGGTAACTTTTTGATTAAGATTGAAAATTTTATTATTTATAATATCAAGATTTGAATATATGGTTGTCATATCCTGAGAAAAAGAGATAGAGACAATGAGGACAAATAATGTACAGATAAAAAAAAGTTTCTTCATAATCAGTCCTTCAGAAAAGAACAAATATAATTAACCTTTAGAAAAAAAAGCGAAGGAAAAATATTTTCCTTCGCTCTATATATTATTAATATATTTTTCGTTTAAGGAATACTAAACTGGATTTCCTGAATATCAAGAATCCACGCCTGACGGGAAACACCAGTATTTAGAATTCTTTTTCTTTCGAGTTCGGCAGCATTTCTATCATAGAACATTCTGCCAGCATAATATTTACCATCTTTCGAAGAAAGAACTACCAGTGGATAGGGGTCTTTCATTTTTATGAAATTACTTGCCTCGCCAAGAGTATTAAACTTGCCTAAAATCAAAGCCCAACCTTTTTCGCTGACAGGGGAATCAGGGGAAGTGGGTTTATCGAAGCTGAGAGTATTGACCGGAGTTGCAGAATATGGATAAGGAGCAGACAGAAGCTGTATGCAAAGATAATCATTAAGCTGATCGCCGTTATAATACTCAATAATATAGTAACCCGGTGGATAATAAAAACTTTGACGGATTGTTCCATCGTATGGATGGCGAGGAATCAACTGATGAATATATTCACTAAGGCTTTTCATTTGCAGATCGCTCAAATAACTTGAATTTCCGGGAAGTGGATCTTCCTGAATAAATTCAAATATATTTTCCTTCAAGTCAATTCGTTTGAAGTCACCGAGCTGGACAAGTCCATACTCATCGGTTTTTATTAATCCATCGCAATTATATGTTTTAACCATATAACTTACAGGTATTCTGGCTGGACTATACATAAAAGGCAAAGCAGGAGATCTTTTGACGACAACCCTGCTAATTTTTTTCCCAATAATAACAATACCATTTTCAAGAAATTCCTGACGGCTCATTTTCATAAACCTATCAGCGTCAATATAATTAATGAAAATTTCCTGCCTGATTCTTTTTTCGGTTTCAGTCCACTTTTCAGTTTTTGTAATTGCTTTACCGAATCGGTTATCTTCCGGCTTTATTTCTCTTTCCCTATGTCGCTCATAGCCAAGTTCCTTCAAAGATGGTTTGCCATAGTTGGATTCGCATTCCCTTACAACCGGGCAGTTCTGCCAGTATTTCAGTTCATCAGTTTTAATATTGTTTTTTTGGGAAGGAACTGGTTGGTATTTGTAATTTTTGAGTTTCACGTTTTCGCACTTTTTATCAACTCTATCTGATAACTTAGGTCCGTCATAGTAGATATAGAGACCGTCTTCTTTCAACTCATAGGGTTTATAATGAGTTACATCAGAATACATCTCTGGTTCGACACCTTGCAAATTTGATTTATCACCACTTGATTCGTCCCCACCACCAGTTTTTTGCTCTTGATCGGTTTTTTGGGTGGCTTCTGTTTTTTTTCCTTTGTCGGTTTGGTCAGGGTTTTGATTAGTGCAACTAATAAAACCATAAATTATGATAAAGGAAATAATTAGTAAAGCTTTCATAAACATCCCTGCTTATCTATAACAAAATATTAGAGCCAAAAAAAGAAGGAGAATCTGACGTATTTATTTAAATTGTCAAATCCTCCTTGATTAACTCATAACTAAAAGAGATAGCTATTACTTACTACAATCCATTGTAGTTATCTGCAATATAATTATTTTATTGTAATTTAAAAATACTATATAAGCAATGTGGATAACTTGTTGAAAATTATTTGTCTTGTTCGAATGAGAAATGGGTAATAATTTCGACCTCTGGACTAATACTCCTTGTAACGGGACAGGTCTTTACAACATTTTTCATCAAGGCAAATTCTTTTTCGTTAAGCTGTTTTGGGAAATGGAAATACATTGTTAGCCTTCCTATTCTTCTGTAAGGTTCGTTAACCATTTCTTTTTCGACGTATGCCTTGAGACCTGTGATGTCAAAATTATTATTCCTTGCTACAATACCCATAATCGTAACAATGCATGAACAACTTGCAGTGCCAAGCAAATCGGTCGGGGAAATATATTCACCTTTCCCCTGATTGTCCAGAGGAGCATCTGTTAGAAATTGCTGACCTGAAGGTCCATGTGTTATGCGACAATGAAGGTCACCAAGATATTCAACATCTATTCTTACAATATGTTTTCCCATAAAAAAAACCTTTGTTTATTTATTTTCCTATTCCATAGCGGTTCATAAAATCAGCTATAAGATTAAATGCTTTCTCAAGAGTATTTTCATCAGGAAGAATAACTATTCTGAAATGGCTTGTTCCGGGTTTTTGACCAAAACCCGTCCCGGGAACAATAACCACGCCTGTCTCTTTAATTAAACCAGCTGCAAATTGTGAGTCGTCATCAACATCAACAGAAGGAAAAGCGTAGAAAGCCCCTTCGGGTTTTACCAGAGATATGCCTGGAATGATGGCTAATTTGTTCATAGTGATATCACGCCGTTTTTCTAACTTTTTATTCAATTCAATCAAATGAGTCTGGTCGCCATCAAGTGCAGGAGCAACAGCATATTGAATGGGATGATTGGCACAAATTCTTGCCCTAAGGAGTTTGTTTATTGCTTCAATATAAGGACTCAGTGCTTTTTCTTGACCTGAAACAATACCCCATCCAATTCTGAAACCGGGAGCAACGTAGTTTTTGGATAAGCCCGAAAAGGTAATGACTGAAACATCTTTGTTCAGAGCCGCAATTGAAATATGCTTATTCCCATCGAAGAGAAGTTTGTCATAAATCTCGTCAGCAAATATCACTAAATCAAATTCAAGAGCGAGTTTGATTATTTCCTCGAGAGTTTCTTTCTTGTAAATGGCACCCGTTGGATTATTAGGATTAATTAACACAATTGCTTTCGTCTTATGATTAATTTTTGCTCTAATGTCTTCTATGTCGGGCTGCCAGCCATTTTTTTCATCAAGATAGTAGGGATTGCCGATTAATTCGAGCTTACTTTGGATTGCTGTATAAAGCGGATAACCAGGTGTGGGAATTAAAACATTATCACCGGGATTAAGCAAGGCTGTAAGACAAAGTTCAATAGCTTCGCTTGCTCCAGTTGTAACAAAAATATCAAGAATATTATCAATACCTTTTCTGTTAGCATCCCTTTCGATAGCTTCAATAGCAGATTTAACTCCTGAAGAGGGAGCATAGCCATTATAATTTTTATTCATTGCTGAATATATTGCCTCAATGACATGTTTTGGGGTTGTATGGTCATAGACGTTTGGGTCGCCGATATTCAAATAAAGCATTTCCTTGCCGGTTTTTGCTACTTCATTAGCTAACAGGATAATATCACGAATTGCGTAAGTTACATTTTCTGTTTTACGAGCAGGTATAATTGGATTCACTATTATTTTTCCTCAAAATTTTTTAATAAAAAAACAAATTTAACTAAATTCGAACAAATTTTATTTCTTTATCACTTAATTTTGACTTATTATTCATAAATAAGTTAAACACATTTTGATTAAATAATTTAAACTTGTTATTTTGAGATTGAAACATATTGGTTATATTACTTTTTTTATTTTAATAAATAAGCAGAAAATATGAATTTTTATACAAAATTCTTACTGAATCTTAGCTTAATTTTATTAGCTCTAACATTCTTTCCGAAAAGCTTGTTATCACAGGGTAATAACGACTGGATTTTCGGCGGCCAAATCCAGATAAGAAGCGAACTTGATGGAAGAGATTTTCTTAATGAAACTTATCCCTACACACTTACAAGTATGCGAACAAGAGTAAGTGTTGAAAAAAAAGTCCTTAATCAAATTAAATTTTTCATTGAATTGCAGGATTCAAGAGTTTGGGGGCAGGAAAAAAGCACCACAGCAAATATTTTTAATATTGATCTTCATCAGGGGTATGCTGAAATTGACAGCATTCTTGGCATACCGCTTTCTGCTAAGGCAGGAAGATATGAACATAGTTATGGCTCAAACAGATTTTTTGGCTCAAACCAGTGGCATTATGCCTCAAGAACATTCGATGGTTTACTTTTGAAATTTAAGGACAAATCGTTCTGGATTGATGTTTTTAATTTCACTCATACTTATTTCAAGGATTTCACTGCAAATTACAATCAAAATACCTACCCTTACCCCCCTAATGCTGATACCAGTTTCAGTATATATGGACTATGGGCAAATATAAAACCCACAACTAATTACAGCTTTGATTTGTTTTCATATTATGAAGTTGACAGGCGAAAAGATGAACTGGAAAGAAATAAAATGGACACATTGTATAAATCTTCAAGAAATGTAAATTTGCACAGGTTGACAAGCGGAGGTGTCATTAACCTTAAACTTGATAATTTCAGCACATTAATTGAGGGGGCTTATCAGGTTGGGACACTGACCAAGGGCAAGAAAAACACAGGAGAAACGATAGTCCAATATACGGATTATGATATTTCAGCATATACCGTTACAGCAAAATTTCAATACGACTTTAATGATTTATCATTTTCATTGAACGGCGAAATAGTATCAGGAACAGAGGGAGGGGATACAGCAAAAAACAATAATAAGATTGGTGTTTTCGATAACACGTATTCCACAAAACACATGCTTTACGGTTACATGGATTATTTCAGCACAATCGAGACATCAACAAAGAATCTGGGGCTTCACGACTATTATTTAAGAAGTTCTTATAAGCCGAAAGAAAGCCCGTGGTATGCTCAGTTGGATATTCATTACTTTACATCGGACAAAAAAAGTGCATCTGAATTATCAGATTTCGGGTCAGAAATAGATTATGTTCTAAGATATAATTTATATAAAAATAGTTTCATCGAGGGAGGTGGTGGTTTCTTCCTTCCCGGAAAATTAATGAAGGAAATCTGGACAGTCAATTCCGGAAAAACAAATGAGAAAAAAAGAGAAGATATAGCTTTTTGGGCTTATATTATGCTTAGAATTATTTTGTAAGAATAGATTTAACAATTTTATTTTTTTTAATATGAGGAAATTATGAGAATTATTTTTTTGGGACCTCCGGGAGCAGGCAAAGGGACACAGTCCGAGAGAATTTGTAAGGATTATAACATTATTCAATTATCAACCGGTGATATTTTGAGAGCCAACAGAAAATTGGGAACAGAATTAGGCAAAAAAGCCCAATCTTATATGGATTCCGGGGCTTTGGTGCCTGATGAACTCATCATTGAAATGATAAGGGTTGAACTAAATAATCCAAAACTTGCTAATGGGTATATTCTGGATGGGTTCCCGAGGACAGTTCCTCAGGCTGAAGCTCTCGAGAAACTTCTTGCTGAGCTTGGACAAAAACTTGACACAGTTCTGGTTCTTGAAGTGCCAAATGAAGAATTGCTCAAACGATTGACAGCCCGAAGAGTATGCAGAATTTGCGGAAAATCTTATCATCTGATTTATAATCCACCAAAGGTAGAAGGTATCTGCGATGACGACGGAGGTGAGCTTTATCAGAGAGATGATGACAAAGAAGAACCAATATTAAATAGGTTGAAAGTCTATGAAGCTCAAACCAAACCATTGATTGATTATTATTCAAAGAAAAATTTAGTTGACAAAATTGATGGGGTTGGAGAAATAGATTCAATTTATAAGCAAATTCAGACAGTTCTAAATAAGTATATATAAAATAATTACATTGAAGCCATAAATCAAAAAAATACTTTTGCTATAAAAGTATATTTTAGTATTATTGTTTTTTTTTTAAATAATATATTTTTCAACAAATAAGGGCTAATTAATGTTTAAAGGACATCCAAAGGGTTTATTAGCGGCTGCGTTGGCTAATATGGGCGAACGTTTCGGTTTTTATACAATGATGGCAATACTTGTATTATTTCTACAGGCAAAATTTGGCTTAAGCGGTACTGATGCAGGAATAATATATTCAATATTTTACTTCTCAATTTATATTCTTGCGTTTGTTGGGGGATTGATAGCCGATAAATCAAGGAATTATAAGGGTACAATAATGACAGGGCTGATTGTGATGGCTATCGGGTATGTATTGATAGCAATACCCACACCAACACCAGTGCCAAATAAGACTTTATTTCTTATCATTTCCTGCTTCGGATTATTTATAATAGCATTTGGTAATGGTTTATTCAAAGGAAATCTACAGGCTCTTGTGGGACAGATGTACGATAATAAAGATTATTCAAGCAAAAGAGACTCTGGCTTTTCTTTGTTTTATATGTTTATTAACGTAGGTGCTTTGTTTGCCCCGTTAATGGCAATAGTAATGCGAAACGGATGGCTCGAGAAATTTGGTTATAAATACAATCCAGACCTTCCTGAACTTTGCCATCAATCAATTGAAGGGACATTAAGCCCCGAAGCGAGTCAAAGATTATTATCCTTGGCAAATGAAGTCAGCGGCAAAGTGGTTACTGATATTTCTGCTTTTACTCATGATTATTTGAATGTTTTCACAGAAGGTTTCCATTATGCTTTT
>Ga0129299_1002154_pt1 | contig 13110 bp, 11 predicted proteins | sample ConPoolayeCmetaG_FD_94477 | JGI IMG/M metagenome (GOLD analysis project Ga0129299, IMG submission 94477) | Hot spring microbial mat communities from California, USA to study Microbial Dark Matter (Phase II) - Cone Pool mat layer C metaG ... | reverse complement strand
CAGATAGTGATTATAATACAAATAATGACAAGAATTATTCTATCAAACATGGTATTATATTTAAATTAACAGAGCCAATTTTTGTAAAAATAAATTCTGCTTATGCAAATGCTCTTGAAGCTTTTATGAACAGAAGGTGGCTGGCTTTTGTCATCATTGGAATTGCTTTGTCTTTATTAGTCTTTATTGCACCAAATATTCCGAGTGAATTAGCACCTATATCTGACAGAAGCGGAATGAGAATTTTAGCAACAGCTCCCGAAGGAACTTCTTACGAGAAGATGGATATCTATATGAAAAGGATTGCTGGTTTAGTCCAGAAAGAAGTACCTGAGCGAGAAGCCGTCATTGCAATCACATCGCCGGGTTTTGGTGCTTCAAGTTCAACTAATTCTGGATTCATAAGATTGGTATTGAAAGACCCGGATAAAAGAAAAAGAAGCCAGCAACAAATAGCTAATGATCTTGGTATGAAACTTCAAAAGTTCAGTGATACTCGAAACTTTGTCATTCAAGACCAAACAATCTCTACTTTTCAACGAGGCAGCGCTGCTCTTCCAGTTCAATATGTTTTAAAAACCGAGCACTTAGATAAATTAAGAGAAATTTTACCAAAATTCCTTGATGAGGCACGTAAAGATCCAACCTTTCTGGTTGTTGATGCTAACCTTAAATTTAACAAACCAGAAATAGTTGTCGAAATTGAAAGGACTAAAGCCGCTACAATGGGTATTTCAACTTATGACATAGCACAAACTTTACAGTTAGCTCTTAGTGGGATGAGATATGGTTATTTTATTATGAACGGAAAGCAGTATCAGGTTATCGGTCAGTTACCATTGGAAAACAGACGAAAACCTCTGGACCTTAAAAGTCTATATATACGTTCAAATTCCGGCGAGTTAATTCAGTTGGATAATCTCGTTACCATTAAAAACAGTAGCACACCACCTCAATTGTTTCGTTACAACAGATTTACATCTGCCACAATAAGTGCAAGTTTGGCTCCAGGAAAAACTATTGGGGATGGGATTAACGTAATGGATAAGATTGCAGATAAAATTCTTGATGAATCGGTTAGCACTGCACTTGAAGGTCCTTCAAAAGATTTTAGCGAAAGTTCATCAACCTTACTTTATACCTTTATTCTCGCATTAATCCTTGTATATCTGGTCCTCTCAGCACAATTCGAAAGTTTTCGGGACCCGTTTATAATTATGCTAACAGTTCCACTGGCTCTCGGTGGATCAATCTTTTCACTCTGGTATTTTGATCAGACTTTAAATATTTTCAGCCAAATCGGTCAAATAATGTTAATAGGCTTGGTAACTAAAAACGGGATATTAATTGTCGAATTTGCAAACCAGATCAGAGCTACAGGAATAGAGAAAGTCGAAGCCGTGAAAAAGGCAGCAGCTTTGAGATTAAGGCCAATTTTGATGACAAGTTTATCAACCATATTAGGCACTTTACCAATTGCTCTGGCATTAGGAGCCGGATCTGAAAGCAGAGTCTCAATGGGAATTGCAATTATTGGAGGTTTGATATTCTCGACAGTATTGACTCTTTTTGTTATACCAGCAATGTATTCATATATATCCACCAACAAGATTGATAGGTTTAAAAATATTTCTATTGAAGAAAATGAGCCAGTTGCAAAATAATTCAGATATCCCTATATTGACTGAGTTTAAATCAAAACATTTAGAGCTATCAAACAGAGTTGTTATGGCTCCAATGACCAGATCACGAGCTGGAGCCGGATTTGTTCCAACTGATTTGAACAGAATCTATTATGAGCAAAGATCAAGTGCGGGATTGATCATAACTGAAGGCTCACAAATTTCAGAGGAAGCCGTTGGATACAGGAATACACCCGGTATTTACAGCAATGAGCAAGTCGAAGGATGGAAATTTATCACTGATGCAGTTCATAAAAAGAACGGTAAAATATTTATTCAACTCTGGCATGTTGGTAGAATCTCTCATCCTGATTATTTAGGCGGCAAATTACCTTTTGCTCCGAGTCCTATCAAACCTGATGGAAGAATAAGGACTTACGAAGGTATAAAAGAAATGATTATTCCCCGGGAAATGACAAAGTCAGACATAGAAAAAACAATCAGGGATTATGCCGAAGCAGCAAAAAAAGCAATTTTAGCAAACTTTGATGGCGTTGAAATACATTCTGCCAATTGTTACCTGCTACAACAGTTCCTTTGTGATGGTTCAAATCAAAGACAGGATGAATATGGTGGCTCGATCGAAAACAGATGCAGAATGATTTTCAATACAATTGAAGCAGTAATTCAGGCAATTGGAAACAATAGGGTTGGAATAAAATTATCCCCTTCAAATTTTAATTTTGGCACTTATGATTCGAATCCTATTGAAACTTATGATTATTTGGTTAACGAACTAAACAAATATGATTTAGCATATTTGCATTTACAGGAACCTTTAATCCCTCAGGAAAAAATACCGGAAAGATATCTTAAAAAAGTTACTGAACATTATCGAAAGATTTACAAGGGAACTATCATTACTAACGGCAACTATGATTTTAATTCGGGCAACAAAGCTATAGCAGAGGGCATTGCTGACCTTGTTTCATATGGACGATTGTTTATCTCAAATCCCGACTTACCTGAACGCTTTAGAACAGGATCTGAATTAGCAATTCCAGACAAAGAAACATTTTACGATGGCGGTGAAAAGGGATACATTGATTATCCTTTTATGAGTCCCACCAAATAAGCTATCATTCATATCTCAAAGCATCTATAGGATTTAACCGGGAAGCTTTCCAAGCCGGAAAGGCTCCAAAAATAAGTCCCAGAAGAGTGCAAATAATAATTGAGCCTATTACCCATCCTGTTGGTATGATTATTTGAATATTAATCAATCCCCCAAGAGCTACTGAACTTACAAGTCCTAATACTATCCCAATTATACCGCCAATCTGACATAGAGTAATTGTCTCTATAATAAATTGCCATAGGATCCATGAATTTCTTGCTCCAACAGCTTTCCTGACACCAATTTCTCTTGTTCTCTCTTTAACCGATACAAGCATAATATTCATAATTCCTACTCCCGCAGCTATCAATGCAATAAAGCCTGAAGCATATCCGAAAAATCCAAGGAACCCCGTCAATTGTCCAAATTGTTCATTTATTGTTTCATTAGTTTCGACTTCGAAGCTATTTTCCTGACCGGGTTTATCCTGCCTGATTAGCCTCATTAGACCAATTGATTCATTGACTGTTCCAGCTAAATCTTCACGGGATAATGATTTAATTGTAATTGTCAATGATTCTTCCCACTCATTAGAAAAATATTTAAGGAAATGTTGTAGCGGAATTATAACCTGATTGTCCTGACTCTGCCCTAAAATAGCACCTTTGGGTTCAATTATACCAATGACAACAAAATTTTGATTTTTTATTCTGATTGTTTTATTCAATGGTGAAATATTTTCGAAAAGTTTTACTTTTACATCGTTGCCGATAATAGCAAAATTTTTATTAGTCTGTAAATCTTCATTAGTTAAAGCTCTACCTTGGGATATTGCGATATTGTTGTTATAAAAATATTCTTCGTCTGTTCCAATAAGGTTAACATCAGGGTCAGTGGAATAATTAAGAAACTTAATAGTATTAAATGAAGAAGAACTGAAACCACTAATAAAACTTGTTGAGGTCATGGTCTTCTTCAATTCTTTTAATTGAGAATAAGTAATAGGCTTTCTGTTCCTGTATTTTCTCCATGTATTTCCGGTAACAATGCTGGGCATCCGTTTTATAGAAAAGGTATTTTCACCCAGAGTTATCATTTCATTAGTTACGGCATTATCAATTGATTTGATTAAAGCCCCGGTTCCCATTAGAGCAAAAACACCGATTGAAATACTTAGCAATGTCAGAAAAGCCCTGAGTTTGTTAACTCTTACTGAATCTAATGCAAGATATATGCTTTCAAGAATATTCATACACAACTTAATATTTTGTTATTCGAATCTCAATGATTCAACTGGATCAAGCTTGGAAGCTCTTAATGCGGGCAGTAAACCCGCTAAAATACCAACAAAAACTGAAACAACCGACGCAATGATTATAAGCCTAATCGGCAAATAAGGCAATAAAAACTCAGTTGAAGGAATAACTTTTGGTAAAAAAGTAGCAACAAAATAAATAAGCACCGAGCAAAAGATGATTGAAAAAACTGCTCCGACTAAGCAAAGGAAGGAAGACTCTGATAAAAACTGAGTCAATATAGTTACCCGCCGGGCTCCAAGTGCTTTTCTTATTCCTATCTCTTTGGTTCTTTCAACAACAGAGACAAACATAATATTCATAATTCCAATGAGACCAACAATGAATGAGAGAACAGTTAGCCCAATTCCAATACCCCATACATATAATCTGAGGCTTTCAACGCTTTTTTCGAATGCTTTTGTCTCATTTATTGAGAAATCATCTTCCTGCCAAGGTTTCAAATTTCTTATAACCCTCATAGCACCAATTGTTTCTGCTCGAACAAGATCAAGGTTGTTTTCACTTCCCGCTTTAACTGCAATAGATACTGATCTTCTATAGTTGCCAAACAGACCTACAAAAGTGTTGAGAGGAATATATAATTGATTATCAAGAAAATCCATCAATATTGTTGATTGCTTTTTGACGATTCCAATTATTTGGAATTTTTTTCCATTGATTTTAATTATCTGACCTATACCATCGTTTTTAGGGAAAAGAGTTTTGTTAACACCATAACCAAGAACCACAACATTAGAGCTTTGACTTTCCTCGAATACAGAAAAAAAGCGTCCTTCCACAACAGTTCCACCAGGTGTTTGGCCATATTCTGATTTTGTTCCAATGACCGATATTCCAGATAGTTTATCGTTTTTATATACAATTGAAGAATTCCATTTTCTTGCGACAGGCACGACAATTTCAGCAGTTTCCAAAACTTTAGCTAATTCCTCTGCCTGATTCAATGTTATAGGCTTTCTTGCAGCTAACAATTTCCAGTTTCTACCACCTGCCCAGTCCCATTGATCAACATAAATCATATCAACACCGATTAGATTGAAAGTCTCTTCGACAGCTCTATCCAATCCGCTCAAAAACCACCCCATCAAAATCACGAATGACACACCTATAACAACCCCCAGAGAAGCAAGAATAGAGCGTAATTTATTCGATAATATTGATCTGAAAGCTTCTTTGATTATTTCAATTATTTCTGGTATTTTTAGCATAGCAAAAGGACTATTTTTTTACATCTGAAATACTCTCTATTTCGCCATCAAGAAGTTTGATAATTCTATTAGCATGTTTTGCAATATGTTCTTCGTGAGTAACAAGGATGATTGTATTCCCTTGTTTCCATAAATCATTAAAAAGTAGCATAATTTCTTCGCCGGTTTTAGTATCAAGATTACCTGTTGGCTCATCAGCTAAAATAATCGAGGGGTTGTTTATTAAAGCTCTTGCTATTGCGACTCTCTGCCTTTGACCGCCAGAGAGTTCATTAGGTTTATGCTCCATCCTATCCCCAAGTCCTACATTTTTTAAAGCTATCTTTGCAGCTTCAATTCTTTCCGAACTTTTTTTGCCAGCATAGACCATTGGTAGCTCTACATTTTTCAATGCCGTGGCTCTGGGCAAAAGGTTAAAAGTCTGAAAAACAAATCCTATCTGTTTGTTTCTGATTGAAGCTAATTCATTGTCAGTCATTTCACTAACGTTCATACCGTTGAAAAAATAATTTCCGCTTGTAGGTGTATCCAAACAACCAAGAATATTCATCAAAGTGGATTTTCCTGAACCAGACGGTCCCATTATTGCAAGATATTCGTTTTTATTTATATCAAGGTTTATATTTTTTAAGGCATAAACCTTTTCCTCGCCCATCAGATATATTTTTGTTATACCTTCGAGGTGAATCATTGAACTATTTAAATTTCTATCATCCATATTATTCATTATTTGCTTTTCATTTTCTTCTTATCGGTTTCAATTTTTATTATTGATCCATCCTGCAATAATCTGCTTACAGCAAGATAATTGCCGCTAACAATTTCATCGCCTTCTTTCAAGCCTTCAATAATTTCAATAAATCCTTTATCGCTAATACCCGTTTTTACATTTACGAGCTTAACCTTATTATCTTTCCTTAAAAATACAACAGATTGGATCTTTGATTGATTGATCTTCTTATTATCATCTTCATTAGCTTTTTTCACCTCAATACCACCACCAGTTGATTTGTCCATAGTTTTTGTTTCCCTAACAGTAACGGCCTGAAGTGGAACTGCAAGGACATTGCTTCTTGTTTCAGTGTTTATCTCAACATTGCAGCTCATTCCCGGACGAAGTTTTTCTTCTTTATCTAACAATCTGATTTTAACCTTGAAATTAATTACCTGATCTTGAGTTCCTTGCTGTGCAATTATAGCAGAATGACCTATTTCAGTTACAATCCCTTTATAGCTTTTTTCGTTAAAAGCATCAATTTCAACTTTGGTTGTATCCCCAACTTTTACGAGCACAACATCGTTCTCATCAACCTCGACAATAGCATTCATAATGTTTAAGTCACTTATTCTCATCATTTCAGTTCCAGCCATTTGAGCAGTCCCAACTACTTTCTCACCTTTCTGAACTGTTAATGATGTTACTATTCCATTAATTGGAGAAGTAATAACTGTTCTCGAGGCAGTTTTCTCAGCTTGACGTAAGGTGGCAAGAGATTGTTCATACCTTGCCAGAGCAACGGAATAAGCTGAATTAGCTTTGTCGAAATTGGTTTTAGCCAACTCGAATTCCTGTTTTGAAGCAAACTCATTTTTAAATAGGTCTGTGATTCGTTTTAATTCATTCTCGGTGCGTTCCAATTCTGCTTTTGCAATCTGAATTTCAATTTTTGCAGCATTTGCAGCAGCTTTGAATTGCTCCAACTGAGTTTCAAGAATATCGGGTTTGATTCTGACAAGCAATTGACCTGCTCGAACTGTATCACCTTCTTTTACACCAAGAAACTGTATTTCACCGCTTGTTTCGGATGAAATTTTTACTTCGATTTCTGGTTCGATCTTTCCAATCGCAGAGACTGTTTGAGTAATTGTTTTCCTTTCGACTTTGGTAACTGTAACTGATACCGCATTATCATTTTTATTGAAGATAAAAAATACAGAAATAATAATAACCAGTAATACAAAAACAAGAACAAATATCCAGAGTTTCGATTTTTTTCTTTTCATAATTCCTCTAATTATTTTCTTTTAAATCTTTTAATTTATATACAGCAGTGCCTGAAATTAAATCGTGAAGAGCCTGTCTTTTATAGGAAAAGACAAATAAGAATCCGATTGCTACGACAATAAATACTATGAATGTGAGTAGATATAGCAAAGTGTTTTTCGTTAGCAATGAAAGTATTAAAACCAGATAAAAGCTATGCTTGATTAAAAATCGAATAATTAACTTTCCATAATCAGAATGCTCTGCATCTGCAGTGCCAATTCTCAATCGTAATATTAACTTACCGGGACTTGCGGCTAAAAGCACTTCTGTCAGATAATAACATAGTGTAAACAAAGTTGAAAAAAGGTAGTAAAACATTATGTTTTCAAAGAAAAAATCCATTGCTTCATTGAGCATATCTGGATCTGTTTGTGCTTCTTTCAAAATTTCATTGAATTGATTAATTAATTCATTGAAATCTGAAAATTGCATGATGGCTGTTGTTATTAACCATAAAATTGCAAAATCAATAAGAATGGCAGCAAACCTAAGTCCAAAACCCTGTCTGAGCTCAATCGGATTTTTTTGTATTTGATTTTGATAGTTGATGATTTGATTTTTCTCTTCATCAGTGATTTTCGCAAAACAATCTTTGCAGATTGTCTCGGTTTCAAAATAATACCTTGAAGGATATTCATTACCGCATTTTTCACATTTCATATATTTTAATTTAAGTATAATTAATATATTATTCTAAATTTCCAATTGAATAAAGAACTTCCTTTTGTGCATTAAAGTAGTTATGAAAAGCTGTAATACGATTAATTTTTGCATTAATATACAAATTATTTGCATAATAATAATCGGTAATACCAATAGAACCAGCTCTAAATCTTCCCTCAGCACTTTCGAATGATTTTTCTGCAGAAAAAAAAGCCTTCTCGGATATTTCTATTTGTTTTTCTGCAGTTTCCAGGTTTAAGAAAGCTGTTTTAACTTCCTTCCTAATGTTTTGAATTAAAACATTTTTTTCAATCTCTTTTTGATCCAAAAAAGCTTTGGCAGCTTGAATCTGATTATTTGTTTTGAAATTATCAAAAATAGGAATCTGAAGATTTAAACCGATATATGACCTTCCCAATTCTGAAAATTTACTTAAATCATTATTTGTCCAACTCCACCCGCCCAAAACAGAGAGTATAGGGAAATATTGACTGTTCGCCACTTGCATTTGTAATTGAGCAGAAGATATTGAATAATCTGCAGCTTGTATGTCTAAACGATTTTTTATGGCTCTATCAGTAGCAGCCTCAATACTTCCAATTTCTTTGCGAAAATTATCAATGTTATGGTCTTTGATTGATTTGGGGTAACCATCGTCTGAAAATTCAGCTTCTGAATCAGGATTTAATCCCATCAATGCCAGAAGATTTGCAGAAGCAAGTTTATAGTCGTTTTCAGCTTTTAATAGCTCAAGTTCACGGTTCGAAATTTCAGCTTCCTGAGTATAGATATTAGTAACCGGCAAGATTCCAACATCATATTGAGCTTTAATCTTCAAATAATCTTTCTTTGCCAAATCAAGATTTTCCTGCCTTAGTTTAATTATTTGCTTAGTCCTCAATACTTCTGTAAACTGTCTGTAAACATTTAGTGTGACTGACCTTCGGAGATGTTGATTGCTGAAATAAATATTGTTTAAATTTTCTTTAGTTCTGTTGTAGTTAGCTTCCCTCGAAAAACCGTTGAAAATCACATAAGAAGCTCCAGCATTAATTCGATACGAATTTGGGTCGGTAGAAGGTAAAGGAATTATTTGCCCTCCGACGTTTACTGTTTTTCCACCTTCGGCATTTAATTGTCGGGTATAACCCATAGATAAATCAATCGAGGGCAGAAATTCACCGAAAGCGGCTGTTATTTCGGCTCCGGCAGATTTATATCTTGAATCAGCAGACAATATATCAGGATTATATTTCAGTGCATATTCAATACAGTCACTTACCTTGAAAGAATTTACCCCTTTATTTCCGGGAGAATTATTTAAGTCCTGACTAAAAGCATTATAACTGAAATATATAATTACAAAAAAATGAATAGTAACAATTATTCTTTTCATTAAACACCAAACATCAAAAACTAATAACCATATTACGTTAAGTTTTTAATAATGTTGCAACAAAATTCATTAAATAATATTAAAAGATTTAACAATTACTTTTCACTAATATTTTTTTTCTTTATTTTTGAAAGTTAATATCTAATAAAAATAGTGATTAAAAGTGAGTTTAACATTTATTTTCTTTGCGGTTCTGTCTATATTAGCTATAGCCAGTGGTGTAGTTACTATTTCATCAAAGAATCCAGTTGTTTCGGCAATGGCATTAGTAGTCCAATTTTTTATGTTAGCCGGTCTTTACCTAACGCTTAATGCTCAGTTCATTGCTGTGATTCAGGTTCTTGTTTATGCTGGTGCTATAATGGTTCTGGTTGTATTTGTCATAATGCTTTTAAATCTGGGTGACGAAGAAAAATTGAAGGAAAATTTTAATATCAGGGTTGGCATCGCTATTGCCTTTGGTGCTGTTTTGCTTCTTCAATTTATTGTGATATTCTTAAGCCAATCCAGTGGTTATCAGGGTTTTGCACCCAATTCAATAGCTCAGGGAACTGTTGAAGGTATTGGACAAGAGTTATACAAGAATTATTTATTACCTTTTATTGCAATTTCGATTGTTTTAGTTGCTGCTATTATTGGAGCTGTTATTTTAGCCAAAAGAAAACTTGATTAAGGAGAAATATATGCCAGAAAATATACCATTAGAATATTATTTACTAATTTCAGCCTTTTTATTTATTCTGGGAACAATAGGAGTGCTCACCAGACGAAATGTTATTATCATATTTATGTCAATTGAGATGATGTTGAATTCGGTTAATCTATCGTTTGTCGCTTTTTCCTCATTTCTTGGAAATCCTGCAGGACAGATTTTTGTTTTTTTTGTGATGGCTGTTGCTGCAGCAGAGGCAGCTGTCGGTCTTGCAATTGTTTTAGCCCTTTTCAGAAAATCGGGAACTATATATGTTGACAAAGTGAATTTACTTAAATGGTAATACCTTTTTTCAACTTAGCCTATAAATTGAATAAGTTTTTAAATCTCAATAGTAATGACTGAATTTCAATTTAATCTATCAATCTATGATACTTCAGTCATTATTTTATATTTTATATTAATCCTTTTTATTGGTTTTATACTTGCCAAAAAAGAGAGAAATGAAAAGGATTCTAATGAAAAAGAAAACTTCCTCCTTGCAGGAAGAAAACTGACCCTCCCTTTTTTTGTAGCAACACTGGTAGCAACATGGTATGGCAATATTCTTGGAGTTGGTGAATTTATTTATCGTTCAGGAATTTCAGCTTGGGTTTGTTTTGCTTTTCCATATTATGTAGCAGCATTTATATATGCGTTATTTTTTGCAAAGAAAATTAGAACGTTATCGATCTATTCAATCCCGGAACAATTCCGTATTCATTATGGTTCAACAGCCTCTTTGATTGCATCTGTCATTATTTTAATAATTTCCATTCCTGCTTCTTATATTCTTATGCTCGGAATTATGATTAAAAGCCTAACAGGTTTGGATTTGTTTACATCAATGATTGCTGGCGTATTGCTTTCTTTTGTCTATTTATATTACGGTGGATTCAAAGCTGATGTTCTTACTAATTCAGCACAATTCATTTTAATGTATCTGGGTTTTACGGTAATTTTTGTCTTTGCTTATCAAGCATTCGGCTCTCCATTTGAAATAATGGACAAATTACCTTATAATCACAAAACATTGTTTGGAGGGTTTCATTGGCAGCATATTCTTGCATGGTATTTGATTGCTTTCCAGACTTTTGTTGACCCCTCATTCCATCAGCGATGTTCGGCAGTTAATAAACCAGATACAGCAAAGAAAGGAATATTAATATCAATAATTTTATGGTTGATTTTCGACTCTTTAACACTCTCTGTTGGGCTTTACGGGGTTGCCTTTTTGAAAGATATAAATCCAGTTAGTTCCTATCCTATTCTTGCAGAGATGATTCTACCGCCTTTCTGGAAAGGTATATTTATTGTTGCTTTATTAGCAATAATTATGTCCACGCTCGAAAGTTATTTCTTTATTTCTGCTTCAACGATAGGAAACGATATATTAGATCCAATACTCAAAAATAAATTTAATTTAAAAACAAAAACATTGACTCAAATTGGATTAACTTTATCTGCAATAATAGGCATTGGTTTAGCTTATTTAATACCTTCGGCAATTGATTTGATATTCAAAACCGCTTCCCTTGTAATTCCGAGTATTTTATTCCCGATGCTTGTAAGTTTTAGCAAGAAATATACTTTACCTCAAAAATCAATAAAATTTATTATGTTGGTTCCACTCTGTGTTTCAGGTATTTGGTTAATACTTCAATCTCTGGAATGGGAAAACAAGACATTAAATATTCTGATATATGAGAACGAACCAATGGTTATTGGAATGTTATTTTCATTTTTAATTGGGTTATTTTTCTTAACAAAAAAATAATTACAAAACAGCAGATTCATTAATAGTAATTGAACCTTCATTAGCATCTAAAATAGCATTTAATCCAATTGGAAGAGTAATTTGATTCGAAGTATGACCAATAGTCAAACCGAATAAAACAGGAATTTCTATATCAGAGAATATTTGGTCAAGAATTTCACCTAAGGTAAAGTCCCAGACACGAGAGCTATTCGGTCTATCAAAATTACATCCAGCACACTCTCCAATTACAATTCCTTTGGCTTCACGATACTTACCGGCTATTTTAAGCTGGGAAAGCATTCTGTCAATCCTAAATGGTTCCTCCCCGACATCTTCAATGAAAAGTATAGAATCTCTTGTATCTATCTCATATTTTGTGCCCATCAGCGAAGAAATCAAAGAAAGATTCCCACCGATAAGCCTACCCTGAGCTACCCCACTTTTTATAGTTCTGACGGGATGAACTTTTCTAAAATTAGTAATATTAGGAGGGTTACTAATTTTCCCAATAACCTGATTATTCATTATTGTCTGTCTCAATGAATTCATTGTAAACTCAGTAAAGGCACTTGCCATTACAGGTCCGTGAAAAGTAATTAATCCTGAAAATTTATTAATAGCAAGATGAAGAGCTGTTATATCACTATAACCCAAAAACACTTTGGGGTTGTTTCTTATCAAGTTATAGTCTATATAATCAAGAATTTGTATTGAGCCATAACCACCTCTAATGCAGAATATTCCTTGAACATCAGGATCCTCAAACATTGAATGAACATCTTTGATTCTTTCTTGAATAGACCTGCTTTTATAACCGCTGCCAGACTTAACATATTCACCTAATTTATACTTTAAACCAAGGAAATCAACAATTTCGATTGCTTTAGCAAGTTCATCCGGGTCTGTTACGGCTGTTCCGGGGGTAATTAATCCAACTGTGTCGCCGGGTTTTATCATATTGGGTTTTATTAATTCAGTCCCGGTGTGAATATTTTGAGCTATAAGATTTTTAGAAAAACCAAGTAGAATACTACTTAAAATACCAAAGTTAAAATTTCTTCTATTCATTTATCTCAATATATTTTGGAGAACAAAAAATAAATTTAACAATTAATTTGTCATTAAAATATATATCATATTGAAATCTTTTCAAATTTAAATGAAAACATTTAACAAACAATAAACATAATTGCTTTTTTATCTTTTTTTTATTAAGTTACTCGCTGAAACTTAATTTTCTAAATATGATTAAAATATTCAATACAAAAACATAAAAAAATGATAAGAT
>Ga0129299_1002153_pt1 | contig 13112 bp, 7 predicted proteins | sample ConPoolayeCmetaG_FD_94477 | JGI IMG/M metagenome (GOLD analysis project Ga0129299, IMG submission 94477) | Hot spring microbial mat communities from California, USA to study Microbial Dark Matter (Phase II) - Cone Pool mat layer C metaG ... | reverse complement strand
ATACGATAGATGCGGCGGGAGAGGTCGGTCACGCGCATCATTACGAACATCATCACGATGAGTCATCCTGCGGGGCGCCCGATCACGCGCTGGCCGCGGCGCCGCATCATCACCACGACCACCATCACGCCGGCCATTGCCGTGTCATCGAATTCTACTCACAGCAGACGGTCGTCGTCGCATCCACGAACGCTGGCGCACTCGATCTCTCCGCCGAGGCGATGAACCGTTCGCCGATCTCACGCGATATCGTTCTTACCGATCTTTTCCACATCGCACCCAAACAATCGCCGCCTCTTTCCGCCTGATCCGATAACGGCTTTACCCACAACATTGAGAGGTACCAATGCATACTGTTCTGATATTTTTATTCTTTCTGCCGTTCGCGGCGACGGCGCAGGATACGCCCCCCGACCCCGATATCGCGGCGGCCGTCACGGCCGATGCGCAGGAGGCCGCCCCGAAAAGCGAACCGGTCCCGGCGGCGGCATCGGCGGCCGGCTGGTTGTCGGAGAATCCCGACATCAGTCTGGTCGCCGACGGTGGCTTCGGCGTCCTGTGGAACCGTAAGAACCCCATCGCGCAGGGTGGACACGCGATCGATAAGCAGGGGTTCGCCCTGCAAGGACTCGAACTGGTGATCGGTCATGCGGTCGATCCCTATTTCCGGTTCGATCTCAATTTCCAATTCGTCGGGATGCATCTTGAAGAGGCCTATATCACCTCACTTTCGCTTCCGTGGAACTTGCAGGTGCGGGCCGGTATGATGAGCGCCCAGATGGGACGCGAGAATCAGAAATGCGTCCACTCGATAGATTTCGTCAATTATTCACTGCTCCATACCCGCTTTTTGTCGCAGGAGCACTTTTCGGGGCTCGGCGGCGAGATATCGTGGCTTGCGCCGACGCCGTGGTATCTCATGGTGATCGGACAGATATTCGACACGAAGAGTTCTATCGGTTTTTTCCGTTCGAACACCTTTGCACCGGTCGAGTTCACGGAAAAGGGAGACTACGACGGGTTGGAGGATTTCCTCTACCTCGCTCGTATCGTCAACTTCTTCGAACTTGCTTCGGCGTGGTCGCTCAACATCGGCCTGTCGGGTTCGTGGGGACAGAGCCGGTTCGTCCCCGACAACCGCGCGACGCTCTACGGCGCCGACCTACTCCTCAAGTACCGCGATCTTGAGAACGGGAACGATTCCTTTGCGTGGCGGCTGGACATCGAGGCGCTCCTGCGCGATCAGCAGACGCCGGGCGATTTCGTCCGCGACATCGGTTTTTTCGTCTCGAACCACTTCCAGATAGACAAACGCTGGAGCGTCGCAGCGCGGGGCGAATGGAACGACCGCCTGCACGGCACGGCCGACTTCGCTCCTGACATGCAGGTGCGTGGTGCGGCCAATGTCACCTTCAACCCGACCCACTTCTCGAAATTTCGGCTCGAGTACGAGATCACCAAGAACGGCGATACGCCGCCGTACCACGGGGTCTTCCTGCAGGCCGAAGTGGTCATCGGCGCGCACGGCGCCCATGTGTTTTAGGAGGATGCCATGAAGAAACTGATGGTAGTCATGATTCTGCTGGCGGCGCTGACGACGCTTCAGGCAAAGGTCTATGTCGCCGCGACGATTCCCGATTTCGCCGCGCTTGCGGCTGAATTGGGGGGCGACCGGGTCGAGGCGGTCTCTCTTATCAAGGGGGCGCAGGATCCGCACTTTGCCGATGCCCTGCCGTCGCATGTGGTCCGGCTCAACCGGGCCGACCTGCTCGTTTATACGGGGTGCGGGCTCGAATCGGGGTGGCTGCCGCCGCTCATGATGCAGTCCCGTAACGCGAAGATACAGCCGGGATCACCCGGTCATCTCGATGCCTCGACCGTCGTGACGCTCAAAGAGGTTCCCACGACCATAGACAAGACGCAGGGAGATGTGCATCCGGGCGGCAATCCGCACTTTTACACCGGACCGGCCGAACTCTACGCCGTAGCGGCGGCGATATATGACCGCCTGAAAAAGATCGATCCCGAAGGTGCGGCCTATTACGACGGTCGCTGGAAGGATTTCCGCACGACCTATGAGCGAAAGACGGCCGAATGGAAACAGAAACTGGCGCCGCTCAAGGGAACGGCGGTGGTCGAGTACCATAAAAGTTGGCTCTACTTCCTCGACTGGGCGGGGCTCACGAGCGTAGGGGCGCTTGAGCCCAAGCCGGGGATACCCCCCTCGGTGCGTCATGTGACCGACCTGATCGCGCTTGTGCAGGGGAAGGGTGTCCGCTTCGTCATACAGGAGATATATCATCCGCAAAAGGTATCGAAGGTTTTTGCCGAGAAAAGCGGCGCAAAACTGCTCGTGCTCCCCTCGATGACCGGGGCGATGCCGGGCACCGATACGGTGTGGGAGAAGTTCGACCGCATCGTCGATGAACTTACCAAGCCATAAGGAGGATTATCATGAAAAAAAATCTCATCGTTCTTTTTTCCTTTCTTGCCCTTTTTCTTGTTGCGTGTGCCGGATCGAAAGGCGACAGCGTGACATGCGAAGAGTGCGATAATGTCACCAAACTGCTCGTCGGGACCAAGTGCGTGCCGATCGATCAGATCGCCGTCTGCGGTCCTGACGGACATGCCCACGGCGATGTCTGCCACTGCTTCAGCGACCAGACGCCGACCACCATCGGCGGCAAGCAGTACTGCATTCAGGAATGCAAAGTGGGGGAAGAACCTGAAGAGGAGGATGTCGATGCGCACGCCTGCGAGGCGGCCGAAGGGGCGAAAGAAACGGCAACTGCGGTTGATTCTTTCGAAAAATTCTCCGAGGTTCATTTGGAACTCGAAACACTCTACGAACTGACCTTGCCTGCCGGGAAAGCGGGTTTTGTCCACACCGGACCGGCGACCACCGGTGACTGGGCGATCTATCTGGGGAAAGCCGATGTGTTCGAAGGGGCCTTCAATGCGAAAGGGGAGGAACTGGCGGTCGAGGTAATCGGGGCGAACAAAGATTGCGCCACGACCTATCCGGCGGTGTATCATGTGCTCTACACCGCGCAGGAAGGGATGGGCCCCGCCATCGTCCTGAAGTTCAAAGCGCCGACGGCCGAGACCAAGGTGCTTTTCTTCGCTCACGAAGCAGGCCACGACCATGAATAGTGAATGGCGGGCGCTCGTCGAACTGCGTGACTGCGGCATCGGCTGGGAACGATTGCTCGTGCCGCCGGTAAGCCTCACCGTCTCGGCGGGGGAGTATCTCCTTATCACCGGCCAGAACGGAGCGGGGAAGACGACGCTCGTCAAGACGATGCTGGGGATGATACCGGCGCTTTCGGGGGAGGTCCGCTATCCGGCGGGCCGCCCCCTCGCCGGGTATGTTCCCCAGCGCGGCGCGGTGCCGGAGCACTATCCGGTGACGGCGCGCGACGCGGTGCTCATGGGGCGCGCCCTTCTCCGGTTGATGGCGTTGCGCTGGAGCGACGAAGACCGCGCGGCGGCCGACCGGGCGCTTGCCGATCTCGACCTTGCGGCGCTTGCCGAAAGATCCTTCGGCGAACTTTCGGGCGGACAGAAACAGCGGGTGCTGGTGGCCCGCGCCCTTGCGATGGAGCCGCAGATGCTCGTGCTCGACGAGCCGACCGTTAATATGGACGCCCTTTCGGCGCGGCGGCTTCTTCATCAACTCGATGAACTGCGGCGTGCGCGGGGCATGGCGGTGCTCATCGTCACCCACGATATCGCGCCGGTCATCGCCTATGCCGATAGGGTGGCCCTGCTCGACCGCGACCGGGGGCTCTTCCGGGTCGGTCAAACCGCCGAGATCGCCGCCGAATTGATGGCGGGAGGTGATGCATGAACGAACTGTTCTCCAGCGTCCGCTTCTGGATCGATCCCTTCATTGTCGTCATCATCGCGAGCGCGACCCTCGGTATGCTGGGCGTCCTGACGACGCTCCGGCGCTCCCTGTTCGTGCCGGTGACGCTTGCCCAGACCGGTGCGCTGGGGGTGACGGTCGCTTTTTTCCTGTCCGAACTCATGGCGGTCGAATTGCCCCCGTTCCCCTTCGCGCTTCTTACCGCGCTGGGCGCATCGGCCCTGTTTGCCGCCCGCCGGAGCGGCGGCGCGGTCGCCGAGGCGGTGCTTTTCATCGCCGCTTCGGCCGGAACGATACTCATCGGTTCCTTTCTGCGGGGCGACATCCACGATGTGCAGGGGGTCCTGTTCGGTAGTGCGGTGCTGGTGTCGCGCGGCGAGATGCTGACGGTCGCCGGCGTGGCGCTGCCGGCCGCTATCCTGTTCTTCGCTCTGCGCCGGTCGCTGTTTGCCGCCTCGTTCGATCCCGATAGTTACGCCGCCGCCGGCCGCAGTCCGTTTCTCGCCGACCTGATACTCTACATCCTGCTGTCTGTGCTCATCGCGGTGACGACCCGCGCCCTGGGTACGCTCCTCGTCTTCGCGGCGACTGCACTGCCCGCGCTCGCGGCGCTCGCCATGGGCCGCTCCTTCGACCGGGTCCTCGTGCGTGCCGCCCTTGTCGGCGCATGCGGCGGCGGGAACGGTTTCATTATGTCGTGGCTCTTCGATCTGCCTACCGGAGCGACCGTCGCGGCGCTTTTGTGCCTGTTCGGCGCGGTCGGTATGATCGCGCAAAAGTTGCCTTCGCGTTGAAGGGGATTATGGTTGAACAATAGACCACGGAGGTTCCTGTCCCATGCAGATCATTCTGAGTAACCTTGAGAGAACATTCCTCGATCCGTCGGGAAACCGGCGGCGAGTCATCACGGCGCTCTCGGCCGATATCGCGGCGGGGGCGCTGGTGGCGGTGACCGGGCCGTCGGGGGCTGGGAAGACGACCCTTTTCAATCTAGTGTCGGGACTGCTTCTCCCCGACAGCGGCACGATAACGGCCGACACGACCGAATTGACCGCCCTTTCGGAGCGGGAACGCGACCGCTGGCGCGCCAAAGAGGTTGGTTACATCTTCCAGACATTCAACCTTCTCTCTCACCTTACCGTGCTCGACAATGTGCTGGTGCCCCACCTGTTGACGGGGAGCGGTGACCCGGCGGTGCTCCGGCAGCGTGCCGAGGAGATGCTCGATTCCTTTGGGATCGGCGCCGAACGGCACAAGTATCCACCTCAACTCTCCGGCGGGCAGCGCCAGCGTGTTGCGGTTGCACGAGCGCTCCTCACGGCGCCTCGTCTCATCATCGCTGACGAGCCGACGGCGAACCTCGATGATGTCTCGGCGCGCATCGTGATGGAGGCGATTCTCGCGCTCCGCGGGCGCTCGACCATCCTCATCGCCACCTACGATACCCGATTCGGCGATCTCTCCCCCGATCTCACGATCCCGCTTGGGAGGGAGGTGCGCCATGCATAGGATTCATGCACTTGTTACTTTGGTGTTTGCCTCGCTCCGCGGGCGGCTCTTCGCGACAGTGGTTTCCATCCTTGCCATCGCCATGGCGCTCGCAGTCGTTGCGCTGACCGGCATCGTTTCGTTCGCTATCGCCAAGCAAGCCTTCGAGTCGGGACGCAAGTATCCCTTCATCATCGCCGCCGAAGGTTCGAGCGAGACACAAATCATCCTTTCAACTATTTTCCACATTGATAAGCCGCGCGGCAAGATACCGTTCGAGACCTATGAGGCGCTGAAGAGCGACCCCCGTGTCACGGCAGCATTCCCGCTGGCGGTCGCCGACTCGGTCGGTGTCTTTCCGATCATCGGGACCAATGGCGACTTTGTGAAGGACTTCGGCGTCGGTTTCCGCGGCGATATCGCGCTGAGCGACCCGCACGATGCGGTGCTCGGTGCGACGGTGGCGCGGCAACTTCTCCTCGATATCGGATCGCAGTTCACGGGTACCCACGGGATGGGCGGATCCGCCGATGAGGCACACGAACATGCCAACTGGCTCTACACCGTGCGCGGCATTCTCGAGCCGACCGGCGGTCCCGAAGACAGCGCAGTCTATGTCTCGTATCGGGCGGTATGGGAGATTCATAAGGCGGGGCACCATCACCATCGCGAGAAAGAGGCACATGAATCCCCTCACGATCATGCCGACCATGATGGTCATGCCGTCAAGCCCGCTGACGATCACGGCCACGAGGCCGGCCATGACAAGGAGAGTGCCGATCACGACCGCTACCACCTGAGCGAGGGGATGCTGACCGCCGTACTGGCGCGCACCGCCAATCCGGCGCAGATCTTCGACCTTCAGCAGGAGTACAGCCGGCCCGGGCTCACGGCGGTGAACACGGCGAATGCGGTTCGCTCGTTCCAGAAGTACTTCAACACGGCGGGGCTCGTCGCCGCCTTCTTTGCCGGGCTCATGCTCCTCATTGCGGCAATCCTCATCCTTGCCATTACCCTCATGGCGCTCGACATGCGCCGGCGCGAACTGGCGCTTTTGCGGATTCTCGGGGTCGGCCGGGGGACGATCGCGCTCCTTATCATGCTCGAAACACTCATCGTGACGGTTGCGGGTATTCTCTTCGGCGTTCTCGCGGGCCATGCCGTCCCCGCGCTCTTTGCCGAGACGATCTCGCGCCTTGTACAAGGCGCGAGATCGTCTCGGCAAAGAGCGCGGGGACGGCATGGCCCGCGAGAACGCCGAAGAGAATACCCGCAACCGTCACGATGAGTGTTTCGAGCATGATAAGGAGCGCGATCGTCCCCCGGCCGACCCCGAGAATCCGCAAAAGCGCCAGTTCGCGCCGGCGCATGTCGAGCGCCATGAGGGTAATGGCAAGGATGAGGATTGCCGCAATGAGGAGCATGAGCCCGGCAAAGAAGGCGGCGACGAGCCCCGCCGTGTTGAAGTACTTCTGGAACGAGCGAACCGCATTCGCCGTGTTCACCGCCGTGAGCCCGGGCCGGCTGTACTCCTGCTGAAGGTCGAAGATCTGCGCCGGATTGGCGGTGCGCGCCAGTACGGCGGTCAGCATCCCCTCGCTCAGGTGGTAGCGGTCGTGATCGGCACTCTCCTTGTCATGGCCGGCCTCGTGGCCGTGATCGTCAGCGGGCTTGACGGCATGACCATCATGGTCGGCATGATCGTGAGGGGATTCATGTGCCTCTTTCTCGCGATGGTGATGGTGCCCCGCCTTATGAATCTCCCATACCGCCCGATACGAGACATAGACTGCGCTGTCTTCGGGACCGCCGGTCGGCTCGAGAATGCCGCGCACGGTGTAGAGCCAGTTGGCATGTTCGTGTGCCTCATCGGCGGATCCGCCCATCCCGTGGGTACCCGTGAACTGCGATCCGATATCGAGGAGAAGTTGCCGCGCCACCGTCGCACCGAGCACCGCATCGTGCGGGTCGCTCAGCGCGATATCGCCGCGGAAACCGACGCCGAAGTCCTTCACAAAGTCGCCATTGGTCCCGATGATCGGAAAGACACCGACCGAGTCGGCGACCGCCAGCGGGAATGCTGCCGTGACACGGGGGTCGCTCTTCAGCGCCTCATAGGTCTCGAACGGTATCTTGCCGCGCGGCTTATCAATGTGGAAAATAGTTGAAAGGATGATTTGTGTCTCGCTCGAACCTTCGGCGGCGATGATGAAGGGATACTTGCGTCCCGACTCGAAGGCTTGCTTGGCGATAGCGAACGAAACGATGCCGGTCAGCGCAACGACTGCGAGCGCCATGGCGATGGCAAGGATGGAAACCACTGTCGCGAAGAGCCGCCCGCGGAGCGAGGCAAACACCAAAGTAACAAGTGCATGAATCCTATGCATGGCGCACCTCCCTCCCAAGCGGGATCGTGAGATCGGGGGAGAGATCGCCGAATCGGGTATCGTAGGTGGCGATGAGGATGGTCGAGCGCCCGCGGAGCGCGAGAATCGCCTCCATCACGATGCGCGCCGAGACATCATCGAGGTTCGCCGTCGGCTCGTCAGCGATGATGAGACGAGGCGCCGTGAGGAGCGCTCGTGCAACCGCAACACGCTGGCGCTGCCCGCCGGAGAGTTGAGGTGGATACTTGTGCCGTTCGGCGCCGATCCCAAAGGAATCGAGCATCTCCTCGGCACGCTGCCGGAGCACCGCCGGGTCACCGCTCCCCGTCAACAGGTGGGGCACCAGCACATTGTCGAGCACGGTAAGGTGAGAGAGAAGGTTGAATGTCTGGAAGATGTAACCAACCTCTTTGGCGCGCCAGCGGTCGCGTTCCCGCTCCGAAAGGGCGGTCAATTCGGTCGTGTCGGCCGTTATCGTGCCGCTGTCGGGGAGAAGCAGTCCCGACACTAGATTGAAAAGGGTCGTCTTCCCAGCCCCCGACGGCCCGGTCACCGCCACCAGCGCCCCCGCCGCGATATCGGCCGAGAGCGCCGTGATGACTCGCCGCCGGTTTCCCGACGGATCGAGGAATGTTCTCTCAAGGTTACTCAGAATGATCTGCATGGGACAGGAACCTCCGTGGTCTATTGTTCAACCATAATCCCCTTCAACGCGAAGGCAACTTTTGCGCGATCATACCGACCGCGCCGAACAGGCACAAAAGCGCCGCGACGGTCGCTCCGGTAGGCAGATCGAAGAGCCACGACATAATGAAACCGTTCCCGCCGCCGCATGCGCCGACAAGGGCGGCACGCACGAGGACCCGGTCGAAGGAGCGGCCCATGGCGAGCGCCGCGAGCGCGGGCAGTGCAGTCGCCGCGAAGACGAGGAGCGTACCCAGGGCGCGGGTCGTCACCGCGATGAGCACAGACAGCAGGATGTAGAGTATCAGGTCGGCGAGAAACGGACTGCGGCCGGCGGCGGCGTAACTATCGGGATCGAACGAGGCGGCAAACAGCGACCGGCGCAGAGCGAAGAACAGGATAGCGGCCGGCAGCGCCACGCCGGCGACCGTCAGCATCTCGCCGCGCGACACCAGCACCGCACTACCGAACAGGACCCCCTGCACATCGTGGATGTCGCCCCGCAGAAAGGAACCGATGAGTATCGTTCCGGCCGAAGCGGCGATGAAAAGCACCGCCTCGGCGACCGCGCCGCCGCTCCGGCGGGCGGCAAACAGGGCCGATGCGCCCAGCGCGGTAAGAAGCGCGAAGGGGAACGGGGGCAATTCGACCGCCATGAGTTCGGACAGGAAAAAAGCGACCGTCACCCCCAGCGCACCGGTCTGGGCAAGCGTCACCGGCACGAACAGGGAGCGCCGGAGCGTCGTCAGGACGCCCAGCATACCGAGGGTCGCGCTCGCGATGATGACGACAATGAAGGGATCGATCCAGAAGCGGACGCTGGAGAACAGTTCGTTCATGCATCACCTCCCGCCATCAATTCGGCGGCGATCTCGGCGGTTTGACCGACCCGGAAGAGCCCCCGGTCGCGGTCGAGCAGGGCCACCCTATCGGCATAGGCGATGACCGGCGCGATATCGTGGGTGACGATGAGCACCGCCATGCCCCGCGCACGCCGCAGTTCATCGAGTTGATGAAGAAGCCGCCGCGCCGAAAGGGCGTCCATATTAACGGTCGGCTCGTCGAGCACGAGCATCTGCGGCTCCATCGCAAGGGCGCGGGCCACCAGCACCCGCTGTTTCTGTCCGCCCGAAAGTTCGCCGAAGGATCTTTCGGCAAGCGCCGCAAGGTCGAGATCGGCAAGCGCCCGGTCGGCCGCCGCGCGGTCTTCGTCGCTCCAGCGCAACGCCATCAACCGGAGAAGGGCGCGCCCCATGAGCACCGCGTCGCGCGCCGTCACCGGATAGTGCTCCGGCACCGCGCCGCGCTGGGGAACATACCCGGCGAGGGGGCGGCCCGCCGGATAGCGGACCTCCCCCGAAAGCGCCGGTATCATCCCCAGCATCGTCTTGACGAGCGTCGTCTTCCCCGCTCCGTTCTGGCCGGTGATAAGGAGATACTCCCCCGCCGAGACGGTGAGGCTTACCGGCGGCACGAGCAATCGTTCCCAGCCGATGCCGCAGTCACGCAGTTCGACGAGCGCCCGCCATTCACTATTCATGGTCGTGGCCTGCTTCGTGAGCGAAGAAAAGCACCTTGGTCTCGGCCGTCGGCGCTTTGAACTTCAGGACGATGGCGGGGCCCATCCCTTCCTGCGCGGTGTAGAGCACATGATACACCGCCGGATAGGTCGTGGCGCAATCTTTGTTCGCCCCGATTACCTCGACCGCCAGTTCCTCCCCTTTCGCATTGAAGGCCCCTTCGAACACATCGGCTTTCCCCAGATAGATCGCCCAGTCACCGGTGGTCGCCGGTCCGGTGTGGACAAAACCCGCTTTCCCGGCAGGCAAGGTCAGTTCGTAGAGTGTTTCGAGTTCCAAATGAACCTCGGAGAATTTTTCGAAAGAATCAACCGCAGTTGCCGTTTCTTTCGCCCCTTCGGCCGCCTCGCAGGCGTGCGCATCGACATCCTCCTCTTCAGGTTCTTCCCCCACTTTGCATTCCTGAATGCAGTACTGCTTGCCGCCGATGGTGGTCGGCGTCTGGTCGCTGAAGCAGTGGCAGACATCGCCGTGGGCATGTCCGTCAGGACCGCAGACGGCGATCTGATCGATCGGCACGCACTTGGTCCCGACGAGCAGTTTGGTGACATTATCGCACTCTTCGCATGTCACGCTGTCGCCTTTCGATCCGGCACACGCAACAAGAAAAAGGGCAAGAAAGGAAAAAAGAACGATGAGATTTTTTTTCATGATAATCCTCCTTATGGCTTGGTAAGTTCATCGACGATGCGGTCGAACTTCTCCCACACCGTATCGGTGCCCGGCATCGCCCCGGTCATCGAGGGGAGCACGAGCAGTTTTGCGCCGCTTTTCTCGGCAAAAACCTTCGATACCTTTTGCGGATGATATATCTCCTGTATGACGAAGCGGACACCCTTCCCCTGCACAAGCGCGATCAGGTCGGTCACATGACGCACCGAGGGGGGTATCCCCGGCTTGGGCTCAAGCGCCCCTACGCTCGTGAGCCCCGCCCAGTCGAGGAAGTAGAGCCAACTTTTATGGTACTCGACCACCGCCGTTCCCTTGAGCGGCGCCAGTTTCTGTTTCCATTCGGCCGTCTTTCGCTCATAGGTCGTGCGGAAATCCTTCCAGCGACCGTCGTAATAGGCCGCACCTTCGGGATCGATCTTTTTCAGGCGGTCATATATCGCCGCCGCTACGGCGTAGAGTTCGGCCGGTCCGGTGTAAAAGTGCGGATTGCCGCCCGGATGCACATCTCCCTGCGTCTTGTCTATGGTCGTGGGAACCTCTTTGAGCGTCACGACGGTCGAGGCATCGAGATGACCGGGTGATCCCGGCTGTATCTTCGCGTTACGGGACTGCATCATGAGCGGCGGCAGCCACCCCGATTCGAGCCCGCACCCCGTATAAACGAGCAGGTCGGCCCGGTTGAGCCGGACCACATGCGACGGCAGGGCATCGGCAAAGTGCGGATCCTGCGCCCCCTTGATAAGAGAGACCGCCTCGACCCGGTCGCCCCCCAATTCAGCCGCAAGCGCGGCGAAATCGGGAATCGTCGCGGCGACATAGACCTTTGCCTGAAGCGTCGTCAGCGCCGCCAGCAGAATCATGACTACCATCAGTTTCTTCATGGCATCCTCCTAAAACACATGGGCGCCGTGCGCGCCGATGACCACTTCGGCCTGCAGGAAGACCCCGTGGTACGGCGGCGTATCGCCGTTCTTGGTGATCTCGTACTCGAGCCGAAATTTCGAGAAGTGGGTCGGGTTGAAGGTGACATTGGCCGCACCACGCACCTGCATGTCAGGAGCGAAGTCGGCCGTGCCGTGCAGGCGGTCGTTCCATTCGCCCCGCGCTGCGACGCTCCAGCGTTTGTCTATCTGGAAGTGGTTCGAGACGAAAAAACCGATGTCGCGGACGAAATCGCCCGGCGTCTGCTGATCGCGCAGGAGCGCCTCGATGTCCAGCCGCCACGCAAAGGAATCGTTCCCGTTCTCAAGATCGCGGTACTTGAGGAGTAGGTCGGCGCCGTAGAGCGTCGCGCGGTTGTCGGGGACGAACCGGCTCTGTCCCCACGAACCCGACAGGCCGATGTTGAGCGACCACGCCGAAGCAAGTTCGAAGAAGTTGACGATACGAGCGAGGTAGAGGAAATCCTCCAACCCGTCGTAGTCTCCCTTTTCCGTGAACTCGACCGGTGCAAAGGTGTTCGAACGGAAAAAACCGATAGAACTCTTCGTGTCGAATATCTGTCCGATCACCATGAGATACCACGGCGTCGGCGCAAGCCACGATATCTCGCCGCCGAGCCCCGAAAAGTGCTCCTGCGACAAAAAGCGGGTATGGAGCAGTGAATAATTGACGAAATCTATCGAGTGGACGCATTTCTGATTCTCGCGTCCCATCTGGGCGCTCATCATACCGGCCCGCACCTGCAAGTTCCACGGAAGCGAAAGTGAGGTGATATAGGCCTCTTCAAGATGCATCCCGACGAATTGGAAATTGAGATCGAACCGGAAATAGGGATCGACCGCATGACCGATCACCAGTTCGAGTCCTTGCAGGGCGAACCCCTGCTTATCGATCGCGTGTCCACCCTGCGCGATGGGGTTCTTACGGTTCCACAGGACGCCGAAGCCACCGTCGGCGACCAGACTGATGTCGGGATTCTCCGACAACCAGCCGGCCGCCGATGCCGCCGCCGGGACCGGTTCGCTTTTCGGGGCGGCCTCCTGCGCATCGGCCGTGACGGCCGCCGCGATATCGGGGTCGGGGGGCGTATCCTGCGCCGTCGCCGCGAACGGCAGAAAGAATAAAAATATCAGAACAGTATGCATTGGTACCTCTCAATGTTGTGGGTAAAGCCGTTATCGGATCAGGCGGAAAGAGGCGGCGATTGTTTGGGTGCGATGTGGAAAAGATCGGTAAGAACGATATCGCGTGAGATCGGCGAACGGTTCATCGCCTCGGCGGAGAGATCGAGTGCGCCAGCGTTCGTGGATGCGACGACGACCGTCTGCTGTGAGTAGAATTCGATGACACGGCAATGGCCGGCGTGATGGTGGTCGTGGTGATGATGCGGCGCCGCGGCCAGCGCGTGATCGGGCGCCCCGCAGGATGACTCATCGTGATGATGTTCGTAATGATGCGCGTGACCGACCTCTCCCGCCGCATCTATCGTAT
>Ga0129299_1002150_pt1 | contig 13119 bp, 12 predicted proteins | sample ConPoolayeCmetaG_FD_94477 | JGI IMG/M metagenome (GOLD analysis project Ga0129299, IMG submission 94477) | Hot spring microbial mat communities from California, USA to study Microbial Dark Matter (Phase II) - Cone Pool mat layer C metaG ... | reverse complement strand
CTTACGCGCGCACCGGCTCATGTACCTCACGCAACCACCGCGCGAGCTTCCCCTCAGACGCCCGGTTCGCCGCGGCCCATCGGGGGCGTGACACTTTCTGCGGGCGCTGGGCCGGCATCGCGTCCGCGCGCTGGTTTCCCAATGCCGCCGCGTATGATAAGCTGATAACCGTGCCCCTGCGGGGCGCCGCGGCGGCAGAAGGAGCCCGATGCAGAAACGCGCGGACAGGACGACGCACGCCAAGGCGGCCCGGACGCCCGTCCGTCCGCCGACCGATCCGATCACCGACCTCACGCCGGTGGCCCTGGGCCGCGCCTCCGATGAAGAGCTGATGCGGCGCACGCAGCGCGGCGACCGCCAGGCGTTTTCGCTGCTCTACGAACGCTACAGCAGCTCGGTACTGTCGTATCTGTATCGCATGCTGGGCAACCTGGAAGACGTGGAGTCGATCGCCCAGGAGGTGTTTCTGCGGGCCTTTCGCTTTGCGCCGACTTATCGCTTCCCGCAGAAGTTCTCCACCTGGCTGTTCACCATCACGCGCAATCTGGCGATCAACTACTCGCGGCGGCGCAAGCGCAGCCCGGTGCGGAACGTCACCGAACTGAACCTCGAGGGGGTGGAGATCAGCGGCGATCCCTATAAGGTTGCCCAGCGCGCCACGGACGACGTGGAGAAGCAGGAGGAGATTGCCCGCGTGCTCAAAGCGCTGGACGATCTGCCCACCGATCAGCGCGAGGTCATCGTCCTGGGCGTCTTCCAGGACCTCTCCTATGCCCAGATCGAGGAGATCACCGGCACCAAGGCCGTCACCCTGCGCTCCCGCATGTTCCACGGTCTGCGGCGGCTGGCCCGTATGCTGGGCAGCAAGCCGCCGGAAGACGACGGCATGGAGGAACCGTGATCGGCGACCCCCCGCGGCAGCAAGGAGGTCTATGAGCCAGGCCACCGACTTCGAAACCGATCCCTTTCTCAGGCTTCTGACCGATGCCCTCCGCGCCGGACCGGGCAGTCCCCAGTGGCATGAGGCCGTCCGCCAACTTCGCACCGTCAACCCCGACGAGGCCGACGAGTATCGCCTCATCGTCACCGCGCGCGAACATCTGGAGAGCGGGCGCGACTATCGAACGCTGCGCGCCGGTCCCGGCTTTACGCGCAAGGTCTTCGATTCCATTGAGCGCGAGGCGGCGCGCGGACCGGGGCTGCCGCTGGCCAGCGCCATCGCGATCGTTGCCGTGCTGGCCGTGGCGGGCACTGTGCTGGCCCTGGTCCTGCTGCTGATGCGCAGCGACGAACCGCCGCCTACGGTTGAGGACCTGAGCCGAACCTATTTCACGCAGCCGATCATCAGCAGCGAGTTTGTCGGGGTCGTGCCCCCGGAATGGCAGACCTTCGGCGCGCCTCCCCAGATCGCGGCGGCCGGCCGCGGCCTGCGCGGCGGCAACGGTGCGGCCGGCCAGTACCGCGGCGGAGGCATCCGCGTCTCCATGCCTCTGCCGGCCGATCAGAGCTTCGCCGTGGAGATGACCGTGCGCGCCGCCAGGCCAACCGACCAGGTGGATCTGCGGCTGTTTGTTTCCGAGTCGCCCGAGTTCTCCACCGAGAAGGCCGTCAGTCCGCGCGAATTTGAGGTGCGCATCTTCCGCGGCCAGATCGGTGTCTTCAAGCCTGTGGCCGTGGAGGCCGGCTCGCCGGTCAAGTTGCCGGACGGTCCTGCCACCATCCGGCTGTTGCTGAAGATGGACCGCAACTTCGCCGTGGTCGAACGGGACGGGGTGCGCCTGTACGCCGGGCCCCATGGTCTGGGCGCCGACGCGCCGCGCTGGCCGGGCGTGCGCTTTCTGACGCGTGGCGACGGCGCCGCTCTGGAGGATGTGCTCGTACAGTCCATCCGCCTGCTGCGACCCTGACCCTTGCCCCGACAGACCTCGCCATGCGACAGCCATCCCTCAACTCCGCGCCCGCACCCGGCGACCTGGAAGCGGCGCAGTTTCTGGAAGATGCCTGCCGACGCCTTCAGGCCGAGCTGGCCAAGGTTATCGTCGGGCAGCAGCGCGTCATCGAGGAACTGCTCATCGCCGTTTTTGCGCGCGGACACTGCCTGATGCAGGGCGTGCCCGGGCTGGCCAAGACGCTGCTGGTGTCGACGCTGGCGCGGACGATGGACCTGTCGTTCCATCGCATCCAGTTCACGCCCGATCTGATGCCCTCCGACATCACCGGCACCGACATCCTCCAGGAGGACCCGCAGACCGGCCGGCGGCGATTCGAGTTTCAGCGCGGGCCGGTCTTCGCCAACATGCTGCTGGCCGACGAGATCAACCGCACGCCTCCCAAGACGCAGGCGGCATTGCTTCAGGCCATGCAGGAGCGGCAGGTGACGGCGGGGACGGCAACGCTGCCGCTGCCCGATCCGTTTTTCGTGCTGGCAACGCAGAACCCCATTGAACAGGAGGGCACCTATCCCCTGCCCGAAGCCCAGCTCGACCGCTTCATGTTCATGGTGCTCGTCGGCTACCCGCCCCGCGAGGAGGAGCTGGAAATCCTCAAGCGCACCACCGGCTCGGCCAGCGAGGATGTGGCCCGTGTGCTCGATGCCGAGCGGATCATCGAGCTTCAACAGCTTGTGCGTCGGGTGCCGGTGAGCGAGGCGGTATACAACTACGCGCTGGACATCGCCCGCGCCACGCGTCCGGGCGAACCGGGTGCCAGCGACTTCGTCCGCCACTGGCTGAGCTGGGGCGCCGGGCCGCGCGCCGGTCAGCATATGATCCTCGCGGGCAAGGCCCGCGCTCTGATGCACGGACGCGTCCACGTCACGCTGGACGATATCGAGGCCGTCGCTCCGCCCGTCCTGCGCCATCGCATCATCCCCAACTTCAACGCCGAGGCCGAGGGAGTGACCGTCGAGCAGATCATCGACAAGGTTCTGGGGCTGGTGCCGCGCGGCGAGGGCGATCGCCTGCTCTGAATCGCCGCGCGCCGCAACAGGTGTGCCATCCGTGCCGCCGGATCGCAAGACCGCCGTGCAGCGGCAAGGCACCAACACGCCCTGCGCGCGGCACAGCTCCGCGCCCTGTCGGCTTACTGGCGTCGCGGCCGCAGGCCGATCTGATCGCCTACGGCCGGCTGAGCATCTCCCACTGAAGCAACGTGCGCGCCGGCAGATCCCGCACCGCCGAGCGGCCGACCACCTGCGCCAACGCCGCCGCGGAAATCCCCGTGCCCGGCCGCTGCACCGTCAGGTCCTCCTCGCGAATCATCTCGCCGGCTGCCAAAGCCCGCGCCGTCACCAGGCTCTGGCGGCCCACCAGACGCACGTCGCGCTCGATGTCCAGGACCCTCTTTGGCCCGGCGCCCTTCAGCCGCTCGGCCTGGCGTATCGCCTTCACGTACCGCGCAAACTGCTCCGGATCGGCACTGCTCGCGTGGTCGGGACCGGCCGCATTGCGGTCATACGTCAGGTGCTTCTCCACGATGCAGGCTCCGGCTGCCACCGCCAGAGCACCCGCGGCCTCGTGCGTGGTGTGGTCGGAATAGCCGATGGGTACGTCGAACCGGCGGCGAAGCTCTCCGATCCAGGCGAGATTGGCCTGCTCGTCCGGGGTGGGGTAGCTGCTGACGCAGTGCAGCAGCGCGAAGGCCACGCCCCAGCCGACCAGCGTGGCATAGGTGGCGGCCACTTCCTCCATTGTGGCCGCTCCCGTTGACAGCAGCAGCGGCAGGCCGGTGCGCGCCGCCCGCCCCAGCAGCGGCAGATTAACCAGGTCGGGCGAGGCGATCTTGACGGCCGGCAGATCCAGCCGTTCGATCAGCGCCACGTCGGCGGGGGAAAAGGGCGTCGCCAGTGGCAGCAGGCCGCGGGCGCGGATGGCGTAGATGATGCGGTGCAGGTGCTCCGGCGAGAGCTCGTAGCGCCGCAGCATGTCGGCCGGCGTGGCATCAGCGCAGCGCTGGCGCTGGTAACCGGCGAAGGCGCCCGATGCGTGCAGGAGCGTCTCGGCGCGGAAGATCTGCAGCTTGACGGCATCGGCGCCGCTTTCGGCTGCCGCATCCACCAGTTCCATCGCGCGGCTCAGGCTGCCGTCGTGGTTAACGCCGATCTCGGCAACGATGAGGGTAGGCCGGGAGTCGGCAATGATCCGGTCGGCAAGGCGCAGTTCCATGACCCCTTCCGTGCTAAGGTGGTTCAGGAGGCCTTCCGCAGCGGCGCCGACGAGCGGCGGTGGCGGAGGATAGCCTCGGTGACGAAGAAATCCATAAGCTGATCGATCTCCACGCTCTCGCCCGCAGCGGTGGTGATGGCACGGCGGTCGTCGCCGAAGAAGGCGTGCGGATCGTCGGGGTGCTCCCGTCCGCGCAGCAGCGACGATCGCGTGACGGCCACCACGGCGCCGTCATGCAGGTACAGCGGTTCCAGATCCTGGCGGCGATGGATGCTGCCTGGGCACAAAGGCACGATGCGGTCCTCGTCGAGCCGGGCCATCCAGGCGGGGTGCCACTTTCCGACGGGGCAGAAGCTGCGGACGGAGTCGCACCCGCTGCTCTGGAGCAGCGCGATGGCCCGGTCGATCACCCCCTCGCCGCGCACCGGCACATTGCCGTACAGCGCGACGATGGCATCGGCCCGAAACGCCGTCTCGGCCTCCACCACGTCCATCGCGTGAAGCAGCACCGACTGCACCGAGGCATCGGCCGTCGCCAGCTCGGGCGGACGCACGATGGTCGGGAAGGCCTCGGCGGCCGCCAGTTGGAGTATCTCCGGCGAGTCGGAGGAGACCACAGTGAGATTCAGGAGCCTGGCGGCGCGGGCGTGGTCGAAGGTGTAAGCGATGACCGGCCTGCCCAGGAGGGGCAGGATGTGCTTGTTGCGGAGGCCTTGGCTGCCGCCGCGGGCGAGGATAACTCCCAGAACGTTCATGGCCGGCTCCCGGGCGCTGGGGATGAACATGGCCCGGCGCCGTGGTTCTTATCGGACGAACCGCCGCGTGGGCTTCAGTATGGCGGTCGGGGGCATGGGCGAAAGTCGAGACAGCCCCGATCAACCCCGATGCCGCGCCCGCCTTGCGTGGTTCGCGGCCTCCCGGGTAACCGCCTGGTCTACTCGAACAGCCGTCGCTGGAAAGCCTGAAAGGACCGGAACTTCCGGATGAGGTCTTCTCGCTCCTTGTCCTGGAGCGGTTGGGGCGATTTCTCGTCCGGGTCCCTGTGCAGGTCGAATCGCAGAACCTGGCCGTTGCTCGGGAAATAGATGACCTTCTCGGTGCCGCGAACCATTGCCATCGATACGCCTGCGAAGAAGCTGACCACATACGCGGTTTCGTCCGGCCCATCGGCCAGGAGGCTTCTGCCCTGAACTGCGTAGTCGTCGTCCGTCAGCCCCATCAAATCGGCGATCGTCGGCGCGATGTCGATCTGACGGGCCGTATTCCGGAGCGGTTGCCCCCGAAGCCGGCCGTCGGCCGCCCAGAAGATCAGCGGCACCGTTATCTCCTCTTCGTACATCGAATTGTTGTGAATGTAGGTGCCGTGCTCGCCAAACGACTGGCCGTCTTGCCCGGCCAGTTGTACGGATAATGGGCCGCCATCGTAATGAACACGGCGGCAAATGGCTTGCCAGCTTCTGACATCCATTGCGGAGGCAGCCTCAGGAGCAGCGCGTCGTCGGCACCAAAACTGGACTGTGCAGCGGACTGGGGGACCGGGGATTTGCTCAGTTGATCGGGTCCGAAAAGTGTTCGGATGCCACAGGCCCCCAGCATACCCGCAGTGTTCTCAAATGGCAGGTACTGGACGCTGAAGCAGACTGTCGATGCGCCCTTGTGTGCGCGCAAGGACCAGATGACAGATGCAGACCGCTCGCGCATGGCCTCGCGGATCTCCACGCCACTGCACGGATGGGTGCCGGTGAGAATCGTGAACTGCGCTTTGGAGGAATGCGGCAGGCTGACGTAGCACTTTGCCGCAACCCCCTCCGCTGCGAGCCTCCGCAGGACCGGCGCCGGCGTATCGTCGGTCGTGTCGAGATTCAGGCCCTTCCAACACACGGATTCCAGAATGATGATGATCATTAGTTAGCCGTGCGATCGGCCTGATCTACCATCGGCGGGGCGGCAATGAGGCTTGCTTTCGGCATGGCGATGGATCGGATCTTGCGTTGCACTGCTTCCCAGGATCGGCCCGACTGAGCGGGGCGCTCGGTGAATCGGCTCCCAAAAGGTCGTTTGTCGCAGGGCATCTTACGTCCGGCGCTGGCGTGGTCTGTCGGTGTTGGTCAGGTTTCAACAATTCGTTGAACCGGCCGTCGTCCCATATTATTGCTGCATGTTAGCCAGTTCAACTGTCCATCTGATCGTCAGACGTCACCGCCATCGGCCGACACGGGTTCCGCCCCTTCCCCGTCATTCGCCGCCCTGTGGCTCAACCATATGTGCCAGGATCGTGGCCGCGTAGACGCGGTGGCCGAAGTCGTTGGGATGATTGACGCCGTTGCCGGTCAGGTCGTGAAAGCTCTTGCGCCTGAGCATCTCCTCCCACATGCCGGTGATGTCCGCCAGCACGACGCCCTCGCCGACGGTCAGTTCCTTCATCGCCTCGCGATAGGCCCGCAGCCGGTCGAGATTGAGCAGGTGCCACTCCTCGTTGCCCAGCATCGTCGAGATCAGGATGAACTCCGCCTCCGGCGACTGCTGCCTGACCGTCGCCATGATCGCTTGCAGGTTGCTCACGAACCGCTGCACCGGAACGCCGCCGCAGTCGTTCAGCCCGTAGGCGATGATGAGCAGGTCCGGCCGGGCATCGGCCACGCGGCCGGCGTCCTTGGCGCCTCGGTCGGTCGTCCATCCGCCCACGGCGAAGTTCTTCAGATCGACCCTGCCGCCGTAGACCTGCTCCAGCCCCCGCGCCACCAGCGCCGGATACGGCGGCATAAACGGCGCAACCCCGGTCGACCGCGAGGCATTGGCGCCGGCCGAGATGCTGTCGCCGCTGATGGCCAGCGTGATTCCCTGGCCTTTCTTGAGCTTCTCGATGGTCCGCGGCAGCGTCTGGCCCGCGAAGGCCGGCACCGGCCCGCGCCACAGACCGCCGGCATGGTCGTAGCTGACTTCCACCTGGAGCCGGTGGAAGAACGACCCCTCGCTGAAGATCAGGCACGTCTTGGGGTCGCCCCGCAGATGCGCCATCTTCGGCAGCTTCGAGTCGGCTGGGGGATACATCTCGGCCATGGTCTTAAAGGGGATTCGCGAGCCGGGCGGCAGACTCATCACGCCGCTGGCCCGGTCGACCAGGTAGTCGCGGCCTTCCTCGTAGGCCACCTCCCGCGTGGCGCTGCGCACGCTCAGGATGCGCTCTGGCGGAAACAGCAGTGTCGCGGTGGGCGGGCGGCCTTCCTCCCGCTGCACGAAGAACAGACTCTCGCCCCGCATCGTCGTCGACGCCCAGAAGCGATCCATGAACTCTTTGGGGTCTGGTTCGACCCGCCCTGTCGCGGCCTGCGCCAGGGCGGATGCGGATATCAGCAGCATACCTGCCACACAGCACGATGCGATGAGATGGCTCACGGGGTTTCCTCGACGGTGCCCGCGATCGGCGGGCTCACGGATAGGGGGTCTTCTTGGGCTGATCTCCCGGCAGCTCCAGGGCGCCGACCAGGTCGCTCAGCCGCGGCACATTCATCTTCTCCAGGTACTGGACCAGACCATCGCAGATCTTGTTCGCAGCGGCGGGGTCCACAAACAGGGCCGTACCGATGCCCACGGCGCTGGCACCGGCCAGGATGAACTCGACGGCATCCTGCCAGAACTGGATGCCGCCCATGCCGATGATGGGCACACCGGCCGATCTTGCCACCGTGCGATAGACGCGCGACACCATATGCACCGCGATGGGCTTGATGGCCGGCCCGGAGAGGCCGCCGGTGACGTTGGCCAGGCGCGGGCGCTTCTTCCAGATGTCCACGGCCATGGCGGTGAACGTGTTGACCAGCGAGAGCATCTGCGCCCCGCCGTCGATGGCCGCCCGCGCGGTGAGCGTGATGTCCTCGACATTGGGCGAGAGCTTGACGATCAGCGGCTTGGCCGGCAGGACCTTCTTCACCTGGGTCGTCAGCTCTTTCAGGCGGCCGGGGTGCGTGCCGAACGTCAGGCCGTCCTTGACGTTGGGGCAGGAGACGTTCAACTCGACGGCGCTGACGCAGTCCAGGTCGTTCATGGCGGCGCAGGTCTCGGTGTAGTCGTCGAACGAGTGCCCGGCCACGTTCACGATCACGGGGCAGGGCATCCTGCGCAGCAGCGGCACTTTCTCGTCCAGAAACCGCTGTAGCCCCACATTGGCCAGGCCGATGGCATTGAGCATGCCAGACCGTGTCTCGACGATGCGTGCCGGCTCATTTCCCGCGCGTTCTTCTCGGGTGATCGACTTGGTGACGAATGCCCCCAGACGGGACAGGTCCATGAAGTCGGCGTATTCGAACGCGTAGCCGCAGGTTCCCGAACAGGTCATGGTCGGATTGGACAGCCGCAGCCCCGCGAGGTTGACGGAGAGGTCGGGCATACGGCGTCTTTCTACCCGAATCCGAGCGGAGTTTCGATTCCCGCTACCACAGCACATCCGCCCCACGGAACACCGGCCCGTCCGTACATGCCAGCCGATAGCACCACTGCTGTCCGGCCAGCGGCGGGCTGGACGGGTCCGACTTGCGCACGCGGATCACGCAGCTCTGGCAGGTGCCCATCCCGCAGGCCATGGCCCGCTCCACGGCCACCTGACACTCCAGCCCCCGCGCGGCCGCGATCTCGACCACGCGCTTCATCATGGCCTCGGGACCGCAGGCATAGATGAGGGGTGAGTGCTGAGTGCTGAGTCCTGAGTGGTCGGCATTTTCGATTTTCGATTTTCGATTTTCGATTGGGCGAGGGCTGCCAGGTGCCAGTTGCCAGTTGCCAGTCAGCATTCGGGCTTCGCCATTCGTTATTCTTTCGGACTTGGGGCTTCGGGCTTCGTCATTTCCCCTCCCCCCTTCGTCGCTTCGTCGCTTCGTCGCTTCATCGCTCCGTCGCTCCGTCCATTGGTCGCTCCCTGGCCCCCACGCATCCAAATACCTCTCCAGCGCCTGCGTCACCAGGCCGCGGAAGCCGCAGGAGCCGTCGTCGGTGCTGATCACGGCCGGAATGCCGTGACGCGCGAACTCGGCGATGTTGTAAAGGGGCTCGATCCTATCGGGGCTGGGCGCTGGCGTATCGGCCAAGACCGTCAGCGGCAGAAGGTCGCGGCTCTGTGCTCCGGCGAACGCCACCGCCCGGCGTCCGGCCAGCGCCGAGGCCAGATACAGCATCGGGGGGATACCCACGCCTCCGGCCACAAGGATGGCCACCTGATCCTCCGTCGGCAGGTCGAAACGATTGCCCAGCGGCCCCAGTACGCCTAATGGATCGCCGACTTGCCGGCCAGAGAGCCAGGCGGTGCCCACCCCGATCACCCGATGCACGATCTCCAGCTCCACCCCATCCCCGACGTCGCGCCGGCCCGCCAGCGAGAATGGCCGCCGCAGCACGGCTATGCGATCTTTCAGCTCAGGCCCGGCCACTGCAAGGCCATCGCCCGGCCGCCAGTCATCCAGCACCACATCTTCCAGAGGGGGAGGCATTGGCGCACAGGCGATCTGAATGAACTGACCCGGCCCGGTCGGCGGAAACGCCGGCAGCCTTAGCACCAGACGGTAGTGATCCCGGCAGAGGCGATGGTTGCCCGCCACGACCGCGGCGAACTCGCCGCGCAGGCCCCTTCCGGGGTGATCGGTTTCACGTTCCGGGCATCCGCCTTGGGGCGTATTCATCTCAGGCGAGACAAAAAAGAACTTCCGGAGGGGTGGCTCCTACCTACCTCCGGAAGTGCGCCACGGCTGAAATCAGCCGCTCTAATCTCAAGTTTTCGGCAGTCAACCATCCCAAATCGGCCTTGACTATACCTTTGCCCCCACCGGCTGTCAATCAAGAGTTTTCCATTTGACGAGAATCGCAGTGTTTCTTTAAGTCATTTAAAAACAATAGCTTATGAACTGATAGAAGGGTCCCCGGTGCCTTAGGCTGCCCCGCGGCCCGCCCCTGGCCGCTGGCGCCTGACGCCCTGCGGCTTGCCGCGGCTGCCCTCAGTGGGCATCTTGGCCCTGCGGCAGCTCTTGCCATGGATGCTTCAGGCCCAATCCGTGTTGCCATCGCCGTGGTCATGGACCGTGGACGGATTCTGATTTCGCGCCGCGGCCGGAGCGACCACCTCGCCGGCTACTGGGAGTTTCCCGGCGGCAAGTGCTTGAGCGGCGAACCGCCTGAGCAGTGCGTGATCCGCGAGGTGCGCGAGGAAGTGGGCCTGGATATTCAACCTGAACAGGAGCTGCAAGCGATCCACTTCAGCTATCCCCATCGCCACATCGTGCTCTTTCCGTTCATCTGCCGGCCCGTCAGCGGCGTTGCCTGCCCTCTGGACGTTGCCGAAGTTCGCTGGATCCTGCCCGACGACCTCCGCTCCTACCGCTTTCCCCCGGCCAATGACTCGCTGATCGCCGAGCTTATCGATCGCTTTGGTCAGGGGCCCCCTTCGGCGGCCTGAGGCGCGACCGTTCACACGAACGTGGCGATCTCCTCCAGCGGCTTGCGCCTGATGTCCGGCACCTGCGCCGACTCTGCCGGATAGCCCACCACCAGGATCAGAAACGGGCGCTCGTTTTCCGGTCGGCCCAGTATCTGCGTCAGAAACCCCATGCGGCCCGGCGTGTGGGTCAGACAGGCCAGTCCCGCGTTGTGGACTGCGGCGATCAGTATGCCCGTGGCGATGCCCACCGACTCCTTCACGTAGTAGTGCTTGTGCCGCCGCCCCTCGGACCCCAGACCATATGCCTGCCCGCAGATCACAATCAGATACGGGGCCGTCTCCAGAAAGGGCTTGTGCCAGTCCGTCCCCAGCGGCGCCAGCGCCTCCAGCCACTCGTCCGACGCCAGACGGTGATAGAACTCGTATTCTTCCTGTTCGGCGGCCTGGCGGATGCGACGTTTGATGGCCGGATCGCTCACCACGATGAAGTGCCAGGGTTGCTGGTTGGCACCCGAGGGCGCGCTGCCGGCCGCCCGAAGGCAGTCTTCGATCACCTCCCGCGGCACCGGTCGATCGGAAAACTCCCGGATCGTCCGCCGGCGCTGCATCAGCGCGTTGAACTCCCGGGACCTTCGCCGCATCTCGTCAACCGGCCGCTCTGTAAACGATAACGGCACGAACCCCGATCCGGGCATGTGAGCTCCTTGTTCGGACGTTCAACCGATGTTGATCGCGGTCTCCTTCGCGAGGCGGTCGGTCAGCCTGTCCTTGGCGCCGGCGCCGTTGTTGAACAGGAACAGGTCGTTGCCGTTCCCGCCGGTCAGCACATCCACATGGGCGTCGTTGAAGACCGTCTGGGCGCTCAGGATCACGCCGCCGTTGGCCCCAGTGACCAGGCCCTGCAGCGCCTTGACCCTGGCCGCGTAGGAACGATTGGTCCGTTGCCATTCGCTCAGCAGCGCCCGAAGGCCGGCCGGATCGTCGTCGAAGGCGGTTGAACCGGCTATGAGGAGATCGTCGGCCGTTCCGCCGATGAGGGTATCCGCGTGGGCGCCGCCGATCAGGATATTGCGTCCCGCCCCGCCTTCGAGGTGATCCCGTCCGGCGCCGCCGACCAGAATGCTGTTGCCCGATCCGGCGAAGAGCCTGTCGTTGCCGTTGCCACCGTACAGCTCGGCCGGCAGGCGAATGGCCGGATCGACGCGGATGGTGTCGTTTCCGTCTGCGCCGTAAACCAGCAGCGATCCGGTGGGCTTCAGCAGAGAGGAGGCGCTGCCGATCTGCACGCGAATCCGCCCAGCCGTGGCCGCCGAGAGCGTGATGTTGTCGTTGCCGGCCGTGCCGCCCACGGCCAGGGCGCGCTTCGACGGGTCGCGCGGATCGACCTGGAGCTGGGCCACGGCGATGCGGATGTTGTGCGTTTGTGGCTCGCCTGCGGTCCCATCCTGATCCACCGCCCGCACGGTCACCGTGAAGTTGCCGGTCGTGCGGTAGGCGTGGGAAGCGCGGGTGGCGCCGACATCCGTAACCTCCGAGGTCCCATCGCCCCAATCGATCAGGTAGTGGAAACCGGCCAACTGATCCTCCGGCGACGGATCCGTAGCCGCCAGTGTTATCGTCCGTTCCTGGAAGCGCACGCCGTCGCGGTCGCCGTCCACATTGGCGGTGGGGCCGACGTTGTTGACCGTAACCTGCACCGTGTCCACTCCCGCCCGTCCGCTCTGGTCGGTCACGACGACGCTCACCGTATAGGTGCCGCTGTTCAGGTAGACGGCGTTGAGGGTGAAGGTCTTGTCGGGGTTCAGCGTCAGCGGCTGCGGTCCCTGTCCCTGGCCGTAGTCCACGGTGGCCGTCCAGGTCTGACCGATCTGGTCGCTGAACGAGCCCAGCGTCGTGAAGACCCCGCCTTCGTTGATGGTGGCGTCCTGGCCCCCATTGACCGGCAGATCGACCGACCCGACCTGCACGGTGGAGTTGGCGGTGGCGGAGCTGCCGCCGACGTCGTTGATGGTCACGGTCACGGGGAAGGCGCCGCTCGACTGATAGGTGTGCGATCCCAGCACCGCAAAGCCCCCGCCCTGCCGCAGCACGACGGTGCCGGGCGACACCTGGCCATCGCCCCAGTCGATGATGGCCCAGTGGTCTTCGACCACGCCCCGCGGGTCGGCGTCGACGAACGTCGCCACCTGGGCGTTGCTCAGGGGCTGGCCGAGCGGCACCGCCAGGACCGTCCCCTGGGCCGTCAGCGGCGCATCGGCTACCGTTACCGCCCCCACGAGCTTGGCGGTTGCGCCAAGCTTACCGGTGATAGTCACCTTCAGGGGAAACGTCCCGTTGCCCCGGTAGGCGTGGTTGGCGTTGACGAAGAAGGTGTTGTTGGGCCCCGCGATAATCGGAGCATTGAGAGTCACTTGGCCGTCGCCCCAGTTGATGGCCGCCGTAAAGTAGTCGGCGGTGGCCGCCGGGTCAGAGTTGGTAAAGCTGGCCACGTTGAAGGTGCCCGGTTGTCCGGCGGTGGGGCTGAAGTTAAGGATT
>Ga0129299_1002148_pt1 | contig 13121 bp, 5 predicted proteins | sample ConPoolayeCmetaG_FD_94477 | JGI IMG/M metagenome (GOLD analysis project Ga0129299, IMG submission 94477) | Hot spring microbial mat communities from California, USA to study Microbial Dark Matter (Phase II) - Cone Pool mat layer C metaG ... | reverse complement strand
GTCAAGGACCACCCCGACGTGGACGAGTTCAGCCGACGGGTCGTGGAGGCGCTCGAACGGCACGACGTGCAGCTTGCGTGCCAGGCCGGCTGGACGGCCTACTGGCGTATCCCGCACCGCTGGATGGGCCGCGTGATGAACATCCATCCGGCGCTGCTTCCGAAGTACGGCGGGAAGGGCTTCTACGGTCACCACGTGCACGAAGCCGTGCTCGCTTCCGGCGACACGGAAAGCGGCTGTACGGTGCACTTCGCCAACAACGAGTACGACGCCGGCCCGATCATCCTCCAGCGCAGGTGTCCGGTTCTTCCCGGCGACACGCCGGAGGCGCTGGCCGACCGCGTCTTCGAGCAGGAGCTGCTCGCATATCCCGAGGCGATCCGACTCTTCGCGGCGGGAAAGGCGCGAATGCCGCAGGAACCGACGAAGCCACAGTGCGGCGAAACGACAAAGGGATAGCAGCCCGTGGTGGAAGTCGTTGCGGGCCTCGTAGCACGGGCATCTTGCCCGTGAAAACACGGGCTAAAAGCCCGTGCTACGACTTTTGCCACGGGCTGATAGGGGGGAAGGATGGGCCGCCGCGTCAGCGGTGCACGTGTCCGGCATGGCGGGGACGCACGCGGCGAACGTCGCCGTAGTCGGCTGAGGTCGCGACGGAGCGGGGCCGCGCGGTCACGTGCGGGCAAGATATCCTGCGGATAAGCCTGCCGGTGGGGGCATGGGCGCCACCCGTCGTTTCACGGGCCGACCGGGCCGAGCGCCGTCTTCACGAGGTTTCGCTCGTCGTCGTACCAGTCTGCGTACGCCGTGCCCGGCAGAAACTCGTCGTGGGCCTCGGCGAGCAGCTCGGCCAGGCGGACGCGGAGCTTCTCGATGACCGGCCTGCCTTCTTCCTCCGCGGCAAGATTCTTCATCTGGTAAGGATCCTTCAGATCGTCGTAGAGTTCTTCCTTGCCGGTCAGCCATTTCACGTACGTGTAGCGCGGCGTGCGAACGGCCCGCCACTCGGGCCAGTTCGTGCCGCTGTCGAAGAAGTCCCAATGCGACACATAGTTCATCATGAGGACGGCGTCGCGCTCGATGCGCTTCGTGCCCAACAGGGCGCCGCTGAGATCGACCCCGTCGCACTCTTTCGGAATCGGCAGGCCCGCCAGGCCGCACAGCGTCGGCAGGTGGTCCATCGGCGTGTGCAGCACGTCCAGCCGGCGCCCGGCGGGTATGTGCCCCGGCCATCGCACGATGCAGGGGATGTGGACCGCCTCGCGGTAGGGCACCATCTTGTTCTCGCGGCCGTGGCTGCCGAGCATCTCGCCGTGGTCGGACGTGAGAACCACGATCGTGTCCTTCGACAGGCCGGAGGCGTCGAGGAAATCCAGCAGGCGCCCGATGTTGTCGTCGAAGTTCCTGGCCATCGCATGATAGCACCGTGCGGGCGTCTGATTCCGGCGGTGGCCATGATCTTCCGGAACGTTGGGTGCCCACACGAGCTGCTCGCGGATCCGTTCCAGATAGCCCGCCGGGCAGGCCTCCGGCGTCAACGGCGGATGCGGAGGATGCGGCGCGACCATCAGGAAAAACGGCCTGCCTGCCTCCTTCTGCCGGCGCATGAACTCGATCGCCATATCCGTTTCGGAATCGGTCTCGTAGCGCGGCATGAAGAGGCGCTTCGGCGTATCCTCATAGTAGTACGCTTTCTGGAACTCGCAGTGGAAGTTGTAGGCCTGCCAGTGATCGTAGCCCAGGCGTCCCGGGCCGGGCGGGACGTATTCGGGCTCGGGGTTTTCGCGCACGTACTCCGCGCAGGCCCGCCTGATGCGCTCGGCATCACCGGCGCCGGCGGAATGCTTGCCGGCCCTCTTGCGGTAGCCGGCGGCCAGATGCCACTTGCCGATGAAGCCGGTCCGGTAGCCCGCTTCACGGAAAATGTGCGCGATGCCCCGCTGCCGCGGATTGACATCGACCCAGTTAAGGACGATGCCCGTGTGTGTCGGATAGCGCCCGGTCTGCAGCATCCCGCGGAACGGCGTGCAGAGCGGGCATGTCGATAGGGCGTTGTCGAATGCGACGCCCTGCTGCGCAAGCCGGTCGATGTTCGGGGTGGTGATGTTCCGCCCGCCGTAGACGCCGCAGACATCGGCCCGCAGTTGGTCGTCGAAGACGACGAGCACATTCGGCCGTCCGGCGGCGGGCGACGCCGCGGCCGGCTGCGTAGTCGGAGCCGCCGCCCGGCCGACGCCCGCAACGGCTGCAACGACAAAAGCCGCGCAACACAACACCACATGCCGCAGAAAGGCCCGTCGCGATCGAACAGTCTTCACCGTCGAATCCTCCGTTTCCATTTCGTACCGCCCGTTGCCGGATGCTCAACGAAAGCGCATCCTTCGCCTCGAAATCCCGCCGACATCATACCAGGAATCCGATGTGTGCGGCGAATGGGAAAAGACGGCGTGCGAAACGCGCAGTCGTGGAACACCCTCACGAGGAGGCCGGACGGCTCAACGCGCGGATGCGTACGTTCTGCCGACGAGGGCATCGGCTCTACCCGGGGCATGCCGGTGGACGGTTCGGCCCGTTGAAACAGGCTTGCAGCATGCCGAAATCGGCAAGGTCCACGTCGAGGTCGACGTCGAAGTCCGCCGCCACGGTACAGGCGAAAGCCGGCGGCCGGTTCGGGCCGTTGAAGCACGCCTGGAAGAGGGCGAAGTCGACGACGTCCACGTCGCAGTCCGCGTCGAGATCGCCGATCGCACCGCCCCGGAGCGTCAGGGATGCCGCGTTCGACATCGCGCTGCCTCCGGCGTTGCTGACCAGGCAGCGGTAGTCGGCCTCATCGCCGTAATCGACGTCGGAAACCGTCAGCGACGGCGTACCCGTTCCCGAATAATGGCCGTCGTCGCCGAGATCCGCGCCGTTCTTCTGCCAGCGATACGCAAGCATGCCCTCGCCGCTCGCTGTCACGTCGAACCGTGCCGTAGCGCCCCGGCAGAGGCTCTGCGGCTGCGGGTGGCTGGTGATCGTGGGCGGCTGAATCACGTACGGTGCCGTCCGGAAGACCCAGCCTTCGACCACGCCGTTGTGCAGGCCATTCCCCGCCAGCACGGTTCCGTCCGTCGAGATCGCGCGGACCTCCTCGAGCGACCAGCCGGTCAGGTCCACCCCGTACTCGCCCGTCAAGACGCCCTGCAATTGGCGCGTGCCGTTCGTGGCGTCCCACACGAATGCTTCCTTCGGTCCATTGGAAGTGCCGGACGAATACCGCGTATAGCCGCCGGCCAACGTCCCGTCGCCGTTGAGCGCAAGCACTTCGCCGTAGTTGTCGCCGTCGCCGCCCGGAATGAAGGAAATGGCCCTCGGGGTTGCGACGTTCTGCCAGATCACCGGCTGCTGGAGGCTTCCGCCGCCGGAGTAGTAGCTCCACCCGCCTTTGACGAGTCCGTCCCGCGAAACGCACCTGGCCACGGCCTCTACGGTCGAGACAGGAGCACCAAGCAGCGTGTTGAGCATGACGCTTGAGGAGCCGTCGTTGTACCAGGCCTGCCGTGCGCCGCCGGTCGGTGCGGTGCCGGGGTACTGCACCTTGCCGACCGCCACGCCCCCGTCGGATACGCCGTAGAAGTCGGAATGGTCGTGGGCGCCGGCGGGCGAGGCGGGCAGCGCGACGACCGTTGTGGTATTCGTGCTCTGTTGATAGCGCACGGCCTCGCGGCCGTTTCCGTCGCCGCCGTTGATGGAACTGCCGGCGATCCACAGGTCGGACGTGCCGTTGGTGCCGAGCGCGGCGACGATCCACTCGCGGCTGCCGCCAATCCGCGGCAGCGCGGAGAACGATCCGACGCCCGCCGTGTTGCCCTGCCATTTCTGCGCGCGGCTGGTGCTGCGGTTGGAATCGACCGCAACGACCACGCTTCCGTTGTAGAGGCCGACGCCCGCGGCGCTGCTGGTCGTGGCTCCGGCCGGCACGCCGAGGTCTCGAAGACCATTGTCCGGCGTCCAGATGAAGGCATGGCCGGCGTTCGTGCCGCACACGACGGAGCCGTCCGCGGTCATGCCGGTAACGGTGCTGCCGGCACCGACGCCGGCGAACGTGCCCACGAGGAGGGTCAGCCGTCCCGAGTTGGAGGTCGCGCTGCCGTACGCGTTCGCGACGACGCACGAGTAATCGGCGATGTCCATGACATCCGCGTTCGAGACGGTCAGGCTGGACGTGGTCGCACCGGTATAGTGGCCGCCGTCGCTGAGGTTCGCGCCGTTCTTCCGCCACTGGTAACTCAAAGGAGCCGCACCGACAGCCTGGATGGCAAACGTCGTCGTTCCACCCGCTACGACCGTTCGATTCTGCGGATGCTGCACGATGGTCGGCGGGTCCAACACCTGCACCGATTCGCCGGCCATGAACGAGTAGATCGACGCGTTCCGGAGGAGGAAGCGCAGGCGTATGGGGCCGGCGCCGACCGGCAGTTCGGCGCGGCCGGTCCACGTGACGATCTCGTCCACGCTGTCGCCGGTCAGCGCAATGCAGTCGGCCTGGCCGTAGCCGGGCAGCACGCTATCGTTTGCGTCGAGCACTTCGACCCGGAGCGACCCGCCGACGGCCCGGTAGTTCACACGCAGAGGTCCTGCGGCGCCGGCCAGGCTCCTGGTTGTCACGGTTCCCGGGGTTGCGCCGGCGTCGAGCGAGGCGAAACCGTCTTTGCGGAGCGTGGCCAGGCCGATCGAGCAATTGAGCAGTTTCGTCGCGTATCCGTGCACATTGTCGCACGCGCCATAGTAAATCCAGAGTTCGTTGCCGACCCGAACGGGTGATCGGGCGGTGTAGAGCTGCCCGTCGTCCCAGGCACCCGCCGGCCCGAGCGGCAGCATGGCCGGGCGGGGCGCCTCCTCCCGCGTCCAATGCACGCCGTCGTGGCTGCTGACGATCTCGGTATACACGTTGCCGATGTAGTAGCCGTCTGCGTCCGTCGCGCGGAAGATCCACAGCAGACCCATGTACATCGACTCGTACGCGAAGGCTGACAGCCCGTAGAAATGGGTCCGCTGCACCGTCCCGGCCGGCACCCACCGGTCGTCGTATGCGTCCGGCTCGAGGATCAGCTCGAGCGGCGGCCAGGTGCTGATGTCCGTGGTCGTGCAATGGCCGACGCTGCGCCGCTTCAGGCCGTTCACGTAGGAGTTGACCTTCACATACGCGTGGAACAGATCGGTGTGCGGGTCGTACATGAACTGGCCGACGTCGCCGCCCGTGAGCACCGGGTTTGTCGGCAGGTCGTTCGTGTGTACGCCGTCCGGCGAGTACGCGCCCCAGTAGCCCCCGATGTCGAAGTTCATGAACTGGTACTGCTTGTCCGGCGTTTCCCACGGCGTGTGCATGACCGACGTGATGCCGCTCTGGCCCGGACGGTCGTAAATCATGTTGTTCGCCGTCGAGCCATGCCACGACCGGATGTTGAGGATCGGCTTGACCCAGTGTATGCCGTCGGTACTTGTCGCATACAGAATATTGCTGCCATCGTTATTGGTGTCCTCGGGCCGCAGTGTGTGGTACCACATGCGGTACCCGCCGGCCCCGTCGGGGAGCACCGTACCATAGATGTAGACGACGCTGTCTTCCCATGCCTCAGTCGGCGTGATGACGGGATTGCCCCCGTACTTCTGGAACGGATGATACGTGCGGACCACGTTGCTCCTGGCCGCGACGAGATAATCATCCACGAACAATTGCCAGGGACCGGTCAGATCACCGAGAAACTCGGCGCCGTCGACCGCCAATGGGCGCCACGCGGTTGCCGCCATCAGCACAACTGTGGCGACAATCCGCGCCAGCCACCGAATATCGACACTCCCCGGCTGCGCGGGGTCGGAATCCAGCTTCAACATAAACGACCTTCCCTGATGCTGTGACGTTGCGATAGACGTCGAATCGTCGCGCGATCTGTTATGATGATACCGCACAGGCGACCCGGTTTTCCAGGCGATGCCTTTCGGTGGCATGTGTCGCATTTCTGTGGCGCGGCCTTGGCGTTTCGCATCGGCCTGGCTTGCCGCCAACGCACATGCATCGTATATGTTGAGCTGGACAGCTTTCAGCGCCTTCGCGGTTCTGCACGAAACAGGGGTTGCGGGTTCACGGAGAAAAGCCATGCGGCCGGGTCTGCCGTTCCTTCGAGTCAGTATTGTGGTCTGTTTTCTCGTTCTGTTCCTGTGTGCCGGGTTTGCCGGCTGCAACGCCAGGTCCGTCGGTGGCGGGACGGGCACACTGAAGGTACTCATTACGGACAAACCGTTTCCGTTTGATCTCATCAGCGAAGCCACAATCACCGTGACGCGCGTGGCGGTGCATCGCGTGGCTGCCGGCGCGGACGGCAACGGCAACGCAGCGGGTGAAGACGACGACGCGCAGTGGATTACCGTCTGGGAAGGTGAAAGGGAGATTCACCTGGCGGACCTGCGCAACGGCCGGATGGATCTGCTGGCCGCGGCGACGATCGAGGCGGGCACATACAATCAGATGCGGCTGATCGTTACGCAGGGCCGCGTCGTTGTCGGCGAAGGCGATGCGGCACGCGAATTCGTGCTCAAGGTGCCGAGCGGTCCGCAGACGGGCATCAAGCTCCATTTCGATTTCGAGGTGAGCGCCGAGGAAGAAACCATGCTGCTGCTGGACGTGGACCTGAGCCGCGCGTTCAAGCCGGTACCCGCGGGGCACGCCGACGACCTGTCGAGCATCCGCGAGTTCAGGTTCACACCATCGCTGGCGATGAGGCTTATCAACCTGCTGGACGCGGGCTCGATCGGCGGGACCGTTACGGACGCGACGGGCAACGCGTTGGCGAACGTAACCGTGACGGCGATCAAGGAGGGAGAGGAAGTCACGACGACCGCGACGGAAACGGACGGCACGTACAGGCTTTCGGGGCTGGTGACAGGGACATACCGCGTGAGGTTTTCGCTGAACGGCTATGCGGACGTGGAGATCCCCGACGTGGAAGTGAACGCCGGCGCCGCCACCGAAGGCGTCAACGCTGCGCTCGTCGCGAGCAGCGGATAGACATTTCCTCCCGAAGCATGTTGACGCAGGCGCCCGCACTGCGATAACGTCGCTCTCTCGTTCCGAGGGAGCCATCCGGCCGCGCTCAGAGTATACTGCGCGACCGAAGAATCCCGTGTCCGATGCGCATGTCAGGTGTTTATGCGAGGTCCCCAATGAGAGGGCGGAATGTCACTACCCGGCTTGTCACGTGTTTCCTGGTCGGGTCTGCGCTGGCGCAGGCGGGCGAGAAGTACTTCCAGATCACCGTGGTCGATGATCAGACCGGGCGCGGGGTGCCGCTGGTCGAGCTGACCACCACAAACAGCATCCGCTGCTACACGGACAGCAACGGCATCGTCGCGTTCCACGAACCGGGACTCATGAACCGCAAGGTGTTCTTCACGGTCAAGAGTCATGGCTACGAGTTTCCCAAGGACGGCTTCGGAATCGCCGGCCGGGCCCTCGAGACGACCGAGGGCGGCAGCGCCACGCTGAAGATCAGGCGGATCAACATCGCCGAGCGCCTGTATCGCATCACGGGGCAGGGCATCTACCGCGACAGTATCATGGTGGGCATCAGGCCGCCGATCGACCAGCCCGTCATCAACGGTCTCGTCATGGGTCAGGACAGCATCCAGAACGCGATCTACAAGGGCAGGTATTACTGGTTCTGGGGCGACACGGGCTGGCCCGAGTATCCGCTCGGGAACTTCCACATGAGCGGGGCGACCACGCCGCTGCCGGGCGAGGGGGCGCTCGATCCCGATGTCGGCGTCAACCTTGCGTATTTCGTCCGCGAGAACGGTTTTGCGAAAGAGATGGCGCCGCGGCCGGAGCCCGGGCCGGTCTGGTGCGATGCATTCGTCACACTGCCCGACGAGACGGGCCGGGAGCGCATGTTCGCCGCATACTCCCGCGTGACGCCGACGATGGAGGCGGTCGAACGCGGCCTGATGCGGTTCAACGACGACAAGGAAATCTTCGAAAAGATCGTCGAGTTCGATCTGAAGTCGCCGGTGCATCCGGGCGGCCACCCGTTCCTGTACCGCGAGGGCGGCACCGAGTACGTCTGGTTTCCGCAGCCCTTCCCGCTGGTGCGGGTCCGGGCGGATGCGAAGGCGCTGGGCGACCTGTCGCAGTACGAGGCCTGGACCCCGTTGAAGGAAGGCAGCCGGCTTGATTCGCCGCAGATCGACCGCGCCGCCGACGGCGCGATCCGCTATGCCTGGAAAAAGAACACGCCGATGCTCGGTCCGAAGGAAGAGGCCGAGCTGGTCAAGAAGGAGCTGCTCCGGAGCGAGGAAACGCTCACGCAGCTCCGGGACGTCGACAGCGGGAAGGCCGTCACGCCGCACAGCGGGTCCGTCTACTGGAACGCGTACCGCAAGCGATGGATCACGATCCGCTGCGAGATCTACGGCACGTCGATGCTGGGCGAGACGTGGTACGCCGAGGCCGACACGCCGCTCGGTCCGTGGGTCTACGCCCGCAAGATCGTCACGCACGACAAATACAGCTTCTACAACCCCAAACAGCACCCCCTCTTCGACAAGGAGGGCGGGCGGATCATCTACTTCGAGGGCACCTATACGTACACGTTCTCGGGCAGCACGGACCCGACGCCGCGCTACGACTATAACCAGATCATGTACAAGCTCGACCTGGCCGACCCGCGACTGGCGCTGCCGGTGGCTGTGTACGATCTGTCCGACGACGGCGTACCGGACCGCTTCGGCACGGCTCGCGACGCGAGGACGAGGAACCAGCCAATGTCCGTCGCCTTCTTCGCTCCGGACCGGCCGGCGCCGGGCACGGTTCCGGTCTGCGCGGCGCCGAACGGGCAGGGCCTGGCTGTGCCATCGACATCATCAACCGCCGATGCGGGCACCTCGGGGGAACTGCCGCTGTTCTACGCGATTCCGGCGGATGCGAAGAATCCGCCGGCCACGACCACGCCGCTGTACGAATTCGTCGAGGAGAACGGGAAGCGACGCGCGTACACGGCCGATGCGGACTGGTCGCGGCAGGGCTTCCGCCGGTCGCCGCAGCCACTCTGCCGCGTGTGGAAGAGCCCGACATGCCTGCGTTTCACGCTCGATTGACGAACCGGAACGGCAGCCGGTTCGACCCGATGCCGAACGCTCCGTAGAATGGCGGATCATGGATTCGACATGCCGTGCGAAACGGTGGCCTGACGCAGCGGCGGTTGCCGTGTTCGCGGCGCTGACTCTGGCGACGTTCTGGCAGGCGTTCATCCGACCGACGGAGATGATTCGCGAGGACGCCGCCTGGTACTATCAGCCGTACTACACATTCGCGGCCGACGAAGTGCGGGCGGGCCGACTGCCGCTCTGGAACCCGTTTACGCAGTTGGGGATCCCCTTTCACGCCGGTCTCCAGGCGTCGCTCTTCTATCCGCTGCGATGGCCGGCGTTCTTCATGAGCTACGTGCACGCCTACATCTACCTGCTGTGGATCCACTACTTCCTGACGGCTGTGGCGGCGTACCTTTTCATGCGTCTTGCGCTTCGGGTCGGGCCGGCCGCCGGTTGCCTCGGCGCGATGAGCATCGCGTTCGGCGGGTTCGCGATGGGGCACATGACGCATTTCACGTACTTCATGGCCTATCCGTGGTTCCTTGGCGCCCTGCTCTGCGTATGGCTGTCGGTGCAGCGTGCCGACCGGCGATGGACGCCGGCCGCGGCGACGTGCGTCGGCATGATGGCGCTCATCGGCGCAGTGCATCTGCTGCTCATTCTGGCGATTCTGTTTGCCGTGTACGTGCTCTATCACACCGTCCAGGCGATCGTCTCTCTGGCGCGCGGCGCGGGGGACGGGCGGTCGGTACTGCGCCCCGCTCTTGTAGTCGCGGGCGCCGTAACGATGGGAGGACTGCTGGGAGCCGTACAGATCATGCCGGCCCGCGAGCTGATCAGGGGCTCGGTGCGCGAAGAACTCGACTGGGAAGCCGTGAATTCCGCATGCGCGCATCCGTGGCGCAACACGGTTCAGTTGGTTGCCCCGTTCTGGATGGGCAACTGGCGGCTCGGCTACTGGGGCGAGTACAACGCCCACGACATGGCCCATTACACGGGCGCGATGGTCCTGCTCGCGGCTGCGGTCGGCGTGGTCTCGCTCGGGCGCGACCGCCATCTGTGGTTTCTCGTGCTTCTCGCGGCGATCGGCTTCCTCCTGGGCGCGGGAAAGTACCTGCCCGTGTACCGATACTTGTACGACTGGCTGCCGCCGTTCCGACAGCTTCGGAACCCCACGCGCATCTTCTGGCTGACGGACATCGCGATCGCGTGCCTGGGAGCGATCGGCATCGATCGCGTGCTCCGTCGAGCAGGGGCTCAGGCAATGCCGCGCGGGGCGACGGTGACGGCGACCATCGCCGGTGTCCTGTTCGCGGCGGTGCTCGGCTGGAGCCTCCTGAAGCTCGACCGGTACGCGCGGCACCCCGACCAGCTCGTGGACTGGGTGAACCGGAATCCGAACATCGTGGACGACATCTGGAAGCCGACGCACGTGCAGGCGGCCCGTGAGCAGCCGGCCGCGGTGGTGCGGCAATTCGACAAGGCGGCGTGGACGAATATCGCCGCCGCTGTCGCGGGCGTCATACTGCTCCAGATTATGGTCCGGCGGCGCCGCGCGCCGGGCGTGCCGGCCGCCGTCGTCCTCGTGGCGATCATGGCCGCAGACCTGTTCGCCATGTCGCTGGGAACGATCCAGTACGGGCATGAGGATTACCTCGTGACGCGCACGCCCGTGCACGCGCGATGGCTCCAGGAGAACCTGGGGCAGCAGCGGTACAGCGTCCTGTGGATGCCGCGTCTGCTCGGTCCCGAAGACCAGATGTTCCGGAACACGCCGATGCTCTACCGACTGCGAAGCACGGAGGGCAACGCCGGCGGCATACTCGAGGTGCCGGCCCGACAGAAGTTCAACCTGAGCGCTATGACACATCCGGCGTTTCGCAGCATTGCCGGAGTCAAATACATGCTGGTCGAGCCGGCCGTTGCGCGCTTCGCGAGTCCGGGAACGACGCTGCGCCTGGTCTGGCAGGACGCGCAGTTTCTGGTATTCGAAAACCCGACGTGTCTGCCCCTGGCGTACTTTGTGCGCAATGTCCTGAAGGCGTCCGATACCGAGGAAGCGTACCGGATGATCAAGGCGCGATGGCGCGACTCCGCCGTCGTCTACGACACGCCGCCGCAGGAGACCGCGGCATCAACGGCCGAGAATGCCCGGGTGCTCGGCATTCACGAGGTGCCCGGGCGGTGGATGATCGAGGTGAGCTGCGATGCGCCGGCCCAGTTGGTGATTTCGGAGGGGTACGACGCCGGCTGGCGGTGTACGATCTCCGGTCGTTCGGTACCGGTGTACCGAACCAACGATCAGCTCATGTCGGTCGCCGTGCCGGCCGGTGCCCATCCCGTCGTGCTCGAGTACTCGCCGCGGGCGTTCCGACACGGCCTGCTGCTGACGCTGCTGGGCGTCGCGGGCACGATCGCACTCGCCCGGTTCCGCCCGCGGAGCGCATCTTCGGCGCGATTCTCCGGAAACGGGCCGTCGGCGGGGCCCGCTTGAGCGCGGGCCGTTACGGCTCGGCGCCGACAACCCGCGGACGCCCGTCGGCCGCGGCGGCCTGCTCGCGCCGCCGGTCGTCTTTACGCCGGCGCAGCGGTGTGTTATGACTCGCAACGACAACGGTCCTCTTTTTTCAGGAGCAACGACGATGAACATCGGACTCGTGACGTTTACGGACGGGCGGAAACGCGTGGCGCTCAAGACCGAAAAGGATTGCCGGTTCTTTCAGAACCGGATCGCCGGCTGGCTCAAGCGACAGAAGCACAAGGTCGTCGAGGCGCGCAAGATCGTATGGAACTACGAGACGGCACGTCAGGCCGCGGCGCAGTTCCACCGCGGCAAGATCGACGTGGCGGTGTTCAACTTCTGCGTCTGGTCGTACCCCGACCTGACGGCCCAGGTAGCCAACCTGCTGCCGCCGGGCACACCCATTCTTCAGATCGGCAACATCAACCCCGGCTACCCGGGCTGGGTGGCGTTCTTCGCGTCGGCCGGGGCGCTGGCGGAGATCGGTCTGCCGTTCGGCCGCGTGCTCGGCGACATCCAGGACAAGAATGTCCAGGCCGAAGTGACCAGATGGCTCGCCCAGAACGACCCCGACCAGCGTCAACGAGGTTTCCGCGCGGCGATGATGTTGCACGGGCAGCGCTACGGCGAGTTCGACGGGCCGTCGATGGGCATGTACACCGGCCACGTGGACCAGTCGCAGTGGATGGAGCAGCTCGGCGTGCACGTGTACCACCGCAGCCAGCTCCACCTGTGGCAGATGGCCAGGGCGATCAAGCCGGACCGGGTGCAGGCCGGCCTCGAATGGCTCGAGAAGTACTGCGGCGACATCAAGTGGGACGGCAAGAAGCTGACGCCCGGCCTCGACGGGACGCTCGCGCGGCAGGTGCGGATGTATCTGGCCATGAAGGACTTCTGCAGGGAGGAAGGCATCGACTTCTGCGGCCTGACCGGCCAGCTCGACATGACCGAATGGCCCGATCTGTGCATCGCCGACGTGCAGGAGGCGCTGCTGAACGACACCGCCGACTGGGAGGAACCGAAGAAGAAGCCCCTCATCTGCGCGACCGAGTGCGACAGCAACGGCGCGCTGACGATGCAGATCATGCATCTGCTGACGGGGACGCCGGCGCTTTTCGCCGACCTGCGGCATTATTTCGAGAAGCAGGATGTGTACGACCTGGTCAACAGCGGCCAGCATGCGCCGTGGTTCGCGCAGCGGAGCGACGACTTCCGCCGCAACTGGCGCGAGGTGACGATCTGGCCGGGGTCGGACTTCTACTTCCGCGGCGGCGGCGGCAGCGTGCAGTTCTACGCCAAGCCGGCGCCGAAGGTGACATTCGGCCGGATCACGCGGACGGCGGGCCGGTTCCGCATGGCGATCTTCACCGGCTCGTTCGAGGCCCTGCCGCGCGCGGCCGAGGAACGGCTCGCGAAGCAGACGACCTACGAGTGGCCGCACGCCTACGCGAAGTTCGACATCCCGCTCAAGACCCTG
>Ga0129299_1002147_pt1 | contig 13128 bp, 9 predicted proteins | sample ConPoolayeCmetaG_FD_94477 | JGI IMG/M metagenome (GOLD analysis project Ga0129299, IMG submission 94477) | Hot spring microbial mat communities from California, USA to study Microbial Dark Matter (Phase II) - Cone Pool mat layer C metaG ... | reverse complement strand
GTAATGGCACGGCTCCGGGACGTCGTCAAAGTGGTTCGCACGATCGGTCCCTGGACCTTTCTCCGCCGCATCTACCATCAGGTGGACGAGGACAACCTGTGGATGTGGGCGGCCGCACTGGCCTATTCCTGGCTCTTTGCGGTCTTTCCGTTCCTGATCTTTCTGCTGAGTCTGCTGCCATATCTGCCGGAGCGCTACAAGGAACCGGTCCAGTTTGAGATCCGCCGCATGCTCTACGACACCCTGCACCCCCCGCAGGTGGCCGACACCATCTGGAGCAACGTGGCCGACATCCTCAACCGTCCGCGCACCGGCGTCATGGGGGTAAGCCTGCTGATAGCCCTCTGGGGCGCCAGCGGCGGCATGACCGTGACCATCACCGCCCTGGAGACCTGCTACGAAGTCCAGCGCGGCCGACCCTACTACATCAAGCGTCCGCTGGCGGTGCTGCTGACGGTCATCGTGGCGGTGCTGATCATCGTGCTGATCCTGCTGCTGCCCGTCGGGACCATCGTGCTGCTGGGACTGCGGGCCTGGCTGGACGACTTCATCTACGGTCCGCTGCTGCGGGCGTGGGACATCGCCCGCTACCCCATCGCGCTGCTGCTGATGTTCGTGGTGCTCAACGTCGTCTACCACTTCGGGCCGGCGATCAAACAACGATATGTCTTCATCACACCCGGAGCGGTCTTCTGCGTGGCGGTGTGGATGCTGCTGGGGGTGCTATTCAACATCTACGTGACCCGCTTCGGCGACTTCAACCAGACTTACGGCGCGGTGGCCGGCGTGGCCATGACGCTGATGATCTTCTACATCAATGCCCTGGTGCTGCTGGTGGGGGCGGAGATCAACAGCGAGATCGACTTCGAGCTGCTGGGGGTGATGCGCGGCTCGCGCGACTTCCGCCCCAGGCGCCAGCCAGCCGCCCCCGCGCCCGCGGGCACCATGGACGTCGATCCGCAGGCGCCGCGCACCTGAGCGCTCAGGGCACTGCCACGATCTGAATGGGTACTGTGGCCTCGGCTACCCGCTGAAGCTGCTCGTCGCGAATCGTGACGCCCAGACGATAATGCCCGGCCGGCAGGTTGGCCGGGAGCCGAATGCGCTGGACGGTGTAGAAGTCGCGGCGCTGGCGGCGCGACACGTCGGTGACGCTCTTGGGCTTGTCGCGCCAGACGCGCACTCCCGCTTCGTTGTAGAGCACGACCTCCTGAGCAAGATTGGTTTCCCACTGTCCTTGCGCGTTGAGCCGCGAGGAGAAGTTCTCGACCTCGCAGTAGACGATGGCTTCGTGTTCGCGTCCGGTGGCCAGTCGCTCACCCGCCAGCGGCTCGTACACGCCGAAGCCGTCGACCCGGCTGCACAGGGCCAGCCCCCCGACGCGAAGCTCACCGAGAGCAGCCAGTCGGCCGGAGAGTTCGACCAGCGGCCGGACTTTCTCGGCGAACATGAGGTTCCGTCCGTCGGCCAGACGAGCCCGGTAGTTGCTGATCGCATCCAGCAGCGCGGCCAGGGCCTCGCGGTCCTCCGCCCCCAGCGCCCCGATCGCCGTCATCTGAGGCACCCTCTGACCTTCCAGAAGCTGCAGGAGCTGATGGTCCAGATGGGCGGCCGGATCATTCGGATAATCGGCAACGCGTCTGGCCAGCGCGCCGGCCAGGGAACCGCTGGCGGGAGCGGGCCTCGGCGGCTCGATCGCGGGTCGGCCCTCCGGCGTCGCGGGTGTTGCCAGAGCCGCTGCAACTGGCGGCGCCTGAGCGGGGGGAGCCGGTGGAGCGTGGGGTGCCGGCGGAGCGTGGGGCGCCGGGGGTTGCTCCACCGCCGGGGCCAAGGCTGTTGCCGCCGGCGTCGCCGCGGCAGGAGATTCACCTCGTGCCCATGGCTGCTGCCATGGGGCAGGCTGCTGCGGAGGACCCAGGCTGAGGTTCACGGCCGGGGGCATGGACCAGGCAACATCGGGCGGTTCGAGCCGTTGGAACGCGGAAGGCGCCGCAGGCGCAATGGGTGGGTTCAGGGAACCAGCCGCGACTGGCACATCGGCGGTGGTGACGCCCGGTCCGGCCGCGGTCCTGGGTCCGCGGTCGAGCATTGTCTGGATGCTTGAGGCGTAGGCCGAGGCGGCTTGGGCGACCGATTCGGGCGTGTCCGGCGCAGCGCCGGTTTGCTGTGGCTCGTGGGGCTGGGCCTGCGTGGTCTGAGGCGTGGGCGGCGCGGCCGTCTGCGGCGAAGTGGAGGGCGATGCGTTGCAACCCGCAGCAATGCAGATGACCAGACAGGCGAGGGAGACTTGGCGTGACATGGTCGATCCATCCGTGGAAGCCACAATATGTTACCCCGGCATCCGCCCGGGGCGGCAAAGCGAACCGATTATAGAAACAAGGCGGCGGAATAGCCAGCGGAAGAAAAACCGGTAAAATGCTCTGGACATCCAAATTCAAACAGGATATGATTGTCCTGTTAGTGCAACCAGGAGACCTTGAGAATGATTTTCTCCAGTTCGACGGAGTACGCCATTCGCGGTCTGAGCGAATTGGCGTCGCGAGATCCGGATGGACCGCTCATGCTGGATGAGTTGGTCGCGGGAACCACATTGCCGCGCGATTTTCTGGCCAAAGTCTTCCAGAAGCTCGTGCACGGCGGTGTCCTGCGAAGCGCCAAGGGACGCGGCGGCGGCTTCCGCCTCGCCCGGCAGGCTCATGAGATCACCCTCATGAACATCGTCGAGGCCATCGACGGGCCCCAGGTCTTCGACCGCTGCGTGGTCGGCCTGGAGAAGTGCGACGATCAGGCTCCCTGCCCTCAGCACGACTTGTATAAGCCGATTCGTCAGCGGCTGAAGGACTACCTGCTGACGACGACGCTGGCCGACCTGGCCGCCTCGCTGAAGAGCAAGCCCGCGTGGAAAAAGCTCCGCACGGACGTGGCGACACAGGAAACCGCACGCAAGGGCTGATAACATCTGCGTCTGTTGCTCCGGCAGCAGCCGGTGACTGACGTGGAACGCTGACCGACGCTGGTCGCCGGACGGATATTTCCTGTTGTGTCAGCCCGCACGAGGTGTCGATTCATGGCCAAAGGAACCGAGACAACCAAGGCCCATAGCCCTGCCCCGGCCGCCGGCGGCTCGCCCGAAGCACGAGCCAACGAAGCCGTGCGCCGGTGGATCCAGGAATGCATAGATCTGTGTCAGCCCGACAAGGTCGTCTGGTGCAATGGCTCCCTGGATGAGCGAAAGCAGATGTTCGAGCAGGGGGTGAAAGACGGCGTGTTCATCCGCCTCAATCAGGAGAAGCTGCCCGGCTGCTACTACCATCGCAGCAATCAGAATGACGTTGCCCGCACCGAGCACCTGACGTTCATCTGCACCGCCAATGAGGACGCCGCAGGCCCCACCAATAACTGGATGGACGCCAAAGCGGCCTATGCGAAGCTCCGCGGCCTGTTCAAGGGCTGCATGAAGGGCCGGACCATGTACGTCCTGCCTTTCGTCATGGGCCCCATCGGCTCGCCCCTGGCGAAGGTGGGCATCGAGCTGACCGACTCGCTCTATGTGGCGGCCAGCATGAGCATCATGACGCGCATGGGCGATGTCGCCTGGGACCAGCTCGGCGACAGCGATGAGTTCACCCGCTGCCTGCACAGCGTGGGCGATGTCAACCCCGACCGGCGCTACATCTGCCACTTCCCCAAAGACAATACCATCTGGAGCTTCGGTTCAGGCTACGGCGGCAACGCCCTGCTCGGCAAAAAGTGCCTGGCCCTTCGCATCGCCAGCTATCTCGGCCAGCAGCAGAACTGGATGGCCGAGCATATGCTGCTCATGGGCGTGCGCGACCCGTCCGGGCACAAGAGCTACGTGGCGGCCGCCTTTCCCAGCGCCTGCGGGAAGACCAACTTCGCGATGCTGATTCCGCCCGATCAGTACAAGCAGGCCGGGTGGCAGATCACCACGCTGGGCGATGATATTGTGTGGATGTGGGCCGACAAGGACGGGCGACTGCGTGCGATCAACCCGGAGGCCGGATACTTCGGGGTCGTGCCGGGCACGAATTACCAGACCAACCCCAACGCCATGGAGTGCATCAAGCGCGACACGATCTATACGAATGTCGGCCTGCTGCCCGATGGCGACGTGTGGTGGGAAGGCAAGACCGAGGACCCGCCCAGGGAATGCCTCGACTGGACGGGTCAGAAGTGGACGCCCGATTGTGGCCGCAAAGCCGCCCACCCCAACAGCCGCTTCACGGCGCCCGCGGTGAACAACCCCGTGCTGGACCCGGCCTATGACGATCCCGACGGTGTGCCCGTGTCGGCGATCATTTTTGGCGGCCGGCGGAGCCGGACGATCCCGCTGGTCTTCCAGTCGTTCAACTGGGTGCACGGCGTGTACGTGGGCGCGACGCTGGGCTCGGAGACGACGGCCGCCGCCACCGGACAGGTGGGCGTGGTCCGCCGCGATCCGATGGCGATGCTGCCGTTTCTGGGTTACAATATTCGCGATTATCTGACGCACTGGTTCCGCATGCGCAAGCGCATGAAGGATCCGCCGCGCATCTTCCACGTCAACTGGTTCCGCAAGAACGACCAGGGCCGCTTCATGTGGCCGGGCTTTGGAGAGAACATGCGCGTGCTGGAGTGGATCCTGAACCGCACGCGCGGACGCGCCGCGGCGGTCGAAACGCCCCTGGGCTGGATGCCCCGGCCCGAGGATATCAACCTCGATGGTCTGGGGATGACCGCTTCCGACCTGGCGGCGGTTCAGAGCATTGACATCGACGAGGTGAAGTCGGAGATAGTGAGCCAGGAGGAATTGTTTCTGAAGCTGGCGGGCGATCTGCCCAAGGAGATCATCTTCCAGCGCGAGCTGCTGATCAGTCGGCTGTGAAACGAACATGATGCGGAAGGCGCGTTCAGGGTAGCGCCGTTCCGATCCCCGAGTGTTAGGCCCTGGTTGCGCCCCGGGCTCCAGCGTAGGAGTCCGGGGTTTTTTTTCTTGCTGGGTTTTCGGTTTCTGATTACTGATTCTTGATCACTAATTGGCGGAAGATGGGACCGGTACCGGGGCACGCTGCGGGAGCCAGGGCCCATCCCATGAATTTCGGCGGGGCTTGTGGGTCCGATCTATACCCCCATCTCCTTCATCCGCTTCAGCGTCTTCTCATACACCTCGTAGTGCTCGCCCTCAGGCTCTTCGGGATCGACGTACTTAAGCCACATCGCCTGCTCCGGGTGATCGCCGGCCAGTTGCCGCCGGCTGGCGCCCAGTTCTCCCTCCTTCGAGCACCAGCGCACCTCGTTCATCTGGAGCAGGATATAGCTGCCGGCATACTCGCCGATCAGTCGGCGACGGTGCTCGCGGTAATACAGCGCCTGCTCGGCCGTCGTCCTGCGCCAACTGATGATGCGCTCTCGCGGGTCGCGCTCTTTGGCGAAGAACTCGCCCAGCGGAGCGCGCACCTCCGACTGCCAGTCGATCTGCCTCAGGTCCACCGTGCCGAAGCCCCCTTCGGCCGCCACAAGCAGCGCGTTGCGGTCGCGGTGAAACGGCGGAGTGAGCCAGTCGGCCGCCGGGTCGTGCCCCATCAGCATCGCCGTCACCGCGTCGTTGGCGACGACCTGATCGCCGGCCACCAGCACATTGCAGATTCGCGGGTGCTCGCCGGCGCCCCATTCCTGCCCGGCCTGGCCCACCAGACCATCGACAATGCTCAGCGGCGGGTCGAAGACCTTTCCCAGGTCGGCCAGCATGTAGGGCATGCGCACCAGGTGATGGTAATAGTGGCGCGGCCGGCCGTGCGGCTGGATGGGGATCAGCCCGAAGAGGTTCTTCATGCACAGGGTGACGCCCATGAACAGGTGGTTCTTGATGGTCTGCACGGAGACCATGGCGGCCCCGATCGTACACCTGGGCACGGGATAGCGCTCGAACATGAGTCCGCCGCCGGGAACGTTGACCCACTCAACCGGTTCATCGTGGCCGTTGACGAATGGCACGTCGAACTCCCGCAGCACGGGGAGGATGTGCGTGCAGTCCAGTCGCGTGGCGCCGGGCGGCGGGGTTTCCACGCCCACGTCGATGGCGAAGATTTCGGCCGTCGTCCGCTCCTTCAGCAGGCGCAGCGTGGCGCGGACGACGCAGTCGCTGACCAATTGCTGACGGTGCCCCTGGTGCATCACCAGGCGGTGCGGCGGGAAATCCTGATTGAACTTGATGGCGATGCGGCGGGCCGCCCGCAGCTTCGCCCAGGCCGCCTCCAGCGGCTCGGTGCAGCGGCGCAGGGCCTGATAAACCTCCTCGTCGCTGGCGCGATAGTCGCAGTACACGGCGCGGACACGGGGCCTGGTGGCAGTGGGGGTGGGCATATAGGCACATCACCGCGCGAATCGGCGCGGGCTCTTGGCGTGATGATAGGCCGCCCGCCGGGGCGGCGCTGCTAAAACGGGTTGGCCTGGATGTAGTCCTTGTCTCCGCTGAGGAAATTGACGATGTTCAGCGTCGCGCGCATGGCCTGACGCTCGACCGACTCGAACGTGCGCGAGCCGACGTGGGGCGTGACGATGATGTTGTCGATATCGCGGAAGGGGTGATCCGGCGGCTGGGGCTCTCTCTCCAGCACGTCCGTCGCATAGCCGCCGAGCTGCCCCGAGCGGCATGCCTCGGCCACATCTTTCTCAACCACCAGCCCGCCGCGCGCGGTGTTGATCAGGTAGGCGCCCTTCTTCATCTTCGCGATCAGGTCCCGGTTGAACATGCCCCGGTTCTTCTCGTCCAGGTTCATGTGCAGCGAAACGATGTCGGCGTCCGCGATCGCCTCCTGCACCGTCATGCACCGCGCCAGGTTGCACGCTTTGGCGAAGCCCTCGTCCCAGTAGATGTCAAAGCCACGCGGCCGCATGTCGAAGGCGAGCGCACGCTTGATGACCTCCTTGCCAATCCGGCCGACGCCCAGCACGGCGATCGTCTTGCCGAACAACTCGTTGCCGGTGATGCGCTTCCACTGGCCCTGCTTGGTCGAGCGCAGGTGAGGCCAGAAATGCCTGGCCAGCGCGATCATCAGACCGAAGGCATGCTCGGCCACGGTGGTGTGGTTGACGCCGGGGGTGAAGAGCACGGGGATGCGTCTGGCCGTGGCGTGTTTTACGTCGATGGAGTCCAGGCCGATACCGTACTTGGCGATGACGCGCAGTTTCGTCGGTGCGGCCAGGGCGGCGTCGATCACCTTCGCGGTGATTTGGTCATCGCCGTTCAGCAGGCCGTCGAATCCGCCGTTGGCGGCAATCAGCTCCAGGAGCTGGCTTTCGGTCAGGGGCCCGCGGGCGCGCACGACGGTGAGGCCGGAGGCGGCCAGGACATCATGGTGTTTCCCGGGGGTGTCCTGATAGCTCGTCGTGGTCAGTAGGATCTTCATAGGGATTGGGGAGGCATTCTACGGCAGCCGCCGCGATCCGGCCAATCCCACCCCCATCAACATCGACACCGCCTCGCTTGATCTGCCCCGAAACGTCTTCGCGCCGGCCGCCGTGTATCTGCCCCTGGCCACGCTTCCGGAGGGCTTCACGCCGCAGGTCGATCCGGCGCTGGCCGCTCGCGAGGCGGCCGACAAGGCGGCCGCCGAGGAACTGGCTGCCCTGGGGTGCGGCCCGACCCACATCATGGCCATGGCGGCCGACAGTGGCACGCGCATTCCGCCCGTGCCGAACGCGCCAGGTAGTGGCATAGTCGTCCCGCCCATGGGGCACGGGCAAGATGCGCAGGATGCCCGTGCTACAAAGCGCGCCGCCCCGTAGCACGCGTAGCACGGGCGTCTCGCGCGTCTCGCCCGTGCCCAACGGCGCGACGTGGCTGCTGGGGCAGGTGGATCGGATCGGCCCGCGCGCCCGGGCCTGGGCGGAGGCGACATTGGCGGCGCGGGGAGTCCAGGGTGTGCGCGTGGTGATGGGGCTGCTGAGCCTGTGCAACCGATATGCGGAGGCTCAGATCGAACGGGCGTGTGAAGTGGCCCAGGGCCATGGCGCCTATCACCTGCGCAGCATTCGTCAGTTGATCGCGCGAGGGGAAGCGGCCGCGGTGAGCGCCATGCCACAGCCCCCATCCGACGCGGAGACTGTCACGCGCCGCGGCGGATCCGGCGGATGCCTTGAACCATTCCGCGCAATCGCGATGATGCGCTCCGCCAGGACATCTCGAGTGCAATCGGGCCAATCGGCGCAGGCTGCTCTGACGCATGTCAGAGACCTTGGCCCGCTTTACGGTGCAACCGCAACCCATAAGACGAGGAGGCAGTTCAAATGGCGAAGATCTACCACGACGGCGATGCGGACCTGGCGGTTCTGAACGGACGGACCATCGGCATCATCGGCTATGGCAACCAGGGCCGCGCCCAGGCCTTGAACATGCGCGACTCGGGCCTTGGGCCGCTGGTCGGCAACCCCGATGATGAGTACAAGGCCACGGCCCTCAGCGACGGCTTTGACGTGCGGCCCATCGCGCAGGTGGCGGCGGCGGCCGACATTCTTCTTCTGTTGCTGCCCGATGAGGTGCAGCCGGCCGTGTACTCGCAGCAGATCGCGCCGCACCTTGTTCCCGGCAAGGTCCTGTGCTTCGCCAGCGGCTACAACATCCACTTCCGTCGCATCGTCCCCCCAGGCACCGTCGACGTGATCCTCGTCGCCCCGCGCATGATCGGCCAGGGCGTGCGCAACATGTTCACACGGGGAGCCGGCTATCCCTGTCTGCTCGCCACGCACCAGGACGCCTCGGGGCAGGCCCTGAAGACTGCCCTGGCCATCGCCAAAGCCATCGGCGCCACCCGTCTGGGCGCATTTGAGTCATCCTTCCGGGAGGAGACCCTTATCGACCTGCTGGCCGAGCAGATGCTCTGGCCCGGGATCAACAAGCTGTGTCTGCTGTATTTCGAGAAACTGGTTGCCGCCGGGTGCGATCCGGAGGTGGTGACGACCGAGCTGTATCTCTCCGGCGAGTTCGTCGAGATCGCCAAGTCGATGATCACCAGCGGCTTCTTCGAGCAGCTCAAGCTGCATTCGCACACGAGCCAGTACGGGCAGCTCTCGCGCATGGAGCGCATGGCCCCGCGGGCGGTAATCGACGCGGTGGACCTGGCGATGGAGGAAATCCAGAGCGGCGCCTTCCGCGACGAATGGACGGCCGAACAGGAAAAGGGCCTGCCCACGCTCAAGCGCCTGTGGGAGGAGGCCCGACGGCACCCCATGGTCCTGTGCGAGCGGCGGCTTGAGGAGCTGCGCCGGACCATGGCCGGCTGGATCGCGTAACCAGCGGCCGTGCGGCGCTCACCTGGGGCGGATCATTCCGTGATGGTCCTTCCGGTGGCCACGTCGATGCGCCACTGCTCGTACCATCGGAGGGTCGGCTCGCCATCCTCGATGGTCAGGGGCAGGAAGATGTTGCGCCCGGTGCCGACCTTGGTGTACTGGCTGTAGCGGTCGCCGGCGTAAAGGTACGTGGTGGTTTCGCTGCCGACGATGGGGATGACGAAGTCGTGCTGCGTGTTGTAGGAGTCATTGGAGGGCGGAATCGTGCGCACCGGGCGCAGGTGGGTCCACGGCCCGGCCAGGTCGGTGGCGCTGGCCCACATGGTGGCGCTGGAGTTCCAGCCCACCAGAGCCGAGGTGAACCAGTAATAGGTGCCGCCCACCTTGATGATGTGCGAGGCCTCGCGCGAGGACTGGTCGCGCGGGACCACCCGGCGGTCGCCGCTGACGTTCTCGAATCCCTCAAATATCTTGCGCTCGATCCGCTGAAAATCGGCCGACAGTTCAAAAATGGCCAGGCTCGTGTTCAGGTACTTGCGTCCGCCCACGTCGCTGTCCATCGTCACCACCAGATATCCCTTGTCCCCCTCCTGGTAGACCGACTGATCGCCGCTGGAGCGGCCCGGCTCGGCGGGCTGAACGTTGACCAGCTCGTAAGGACCGTCGATGCGGTCGGCCGCGGCGAACCCGATGCGGTGCCGCTGATATTGGGGACTGTTGTGTTCAAAGAGAATCACGTACTTCTTCGTTGCGGCGTTGTACAGGATGCCCGGCCGACCCGCCCAGTTGATGTCGCCGAACTTGCCGCTGCGCTGGATGATGGTGCGCTCGAACTTCCAGTCGGCCAGGTTCTTCGAGGAATACAGGTGAATCTTCCAGGGCCAGCGGCCGGGTCCCGTGTCGTAACCGACCCAGTAGAAGGTGTCGCCTTCGCGGATCATGTGCCCGCCGTTGCACCAGATTTCGTTGCCGCTGGTGTCGCGCCACACCACCCCGTTGCGGATGATGCCGCTCTGAGCCATGGCGGAGAGTGTCATGGTGGCCACCAGGATGGCACAGAGGAGGATGTATCTTGTCATATTCCCTGATACCGCATGGCGGGGCGGGCGTTTGCCTCACCCGCAAGCCCCACCGGCAGGACTGGGTTTGATTTCGGGACGGCGCTGATCGGCGGCTCACGATTCCGCCGGCGCTTCGTTAACGCCGAGGGTGCGATCAAGGTGTTCGAGGATCACCTTCACGTGGCGCTGGGCCGCCCCCTTCTCGCGCACCACCACCTGCTGGGCCCGCAGGCCCATCTGCTGCGCATCCGGCGATGAGAGCAATTCCGACACCGCCTGCCCCAGCGCCTCGGCGCTTGCGACCTCGCGGATGGCGCCGGCCTCCCGAAAGTGCGACATCGCCTCGGCGAAGTTGGCGGTGAATGGCCCGACGATGATCGGCTTGCCCAGCGCCGCCGGCTCGATCATGTCGCTGCCGTGCTGCCTGGGCCCCAGATCGACCAGAGTCCGGCCGACGAAGACCACGTCGGCGAGGCTGTAGAAACGCCGCAGCTCGCCCATGGTGTCGCCGAGAATGACCGGTGGAAGCAGGGTTGCGGCCGGCGGCGGATGCTGGCCGCCGGGGGCGGGCGTTCCGCTCACGGCAGCGATGAGCTGCTGCTTCCGCGTGGCCGGGAGAGTTTGCGAGCGGCGCACGACCTGAAACCCGGCCGCCTCGATGAGCCGGGCGACTTCATCGAATCGCTCGGGTTTGCGCGGCACGATGACCAGCCGCAGCCTGGCGTGGCGGGCCAGCAGATGGCGATACTGCTCGATGATGATCGGCTCCTCGCCGGGACCGGTGGAACCGCAGACCCACACCCGCTCGCGGGATATCGCCTCCCTGTCACTGCCGGCCAGCGCGGCCGGGCGCAGCTCCAGCGCCGCGGCCAGGTCCGCATCGCCCTCGACGCGCAAAGCCACGGCGGCGGCGTCGAACTTCATGGTGCCGGTGACCTGAATGCGGGTTGGGTCGACTCCCAGCGCTTCGAATCGCCGGGCGTAGACCGCATCCTGGGCACAGACGCTCGCAAGCCGGGCAAAAGTGCGCCGCAGCAGCGGTCGCGCCAGCCGGTAACGCCGGAAGCTGGGGAGGGTGATCCGGCCGTTGACCAGAACAACCGGGATACTTCGCCACGCGCAGTGGTAGATGAAATTGGGCCAGACCTCCAGCTCCATCAGGACGACGACGTTGGGATGCAGGGCATCGAGCACGCGTTCGATGGCGGGGCTGAAGTCCAGCGGATAGCGGATGATGGTGAACGCCGGCGGCGCCTTGACCGCCGGCCACGCGCCGGCCGCAGAAGCGGGCCCGCCCACGGGATGCACGCGCGATCCGTACAGTTCCAGGGCGCGGGCGATGCCGGTTTCGGTGGTCGTTGAGATGATGATGTGAAGGTCGGGGCGGGCCTCCAGCAATCGGTCGATCAGCCCGCGCGTGGCGTTGATCTCGCCCAGCGATACGGCGTGGATCATGACGGCCGGTCGGCCGTCAGCGCGCGCCCCCACCCGGCCCATCCGGTCGACCAGCGCGCGCAGCACCTTTCGGCGGGCGGTCGGCCTGATCAGCCAGTAGGGCGCCGCCGCCATGAGCGCCGCCGCGTAGCCGATGTCGTAGCTGTTGATCATGAACGCGGCGTGTTTTTACCCTTCGTCCCCCACGGGAGCAAAGTCCGCGAACTGTCGCCGCGGCGAATAATGCGCGCCGCCTGCCCCGAGGTGTCATTGGCCGCACGGCGCGAGGGCGATACCATCGGGGCGTGCGACTGGCCATGCCTTCCATGCTCAAGGGCCGCCTGGGCCGGTGGGTCCGCCGGCTGCTGAAGTCGGCGGCGATCGTGCTGGCTTTGCTGCTGGCGGTTCAGACCCTGGTGCTGCCGCCCCTGGCTCGATGGCAGATCGCCGCCGCACTGGCCAATGCCGGCTACGCCGAGGCCCGATTCACCCTGCGCCACGTGAGCTTCTGGCGTGCCGATCTGGCCGATGTCCAACTCGCCGGCGGGGCGCTGCGCTTCGCCAGCATCAGCGCCGACTACTCGCCCGCATCTCTGTTGCGCGGCCGATTCCACTCCATTCGCATCGCCGGGGCCCAGGTAAACCTGGCCATCCGCGACGGCAGGCTCGATCTGTCGGCGCTGCTGCCCGCCGGCACCGACGGCCCGGGCGGCTTGCCAGCCGAGCGGCTCGTGATTGATCCGGCCGTGGTGATGCTCGACTGGGACGGCCGACCCATCCGCCTCATCATCGACGGCACGCTGCTCGATCAGGCGCCGCAGGTCAAGTTCGACGGCAGCGCTCACGCCCACGGCGCCACCTTGAGCTACTCCGGCACTTTCAACACGAGCAACGGCCACCTGGCGCTCTCGGCCGGTGGCCGGCAACTGCCCCTGGCGGCCGCGCCTACTCTCGTCGGCGGTGATCTGGAGCGGCTGCTGCCGCGCCTCTCCGGCCATGCCGACCTGCGCCTCGTACACGTCCAGAGCGCCGAGGGTCTTCATACCTCGATCGCACTGACACTGCACAGCGCCTACGCCCAGAGGGCGAATGCGTTTGAGGCCGAAGGCGTGGATGGCGATCTAACCGTGAGCATCGACCAGCGGCTGCGCCTCTCCGACATTCAGGCCGACCTTCGCGCGGAGCGTGTGAGTCTGCCGGCTCAGTCGCTCCACAACGTCGCGCTGACGGCCGGCAAGGATGGCCGGCGGCTCGGCGTGCGCATCGTGGCCGAGGGCGAATCCTGGCGGCTCGCCGAGCTGACTGCTCTGATCGACGGCATAATCGGCGAAGCCCTGGACGG
>Ga0129299_1002146_pt1 | contig 13132 bp, 11 predicted proteins | sample ConPoolayeCmetaG_FD_94477 | JGI IMG/M metagenome (GOLD analysis project Ga0129299, IMG submission 94477) | Hot spring microbial mat communities from California, USA to study Microbial Dark Matter (Phase II) - Cone Pool mat layer C metaG ... | reverse complement strand
TGGGGGAAGGTGGCTGAGAGTTGGAACAACGGAAACACGGTGCTGCTGACGCCGTGCGCGGGTCAGCAGGACGGCACGCCGACGGGGCAGAGCGTGATCGCGTATATCGTCCATCCGTATGATATGTCGCCGAGGCCACTGGATCTGGTGGAAGGTGCGATAGTTCCGTACGTGACTGTCGGGGATGTATCGCTGCTGCTGCCTGTACGTGTTGCTACGCTCGACCTGAAGAACAGCGGGAGCACGGCCATCGCGACGACCAGACAGATCAACATTCCGGCGGCGACCAATGGCGTGCTGGCGTTCGATGGCAGTGATCTAAAGCTCGGATCGGGCAGCGACGGACAGGTGCTGATCTGGGACAACAGCCAGGGGAAATGGGTTATCGACTGGGTCTGGCTGGTGTAATATGGCATGGCAAAAGCTTCCAATCCAGGTCGGTGACAACATCCAGGATGCGGATCGGTTCCAGGAGATCGTGGATGCGGTCAATGAGCGCGCCCATGCGGTGGCCGCGGTCTACGGAGGGACGCCGAGCACGATAAGCCTTCCCGAGCACGTCCAGAAACGGAACTGGTGGTATTCGGTACAGAACTGGATTGAGACACACATTGGATTCTTCGTCGTGAACCACGACCAGTATGGGAACCGGATCACGCCGGAGGACTATGACGGTGCTGTGGACGATGCAGAGTGGCAGGGGAATACCACGTACACATTCCCAAAGTGGACGCTCCAGCAGATGTTCCAGAGTATGGGGATCACGGGATGGACGCGTATGCCGCGCGGCGGGTCACCGACGACCGGCAAGGCTCAGGTGCGGGATTACGTCACGGCCGACCTCTTCAACGAAATCATGAAAGCTCTGGATCGCATGGAGGTGATGGAGCTGGAGAACCCGGTCTGGTATCACTGGAATGAGGAAGACGAGGAATGGGTTCAAGGGCTTTACGTGTTCGGGCCGCCTCAGATGTACTACTACGAGCAGTACTATGGGCCGGAGAGCGGTTGGAAATCGAGCCTTGCCGAAGCGAAGGCGCAGGCGGAAGGTGCTTGGGAAAGCGTTCCTGGGGCATCCTACCCTGGCCCGTCGATATTCCAGCGCTGGGCGGGGCTCTCGAAGCGCATCTATCCGTATCCGCCGGAGGATCCGGACAATCCGGTGTATCAGTGGATCGGCACCGCGGGTCACGTTGCGCCCTCGGCGGAGGCGACGGTTGGGCTGGGCGTGGTGCTGAACAATCGACCGTCGGGCGGGACGGTCTACATCTACTGGAGCGGCCGCGCGACGACCGAGCCGACGTGGGATGAGAACTCGGTCTTCGACAACGCGGGATACCCGATTCGAGAAGATTCGCTGACGCTGCTGGAGAGCGATAGCTTCAGCAGCGGTGGGCCGCAGACCTTCGTCGTCGAAATCACCATGGGCGAATCGCCGCCATCATTTCCGACGTGGCCGAACGAGCCTCCTGATCCGACAGATGCTAAGGTGACGACCAGTGCCGCTGGCTGGATGGAACGAAGCCGCATGGCGGCCGGCTTTCGGTGCGCGCGCGGAGGTCGTCTCATGTGTGTGTCCGGAAATCTCATCTGCGCTGTCCGGCTACACGGCTACAACCGGCTACAGCGGCGTGCTTGACGCGGAGGCGATCCGATCTAACAATTCATCCGGATGAACGGATGATCTCTGTCGCCGTCACTGGCTGCGCCCGCCGCAAGCGGCAGGCCGCATCCGCCGATATGCGTGATTGCCGAGGCATCTGCCATGCGAATCGATCAACTGCTGGGTCAGGGTCTGCCGACCGTCTCGTTCGAGTTCTTCCCCCCGCGGACCTCCGACGGCTGGGCGCAGCTTTACCGGACCATCGGCGAGCTGCATCCGCTCAAACCGTCTTACGTCTCGGTCACCTATGGCGCGGGCGGCTCGACGCGCCAGCGCACCGTCGAACTGGTGGCCCGCATCCAGAGCGAGCTGGCCATCCGCGCCGCCGCCCACCTCACCTGCGTGGGACACACCGCCGCCGAGATCGACCAGATCCTGGAACAACTCTGGAACTCGGGCATCCGCAACATCGTCGCCCTGCGTGGCGATCCGCCGGCCGGCGCCGCCCAGTTCGTCGCAACCGAGGGGGGCTTCGCCCACGCCAACGAACTGGTGGCCCACATCCGCTCCCGCCACGATTTCTGCATTGCCGTTGCGGGGTATCCGGAGGGCCATCCCCAGTGCCTGAATCGCACGCGCGACCTGGAGATGCTCAAGCAGAAACTGGACGCGGGGGCCCACCTGGTCATTACCCAGCTCTTCTTCGACAACGCGGACTTCTTCCGCTTTCGCGACGCCGCGCGCGCCATGGGAATCACCGCGCCGATCATCGCCGGCATCATGCCCATCACTAACGTAGCCCAGATCAAACGCTTCATCGCCATGTGCGGGGCCAGGATACCGCATCCGCTGCTGCTGCGGATCGAGGCCGTCGAGACCGACGGCGAAGCGGTGACGGCCGTGGGCATCGACCACGCGACGGCGCAGTGCCGGGAGCTGCTGGCCAACGGCGTGGACGGGCTGCACTTCTACACGCTCAACCGGAGCAGGGCGACGGTGCGGGTTGTGCAGGCGCTGAACGTCAGGCACGCGTTCTGATTGACGGTCCCGGCGGATGCACTTAACATCCCCGCTTCGGCGGCCGCGGGCATGGCCCTCGGCGCACGCGAGCGGGACTACGGCATGCTGGCGATCCTCAGCGACATTCACTCCAACTACGAGGCCCTGGTGGCGGTCCTGGCCGAGATCGACCGCCGCGGTATCTCGCAGATCATCTGCCTGGGCGACGTGGTGGGTTACGGGCCGGATCCGGTGCTGTGCCTGGACCTGGTGGCCCAGCGCTGCTCGGTCACGCTGATGGGCAATCACGACTTTGCGGTCTTCTACGAGCCGTACAACTTCAACACGGGCGCTGAACAGGCCTGCTTCTGGACCCGGAGCTGTCTCGAAGCCGAGGCCGATCCGCAGCGTCGCGGTGCGCGCTGGCGCTTTCTGGCGGGGCTGCCCGCCCTGCATCGCACCAGCGCCTTCCTGGCCGTGCACGCCTCGCCGCGCCGGCCCATCAACGAGTACATCTTTCCCGATGACATCTACACGAATCCCGCCAAGTTCGTCGCCATCTTCGAGCGGGTGGAGAAGGTTTGCTTCGTGGGGCACACGCACGTGCCCGGCGTTTTTCTGGAGGGGCCGGACTTTTACAGCCCCGAGGAGATCGACGGCCGCTTTGAACTCAACGACGAGAAGGCCATCATCAACGTGGGCAGCGTGGGGCAGCCGCGCGACCGCGACCCGCGCAGCAGCTTCGTGGTGCTCAACGAGCGCGTGGTGGAGTTCGTGCGCGTGCCGTACGATGTCGAGACCACGGTGAGAAAGGTACAGGATGTGGACGAACTGGACGATTTCCTGGGCACGCGTCTGCGCGACGGGCGCTGAACCCCGAGGGGGCCTGCCGCATGGATAACAAGCGCCTGGTCACGATGATGCTCCTGATGCTGGGCCTGATGATGGTCTGGCTGTTCGTCCAGATGGAGCTGCGGCGCAGGCACCCGGAGTGGTTCCCCCGTCCCGACCAGCCTGCCGCCACGCAGCCGGCGCCTGCGCCTGCCGCCACGGCCACAGCGCCGACGCAGGCCGTGCCGGAAGCGGTGGCCGGTGCGGCTCCCGCCCTGTCCCCGCCGGCGCCGGCTGCCACCGAGCAGCCCCGCATCATCGGCGGCGAGCCCGTCCCCGGCGAGCTGGGCATCCATCAGTTCGATCCGACCGGCACATCCGCCTACCCCATGGGTCTGCGCATCGAACCTCGCGGCGCTGCCCTCCAGTCCGTCACGCTCAATCGTTTCCGACGCGAAGTGCGCCGCGATGAACCCTACGTCTTCCAGCGGCCCGAGATTCATGGCCGCCCTCAGCAGCGCTATGCGCTGGCCACGGTCGCCCTTGAAGTGGGCGGTGTCAGTTACGACCTGAGCGCTGTCGACTGGCAGCGCGTCGAGAGTCCCGCCCACCCCCCGGCGAGCGAACCCTCCGCTGCCGACGCGCCGCCGCAGACCTCCGCCACCTATGCGGTCCGGTTCTATCCCCCGGGAAGCGAGCGGCCCCTTATCGTCCGCAAGCACTTTGAAATCAGGCCCGCCGGTCATGCCAGCGCGGGGTACGAGCTGCTCGTGGCCCACACCCTGGAGAACCACACTGCCGCCGATCTGAACGTTCGCCTGGTCTACAACGGCCCCAACGTGCCTCCCGTGGAGAGTTCGCGCGACTATCCGCTGATCGTGAGCGGTCACGACGTCGAACGGCACGTCAAGAAGCAGGAGATCTACATTTCCGGCTACAAGGCCGGCAAGCCGCCGACCGCCCTGCCCATCGACAAGGGTCCGTTGCTCTGGGCGGGAATCGGCACGGCGTATTTCAACGCCATTGTGCGGCCGGTGGATGAGGGCAACGGCACCATTGAGGACGTGAAGGTACAGGCCCTGGCCGAGATGGACCCGTACACCGGCCAGCCGCACGTGAACATGACGTTTCGCACGCCGGAGTTGAAGGTGCCGGCGGGAGGATCGGTAGGCCTGCCGATGGAGGTATACCTGGGCCCGCGCTGGCGGCAGACGCTCAAGAGCGATTACTACATGGCGTTTCCGCGGGCGTACCACGAGACGCTGGTGCTGACGGCCGGCATGTGCGGCGCCTGCACCTTTCCCTGGCTGGTGAACGTGCTGGTGGCGATGCTCAGCTTTTTCCACAGGGGACTGCACGATTGGGGGCTGGCGATCATCGCGCTGGTGCTGATCGTGCGCCTGATTCTGCATCCCATCACCAAACGATCTCAGGTGGAGATGAGCAAGATGGGGAAGATGGGCCCGGAGGTCGAGCGGCTGAAGAAGAAATGGGGCGACAACAAGGAGGAGCTGAACAAGGCGATGATGGCCCTCTACAAGGAGCAGGGCTTCACACCGGTGCTGGGGTGCCTGCCGATGCTGCTTCAAATGCCCATCTGGATTGCCCTGTGGTCGGCTCTTCAGAGCACTTTCGAGCTGCGGCACGCCTCGTTCCTGTGGGGCTTTACCTGGATACACGACCTGGCCCAGCCCGATCGTCTGCTGCGCTTTCCGCCGATATCTTTGTTCTTCTTCTACCTGGATGCCCTGAATCTGCTGCCGATTCTGATGGGCCTGGTCTTCTGGATTCAGCATAGGATGACGCCCAAGCCGGTCGCCGCCACGCCCCAACAGGAACAGCAGCAGAAGATGATGCAGTGGATGACGCTGCTGTTTCCGCTGCTGCTGTATCCCGGTCCCAGCGGGCTGAATCTGTACATCCTCACCAGCACGGCCATCGGCATTTGGGAGAGCAAGCGCGTGCGCGACCACATCAAGGCGCGCGAGGAGGCGGAGAAGTCGCAGCGCGAGGTGGTGGACGCCGGGCCGACCCGCGCCGCCCGACGGCGCGCCAAGCCCGAAGCCGCCGCCAGCAGGAAGGGCGGCCTGTTCGCCTGGTTCGCGCGGCTTCAGGAACGGGCCGAGGAGCTGCGCCGGGATTCGGACCGCAAGAAGGGCAAGTAGCGCCGCCTCTCCTGATTCGCCGCTAAGGCAGCGTGCGGGCCATCGTGCTACCATGCCCGGTCATGACATTCGCCCGCGACACCATCGTTGCCGTCAGCAGCGCCGTGGGGGCGGCGGCGCGGATGATCGTGCGCCTCAGCGGGACGGATGCGGCGGCGCTGGCGGGGGCGCTGTGCTGCGAACTGCCCGATGGCGGCGCGGCGGCGCGTGTGATCCTGCGCGTGCGGGGCATGGGCGTGCCGGCGTGGGTCTACCGCTTTGTCGCTCCGCGCTCGTACACCGGCGAAGACCTCATTGAGCTGCATCTGCCCGGCAATCCCCTGCTTGCGCGGATCATCCTGGATGAGCTGATCGCAGGCGGCGCCCGGCCGGCCGAGCCCGGCGAGTTCACCGCCCGCGCCTATTTCAACGGGCGGATCGACCTCACCGCCGCCGAGGGCGTCGCCGCCACCATCGCCGCCCGCAACGAGGAGGAGCTGGCCGCGGCGCGGCAGCTCATGGCCGGGGAGCTGGCCCGGCGCCTGCGGCCGGTCATGGATCAACTCGTTGAGACGCTGGCGCTGGTGGAGGCGGGGATCGACTTTTCCGACGAAGACATCACGTTCCTCGATGCTGCGCAGGTGCATCACCGCGCCGGGGCAGTCATCGCCGCCCTGCGTGAGCTGCTGGAGAGCAGCGCACGCTTCGAGCGCCTCTCGCATGAGCCGCGAGTAGTCCTCGCCGGTCGGCCCAACGCCGGCAAAAGCACGCTGCTGAACGCGCTGTGCGGGACCCAGCGCAGCGTCGTCTCGCCAACGGCCGGGACCACGCGGGACGTCATCTGGGCCGAGGCGGTTCTTGGGCGGGGGATCGTGCGCATCGTGGATGCGGCCGGTTTCGAGGAGCATCCGCCGCCGGCAAGCGACACCTCTCCCGCCGCCCACATCTCCCGGAAGATGCATGAGCACGCGATGCGCGCCCTGGAGGAAGGCGATATCGTCCTGTTGCTTCGCGACGTCACCGATCACCGACCTTTGCTGCGACTGCCCCGGACACCGGACCTGATCGTGCTCACGAAGGTGGACCTTGCGGAGGGTACGACGACGGCACAAATCGGCGGCGTCTCAGGTGAAGGGGTGCCCGTGGTTGCCGTCTCCGCGCGCACGGGATCAAAGATGGACGAGTTGCGCGCCCGCCTGGAAAGGCTGGCGTTCGGCCCCGAGCGGGCAGCGTCGGGGCTGGCGCTGAATGCGCGCCACCGCCAGGCGCTGCAAGAGGCGCTGGCCGCGCTGGAAGAGGCTCAGGCCGCCGCCCTCGCCGCCGGACCGGAGGTCGTGGCGCTGGGATTGCGCGAGGCACTGGATGCGCTGGGGCGCATCCTCGGCCATATCACGCCCGATGACGTGCTGGGCCGCGTCTTTGCGACTTTCTGCATCGGCAAGTGAGGCGAATGACCTGTGCCAGCCGCCCCCAGCAACGAGCGGATAGGCGCGGACGGTGCGGACGGCACGGGCGACGCGTCCGTGCTACGACGAGGCAGCCGCCCCCGGCGAACCGATCACTGCGCTTCGATCACCAGCGACTGCGACGCGCTGCGGCCATCCGGCCGCGTCGCCGTCACCCGCAACGCATAACGCCCAGGCGTTGCCGTCCACTGCACAAAGCCCGTCGCCGGGTCGATCGTGGCGCCCCGGGGGGCTTCGGCCAGCGCGTACTTCAGCACCCCGCCGGCCGGGTCGAAGGCCCTGACGTTGTACCGCCACACATAACCGGCGCGGGCGAAGGTCGTCGTCGGCCGCGGACGGTCGGCGTTGTCCTCTCGCGGCGTGCCTCCGGCGGCCGGCCGCCGTATATTAGCGGCGCCGGCTCCTCTCCGGGGTGCTGGTGGACCGTTTACGCAATCGAGAAAGACCAATGCCCAAACTCAACCAGCAGCGCGAAAAGATCGTCAGGCAGACCTTCACCCTTGCCGGGCTGAAGTTCCGCCTCGCAAATCGCTCCGAGCAGCTTCGCCTCCTTTCCATCGCCCCGCCGGGGGCGGAGCTGGGAGCCGACGTCAGCGGCGGCCAGCTCTGGATGCGCGCGCCGGCACTCGTCCACGTCCGCGGGCGCGAACGCCTCGGTCACTTCGGCGCCCGCGCCATCCTGGGGCAGCCGGGAATGGCCCTGAAGCTCAAGTCGCTGAAGAAAACCGGCGGCAATCTTGATGGCCGGATTGTGGCCGAAATGACCGACCCGCAGAGCAATCTGACGGTCACACTCACGTATCAGGCCGTGGGCGCGAAGCACGCGATCCGCGTTCTTCTGGAAGCCCGCAACGACGGAGACAGGCCCGTCATTGTCGAGCAACTGCTGGTGTGTCTGCCTGGCATGGGGCGGCCCGACAATGACGATTGGGCCGCGACGACGCAAGTGCACTTCGCCCACAACACCTGGTTTGGCGAAGCGCAGTGGCAGCAGCGGTATCCATCGGAACTGGGCATTGCCGACACGCGCCCGCCGTTTGGCGACACGCTGGGGGCGGCCGTGTGGCGCAACGTCGGCACCTGGAGCACCTGCAATTTCCTGCCCATGGGCGTGCTCGAGGATCGCGACAGCGGCATCAGTTGGTTCTGGCAGATCGAGTACTCCGCGAGCTGGCAGATGGAAGTGGGGCGGCTGGGCAACTCGTTTTATATGGCCGGCGGCGGGCCCAGCGAGCGTTGGGGGCAGTGCTCGGTGACGCTGCAGCCGGGCGAGACATACCACGCCGCGCCGGTGGGATTTGGCGCCGTGGCAGGGGGGTTCGAGGATGCCATCGCCGCGCTCCAGGGGTATCGCCGCGCCGGCTGCCGCCCAGCAAGCGAGCCCGACCGCACGCTTCCTCTGTTCTTCAACGACTACATGAACACGCTCAAGGGCAACCCGACGATCGAAAACGAGCTGCCCCTTATCGACGCGGCCGCGAAGGCGGGCGCGCAGTATTATGTCATCGACGCCGGCTGGTTCGACCCGCGCGACAAGACCTGGGGCCATGGCATCGGCGACTGGCAGGAAAGCGCCGATCGTTTCGGACCCACTGGCCTGCGGGGCATAACCGACCACATCCGCTCACGCGGCATGGTGCCGGGGCTGTGGCTGGAAATCGAAGTCGTTACCGACAATTCGCAGGTATCGAAGAAGCCCGACTCCTGGTTCCTCTGCGCCCACGGGCATCGCGTGGTCGCCGGCGGCCGGATGTTCTTCAATTTCGCCAACCCCCAGGTGCGGCAGTATTGCCACGATGTGGTCGACCGCCTGTGCCGCGACTATGGCATCGGCTACATCAAGTTCGACTACAACGCCGATGCCGGCGTCGGCGACAACCAGAACACGGCGAGCCTCGGCGAGGGTCAACTGCGTCACATGCGCGGCGTGTACCAGTGGCTCGATGAACTGCGCCAGCGCCACCCCGATTTGATCCTGGAAAACTGCGGCTCGGGCGGCATGCGTTTCGACTATGGCATGCTCAGCCGCACGCACGTTCAGAGCACATCCGACCAGGAGGATTACCGGCGATACCCAAGCATCATGGCCGGCGTCCTGGCGGCCGGCCTGCCGGAGCAGATGTGCATCTGGAGTTATCCTCAGCCGGAGTTTGATGACGAGGCGATCTGCCTGAACCTGGTGACGCCGATGCTCTGCCGCTGGCATCTGGCCGGGCGGCTGGACAGGATGAGCGAAAGACAGCTCGCCCTCGTCCGCGCCGCCACCGACGTATGGAAGTCGCGCGTCCGCCAGCACATTCCCATGATGACCCCGTTCTGGCCCACGCCGTGGCGTCACGTGCACGAACAGGACACGTGGCTAGCCGCCGGCCTGCACGACGCTGCTCGCCGCCACGCCTTCATCAGCGTCTTCCGCCTCGGCGCGGAGCAGAAAGCTACGGCATTGCCTCTGGACCGACTGGATCTGAAGGGCGGCGCGAAAGCCCAGGTCCTGTTCCCCACTGACCTCGGCGGCTCGGCGAGGTTGGATGTGCGCAAAAAGGTGCTGGTCGTGGAGCTGCCCAGGCGCTACTCAGCGCGGCTGATCGAAATACGGATTCCCGCCCCCGGCCTTCGCGTCTTGCCGTGACCCGCGGTCGTCAGCGTCCGAGGAGTTCGAGGAACCGTTCAACGCTCATGCCAGCGTCGGCGATGATGCGGCGGAGCGTGCCGGGTCGCACCTGCTTGTGGTCGGGAACGACGACGCGGGCGTACGGCTCGTCGCGGCGCAGGATCATGTGGCTGCCCTTCTGGCGGCGGAAGACAAAGCCGTTCCGCTCCAGGGCGGCGCGGACCTCGCGGCCGGACAGGTCGGTGGGAGGCCTGGACATGCCGGTTTGATCTCCCTCGTTTATGCGGCAGCGTCCACTTCGACAAATTCCTTGCCGGCCTCGGTGGGCACAGGGTCGCCGGCGTCGCGGCAGTCCTCGACGTAGAGCTCGATGGCCTCGCGGACGTTGGCCAGCGCTTGGTCGCGGGTGTCTCCCTGGCTCACACACCCCGGCAGGGCCGGCACGCTGGCGACGTAGCCGCCGTCGTCTTCACGTTCAAGAACGACCGTATAGCGCATGATGATTCTCCTATCGGATCCTAGGCCATTTCCTCTTTGTCCGTCGTAGCCAGGTCCATCTTCAGTTCACCACCGCAACTCGTCAACATGCCAAGATCGCCACGGAGCTCCACATCCACGCCCACGGCGGCCAAGCCAACGGCATCAAGCCGCGCCACGGAATGCCGGTTTCCACGGCTTGCCGAAGTTCCCGGGGCATCACGGACCAGGCGGCGTTGCAGGTGCGCTGGGGCGGGACACGCACGAACACGGGGATCCGGCTGTTGGGAGTGAGGACAAGCTGAGCCCTTATGCCGCGCGGGGTTTCACCTGGCGCTTGATGGTCTTGCTCGCGGCAATTTCGGCCACGCGCAGGTCGTACGATGTCTGTAGATTCAGCCAGGAACGGGCGTCGGTGCCGAAGTAACGCGCCAGACGCAGGGCGGTGTCCGCGGTGATTCCCCGGCGCTGGCGGATGACGTCGTTGATGCGCGCGGGGGTCACGCCCAGTGCCCGTGCCAGGGCATTGGCCGACAGCCCCAGCGGGACCATGAACTCTTCACGAAGGATCTCGCCGGGGTGGATGGGACGCATGCGGTTGTCCAGCATGGATCTGGCTCCTCAATGGTAATCAACGATTTCGACGTCGAAAGCATCGCCGTCGGCCCAGTGGAAGCAGATTCGCCACTGATCGTCAATGCGGATGCTCCATTGTCCGGCACGATCTCCGTTGAGCGGTTCGAGGCGATTGCCGGGGGAAGCCCGCAAAAAATCCAGGGTGGCCGCGGCATGCAGTTGCGCCAATTTCCGCTCCGCGACTCGGCGTATGGCCAGCCAGCGGCGCGGGCAACGCCCGCTGAACAAGGCGCGCGTATCCCTGTCGCGTATTGAGCGGATCACAGGAATAGCGTATATCGGTAACCGATACAAAGCAAGGCCGCACGCCGGACCGTGCCGGCGGGTATCATTGTTATGCAGCGCAGACGTCGCATCCCGCGTTGGCTGAAGTTCGCTCTCGCCTTCGTTCTGATCGTCGTCGCGATCGGTGCGTGGCATGACGGCGAGGCGGCCGCGACCTGCCGCGCCGGCGCGTCCACTATCCCGTGGCTCGACGGCCGGCGCGGCGCCGGACCGGCTACTGGTTCGGGGTAGCCTGTGAGCGGCACCGCGGCTGGCGCAACGACATCGAGGGGCTCGGCGCACCGTTCTCCGAGCACATTCCGAATTATCGGAACCTGATCACGAGCTACATGGCCAGGAAATAGCGCGGTCAATTGGGTCGCCAGCGAGCTGATGAGCCTGACGCTCGCCCTTGGCCCATCTGCTTCATCCCGCCCGCGGCGACAGCTCGCTCCGCAACGCCCCCTGGTGCCACCTCACGCGCAGCTCCCCCTCGCCGCGCAGCATGGCCAGCAGCGACTGGCCCAGGAGCTGTCCGCGCCAGCCGCGCATCAGCCAGTTCCTTTCGTCGATGCGGCCGTCGCGCCAGCCGCGGCACAGGTCGGCGACATCGCCACGCGTACCCACCAGACTGGCGTCGATTCCGCGGCCAAAGGCCCATGTCTGCACCATGGCCCAGCACGCATCGATCATAAAGCGTTCGGCCGGCGTTTCCTCGGGCGGAGTGGGCGGCGGCTCCTCCAGTGGAATGGCCAGGCCGCGGCGCACGGCGTCGATGATGGCGGGGCCTTCGGCCTGTTCGACCGGCCGCGGGAGGCCCCGCACGCGGTCGAGGTCGGCCAGTTCCGTGGGCGGCTGGCGCGCCATGTCCACCAGGATCGAGTCCTTGAGGTAGGCCCGCGGCGGAGTATCGTGGCGACGGGCGGCTTCCTGCCGCCATTGATACAGTTCGCGCAGGACGGCGGCGTTGCGTGGCAGCAGCTCGCCGGCGCCGCGCAGGCGCAGGTGAGCCGCCAGTCCGCCCCGTTCATAGGCCTCGACCTCGCACAGCGAGGCGCATTCCTCCATGGCCCACTGGCGGTTGCCCATCTCATCCAGCCGCTGGACGATCCGCTCGTGCAGCGCCGGCAGGTAGCGCACATCGTCGGCCGCGTAGGCGAGCTGCACGTCGCTGAGAGGTCGATGGTCCCAGTGGGTGAACGTCAGTCCCTTGCCCAGTTGCACGCCCAGCAGTTGCCGCACCAGCTTCGACAGCGCCGACGGATAGGCCAGGCCGATGAACCCGCAGGCGATCTGCGTGTCGAAGACGTTGGCTGGCAGTCGGCCGGTCAGGCGGAGGCAGGGTTCCAGGTCCTGTTCGCCGGCATGGACGATCTTCAGGACCCGCGGGTCGGCGATGAGCTGCCAGATGGGCTCGAGGTCCAGGCCGCGCAGCGGATCGACCAGGGCGATCCGCCGGGTCGTGCAAATCTGGATGAGGCACAGCTTTGGGTAGTAGCTGCGCTCGCCGATGAACTCGCTGTCGTAGGCGAAGTGACCCGCCTCGCGCACATGGGCGACCAGGTCGGCCAGCTCGGTGGGGCTGTTGATCAGTTGCGGCTGGTCCTGCGGAATCGATGGGTGGTTGGGTATGACGCTGCGCGGGGCGCGGCGGGCGGCGGCGTGGGCGGCAGCATGGCTCTGATCGCGGAAGGCCATCCGCGGGTCACGGCGGCCCTGGCCGCCGGCGGGCTTGGGTGAGTTTGGCATCGCAAGTGGCATTTATACGTCGGCGGCGAGCCGCGGGCCAGCAGGAGGGCATGCCAGTTCGGGGCACTCGGCACCGGGGACGTGACACTTTCGCGGCCGGCGGTCCGGAGTCGCGCCGGCGCACAACGCGCCGGCGCACCACGTAGCACGGGCGTCCTCGCCCGTGCCAAACGACGCACCGCCACGCCGGATGCGGCAAATCCGCAAGTCCGGTTCGATGAGCGGGAGGTGGAAACGGAGCAAGGTAAGGCTACTGAGGCACCCGCAACCGACAGGGCCGGACAACGGATTGGGCCGAATCTAAACCACTGCGCCACCTCTGGACTCTACCCTCAGACCGAACCCTGACTGC
>Ga0129299_1002145_pt1 | contig 13136 bp, 10 predicted proteins | sample ConPoolayeCmetaG_FD_94477 | JGI IMG/M metagenome (GOLD analysis project Ga0129299, IMG submission 94477) | Hot spring microbial mat communities from California, USA to study Microbial Dark Matter (Phase II) - Cone Pool mat layer C metaG ... | reverse complement strand
GCTATCTTGGTGTATCAACTGGCCTTGTGGTATCGCTTCGAGCACGGGCTGAGTTTGCGAAAAGGATTGAAGGCCTTTCTGAAGGCTGCATGATGAATTATGACCAGGCCTCAATTAAACGCATGAGGGCCCTGCCCCACTCCCCACTTTGCGCCCCTTCGCCGCCGCAAAAACCCCCAGAAGTGGGCCTGGGCCGGGCAGACCGCCGAGGAGCACAAATTTCCATACTATACTCGCCGACCCTGGGGCGTCCAAAAGTATTCGTAACTACCTACCCTCCCGCAGGTTTGGGCGCAATGACCAGCCCAGACGCCCAGATGACCGGCTGCATCGGTTGCCAGCCCCTTTCTAACCTGCGGGAGGGTTCAGGGTAATTCATAATTCTATCTCTACTCCCAGGCCCAACTCGGCAGCCCGGTTCAATACCCGCCGGGCCGCCGCCACGTCCTGCACTGCCACGCCCACGGACTTGAAACAGGTGATCTCATCGGCGCGCTCGCGGCCGGGCCTGCGCCCCAGGACGATCTCGCCCAGCTCGGCGTGGATATGAGACTCAGTGATGAGGCCCTGCTGCAAGGGGATGAGCAGGTCGCCGGCCTCGGCCAGCGACGCCTGTCGCGAGTCAATGACCACCTTCGCGCGGCGGATCGTCTCCGCGTCCACCTCTTGCATCTGAGGGGTATAAGCACCGATGGCGTTGATGTGCGTGCCCGGTCGCACGTCCCGGCCAGCGAAGACCGGCGTGGTCGAGGTGGTGGCCGTGCAGATGACGTCGGCCTGACGCACGGCCTCGGCCGGCGATGCGGCCACGCGGACGTCGGCCGGGATGGGGCCGCCACGCCCGCTCAGCTCGGCGGCGTAGCGGGCTGCCTGGTCTGGGTTGGCGTCGTAGACCAGGGCGCGGGCGATGGGCCGGACGGTGCAGACGGCCTCCAACTGCGTGCGGCCCTGTGTCCCGGCGCCAAAGATGGCCACGACCTCTGCGTCCGGCCGGGCCAGCAGGTCCGTGGCCGCGCCGGAGGCGGCGCCGGTGCGCAGCGCGGTGAGGTATGTGCCGTCCATCAACGCCACCGGCGCGCCGGTCTCACCGTCCACCACTACGACCACTGCGTGGATGGTAGGCAGACCCCGGCCCAGGTTGCGCGGGAACACCGAGACGATCTTGGCCCCCAGATCGCCAGAGCCGGCCAGGTAGGCTGGCATAAAGAGGGTCACGCCTTCGTGCTGGGGGACCGGGAGCTGGGTGCGCAAGGGCACGTTCGCCTCGCCGGCTGAGAGTTGTGCGAAGGCCGTCTTCATCACCTCGATGCACTCGCGCATGGGCAGGGCGCGCTGGACGTCGTTTTTGGAGAGGAGCCGGAGTTTCATCTGCTACACCACGTTATACTCGACGATCTGCTTGCCCTCCTGGAACCGACTCAGGGCCAGAGAGCTGATGTCCAGCGTATGTGCCTGACCGTCCAGGATCTCTTCCGCCAGCAGCAGGCCACAGGCCGGGCCGTGCATAAAGCCGTGGCCGGAGAAGCCCACGATGTTGTAGAATCCGTCCACCTCCGGCACCCGGCCCAGGATGGGATGGGCATCTGGCGTGACCTCATAGAGGCCGGCCCAGCGGCTGCTGATCCCCACTTCCTCCAGGAGCGGCATCCGGGCCATCGCCGCGTCAATATGTTCCAGCTCCCAATCTGGGTCCACGCGCTGGTCAAAGCCCGGCGGCTCATTCGGGTTGGACATGCCGGTGAGGATGGCCGGCCCCTCGCGGTGGAAGTAAAGGCTGCGGGCAAAATCAATGACAAAGGGGAAATCCGGTGGGAGCTGCGGGATCGGCGTGGTGACAAAGATCTGCCGTCGCACCGGGAGCACCGGGATCTCCAGACCGGCCATGGCGCCGATCTGGGCGGCCCAGGGGCCAGCGGCGTTCACCACGGCCGGCGTGGCGATCTCGCCCCGGTTCGTCTGCACGCTGCGCACCCGCCCGCTTTCTACCGTGATGCCGGTGACTTCCACCCCGGTCAGGCATCTGGCCCCCAGCCGCCGTGCCCCGGCGATATAGCCCTGCACCACGCTGTTGGGATCGGCCAGGCCGTCTTGGGGATACCAGGTAGCGGTCAGTACATCCTCCAGGGCCAGCAAGGGCAGACGGGCGCGGACCTCATCGCCGGTCAGCCACTCGGTCATCACGCCCAGCCGATGTTGCAGGGCCATGTTAGCCTGGAAAGCCCGCACATCCTCTTCTCTGGTCAGCAGGAACAGATAGCCGCAATAGCGCCGGTCAATCGCCTGGCCTAACTCTTCATGGAACCGGTCCAGCATGGGCAGGCTGAGGAGCGAGAGCCGGACGTTGATCTCTGTGGCGAACTGGTAGCGGATGCCGCCGGCGCACTTGCCGGTGGACTCCTGCCCAAAGAAGGGATGGCGTTCCAGGAGTATCACGTTCGGGCAGCCCTTCCGGGCCAGGTGATAAGTGGTGCTGGCACCCATCACCCCGCCGCCGATGACCACAACCTCGGCAGTAGATGGTAGATCCATTGTCCCCCCTTACAAGATCCCCACCAGTCATTTTGCTCTCATTGTACTCTGGGCCAGGGGCTTTGTCAATACTGGGGATGCCGGGGGATGGTTCAGAATTGGTTGAAAATTTCTGTACCGCCGGGTCTTTATTGCCCCTCCCCCCTTATAGGCTGCTAAAACGGCTCCTTGGGGAAAGCCTGGATTCAGAGGGCGTGCTGACATCCGTGCATAACTTTTGTCAGGGAAGGAACAAGTTTTTGCGATGGCGAAGCCGCCGCAAAAACCCCTACGAGGTTCCCCTCCCCGAAGGGACATGAAATGGAGAGTGAGGCAGTGCTCTCATGGGTTTAATTTACGCACGGCTGTCAAGCGTGGGCTTGACTTGCCCAGGCGATTCGGATATACTGGATGTGTCAGGCGCTTATCATCTCGTATACTGGAGACAGGATATGCCCCAGCAATTGAGTGCCAGTGCCCGTAAGGTCCAGGAGGCCCTGGCTGCATACGGCCTTGACTGTCGCGTGGTGGAATTACCTGCCAGCACGCGCACTGCCCGGGAAGCGGCCGCGGCCGTGGATTGTCAGGTGGGCCAGATCGTCAAATCGCTGGTCTTTCGCGGCGTGCATACGCAACGCCCGATCCTGGTGGCAGCAAGCGGGCTGAATCGCGTGAATGAGCAGCGGTTGAGCGAGCTGGTCTCTGAGCCGATAGAAAAGGCTGATGCTGATTTCGTGCGGGCGCGTACCGGGTTCGCTATCGGCGGGGTGCCGCCTGTAGGACACGCGGAGCCATTACAGACGTTTATTGACGCTGATCTCTTGCAGTATGACGAGATCTGGGCGGCGGCCGGCACCCCTCATGCCGTGTTCCGGCTTACCCCGGCGGACCTGATCCGGATCACCGGCGGTCAGGTGATCTCGATCACCTGACCTGAGATGGGCGAACCACCTGGTGGGTCGGTTCGGGCTTGCTCGTTACGCGGGTGATGCCCGGCCCGACCCTGTAAGGGGTTGGCCGTCAGGGACCCGGCGCAGCCCAGCCCCATATGGTTGAGCAACCGCTGGCTAAAGGTATTGGGATTAGTACCAAATCCCTATTTCGGGATCGCAGATCACGTCCGATGGTACAAACTTCCTATTGCCATAGAGTGACAGATCGTGTATAATAGTAACGGAGGGTAAGGAGAGCTAACCCTTCCCTATCATCTCAGGAAAGGAGGTAAGCCGCCATGTTGGTTCGCCGTGAGGAAGGGCAGGGTATGGTGGAGTATGCGCTGCTCATCGTGCTGATCTCCATCGCCGCCTTGGTCGTCCTGTTGCTGATCGGCCCGCAGATTCTCACCGCTTTTAGCATGGTCAACAGCGCGCTGGGCAAGGGCCTCACCTAGTCTCGACTCTCGACCATATCCATCCAGCCCATCATCTCAAGCGTTCTTCACAGTTTATCCGAAACGGGGCCTCGTGAGAGGTCCCGTTTCACTTTTTCTCCAGATGGGCCGGGTGCTAAATGAACCTTTTGCCGTCAGGTCAGGTAATCATAATGTTCGCACGAAAATGAAATACGCCGGTATGCTCGCGCGGGGTGTGCCACCTCGCGTTTCCCCCTCGTGCCCACGCTCCGCGTGGGCACGCAGCAGGGATTGGGCAACAGCCAGGCGTTCCTGGCCGCACGACCCGGCGTTTTGCACCCACGCAGAGCGTGGGTGTGAGCAACGGTGGTTTTCCCGCGCTGGCGGCGGGTCACACTCCCGGTGGTCGCCGCGAGCCAGGCCAGGAGGCTCAGTAGATGGAAATTCGTGCTCCTCGGCGGTCTGTGACCGCCGAGCGCGAAGCGGCGGGTCACCCAGTCAGGCCTGGGCCTGGCAGACCCGCTTTGAGCAACTTTTTCCATCTATTGAGGCTATTTAGAGGATGGTGAACTATGCGCATCCGTGCCGGTTGGTTGTCGCTCTTTTGTCTGGGCTGTATGTTGCTCAGCACCGTGTGGTCTATTCAGGAGGCCAAATGGACCCCGGCGTTGGATTCGCTCGTCCCGGTCACATTGGCAGCCCTGATGATGGGCCTGGTGCTAAGTCATCTCCGCTATCCGCGCTGGGTGGCCAACCTGTTGGGCCTATGGGCCGGTGGTGAGTTTATCACCTTCCAGATGGCGGCCATCGTGGCCCCTGGCCCGACCTTCGAACTGCGAGAGCGGCTGCTCCTGGTGGGCTGGCGTCTCCAGCAATGGGGGCTGGCGGTCATCACTGGCGCGTCCAATAGCGATCATCTCATCTTTGTCCTACAACTCTCTGTGTTTCTGTGGCTTATTGCCTTTGTGGCGGCCTGGCTGGTGTTTCATAGCCATCGGCCGTGGTGGGCTATCGCCCTGACCGCGATCCCGCTGCTCATCAACCTCTATTATGCCCGCCATCTTAACCCCAACGGTTTTCTGATCTTTTTCACCGGCAACGCCCTCGTATTGCTGGTCCGGCACAACATCCAGATGCAGGAAGACGCCTGGCTGCGCGCCCGGGTCTCTCGAACGGCCGATGCCCACTGGGACCTGCTGTGGACGGGCGTGACGATCACCCTGTTTTTAGTGACCGCAGCCTGGGTGGTTCCTGGCGCTTCCATCAGCGAGGCGGTGAGCACCGCCTGGGAAAACATGAGCCAGCCCTGGCAGGATTTCCAGATGCACTGGTATCGCCTGTTCTCCGCCCCGGAGGCCGGAGCCGGGACATTGACCCGCTTCGATGGCACATTACGTCTGACTGGGCCGGCCGTCCTGCCGGATACGCGGGCGTTAGAGATACACGCCCCTCGGCCCCATTATTGGCGAGCCGTAGCCCTGGATCACTATGATGGGCAGCAGTGGACGACGACCGCCGCCGTGGAGGTGTTGGTCGAGGAAGGCGATAATGCGATCCGGGATCGCGTTGAGCTGGCCTACCGCCGGCGCGAGGTCATGGTCCAGCGGATCCAACCCCGGCGGCCCTATGGGGGTTTGCTGCTGGCGGGTGGGCAGTGGCTCAAGGCTGACCGCGCGGCCACGATCAAGACTTATGTGGACCCGGCCAGCCCCACCATTGCCGCTGCTGAACTGTCTGATGCAGCCCTCGTTTACGGGCGGTTCCTCCTGTTCCGCAGCAGCGAATATGTGGTCGAGTCATCGTACTCGGTGGCCTATGTGGAGGAATTGCAAGGGGCTGAGACCCAATACCCGCCCTGGATGCGGACGCGATTCCTGCAACTCCCGGCCAGCCTGCCGCAGCGCGTGCGAGATCTGGCCCTGGGGATCACCGCAGACGCGCCGACTCCCTATGACAAGGCTGCGGCCATCGAGCAATACCTGCGCCAGAATTATACCTATGATCTCTTTGTCGGCGAACCGCCGGCGGAGGCCGATGCGGTAGACTATTGCCTGTTCGAGAGTCGGCGGGGATATTGCAGCCACTTTGCCTCGGCCATGACGGTGCTATGCCGGGCCGTGGGGGTCCCGGCACGCCTGGTCACAGGCTATAGCAGCGGCGAGTATGATGAGGAAGAACACCTGTATGTGGTCCTGGAAAGCCATGCCCACGCCTGGGTGGAGGTCTTTTTCCCAGGGTATGGATGGGTTGAGTTTGAGCCTTCGCCGGGGGTGGCGGCCCTGGAACGTCAGCGGCAACCGGTGCCGACCGGCCCCTCCGGCAGCTCCCAACCCGGCGGTGGTGGGGAACCGCCCCCGGAGCGCGAGCTGCGCGGGGTAGAAGAGGTAGAAGTGCCCCCCGATACGACACCCGGCCTGGGACGCGGTTTCTCGTTGGGGTGGGGCGGTTGGTTAAGCCTGCTGATTGGGGTGCTGGTGGCCGTGCTCGCTGGCAGTGCCTGGGCCTGGTGGCGATGGGGCCTGCGCGGGCTGACGTTTGTGGATGCGGTCCACGAGCGAGTACGCCGCCTGGGGCGCTTACTGGGGCTTAAGCAGGCTCCATATCAGACGGACCACGAGTATGCTGCCGTGTTGAGCGACATCGTGCCGGCCGGCCAGCCGGAGATCTCGACCATCACGACGATGGTCGTCCAAAGTCATTTTGGGCGGCACAAACCCGGACCAGAAGACCATGACCGGGTCTGGGCAGCCTGGGAACAGTTACGGATCAAGATGTTGAGCCTGGTATGGCAACGGGTATCCGCCTGGCTGTCGCGCCAGGAGCACTAAGTTTTGTCTGGTTCCAGCCTGGCATGGGGGCAGGGGTATCTCGAACGTCGCGGTTAAAGCGGTGAGGGCACGGACGGGTGCCGGCCCATCCGTGCCCTCGTGCAAAGGAGGAGAGGAGCAGTTGTTCACTGCGCCCCCTATGATACCTCATTTTGTCCGTTCTCGCTGGTCGAATGCTAAACGTTTGCCTGACGCAACCCCTACGTTTACCCTACGATTGCCCTGTGCCAGCCAATGCCTGTGCGATCTGCGCGGCCACGGCGGCGTTATTCAGCAGCAGGGCCACGTTAGCGCGCAATGATTCGCCGCCGGTGAGGTCCTGAACCCGGGCCAGTACAAAGGGGGTGAGCCGGCTGCCGCGCACACTCTGCGTCTCTGCCTCGGCCAGGGCCTGGGAGAGAGCGGCCTCCGCGGCCTGGCCGGCCAATGCCTGCTCCGGCGGCACCGGCACGGTCACGAGCACCCCCTGACCCCCCAGTTCCCAATGCGTCCGCGCGATGGCCGCCGCCTGCGCCGGATCATCCACGCGCGCATCCACCGGCAAACCGCTGTGCGGCGAATAAAAGGCCGGGAACTCGGCGGTGCCGTAGCCCAGGACCGGCACCCCCCACGTCTCCAGATATTCGCGGGTCTTGGGTAAATCGAGCAGGGACTTGGCCCCGGCACAAACTACCAGCACCGGCGTCCGGGCCAGCTCCGGCAGGTCCGCCGACACGTCCCACGTCTCCTCCGCACCCCGGTGCACCCCGCCGATCCCCCCGGTGGCGAAGACGCGAATCCCGGCCTGGTGCGCGATCCACATGGTGGCAGCCACAGTGGTGGCACCATCGGCCCGCTGCGCCACGGCGACGGCCAGGTCCCGGCGGCTCACCTTGCGCACCTCATCACTGCTCGCCAGCCATTCCAGGGCCTCATTGTTCAGGCCCACGCGAATACGGCCGCCCAGGATGGCGATGGTGGCCGGGATGGCCCCGTGCTGGCGTACCGTGGCCTCTATGAGCAGGGCCACCTCCAGGTTCTGGGGCCGGGGCAGCCCGTGGGCGATGAGGGTGGACTCCAGGGCCACTACCGGCAGGCCGGCGCCCAGCGCAGCCTGCACCTCCGGGGCGAGGTGAAGCAGTGTTTCTTCAGGCATGGGATTCAGTTCCCAGAGTGACGAACGACCGCTGACGAATGACCACCGACGGGGGACTGCGGTCAGCGATCTGCTGTCGGCAGTCGGCGGTCAGCGGGCCTACTCGCGGTACAGGGCATCCACGCTCAACTCCCGGCTCACGGCGTCTGGGGAACAAAGGGTGATGGTGGCGGCAGAGACGCCCAGGCGCACCGCTTCGTCCACCGGCAGGTCGTGGAGGAGGCCAAAGACCACGCCGGCGGTGAGGGCGTCGCCGGCCCCGGTGGCATCCACGACCGGGCAGCGGATGGCCGGGATGTGGCCGCTGACCTCCGGTGTGGCATAGACCACGCCGCCGGCCCCCAGGGTGATGAGGGCTACCTGTACGCCGGCCGCCACCATCTGCTGAGCCGCCTGGGCCGCATCGGCCTGGGTGTAGATGTGACAGCCGCACAACACCTCGGCCTCGGCCAGGTTGGGAGCCATGATGGTGCAGCGGTCCAGGTAGCCCTTGAACCGCTCGGCCAGCACCACCGAGGTGGGGTCCACGCAGACCGGCACGTCGTATCGTTGGGCCAGGGAGAAGGCCCGGCGGATGGCTGGCGGGTGCAGGTTGCCATCCAGGACCAGCATTCCAGCACCACGGATGAGACGGCGGTGCGCTGAGATATACTCCGGGGTGATGGCGGCGGCGATACCCATGTCGTCCAGGCCCACGGCCAGCGAGCCGTCCGTGTCCACGATGGCCAGGTAGGTGGCGGTGGGGTATTCGGCCGTGCGGAGCACGTGGCTCAGGTCCACGCCGGCCGCGGCCGTCTGGGCGAGCACCTGCTCGCCAAAGGGGTCCTCGCCCACGGCGGTGAGGAGGGCCGTGGGCACGTCCAGCCGGGCCAGGTTCTCGGCGACGTTGCGACCCACGCCACCGGCGGTGCGGCGCACCGTGCCGGGGTTGGAGGTGGCCGGGACCAGTGGCTCGCGGGTGCGGCCCCGGATGTCCAGGCCGGCGATACCGATGACGACAACGGGGGAGACATTCATGAGCACCTCGGAACCAATCCTCGTTTAGACCGGCTTGAGCACCGCCAGCGCGATCCCCCGGACGCACAGGCTGGGGTCTTTCCTGAACTCGTATATCTCCTGGTATTCTGGATTCGCTGATTTTAGGTAACAGCCCCGATTATCGCGGCAGAACCGCTTGACCAGCGATTCCGTTCCTCCCTCACACCCTCGCTCTACCACCACGATCTGCCAGTGCTCCGCATCGGGTTGACCGTGAACCAGCACCAGATCACCATCGTGAATCCCGGCATCCACCATGCTATTGCCCCTCGCCTGGGTGATAAAATACTTGCCGGTTGCCCTGAGTGTGGGCAGGTGGGCGGCTATCCCCCCCACCGGTTGCGGCAGATATGTCTTACCACCTATCAGTACCTCTCCGGTGGCCGTAAGTTCGATCTGCTCCCAGATTTGCGAGACGTACTGCCACGGAGGGCCGGCCGAGGAAAGCTCCATTCGGGGAATCCAGCGGGCGGTTTCCCAACACTCGTTCAGCACCCGTTCCATCTTTTCACACCACGAACGCCGCTCTTTATAGCCATACCCGATAGGCCGCTGCGCGCAAAGGCTATGAAAGCAGGCATCTGCCATCTGATATTCAGCCTGTACGTCGGCCAATGGTTGTTGGCGCAGGCTGGCGAGGTTGCCCAATATGACGTGCATCACCGCCTCTCCCTGACGGTTCCCCCGACAACGAAAAACCTGGCACGCCTCCTGGTAACAGGCCAGAGTCTGGTCGAGGTCGTTCAGTTCTTGCCGGATGATCCCTTTTACCACCAGGGCCTGCGCTGGCGCATTTGCATCTACCAGTCCATCTATTGCGCCACAATCCTGCTCCGCCCACTTCAAAGCCTCCCCCCATTCTCCCCGCTTGCAGGCTTCTAAAGCCTGCTGGCAAGCCCGCGATAGTTTGCCGGTGGGGCTGGTCAGTTCCAACAACGAGATGATCGTCCGCACAGATTCCTGTTCTTTCATCTGCCATACCCTCCAATCTACGAGACCCGTTTGAATCGGCTCTCCAGCATGTTCAAGGTCTTGACGATGTCATCTGGCAGATAGATGCTACGAGCGGATGCCGTCCGCTTGATCATGTCAATGAAGCTCAAAACGACCAGGTTCTTGGAGATCCGCTGGCCCTGGCGGGCCATCTCGGCGAACAGCCTGGCGGTATCCGTCAACATACTGATGCGGATCTCAGCCCGGGCCTGCATGGCGATCTTGTCGCCCAGGGCTTTGCCCTCCGCGATCGTTTTCGCCTCCTCACGGGCGCGCTCTGCCTGCCAGGTATCTATCCATTGCTGGAGCACCTTGTCTTGTAATTCGATGTCCCCCAGGGCCACACTCAGGATCCGGGCACCCAGCCGGGTGGTAGATTGGCGCAGGCTGTTCTCCAACTCTTTCTGCACGGCCGCCCGGCACTCGGGCTTGATGAGTTCGTCGAGGGTGTAGCGGGCCAGGATGGACCTCAGCGTGCCCTCCGTATCGCCGATCACCACCAGCTTGATCCAGCTCATCACCCGGTCAGGCTCGGTTCGCCAGGCCTCCCGGATCCACTTGCAGGTGGCCGCCTTGAAGATGTCCTCTTCCTTGTCGCCGACCTGGAAGCGCACATCCGCGTTGTACTTGATGGGGATCCCGTCGTGGGTGATCGCGCTCACCTTGAACTCCCACCGTTGCGGGCGCAGGTCAATGATGTCCCAAACCTTCTCAAAGGGGTCCAGGCGGGGCGGGGGCAGCGGAAACGGCGGGACATGGGAGCCACGAAAGACCCGGCTGAGCCGGCCGGCCCGCTCCAGCACCACCGCGCTGTCGTTGTAGAGGACCAGGCCGCACGGCCCGCCGACCCTTCGGACCACGTTGCTGCCCGTAGCGATCCGGCCCTCCTTGATCACCAGGTAGGGGCCGCCAGACATCTGCCCCAGCAGACGGGTGCTCAGGAAGGCCCGGCCTTCCTTGTCCTTTTCCAGCCCATACAGGGAGCGCACGAAGCGGCCGGCTACCTGCCAGCCGATCCATAGCGCGGTCAGGCCGGGGATCATGCCCAGCAAAACTGGGCCGCCCAGGTCGAGGAAAGAGGTGGGCCAGGGCCGGATGCCCAGTTGAAAGGACAGATAGACGGCCCCCAGGCTCAACAAAAACCACAGGCCCACGACGAGCAGGCCCGCCAGGGCGATCTTGACGAAATAGACCAGGGCACGACGGGGATCAAACATAACTTGCCTCTGAGATCGTCTGGGGCTATCGCCCCCGCCGCATACCGGTGAGCAGAGCGTCTTCGGATGGGGCAGGTAGTTGGGCTGGTTCTTCCCCTGGCTCTACCATGGTCAGGGCGTCAATCAACTGAAACACCAGGGCTTCGTCAGAGAGGTGGACGGCTTCTCGCTCCAGGATGCGGGTGAGGGTAACCATCATCTTGAGCTGGGCCTGAGTCCACACCGGGGCTAATTGAAGAATGCGTTCGGCTTTGGTCCGGCCGATCTCGATCTCGATCCGCCGCTGCCAGTTCGCGGCCCAGTTCTTGATCCGCTGTTCCACGATCTTGTCAGGGGGCATGATGTTGCTGATCCCACCCCCCACCATCTCGATGCCGTAGGGTCTCATCGCTTCCCGCACCCGCTCTCGAAAGGTTTTGGCGATCTCGACGCGGGGGTCCCCCGGCGCATGTAGCGCGTTGCAGGTGTAATTCAGGATGATCTCCTTGAGGATCGGCGGCCCAATGATCAGCACCAACTCGTCCCAGGGGGTCTTGGAGATGTCTTCTCTGGCCTGCTTATTTTCGTCGCGTTCCCATTTGTGCTCGATCAGGGTGCGACGAAAAACGGCGTCCAGGACAGCATCTCGATTATAGGGGTACGAATGGCCCAACGTCGGTTGTCGCCCATCGGCGCCGATCCGGTGCGGGAAAAAGGTAAAGATGGTGACCGTGATGCCATCCTGGGTCTCGGCCTTGATCCCCTCGTGGATGCGCAACTGGGGGCGCAGGTCCACCACGGCATACAGGTCCTCGTATTTCTCGGTGAAGCTCAGGCCCGGCGGGACTACCCGCAGGCGGAAGCCGGTGGTGGTTACGGCCACGTGATTGCAGTCATTGAGGATGATGCCCGGCCCGGCCAGGAACTGGCTGAAGGCATTGCCGGGCACGCGGGGGTCTGGTTTCTCCTGCTCCTTGTTCTCCTGAGTCTTCCAGTCCTCGATGACATAGTAAGGGTAGTTTGTGCCCAAGGCGAAGGTGATCAGGCTGCGGAAGGCCTGCCGCCGGTGATGTTCCTGGCGCGCTCGCTCATCGTTCTCCAGGGGGAGGATCAGGCCGGAGAGGAAATAGAGGAACCCCCAGAAGATCAACACCGCCGGCGCGGCGATCAACAGCAAACCCAGGCGTTCAGCGATCCCGTAGCCGATCAGGCAGGTGAGGCAGAACCAGAACCAGACCAGGCTCAGGGGTTTGACCCCCTTGCCGCGCAACACGGCCTTGCTGAATAGCCAGGGGCCCAGGATGCCGACCAGAGCGATGGCGATGAGCAGGCCCAGGGCGCCGGGCCATTCCCTCAGGCCCCCCAGCAGCGCGGGGGGGTAAAAACAAAGAAGGGCTGCCAGTACGGCAAACCCTTCCACGATCAACGCGCCGATCATCTCGGTAAGAAAGTAACCCGCGGCCCCGGCCAGGACGTAGGTCCACACGGCGATCTCCAGGATCGTCATCTCCGGGCGCTCCAGGGCCTGGGGCTGGACCAGGGCCACCGGGAGGAGGCCGAGCAAGGTGAACGCCTCCATGAACAGCGTGATGCCGCCCAGGATCGCCAGGCCCTTGCTCCCCCCGGCGCCCTTGAGCCGACCCAGGGCATAGCCCGCGGCCGCCGCCAGGCCGCACGCCAGCCCCATCTCCACGAGGAGCGTTATCACCATTGCCTCTTGCCCTCGCTGTTCCGAACAGCCAGCCTTTACGCGTGCTTAGATTATATCATCTTTCAGGCGAATGCGCAATACTTCGATGACCACGATTCAGGGCCACGGTAGGGCCTACCCGGTGAAATCCTTTGTTGGACAAAACCGCCTACCCTCCCGCAGGTTTGGGCGCAATGGGTCAGACCAGAGCATGTTTCGGCTTGCATATTAGGATGTCGGATGTTGACAGATGGTGTGGTCTCTGGTATAATTTTAACTTGACAATGTCACATTAGGGCGGAGCCCGATGTTTGGTTTGGGACTTCAAGCGGCTACTGGTCGAACGCGCCCGGTGGACCAGGTGCGTGACAACCAACTTTGTGGCCTGTTCCGGCGT
>Ga0129299_1002144_pt1 | contig 13139 bp, 7 predicted proteins | sample ConPoolayeCmetaG_FD_94477 | JGI IMG/M metagenome (GOLD analysis project Ga0129299, IMG submission 94477) | Hot spring microbial mat communities from California, USA to study Microbial Dark Matter (Phase II) - Cone Pool mat layer C metaG ... | reverse complement strand
TTCTCAGTCTGTAAACTATGGATCCCGCCATCCAGAGGAACGCCATCAACAGCGGGTAGTGATACACAAATCCAAAAAGCCATCGCATAGTGAAAATTTCTCTCCGCTAGTAGCCGCGTTTTACCCCGGCTGGCCTGGGGTACAGGAATATTTCCGTCCCGTACTCCATTCGCACAGACTCAGCGCGGGGAATGTCCAGAGCCGGTTTATCAGGATAATACAGAACATGTGTCGCGCCTCCGGCGACAAGCGCCCGGGTGCGTTCAAGAAGACACTCCGCCGAGATCCGCTTTCCACTGTCGCCGTCCCCACATCCGACCAGGAACATGACATCTTTTCCCGCCGGCATTGAGTCACGACACAAGCGCGCAAGACTTTTCAGGCGCCTTTTCTCCGCCCAATTGAACCCCCCAGCCGCGCCAATATCCACCGCCGCCATGTCGAACTCGCGGAGCGTATTTTCAATATCCTGAGAGAAAAGCATCAATGCTTCTGCCGGCCGCTCCACGCACATCCGGTCGAGGGCCCTTGCAACCCTGACATCCGGCCGATATTTCCGAACCTCGGCCGAAACAGCGCGCAGGACTTCATCAATCCTCCGCGCCTTCCACGCATACCACTGCTTTGCGTGCTTCGGCTCCAGCGAGGGCGGCGACGCTGTCGAAAACCCCAGATACTTTCTGCTTTCTGCAAGAGCGTCCGGATGCATGTCCTCGAGGGAAGTCAGGAACGCATCTCTTCCGACAATCAATCCATGGAACCGAACATGGGCGGCCAAATCCGATGCCAGCCGTCCCAGGATCGCGGATGCCTCACTGCTGAAGGGGCTCAGGCGCATGGGCGGCTCCCTGGATATCCGCGGACCGATGCAAGTGTACTCGCGCACCGCCAACCTTGCGTTAATGGTTTCGTCCGGCAGTTCCACAGCAAGCCCGGGAAACTCGATATAGACGTCATATCCTCTGATGAGCAACTGATTTGCGACCCTGTTGGCAATATCCTCCTTTACCGGCAGTATACTGTTCGGGAAGAAAGCTGCATCAGCGGCGCCATCGCCGTCTGAATCTGACGTCACGCGCAGCACAACGGCGTTTGGCCTGATTCTGGCAACCCTCTCGATGAATACGTCCAGGTTCCGATCTGTCACGACGGCCGTGCCGCCGGCAAGATCGTCAAGTTCCAGCCGGAAGCCCCGGATCGGTTCCATGGGAAACTCTCCAGCCTTCTCCCGAACCCGCAGGTCCTCGATAAAATCCCGTATCGGCGGATTACCGAACAGCACCCACCTGTCAATCATCAGGGGATCCGCAAGCGTCGAGGCATGATTTCGCAGCAGGAATCCAATCCTGAAACCGGCTTTCCGTGCTTCTTCCTCGGCGATGGTATTGCATTCGCCATAAGGCCACACCAGCACATCCGGCTCAAAACCAAGCCTGCTCATGAACACCTGCCTGGATCGCATGTGATCCCGGGACAGCCGCAGCCGTTGTTCCTCGGCTGTCTCATAGCGGCCCAGATCTGGAAAATAAATGCGGCTGGTTGCCGCCGGCCCGGTGTTTCCCTGCGGGTTGTACTGAACTGCCTTGTGAAGCGCGTAGGAGTGGGATGCTATCGTCACCAAGGGATGAGACCTCAATGTCCGTATCTGATCCCACGTCATGAGGGGGGCCGGAAGGTCCGCGGGCGCTCCTTCCTCAATCCAGGATCCGCAGATGGCAAGCATCAAAGGACACTTGTAAAGCTCGGCGATCGGCAGAACATTTGACGCAAAGCTCACATATCCGTCGTCAAAGGAGATCAACGCTGCACGGTCCGGAAGCGCTCTGCGCCCATCCAGCGCATTTCTGACGTCATCCACGCTCACAAACTCATAGCCGTGTGTGCGAAGATACTCCAGCTGCTCCGCAAACGATTTCAGGTCAACCCCGTACGGATCGTCTTTCACTGCTGCCGGCACGTCATGATAACAGAGCGCAAGAAGCCTTCCGGGGCAGGCCTGTTCTCCGGCCGGCGTTTGAAGGCATGACAGCCATGCCGCGCTCAGAACAATCCGCAAACACCACCCGACCAGGCCTGAGACATCAAAAGGCAAAGCGAAACCCTGCGTCAGCCGAAACAACATCCGTATCCTCCCCGTCGTAGATCCTGCGGCGATACTGAATCCCCCACACCGCCATGACGCCGGTTGAAGGAACAAATTCCTGCTCGTAGCTCACATCCCATATCGGCCCAGCATCGTACAGAGCCTGGTCATAGAATCCTCCTTCGGCCGTCAACCTGTGGGAGAACACACGTTCGTATCTCCTGAACAGGATCTGATCCAGCCGCAGACCCAGCAGAGCCGAAGAAGCATGGTCCGGACTGAAATACGGAACATCGGTTTTCGAATTCCGTCCCATGGATATTTCGCCCAGTCCGCGAAGGCTCCACAGCCCGCGCGAAGCAATTAGTCGTTCCGCGCGCGCAAGCCAGAGCAGGCTCCTGTTGCCGTCGTCCAGATCGTGCAACGACATCCCGACTCCAGCGCTGAACACGTCGTCAGGACGCCACCTGATGCTGGTCCCGCTCAACGATCCTTCCACGCCCTGCGCCCTGGCCCTCAGAGGGACCTGCAGACTGTATGTGTCGTGATAGACATCGCCATTCCATGTATCGCCGGCCTTCCACTCAAACTTGGTTGCAATACCTTCACCACCCGCGCGAACCGCATTTTTCGACACCTCAATGTCGAATCTGGCCCATGGTGCTGCCATCCACGAAATACCCGCGCCCACCCTGTCGCGGCGATTGGAGACTCCCTTTTCTGTTTCAAGACGTCGCCCATAGGCGCTGAGTTCCCACTTCAAGTTCACAGGATATCCAAGTTTAACCGTTGCATCCCTCTCGATTACGCCCGGATGTTCCTCGCTCACCGAAGCCCACGTCTCGACAAAAGGCGAATCTTCCGTTTCAAGCCGCTTCATCAGGCTGAGCAGGTGATTATTCCACGGATTGGCGGCATAAAGAACCGCAAGTTCCTCGCGCGCCTCCTGTTTGAACCCGGCATCGTTCATCGCCCCTGCCCTTCCTATCCGACCTGATATGTTCTTGAGCGGAACGTATGTGGGACGTTTCAGGACATCCTCAGGCGACATTCCAAGGACAACGTCGAACTCCTCCATGGCATGGAGCGGCAACCCTCTCCATGCGTCAATCTGGGCCAGCGCCGTTCTCACAGCCAGATTTGCGGGCGCGAGGGCATGCAGAAGGAGCAGATGGCGCCTCGCCTCGACAAGCCGATTTTGATATGCAAACCACCAGCCGCGCTCCACGGCCAGTTCTTCTCTGTTCCAGTTGAAGCGAAGGTTTCCCCCTTCCCAAATCCACTCAGGAGTCTCCTTTTCCAACATGTCCAGAATCCTTCCGGCCTCTTCAAACCGGTCCATGTCCACCAGAGCATGGTACAGGCCCATGCGCGACTCGAATCTGTCCGGCCTTCCCTTCAGCGCCTTGAGATATGCGGCATGCGCCAGTTCCGGCAGGCGGAGCTCCAGCAGACTTGAAGCCGCCGCGTCGTGGACCCAATAAGGAATCGGGCGGCCCGACGATTCCCATGCTCTGTAAATATTAGTCACGCAGGAAAACTGCCGCATCGCGGCAAGAGCCAGGACCATGTCGCCCCATTCGTTAGCCATCTCGAACTGAGAGCGTTCACCCGCGAGTATTGAAGAGAGAATATTCGTGGCCGCTTCCGGCTCGCCCCATCGTATCCTTTGCCCCGCCTGCTCGCCGAGCAGCACTGTTTGCTCTCCAGAGCCTGCAACGGCGTTTGTTGCGCACTCAAGAGCAAGGCTCAACGCGCCCAGCTTCGCCAGAATATGAGTTCTCAAACGCCTCGCGCCGCCGTTGTCTGGTTCCACCCTGAGAACATCATCAACATCCCTGAGAGCGGCAGCAAGCTCTCCGCCCGTCAACAGCAGTTCCGCCCGTTTCAGCCGAAGACCCGTCCGATCAGGACTGGATGCCAGAGACGCATTTTGACTGTCCGGTTCAGCGCTTGTCTGCACGGTTGTGATCGGCGATCCGGAAGCCTCGGCCATTGCTCCGCTCTGCGGAAGAGACATGACAATCGCGGCCGCAAGAATTCCAGCGGTCAACGGTATCCAGGCTTTGTCTTCAAGCCGCATTTCCAAACCTTATCCCAACATTTTCCCATTGTCCACAAAAGCCTGCGGCTTGCCTCAAAGGCGCGCCTATGATACGAACCTCCAACTCCTGCCGGCACTGGGGATGAATGAGACGTCTTACAACGCAGTTGCCTCGTTACTGTATTGCGCGGCCGCTTTCTGCCTCTTCCTGCCTTTCGCAAACAGATTTCTGCTTCTCATGAAGGACAGCCGCCTCAAGGGGCCCCTTCTTGCGGTTCTTTTTCTTGTTCTTGCGGCAGGGGCCGCGCGCCTGAGCCTTTCTCTGAACGGTTATGTCAGATGGTCAATTCCCATCCTGGTTCTGGCTGTTTCGGTTGCCGGAGAAATAAGGCGTCTCGTGATGCGGCGCAGAATGCGCGGTTCGCCGCCAGTCGAGAGAGGCTGCAAACCCCTTTCCCTGCTTCAACCCGTCACCACCATTGACCTGGGGATAGCCCGCTATGAGATCAAATTGCCGTCGGCCTTGAAACCGTTCAGGGTGGCTCATCTCAGCGATTTCCATGTTTCGCACAGCCTGCCTCTTGACTACTTCCTCGGCGTGATGGAGCGCGTCGTGGAGATGAAGCCGGATTTCGTCTTTCTGACGGGCGATTTCGTAACATTGGCGTCCGGCATCCCGATTCTGGAACAGATTATCAGGCCGTTGGGAATGGCGGCAACGATTGCGTCCCTCGGCAACCATGACATCTGGGTGGACGGGCCGGGAATTGCATCAGTGCTGAGGTCTAAGGGCATCATGGTGCTCAACAACACTTCCGGCCCGTGGCGCGCAGCCGAATTCGGCCTTGTGGTGTCAGCATGCGAAGATCCCTGGTCCGGATCCAGGTGGCAGCAGCCCGATGTCGAATCCGGCGAAACCCTCTTTGTGCTTTCACACACCCCCGACAACATATACAGGGTCGCGAATGCCGGAGCAGCCGCCATGTTCTCAGGCCATTGCCATGCTGGACAGTTCAAGATTCCATACTTCGGATCCCTCGTGGTGCCTTCGCGTTACGGCAGGCGGTTCGATCACGGCCATTTCATCGTCAAAGGTGTTCATCTCTTCATAACTGCTGGGGTGGGCGTGGCCACGCCAGCCCTCAGGCTGTACTGTCACCCGGACATTTTCGTGGTTGACATCATCCCAGGGCCCGTGTAGGAATTTCGTTATGAAAACACATCTTCTCCTGGTTCGCGCGCGATTCCTTCTTTTTCTCTGCGCAGCCGCTTTCTGCCTTGCGCCTGCGCCTCAGGCATCAGCGGGGGGCCTGACGGATATCCCTGTTCTCGAGAAACCCGGCTTCGCCATGGCCGGATCATACGGAATGCTCCAGGGAACATCGCACGAAACAGTTTACAGCTGGGATTTTCTCGTCGGACGCTACAAACTCAGCGAATTGATCTGGGATCTCCAGGACATTGAAATGGCTGGAGCTCTGATTTCAGTGCAGCCGACCGACCGCATTGCCATCTGCGCCGCCGCATGGTCCGCCGTTACCGAGGGAACCGGCCGGATGGAGGACTACGACTGGGCAATGGCCGGAATGGACTGGACAGACCGTTCAATAAGCGACGTATCCGTAGTCTCGTCGCTGACGGCAGACATGAACCTGTGCTGGGTGGCTCTACGGAGGAAGCAGCTGGACGTCGGCCTCGTAGCCGGGTACAGGCACATCATGTGGGAGTGGGAGGATTCAGTACGGGAGTTCCTTTACTCTGTGGAGGGTTTCAGGGACTACTACGAGATCGGTGACGGGTCCAACATGATTGACTACCGCCAGGACTTCATGATTCCGTACGCCGGCATTGACATTTCCTGCAGATTTCAGCCGTTCTTCCTGAGAGCGGCCGCGGCATACAGCCCTCTTGTCGCAGCCGAAGACAAAGACCACCACATCGCGCGCGGGCTCAGATTCAAGGAGACATTCTTCGGCGGAGACTATTATGGACTGAGCCTGACAGCCGGCCTCCAGGCGGGAATCTTTCTGGCTGCAATGACTCTTGAAGGCCAGTACATTCCGGAATTCACCGGAAAGCTGAGCGTTACGGACGAAGCCAGCGGCCAGACTGCTTCAGAAGAGGACGCTGCGGGCATTTCGCACGAAAGCGGAACAATCCGCCTCGCCGTTGGCGTCACATTCTAGCCCGAAAAGCCGCTGCGTCCTCAGAAGACAACCGGAGCCGCCACCCTGTATGCGGGAAGATTCTTCCTGCCGTTCAGGAACGAAAGCTCCACCAGAAAACTGAGGCCGACGACCTCGCCTCCGCATTTTTCCACAAGGCGCGCGGCGGCGGCGGCGGTGCCTCCGGTTGCGAGCAGGTCGTCAACTATCAGGACCTTCTCGCCTCTGCGTACTGCGTCCTGATGAATCGCGATGCACGCCGATCCGTATTCAAGATCGTAGCTTTCCTCATGAGTTCTGTAGGGAAGCTTTCCCTTCTTGCGCACCGGAACAAAACCGCACCCTATCCTGTCGGCTATCGCGCCGCCGAAAATGAATCCCCGCGCCTCTATGCCGGCGACCTTGTCAATTGACCTGTCGAAGAATGCGCTCAGCATAAGGTCCAGCGCGAAACTCAGCAGGGCAGGATTGGCGAGTATCGGAGTAATATCCTTGAAGACAATGCCAGGCTTGGGAAAATCCGGGACATCTCTTATTGCATCTCGAAGGTCCTGCGCATCCATTGCAGCATCTTTCCGGGGGCCAGGGACTGGGAGCAGCCGCGCCTATTTCTTCGACGCCGATATGGCAGCCTGCGCCGCCGCAAGCCTCGCAATCGGGACGCGGTACGGGCTGCAGCTCACGTAGTTCATTCCGACTTTGTGGCAGAACGCCACGGAAGCCGGGTCTCCCCCCTGCTCTCCGCATATTCCAACCTTCAGATCCCTGCGAACAGATCTGCCGCGCTCCACTCCGTAACGCACAAGCTGTCCCACCCCTTCGGTATCCAACGTCTGGAACGGGTCGGCAGCGACGATCTTTGCGGAAAGATACCCAGGCAAAAACGAGCCGGTATCGTCGCGGCTGAAGCCGAAGGTCATCTGCGTCAGATCGTTTGTTCCGAACGAGAAGAACTCCGCCTCTTCAGCCATCCTGTCTGCGAGAAGGGCCGCCCGTGGAATTTCGATCATCGTGCCGTAAAGATACGGTATCTCCTTCAGCCGCAGCCTGTCGCACACTTCCCTGTAAACCCTGTCGCAGATGGCCTTCTGATGCTTCAACTCCCGGACATCGCATGTCACCGGGATCATTATCTCGGGTCTGCACTTCTTCCCGCTCTTGATGATCTCGCCGGCCGCCTCGAAAATTGCCCTGAACTGCGCCTCTGCAATTTCCGGATATGTTATCCCCAGCCGCACCCCCCTGTGCCCCATCATGGGATTGGCCTCGTGCAACTCCTCGCCGCGTTTGCGGACGTCCTCGATCGAAATTCCGAGAGATTCCGCAAGCGCCTTCTGCTTTTCCTCGCCCTGAGGAACAAACTCGTGCAGAGGAGGATCCAGCAGTCGGATCGTGACCGGCAAGCCCTCCATGGCCTCGAGAGTAGCCTTTATGTCGTTCTTCATGAACGGGAATAGTTCGTCCAGAGCCTTCCGACGTTCTTCCGCTGTCCTGCTGAGAATCATCTTGCGAAGCAGGAACAACGGCTGGTCGCTTCCCTTCCCGTAGAACATGTGTTCAGTTCGAAACAGCCCTATTCCCTCCGCCCCGAAACGCCGCGCGGCCTTTGCGTCCTCGGGTGTATCGGCATTGGCGCGAACGCCAAGCTTGCGGTGCTTGTCCACCAGCGCCATGAATTTCACAAAACGCGGATTCTCCGTGGAGTCAACAAGCGGCAGAACCTCGCCGTAAACCAGGCCTTTTGTGCCGTTGAGCGTTATCATGTCTCCGCGCCTGAACTCTCTCCCGCCTGCCGCCATGACGCCGGCCTTTGGATCAGCGTGAATGTCGGAGGCGCCGACGACACAGCACTTCCCCCATCCTCTGGCGACAAGAGCCGCATGGCTCGTCATTCCGCCGCGCGCGGTCAGAATACCGACCGCGGCGCGCATGCCCTCCACATCCTCGGGATTTGTCTCCTCGCGTACGAGGATCACCTTCCTGCCCTGCCTGGCCAAATCCACGGCCTCGGCTGCGGTGAAGACAATCTGTCCCGAAGCTCCGCCCGGCCCGGCCGGCAGTCCCCTGGCCACAGGCTTCACTTTCTTCTCCGCCGCAGGATCAACAATGGGATGCAGAAGCTCGTCGAGTTGATTCGGAGAAACTCTTGTAACGGCTGTCTTCTCATCAATGAGCTTTTCGGCAAGCATGTCCATCGCCATGTTCAAAGCCGCTGTGCCGGTGCGCTTGCCGACCCTGGTCTGAAGCATATAAAGCTTGCCTTCCTGAATCGTGAACTCGATATCCTGCATGTCCCGGTAATGCCGCTCGAGACGGTTGCGGATGGAGACCAGTTGCCGATATATCGCCGGCATCGCCTTCTCAAGAGACACCATTGAGCGGTTTGCGTCAGTCTTTGTCGCTTCGTTCAACGGTGCAGGAGTCCGGATGCCGGCGACAACGTCCTCCCCCTGGGCGTTGACCAGCCACTCCCCGAAGAACTTCGCCTCGCCGGTGGCCGGATTGCGGGTGAACGCCACTCCGGTCGCGGAATTCTCTCCCATGTTCCCGAACACCATCGCCTGAACGTTCACCGCAGTGCCCCAGTCGTGCGGAATGCCTTCGATATTCCTGTACGCAACGGCTCTCTTCCCGTTCCAGCTCTTGAAAACAGCTGCTATGCCTCCCCACAGCTGCTCTTCGGCATCGTCCGGAAATTGCCTGCCGAGCGTGTCGAATATGCATTTCCGATAGGCTGCGCACAGGTACTTCAGATCGTCCGTGGTCAAGTCCGTGTCGAAAGCATAGCCCTTCTTCTTTTTCAGATCGTCCATTATCCGCTCAAGCTTGGCTCGAATGCCCTCGCCTTCGGCCGGCTCGATTCCCTCGGCCTTCTCCATGACAACGTCCGCGTACATTGTAATCAGGCGGCGATAGGCGTCATAAACGAACCTTTCATTCCGCGTTCTCTCGACCAGGCCCGGTATGGTTCTGGAGCACAGGCCTATGTTAAGCACCGTCTCCATCATGCCCGGCATTGATTTGCGCGCGCCTGAGCGGCAGGAAACGAGCAGCGGATTCTTCGGGTCCCCGAATCCCATGCCCATATCCCGCTCGATTTTCGCCATGGCCTTTTCGACCTGGCTCTTGAGCGCCTTCGGATATTTCATGCCCCTGGCAAAATACTCCACGCAGCATTCTGTCGTGATTGTCAGCCCGGACGGCACAGGCAAACCCAGCCTGCACATCTCGGCAAGATTGGCGCCTTTGCCCCCGAGCAATTCCTTCATATCCGCGCTGCCTTCGGCCTTTCCCATGCCGAAGGTGTACACATATTTCTTCTCCCTGGTTGCCATCTTGTTCCCCCTTCGCGTCGTCAACATCCTGATGAGCCAGAAAAAACCTCCCAGCCTCCAATGCCGCGCTCAAAACCGACGTTTCTTCAAAAAGGACAGCCGTGTCCTTGGAAGGGTCAATGAGAAAACATGGGCCCTCCGGAACGCATCGGGAGGCTCAAACGCGGGATACTCTATCACGCCTTCCGACAAAGTCAAGGGCATCAGTCACCGCTCCTGCATTTCAGGCAGTGGAGCGGCTGGTGGATTGCTGCGGGTATGCGATGAGCGGAGTTGGCGGCAAATTCCATCGGTTCGTAAAAAACAGCGGGGGCGGCCAGCGCCACTTGCCGCAGCAAAGGCGCAACAGGTACAGCGATCCAGGATACATCGCCTCCCCCCACATCTGCAGTACCAGCCGCTGAATCCAATCCGAAACACCCTCCATGCGGCCTCCTACACATACCTCCACCGACTGTGTGAATCACAGGTCGGAGAAAAATGCAAAGCCCCCGTAGTCCAGGAGGAAGGCTTCAGGCCAAGCCGTTGAGTCTGCCGCGCAGACTGCCCAGCAAAAGTCAGTTGCGGCCCTGCCACTCTCCTTCCAGACAGGGGAGCTTTCACTTTGTTAAGCAGATTGTGTGCCATGGCTTACGAGCGCACCACGCAGCCTGGGTATTTGACGGACTTATTGCATTTGCATTACACAATCATTGCATGACTGACTCAGAGAGGTTCCGTATCCGCTCGATCCCAGATTCATCGTTGAAAAAAAGAGAACAGCCATGCGCAAGCCTCTATTTCCTGAGAATTACAAAGTCCTCTGTGGTGACACAAACACAGCGCCCATTCGTAACTCCCGCGTCCTGCGGTTCATCCAACCGGCGCAGCAGGAGCGCGGCTCAGCAAAAGCAAAATCTGGGTTGAAGAAGGCGGCGATTTTGCCGATGATTCAGCGCCATGAGAAGGCAACCCAGAGTAGAGACGGCAGAAACCATGGCCCAGAAGCAGCGGGAAATCGCCGTCTCGGAGTTTTTCCTCAAGAACAGACATTTGCTGGGCTTTGACAATCCGCGCAAGGCCCTTCTGACCACAGTGAAGGAAGCGGTGGATAATGCTCTGGACGCCTGCGAGGAGGCAGGAATAGTTCCTGAGATCAAGGTTGAAATCGTTCAAATCAGCGAGTCCCGATTCCGCGTGGAAGTGACCGACAACGGCCCGGGCATCGTGCGCGCGCAGATTCCCAAGATTTTCGCAAAGCTCCTCTATGGCTCCAAGTTCCACCGGCTGCGCATGTCCAGAGGCCAGCAGGGCATAGGCATAAGCGCGGCCGGCATGTACGGCCAACTGACCACCGGTTCTGCCACCAGAATAATCTCCAGGACAGCAGGCGGCAGGAAGGCACATTGTATTGAGGTTCAGATAGACACCAGAAAAAACGCGCCCACGATTCTTAAGGACGAAGAGGTTGACTGGAAGCCCGAATTTCCGCCGTCAAAGCCGGGCGCCAAGCCTGTGCTCTCGAACCACGGCACATCAGTGGCCATCGAAATGGAGGCTGCCTATGTTCGTGGCAGGCTTTCCGTTGATGAATATCTCAAGCAATGCGCGGTCGTGAATCCGCATCTGCAGCTCCATTTCCGGATATGCCTGAGGAAAAATCAGACACAGGATGCTGAATCGAAGGCCGCGGAGCCGGCAGCCAATGGAGAAGGCGGCAAGTCAGCGAAGGCATCTGCGCAGCAGGACGCGCCGGTGTCGCAGGTTTCCGACGAAGCGCCTTGGTTCACTTTCGAAAGAGCCAATCAGCATCTGCCGCCCCAGCCCGTTGAAATCAAACCTCATCCCCACGGTGTCGAGCTCGGCCTCCTGATTCAAATGCTCAAGGATACATCCGCCCGCACCCTGCGCGCCGCCCTGGTCCAGGACTTTTCGCGCATAAGCCCGAAAACAGCGCTTGAAATATGCGAAAGAGCCGGCCTGTCGCCGAAAGCAAGCCCGAGCCGCATCGCCCACCACGAAAGCGAATCGCTTTTCCGTGCCATCAACGAGACCAGGCTTCTTCGGCCTCCACTGGATTGTCTTTCGCCCATCGGCGAGGATCAGATAATCGCCGGCCTGCGGAAGGAGATCGAAGCGGACTTCTACACCGCGATCTCACGCCAGCCCACAGTGTACAGGGGAAACCCTTTTCTCGTCGAAGCCGGCATCGCTTTTTCAAAACCAGATCCGGCCAGGGAACTCGGAGCCGAGGAACCTATCCGCCTGATGCGGTTCGCGAATCGGGTCCCGCTTCTTCACATGAGCGGCGCATGCGCCATAACAAAGGCCGCGACAGGCGTTGACTGGAAACGCTACGGATTGCCGCAGCCCAAGGGCTCCCTGCCTATCGGCCCCATGGTGCTGATGGCTCACATAGCCAGCGTATGGGTGCCGTTCACCAGCGAGAGCAAGGAGGCCATAGCGCATTATCCTGAAATAATCCGGGAACTCACCTTCGCCTTCCAGGAATGCGGCAGGAGGCTCTCTGTGTTCCTCCACAAGCGCATGCGGCAGATGGAATACGAACGAAAACGCAACTACATGGCCATGTATATCCCCCATCTGGCGCTCGGCCTCAGGATGATACTCGGATTCGACGACAAACGGGAAAAAAACCTGATAAACACCCTCAACAGGATGCTGGAACGAACGCATCTGGAGGCATGAAATGCCAAACAAAACCACAGCAGGAGCAAAGGCGTCTGCGGCGCGCCCTGCAAAAAACTCCGCCGGCGCGCTTCTTGATGTGTCGAAAAGTGAAGCGGCCAAACGCATCGTCCTCATCGCGGAACAGATCTACAGGGACATTCTGCGCAAAAAAAAGCCGAGCATGCGATTCCCTGTCCGCTCTCTGGCCAACGTCAAGTACGACGCCAGACGCGGTCATTTCGAAATCCGCGGCAAAATGTCCGCTCGAACGCTCACCTACAACACCGTCAAACCCTTCGCTCAGTCAATCCGCCTCATGGCGACAACGAAGAACGATCTCCTGGACAAGAACGACATAGCAGGCAAACGCGAAATATACTACAACAGCAAAAGCTGGGGCGAATGCCGGTTCAATGAGCAGCCCGAAAGCGACGCGCTGCTCGACGACATGGAGGCCATGCTCGGCGTTAACCGCGAGCAGCTCGGATACATACCCGAGGAACGCGGAGGAGAGGTCGCCGGCCCTCTGGTGGTGCTTGACAGAAACCCGGTGACCCGCCAGACCATCCGCGTTGACTGTTCGAAACTCGGCAGCGGCGCATGGAGCATTCCTTCACGCGTGGAGCATCTGGCGTTCGAAACTCGCGCCAAGTTCATCCTGGTCATAGAGACAGCCTCCCTCTTCCAGCGTCTCGTCCATCATCTTTACTACGAAAAGGCGAACTGCATCCTGATCTCCATGAGCGGGGTCCCCACCAGGGCCTGCCGCAGATTCGTCCGCAGACTGGCCGATGACCAGGGATTGCCGGTTCTCGTCTTCACCGATGGCGACCCCTATGGCT
>Ga0129299_1002141_pt1 | contig 13159 bp, 12 predicted proteins | sample ConPoolayeCmetaG_FD_94477 | JGI IMG/M metagenome (GOLD analysis project Ga0129299, IMG submission 94477) | Hot spring microbial mat communities from California, USA to study Microbial Dark Matter (Phase II) - Cone Pool mat layer C metaG ... | reverse complement strand
GGGGCACGGAGAGTTGAAATGGCTCCGCGATTCCACGTCCTTGCGGCTGACCGGACTGCCTGTCAAAATGTAGCGGTTCGGCAGCCGGCTTCGCGCTCGCTTGGTCCAATTGGTCGAGCTGTCTGGCTCCCGCGCAGGTCGTCTCCCACACGGAGTGGGAAACAGGTATGCTCGCCAAACTCAAGACCTTCTCGCTGTTGGGCATTGATGCCGTACCGGTGGAGGTGGAAGTCGATGTCTCGCCCTCCGGACTGCCGAAAACCGTGCTGGTGGGACTGCCTGAAGCGGCGGTGAAGGAGAGCACGCATCGGGTTGAGCGTGCGATTGTCAACTCGGGCTTCCAGCGACCGCAAAGCCGCGTGGTGATCAATCTCGCCCCAGCGGATCTACCCAAGGACGCAGCCTCGATCGATTTGCCCATCGCGCTGGGTATCCTCGCAGGCAGCGGGCAGACGCCCCGCGAGTTAGTGGACGGCTATGCGGTCGTGGGCGAGTTGGCTCTGGACGGCAGCACGCGCCCGACCAAAGGGGCGCTTTCCATGGCCATGGCGGCCCAGCAAGCCGGGCTGCGCGGGCTGTTGGTTCCCAGCGATAATGCGGCCGAAGCAGCCGTGGTCGAGCAGATCGAAGCGATCCCCATCGCGAGCCTGGCGCAGGCAGTCGGATTTCTGGCAGGCCAGCTCGAGATTCCGCCTGCCCCCTCGCGCCTGCCGGAGCTTTTCCGCGAGCTGTCCACCTACGAGGAAGACTTTTCGGATGTGCGGGGTCAGGAGATGGCCAAGCGGGCGCTGGTGGTGGCCGCCAGCGGCGGCCATAATCTTTTGATGCTGGGCCCGCCCGGCTCGGGCAAGACCATGCTGGCCAAGCGGCTGCCGACCATCCTGCCCGACCTCTGCCCCAGCGAGTCGGTAGAGACCACGCGGATTTACAGTGCCTTGGGCCGGCTGAAGCCCGGTTGTCCGCTCATGGCCACTCGCCCGTTCCGCGCGCCGCATCATACGATCAGCGATGCGGGCCTGGTGGGTGGGGGCTCGACGCCGGTGCCGGGCGAGATCAGCCTAGCACATAACGGCGTGCTCTTCTTGGACGAGCTGCCGGAGTTCAATCGGCGCACGCTAGAGGTCTTGCGTCAGCCGCTGGAGGACGGGACTGTAACGATCGCCCGGGCCACTGGCAGCACCACCTTTCCCGCCAATTTCATGCTCGTCGTGGCGCTGAATCCCTGCCCATGTGGCTACCGCAACGATCCCCGCCGCCAGTGCCATTGCACCGTGCCGCAGATCGAGCGGTACATGTCGAAGATCAGTGGACCGCTCTTGGACCGGATCGACATTCACATCGAGGTACCGGCCGTGGCCTATCGAGAGCTTTCGGCCGGCGTGTCGGGCACTTCAAGCGCGCAAATGCGCCAGCAGGTTACGGCGGCTCGCAAGATCCAGGCTGAGCGGCTTCGCGGTACCACCGCCCGCTACAACGCCGACATGACACACCGCCAAACGCGTCAGTTCTGCGCGCTGGATGAACAGTGCCGGAACTTGCTTCGGGCGTCGATGGTGGAGCTGGGGCTTTCCGCCCGGGCACACGACAAGATACTCCGCACCGCCCGCACCATCGCCGATCTGGACTCCAGTTGCCAAATCAAGCCCCAACACCTCAGCGAAGCCATCAACTACCGAATGCTCGACCGACAGTTGTGGACGTGAAGTTGCCCCGGCACCATGAGCACACTCGGACAGGTGCGCCCTTTGCCTGAATCGTGGTCGGGCAAACAGTGGAAAGCAGAATAGGCTGAGGGCCTCATGGCCCTGGCGTGGATGAAACAAAACCGTGCGTGCGCATGCTTTCGGCTGACCCCGGTATTGGCCCGCTCTCGAGCCGCCACGCTAACAACGCTGCCCTGGCTTGTCAGACGATGCGCTCGCCAATTCTGCGGTCTCATGAGGCTGTGGGAGCGGGCGAGACAGCTCACCGGCTGGGCGCGCGGCGACGAGGCGGCCCGCAAAACCCAACGTTGACGCGCATTGACACGAGCCCTAGACTGCCCACTGGCGGTAGCTTGAGAACAAAAAAGGAGGATGACGATGCCCCTTTACGAGATCGAGACCCAGTCGCACATCATTATTACTTGGGCCAAAGACGAGGCCGCAGCCCGCGAGGTCGCCCGGAACAGCTATCCCACTGAACCGCCCATCCGTGTTACCCGCCGCCCCCGCGATTCGTGGGTGATCTCCAAGGCCGCTTTGGGGTTGACCGGCAAGATGGACCCGTGCCATGTGGCGCGGGAATGCCTGTCCAAGGCGTCCGGCGACAAAGTCCACGCTATTCGCCTCTATATCCAGGAAACCGGCTCCGACCTGGAGCACGCACGAAAGGTCATCGAATCCAACATGGTAATGGGCTGGTAACCGGGTGAGGGTGCTGGTAACCGGGTGAGGGTGCTGGTAACCGGGTGAGGGTGCTGGTAACCGGGTGAGGGTATTGACTCGGGCAGTTCGGGCTGGCATGATGCGGGTAACTGCCTTGGGTGCGCTTTTAGACCAAGCGCAAGGTCGATGTTTCGTCGACCCGGTCCCGTCGGGCCGTCACAACAGCAGCGGTGAAGCGGTTACACCGCTTCGGCAAGGCAGCCGAAGGGTGCCACGCAACTGCGCGGCACCCTTCTTGTGTTCGGTGGTGTTGGCGGGCGAGAATGGTACGGCTAGGTTCGGCGCGGAAACGGCCGCGGTCAACGTCCTCTACTCGTTCGACAGTGCCTGTCGCTTGGCGCGTGGGTGAATAATTCGGGCGAGAGGTACGGAGCCCATCAACCGCAACAAGCGGGGAAACGCCGTGACAGCAAAGCTGGCCCGCACTGGCGCGCTAAGCGCTATGGCTCTCTGCGCCGCACTTTCTGCGCCGTTGCATGCTTTGCCGGGCGCGGAGACGAGGGTGCACGAGAAGACCGCCGCGCCGAAGGCGCCCCATACGGCAAAAGGCCAAGCAGTCCCGCTCAAAGGCTCGCGCATCGAGTTGGTCAACACGCTCAACGCCTCAAATGTCGCCTTTGCCCGGCTGCAAGGGGCGCACCTGTTTCTCATGCGCGGCCATGAAAGCGGAAAGCCTTCTGGCGGCGAAACCTGGGGCGGGTTCTGGTTTTGTTTGAGGCCGGACCCCCGCTCTCCCTCGCTGATATCCGACCGGCTGCCCCCTGCCTGGGACGTGGCGGTTTCGGGAAAACACGCTGTTGTTTGCGACTATACGCGGACGCTATCCGTCTACGAAATGGGGGAACGCTCGTGGCAGCCAGTGGCAAGACTCGAAATGCCGTCCATGACGGAGAATATCATCATCCGGGGAAACCTGGCCTTCATCGCCAACCATGCCGCCGGTCTGACCATCGTAGACATCTCCAAGCCACGCAGTCCAGCCATCCTCGCCAACTTCAATCCGCGCATCGACTGCGACGCGCTGGGATTATGGAAGGATTGCGCCGTCCTTTATGGGCATTGGGAAAGCCGGCTCGTCTTGGTCGACGTCAGCAATCCGGTGAAACCTCGCCAGACCTCGGTCTTCCAATACGCGGGAAAGTTCAACCAGGGAGAGATGACGGTGGAAGACGGGCTGGCCTACTGCACGAGCGTAGAAGGGCTTGTTGTCGTCGATGTAGGCGACGCGTTTAACCCCAGACTGGTGAGCGTCGTCAAGGAGATGGGCGAAACCAGAGACGTGGCCATGCAGGACGGCTATGCTTTCGTCTCGGCGGCCAAGGGCATATTTGCGCTGGACGTGAGCCAACCGGATTCCCCGGTCGTGGCCGGCTCCTATCCGCAAGGGGGCTGCCGTGAGCTAGCCGTGGTGCGCATTCATTCGCCGGTCGGTCGGAAGACCGATGCGATCCTTTCCCGACCCGGCGCCGGTTCAGAGTACCTCATCTACGTGACAGGCGCCAAGCCGAGTATTTTGGTGTTTCATGCGCCGGTTCGGGCGAAGACTCACCCGGCGGCAAAGTGACTGCTACACGTTCTGCGGCATCAGGGGCTTTGCAAGCAGCCCTCGGCCCGAAAATGCTTACTTCTGTCGTCTCATGCCAAGCATCCGGCGGAAAGCGTGTTGTGCGGGAAGGCAAGCTGACGGCCCTCAGCAGTGATGGTTTTTTGGTATTGTTCTCCCTGCGAACCGGACGTTTATTAGGGGAGGTATGGCAATGGGCATTTTCTCCTGGCTCCTGAAGGGTCGCGGCTTCGATGTTTCCGAGCTGGCGCGCCGCCTCGAACTCGATGAAGATCGCCTTCGCCGCTTCCAGCCGGCATATCGGAGCTTTTCCATTCCCAAGAGTTCCGGGGGCATGCGCCGAATCCTCGCCCCCGATCCGGAGCTGAAATCCCTCCAGCGGCGGATTCTGGATCGGTTGTTGGCTCGCCTTCGGATTCATCCGGCGGCCATGGCGTTCGAGCCGGGCCGGTCGATCGTGACCAACGCCTTGGCGCATTGCGGCCAGGAAGTCGTGGTACGCATGGACCTGAAGGATTTCTTCCCCAATACCAGCGCGGAGCGGTTGCGGCGCTATTTCCGGTTGATCGGCTGGAACCGCCCGGCTGCCAACTTGCTCGTGCGGTTATGCACCTCGGACGGCGGACTGCCTCAAGGCGCACCAACCAGCCCACGACTAAGCAACCTGGTCAACTACCGCCTGGACGCGCGGATCGCCGGCGTGGCTGCGCGATGTGAGGCGGTTTACACGCGTTACGCCGACGACATCACGCTCTCCATGGCCCATTACGATCGCACGAAACTCCACCGCCTGATCCGTTTCGTGCGACGTGCAGTGGCCGAGGAAGGTTACGCCGTACACCGGCGCAAGAAGCTCAGCGTGCGGCGGCGACACCATCGGCAATTGGTGACGGGTTTGGTGGTGAACGAGCGTGTGGGCCTTCCTCGGCCCATCCGCCGGTGGCTCCGCGCGGTCCAGCATCGCATGAGTACCGCGCAGCCAGGGGGCCTCGATCAATACCACGCTTTGGCCACGCCAAAGCATCCAACCATCACGCCCCTTCAGCTCCAAGGGTGGCAAGCCCTGTGCGCGATGATCGTGCGGCAGGCCGGCCGGCGCTGATCGGGCGGCAGCATGCGGTGTTGCGAGCCGTCCGGCCCAAAAACCGCTCCCTACAAGTCCAGCTCATCCACGCCCCAATAATCAGCCAGGCAGCGGCAGGCTATGCGCCAAAAACCGCTCCCTACAGGTCCAGCTTATCCACTTCGTCGACCAATCGCTCCAGATCGTCGCGGTCTGGAGTGCTGTGTGTCTGTTGGGTCGGTTCAACGGGCTTGCGGGCTTGCTGCTCGACCAGCACACGCCGGCGTTCCGACTCCGCCACCTCCGTGGGACCCTGCCCGCCAGACAGCGGCGAAATGCCCGGTATCAGCCCCTGGGGCGACGCGTCCGGGTCGCCGGCAATTCCAGGCTCGTGGTGCTGGGGAAACATGATAGCCTTTTGCGGGCAGACCCGCGCGCAGGCTGGGCAACCGGGCCGGCAGGCATCGGGCTGCTCGACAACGGGCAGATTGTCCTGACCCAAGCCGTAAACCCCAAACAGGCAAAAGTTCACACACTCCAGACACCCCGCGCAGCGGCTGTAATCCACCACCGGATACCACCGCGGCCGGATCGTCTCCACGACCTCGTGCACTCCCGTCTGTGCACGCCCTGCTTGCTCCAGCCGCCCCTCGATCCTCGATCTTGCGATCCGGAGGACTTGGTCCACGCAGCGCTCAGGCCGACCAATCGTGCGCAGGTCGAAACACCAGATTGTCCGAGCCGAAAGCGGCTTGCGTGCCTCCGAAGGCTCGACCCGATCGGCCTCAAAAAGTGAAGCTTTCGCGCCTAAACGCCCTTTGATCCCATGGGCATTGAGCACCCAAAATGCAGCCCGAGGGTATAGCCAACTCAACACCACCATATCGCCCTCGATTGCCCGGAGGCGCACCAGCGCCGGTCCCTCGGGCGCAAGGTCGTATAAGTGCGGAATGACGACCAACTCGATCTCTCGCTCCCCGGCCAGCAACCGGACAATCGACTGCTCGCGCAGCTCGCTGGAGCTATCGGCTTGGCGGCTCTTCGAGAGGACTACTGCAATGCGATCGGCCATCAACAGGTACTCTAGCGGGTGGCAGACGAATAATCAATGCTGCGGGCGCGCAAGGCGTTGCAACCATGCGGTGGCGCTGCATTTCCGCAGCGACCGAATGTGAAGGCGAATTGCAGCCGCCGCCACCTCGGCAAAAGGCCGTAGCTAATCCACAAAGATGCACGCACGGCGCGAAGTCATAGCGCAAAAAGCTAGCGAGCAAGGTGTTATCCGGACTCTCCGGCCTGTTCGGCAGAACAACCCACCGGGCGGCCCATTCCCAAGCGCTAAACAGCCCAGCATGATTCTGGGGCGCGGCCGTCTGAGCCGGCAGCGAGCTCGTACCTACCGTGCAACACGCCCGCAATCGCCCGCACTATGTAGGCCCCCACCTTCACTTAGCTGGACACGATTCGGTTGTTAGCGTCTACCTTTACGATAGTCGGCTTGAGGGTTCTGGCCTGCTGCTCGTCGTATGCCGCGTACGAGAGGATCACTAGCAGGTCTCCGGGCAGGCCTGCGCGGGCGGCTGGGCCGTTGAGCATTACTGTGCCGGAGCCGGCCTCCGCTTCGATCAAGTACGTGACCAAACGCGATCCGTTGCTAAGATTCAAGACATGGACCTGCTCGCCGGGGAGCATGTTTGCCGCTGCCAACAGGTTACGGTCCACGGCCAAGCTGCCCTCGTAGCCCAATTCCGTTGCCGTCAACGTGGCCCGATGAATCTTGGATTTCAACATGAACCGCTGCACTTTCATCCTCCCTTTTGCCGCGGCCGTTTGCGCTGGTGAGACCGGACAAGCCGGTAACCTCGCCCAAAGTGATTTACTATGACTTGATCGGGCGAGTTTTTCAACTTTTCGGTAGCCTGGGGCGCGGTAAGGGATTATGGCGATGCGGTACGCCATCCAGTAACCATGCCCGCCGTTTTCTCCGCTGTTTTTGGCAACACTGGCGAGGCCGGATGCTAGCAACCGCCATCAACTTTTGCTGCGCCCTGTTGAAGCGGCGGGATTGTTAAGATCCTATTTTATCTATTCTTCCCGATCGCGCAAAAGGACTCCAGCCCCTTCCGCGCGCAAAAAGAAGCCGTCGAAGGGGTGCCTTCGGCGGCTTCTCAGCAGTGATGTCCGTGGGGCCCGTCTTGCGCAGCACCCGACCTGCGGGGGGATAAGGCGGTGCTGTCTTACTATTGGCCCCCCAGACCGTTCGCTAGGCGATTGTTCCGGCTGGTTCTATCGAATTGACATTTACGCAGTAGCCAGCCCGTGCTTTTTCCTAAACGCCGCTAACCCGCTGGCCGGTACCGACGTCAAGCTCAACCCTTAAGGTCCAACAAGTCGCCTCGTTGGCCAACCGGCCTAGCCCTAACCCTCAAAGGGAAAAAGGATTCCGAGGCGTGATTTGCCGGGCGGCCCTCAGGTAGGCTTTTTCTCCTCCTTCTTTTCGCGCTTCCTTTCGAAGCCGGCCTTGAACTCGTCAAGCGACAGGCAGCCATCGTTGTTCTTGTCCAGCTTCTTGAACCTGTCTTCTGCCTCGGTCGGATTCTTCTTGGCCCGAGGGCTGGCCAGATACTCCTCCTTGGCCACTTTGCCGTCCCCGTTCGTGTCAAGCTTTTTGAAGATCTCCTCTGAGACCTTCGGCCGATCGCCCTTGCCCCTGTCCTTTTTGGCGGCCAAGCCAGCATTGGACCACATAGCCAACGAGCATGCCAACGCGATAATCATGAGCCACAGTTTCATCATCAACCTCCTCGACTAGAGAAATCACGATAGGAACCGACATCGTCACCCGGCTCAAGCCCTTAGAGCCGTAGTGTGCCACGGGGGCACAATTACCAAACCCCGCAGAGCGCCCGAGGTTCCGCAGGCTGCGCAGGATTCTTTACCCCGAGGGCGGCCGGACCAGTAGCCGCTCGGACGCTCGTTGGGACTGAACCAGCATGAAAAGGGTACGGCGTAGGCAGCCCCCAGCGGTACGCCTCGGCCGGATTTCGGGCAACCGTTAACGGGGAATGTCACGGTTTTTGCGACTCCGCCCACACTTGCCCGCGAGCGGTTACGCTTACAGCGTGGCCGCGGCGAAGCGAATCCCTCGGACCCAAAGGCGTGCGGACGGAGCGATCCGGCGCTGGCGTGCGCCTGCCCGCGTTGCGGCCTTTACGTAAAGATACCGCCCCAAAGGTGCCGGCGACCCAACCATTCGTGGTGCAGAGGCCCACATTCTGAGTGCATCACATGGGCGTCGAGTTGTCCCAGAGGCGTGCCGCTGCGTCGGCGATAGCCTTTTGAAGCTTGGCCCATTGTGTCTTGCTGCCCCGAGCCCAACGTTGGTTTACTTCCAATTCGATCCCTGCGTACCGGTTGGTGGGGAAGCGGTGGCGCAAGCTCGCCGTAAAGCCATCGGATGTGCCCCGGTAGGGGTAGTTGCGGCGGATTCGCAGCCTGTGTCGGCCGATCCAGGGCACCGTCTCGAGAATCGCCGCCCGCAGTGCAGTGGCCAGTTCGCGTTCCCGGTCTCGCGAGGGGTCGTAGAGTAGGCCGATGTCAGCATTGCGAATCCTGCCCCGAAGGACTGGGGCGAACGTGTGGATCGAAAGGTGAATCACGCGGCAGCCTTGATCGATCGCCCGGGCGACGAGGGCTGCGGCCCGTTCGCGCAAGGGAACGTAGTAGGCACTGATAATCGCCTGTTTTTCGCGGGACGAGAGTTGCGAGGTGATCCGGGAGAACAGCGACCGATGAGTAACCGAGCGGTTCAGGTCGACTAGGAGGCGCGTGGTACAGGAGAAGAACAGGGGGGCACGGAGTCTTCGGGCTAGCAGTCTGGCCAGATCCAAGGCTCCGGGGTCGTAGGCACGGTGGCTTTGCAGCGCGCGACGTGTTGCGCGGAACAACCGGGCGTATGGTGCGGGCACCCGGTTGCCGCCGTGCTCGCAGGTGATTACGAGCTGCTCATTCACAGCCTTGAAACATCTTTCCAGCAGCCAGGCAATCGCACAGTTGGCGGTAGACGGCCGCCATGCGCTCGGGTGCAAGAGGGATCGAGCCGTCCGCTTTCGAGCGGCCGTCGCGGTCCAGGCAGTCTTGGATCCGCCGCGCCAGCGGCCCATGCCGGAGGATCACCCGCAGCGGCTCCTGCCACGGCCTTGTGTGCTGTTGGGCGAGCAATCCGAGGGCCTCCGCCAAGTGCTGCCATAGCTCCTGCGCTGTACATCCGCTCAGGCCAGGAAAGCCAAACTGCTCCAAGTACTCGCGGTTGCGAATCACCGCCCGCTCCGCCTCGCGAATTGTGGCCAGAAAAATCGCCTCTAACGGTTCGGTGGGGAAACTCTGCTGGGTCTGGAGGTCGGTCCAGCGCTGGGCGACCAAGGCTTCAAGCGCCTCGGCGACCGCGGCGCAGATGGCCACGTCGGCCAGGGGACACTCCTGCACGTCAAGCACGCGGATTTCGATCGTATTGCGCTCGAAGCGCGGGATCGCCCCGCGCGAGTTAAGCCATTCGTGGCGAAGGATCCCTTCGGGGTCGTACGGGGCGATGTCGCGATACATTCGCGCCAGGATAGATCGCTCGTAGGCCTCGCGCGTGAAGACCGGTTCTGGGATCACCCGCCCGGCAATCGACGGAATCACCCGCGAGTTGCGGCGATAGGCGTCCATGCGATTGTCCAACAGGCCGGTCAAGCGGCTTTCGACCGCCGGCGAGCTGGCCGCCAGTGCCGGCATGACCGGCAGCAGGAGGCGCACGGCGGCATGTAGCCGAGCGAACTCCTCGTCGCCGGCGAACGGCAAATTGAGATGCACGCTCTGCAAATTGGCCCAGCCGTGCCCACGGCAGTCAAAGATCCGGTGGTAGGCCGCATAGACCGGGTTGTACTCGTGCGGCCACAGCCGCATTTCGTGCCGGGGGTCCATCCACGGGTGCATGGCCGACGGCATGAGCCGGCCGCCCAGCGGCTCCAGCAAGCGGTTGATTCGGCCGACGTGGTCCTGGAACTGCGCCGGCAAAGCCTCCAGTCGCTTGGCCGGTCCGGCAGTCTTCAGCTCGATCACGTGCAGCACCAGCTCGTTGGACCAGTGGATGTCTTCCAGTTCCACATCGGAGACAAAGTCGCCCGCGACTTCGCGGATCACTTCGTCGGCCACCGGCAGCACGTCCAAGCTGTCCGCCCGAACGGTCATGTACTCGATCTCGACGCCGAAAGCGTCGAACAGATGAAGAGGCGGTTCGGGGGTCATAATTCGGCGGGATATCCGGCCTTGCGCTGTTCGATCCGCCGCAGAAACACGCTCATGATCGTGCGATACAAATGCTGCTTGAGGACCGCCGCTTCCACGTCGGATTCGATGTTCGGGTTCTCGTTGACCTCAATCACGAAGAACCTGTCCTCCGACTGTTTGACGTCGACGCCGTAGAGGCCATCACCGATCAAGTTGGCCGCGCGCAGGGCGGCGCGGACCGCCCGGCCAGGAGCCAACTCCACCGGCAGTGTCTCGCATTTGCCGTAGCGCCTGCGGCCGCGGCCGTCTTGCGAGACGATCTGCCAGTGGTTCGGCGCCATGTAGTACTTGCAGGCGTACAGCGGCCGACGGTCCAGCACGCCGATCCGCCAGTCGAACGTGGTTGGCAGATACTCCTGGGCGATGATCAATTCCGACTCATCCAGGAACTGCTTGAGCTGCTCGTCCAACTGCTTCTCGCTGTCGATCTTCACGACGCCGCGGGAGAAGGCGCTGTCAGGCTTTTTCAAGACGCAGGGAAAGCCCAGCTCGGCGACGATCGCGTCGATATTGTCGCGATGCACCACCACGGTCCGCGGTATCGGCACGCCATGACGACTCAGCAACTCCGCCAGATACACCTTGTTGGAGCACTTGACGATGGACTCCGGGTCGTCGATCACCACCAGGCCCTCGCTCACCGCCCGCCGGGAAAAGCGATAGGTGTAGTGGTTGACGCGGGTGGTCTCGCGGATGAACAGGGCGTCGAATTCGGCCAGCCGGCCATAATCATCCCGCGTAATGAGTTCCGGACTCAGCCCGATCTGCTCCGCCGCCTTGACAAACTGCCGGATCGCCACCTGGTCGGACGGGGGTTCGGCCTCGTCGGGGTTGACCAGGATTGCCAGGTCATAGCGGGCGGGAGTCCGGCGGCGCAAACGCGCCCGGCGCCCAGAAAAATACTCCGTGGCCACCTGGATCACAAACGGCCAGTGCGACTGCGGCACTTCACTGGCCGAGATGGTCGCGATGCTCCGCAGTTGCCACTTCCCGTTCCGCACAAACTGCGCCCGCAGCATCGGCGATTGAAACAAATTGAACAAGTGGAGACTCAGCCGCTCATATCGCCGGGCGAGATTCCGCCCGAAATAAATGCTCAGCGTGAACTTGGTCGACTGGATCGGCGCCAAGCTGCTCTGAATCAACTCTTCCAGGTCCTCCGAGACCACACGCACCATCGCCTGGCTCTTCAAGTCCTGGATTCGCGTGATATTGGGTAGGGGCTTATGGCCGCGGGCCTCGGCCAGTAACGAGACATAGTAGCCGGTGCTCTGGTAGCGGTAGGACCGGCAGAGGTTGAAGACCTTCACTCCCCGCATGTCGCTGTACTCGGGCTTGGTCAGATAAGACCAGGCGTCGATCACGTCGACGTTCGGGATCTGGAAGGGCCATTCCCTCGGATCATTGGAGACGATGAGGATTGGCACACGGTCTTCCCTTGAGTTTTTTGGATGGCTCGACGATCAGCAGATTGGCGTCGTCGGTCAACACACCCAGCAAAATGGCACAGATCACCCGATCCAGCGCCACCACGTAGTGGTGTTGCGGCCCGAACGGATTGGACAAGAGCGGATCGGCCACCAGCACCGACCGAGTCGCCCGATCGTAACCGCAAAGCACCACGAAATGGCCGGCGGGATAGCCGCCGATGTCGTCGGGTTCGCAGCGGGGACCGGACTCCCGGGGCGTCCGATACAAGTACGTCGCGCTCAGCCCGGTCAAAATCGGCGCCTCCCGGACCAGGTACTTGCGGATCAGTCCGGCGGTCAGGTCCTCCATGCAAATCTCCCCACCCTCTTGGAGGAACTGCCGGTAGGCGTCGGTCGCCCGGTGGAGCGATGGAGAATCTTTGCGTACGATTTGGCGGGCGAGCAGGGCATCCAGCGGCGGGGCATCGTGCCGGAACCAAGTGGGGTCGAATACCTGAAGATTGAACGTGTAAATCACCGCTCGATAGCCACGCCGTAAGGCGTGGTAGCCCAAGTGCGCGGCCACGGTCCCGCCTTCTTCGAATTTGGGAGACTCCCGGATCACCTGCTCTAACGAGATCGTATCCCCATAATACCGATAGACGGCGTGGAGACAGGTCGGCCCGCACGTACTGTCATCAGGCTGCGGCAGGATATCCAGGTGAAGTCGATTTTCCATGGCGGGAAAGAGAGCCTCGGCAAGAGCCGGCCGGCTGCTAAACATCCGATCCGTCAATGTTAAACTAAACCATGATCGATCCGGCTTCGCAAGGCCTGTTTGTCAGTTTGTCCAGAAAAGCCGCGGCAACCAGAAAAGCTGCGGCAGGCAGTCAAGCCACGGCAAGCCCACCGCGCCTCCGGCCGACGGTCGGTGGACTGCCGACTGGTCGAGTTGTGGATGGATCGGGCACGGTCCCGCAAGGGCCACGAAAAAGCTACGGCACTGCCCTCAGAGCGACTCGTGGCTTTCAGGCCAGCTAAGGGGCGGTCGCTTGACCGGCGGTGCAGTGCCGGCCTACACTTAGCCAGCAGTCGCAAGGCTGCCAGAACCCGTGGTATGGCAATAGAGATCCGTTGCGCAAAGCCAGCTTGTCGCGGAGGCCCATATGTGCCCGTCTGAATCGACATTTGGGGTAAGCGGGACCCGATCGTCGGAGAGCCGTACCGGGACCGGGCGGCGGCGGTTCCTCAAGCACGTCGCCCTCTTGCCCGCCTTGGCCGCGGCCCAAGCAGCCGCTGCCCCACAGACGCCAGAGAACGACAAACCCCGGCTACCTCAGATCCGACTGGGGAAGTACTCCATCTC
>Ga0129299_1002139_pt1 | contig 13162 bp, 11 predicted proteins | sample ConPoolayeCmetaG_FD_94477 | JGI IMG/M metagenome (GOLD analysis project Ga0129299, IMG submission 94477) | Hot spring microbial mat communities from California, USA to study Microbial Dark Matter (Phase II) - Cone Pool mat layer C metaG ... | reverse complement strand
GATCTGACGCGCCCCGATGTTAATCGTTGGGACGCCGAAGCTCGGTGTCTCGGTCAGTCCGCTGCTGCTATTGCCGATCACCGCGTCGGCGATGGACAGCAGGCTCCGGTATCGTCGTCGCCCGAGGCTTGCAAACACGCGCATCCCCGGCCGATCGGCGGCAAACGAGCGGACCGTCTGATCAATCCAGCGTGCCCCCGCATCAATGTTGCTCAACGTGAGAATGACGGTCGCTTCCGGGTGGGTGGCCAGCGCGGCGAGCATCGCTTGGAGCTCCTCACGGCTCTCCTCCGGTCGCAAGGTAACCGGCAGGTAGGTCCCGACGATGAGCGGACGCCTCAAGCGAATACCGAGCGCCGCCTCCATCTCCTGGCGGCTTAACAGACCATCGGTCAGATCATCGAGGCTCGGCAGGCCGACCACGTGGATCCGCCAGGGGTCCTGTCCCAGGCCGACCAGTCGTCCGGCGTAAGCGTTGCACGAAACGAAGTGCACGTGGGCAAGCTGCGTCAGCGCGTTTCGCAGATGGCCGTCCAGGCAGGTCGCCTGATCGCACTCCCCCCCGCCGATGTGGGCGATGGGCAGACGCAGGGCCGCGGCGGCCAGCGCCCCGGCGAACGTCTCATACCGATCCCCCAGGAACAACGCGATGTCGGGTTGGATCAGGTCGAAGGCCTCGGCGATTCCGCCTACTGCTCGCCCGATGGCCCGCGCAACCCCCAGGTCTCCGGCGGTTGTGTCGGGTTCGATGATGTGCACCCGGGCCGCGATGTCCCACCCGTCCGATTCGATCTCTCGTACGGTCTGTCCGTGCGCCTCCGACAGGTGGCTCCCCGTTACCACGAGGCGCAGTCGCAGCGCCGGATGGACGTCGATCGCCCGCAACACGCTGACCAGAACGCCGTAATCGCTTCGGGAGCCGGTTAGGACCGCCACTTTGCGAGCCATCAGTCACCACTCCTTTTTGCCGCGGTGCATGCGCCGGTCCTCGTCAAGATCGCTTCGGCCAGCAGGAGGTCGAGGGGCGTGTCGATGTCAATGCTCCGCTCGACCGGCATGACGTACGCTGCGAACGGATGGACACAGAACTGTCCGACCGACAACGCCGCCTCAAACCGCGTCGCAAAAATGGCCCCGTTCAGCCGGTACAACGGTTCGACCTCGGACCGGTGATTGGGAAGAACGCCATTCGACAGAACGGGCTCGGCGTGGTTACCGATCAAACGGTACATGTAAGCCGGATGCTCCCTTACAGGGGATACGCTGCACACGCAGGCGCAATCGACGCGCTCGAGCAACTCGACGGCCGCGTCGATGTCGTCCGATGTCCGAAGCGGTGACGTGGTTTGCAGGTGAACCACCGCCCACGGGTGGTCTTGTTGCTGGTTTACCCACTCCAGCCAGTGGCGACTCACGGCCCCGCCCGGGACCGAGTCGGCCGCCAACTCCACCGGCCGGCGGAAGGGGACCTCCGCCCCCCACTCCCGGGCGACCCCGGCAATCTCGGGGTCTTCCGTACTCACCATGACCCGCTCTACGGATCGACTGGCCAGCGCGGCTTCGATGGTATAAGCGATTAACGGCTTGCCGGCCAACGGGGCCAGGTTCTTGCGGGAAATCCCCTTCGATCCTCCCCTGGCCGGGATCATGGCGTAGACCGGTTTCATGGCAACTCGCGTTTTGGCAACCAGTTATAACCGGATTCGTCGCCGCACCTGCGATGTATTTATGTTCATCGGCAAGCCTTGCCGATTTTCATTGACCTTGCTGGACGAAACCGGGACGTTGCTCGCATCGTCTGTCACCCTGTGTCACCTTGTCGGGGCTCTCCCCGCCCCCCCTTTCCTCCCCCGCGCCATCACCCGTCTCGAAGCCGGTAGTAACTCGTTGCGTGGTGTTAACGGGGACAGGCCCGTTTTGCCGCAAAGCGGCCCGAAGGGTGCTTCGCACCAAACGGACCTGCCCCCTTCCCGCCCCGCGGCCGGTGGTTTGACCCGTGCCGCCACGCAAGTTTAAAATCGATTATCAGAGGGGCGGCGGGTTCCGCGGGAACGGACGGATGGCTCGTTGGTTCGGAATTGGGGTGGTGGTCTTCTGGTTGGCGGCCATGACCGGGCTGATCTACCGGGACGTCTGGCCCCACTGGGCGGCTGGGTCTCCTCCGGCTCAAATGCCCGACACCCTGGATAAGGAGTCCCCGCGGCGATTCCAGAGCGGCATCTTCAACTCGCGAGGGCGCGTCGGCGGCAGTTGGGTGCTCTTCGATTCGGCCGGCGGGAACATTCTGGTGCATACGCAGACCGTGCTGGATGGACTGCCGCTTCTGCCACCCATTTTGGTGGATTCAAAACTGACCTATACCGCGGACGAACGACTCGACAGCATCGATTTGCGGATCATCGGGACGCCGGTGCGGCTTGAATTTCGGGGGGAAGACTATGGCATGGACTTTTCCTGCGAGCTGATCACGGGACCCGGTCCAAAGGACAGGTACGGTTTTAAGTTGGACAGCGCCGCCGCGGCCACGATGAACGAGGCGCTTCGCCCCTTTACGTTGCTGAAGGACCTCCACGTGGGCAAGACGTGGCGGATGCGTCTGTTGAATCCGCTCCCGGCCATTCGAGGCGGTCGGGCCGAACTGGATGCCTATCTGGTTCGAGTCACCGCCAAGGAAACCATCCAACACCTGGGTCAGGCGGTGGCGTGTTTTCGCGTTGAATCGCGGGACGTCCGAGCCTGGGTGGCCGAGGATGGGCGAGTGCTCGTCCAACAGGTCGACTTGCCCATCTTTGGAACCCTGACCATTCGGGAGGAACCCTATGACGAGGCGGCTAGGCTCGCCGCCCTTCGCCTGCAAGGGCTCTCGGTCGCTGAACCGAAAAGCCGTCCGACGACCGGGCCGCGAACCCGCTGGCGTCGCTATGATCCCGCAGGGAGTTCCGGTGAGCCGGACCGGGCGGAGTCGGGCACGTTCAGGTTGCCTATTGGACGGGGGGCGGATCGTGCGAAGCTCGGCACGACCCGGTCGTCGGGGGCCTAACTCGTGTCGATCTCCCTTCGCAACGTGACCAAGTCCTTCGGGCGGACCAGGGCGGTCACCGACTTGACGCTGGAGGTGCGCGCGGGCGAACTGTTCGCCTTTTTGGGTCCCAACGGGGCCGGCAAGACCACGACGATCAAGATGATCGCCGGACTGCTCCGGCCGGACCACGGTACGGTCCATGTCTGTGGGATCCCCGTCACGACGGATGGATTGGCAGCCAGGGCGCAACTGGCGTATGTTCCTGATCAGCCGTTCTTGTACGACAAGCTCACGGGTCGGGAGTTCCTCACGTTCGTCGGTCAGATGTATCAGGTCCCGCCGCGGACGGTGTCTGAACGGATCGAACGATTGGCAACCCGACTGGACATCGGTTTCCTGGACCTCCTTACCGAGGGGTACTCGCATGGAATGCGGCAGAAAGTGGCGTTGGCGGCGGCGCTACTCCATGAACCGAAGGTGTTGGTGATCGATGAACCGATGGTGGGCTTGGACCCACGAACCGTTCGGACGGTCAAGCAAGTGTTCGTGGAACTGGCCCGGTCGGGATGCACGATTTTTGTGAGCACCCACACCCTCGCGGTCGCGGAGGCCATCGCCGACCGCATCGGAATCATCCACCGCTCCAACCTGGTGGCCGTCGGGACGCTTCCGGAGCTTCGCGCCCTGGCACGGACGCAGGCCTCTCTTGAAGATGTCTTCTTGATCCTCACCGCCGATGAGGGTGGCCCTGAAGCCGAAACCGTTCCCCCCAATCAAACCGAGCGTTGCAGTGCCAAGCCCATTCCCTGAGATCATAAACCGTTGGTGGACAGCGAAGTGCGAAACCGAGGTGTCGAAAATCAAGCATGGTTCAAAAACGGGGACTCACCTCCGAGCCAATCGTTGACTGCCGCCGCGAAAATGCGTTCCGGCGAGGTGCCTGTCCCCGTTTTTGTTTGAACCAAGCCGAAAATCAGTTTGTCGTCGACCCCTATCGCGGCGATCGGATCGTTCGCCGGCAGACCACCCAAGAGCCATCGCGTTCGACGCACCACCGCCTCGTCTACCCACCAGGCCTTTGTGCCCTTGGTTCGTCGCGCGTTCTGACGCCGAAGCCACGCCCCATCCGCTTCCAGATCAGCCGGCTAACCGCCCGCGGCGACGGGGCATGGTGTAGCGACCTGGGAACCAGAGCGTGGCAGATTCGGCTTGGCACATAGCCCAAGGGGGTTGTCGAAACCTGATCACATCTCGTCGTTCGGGCCGCCTCGCAGCGAGACCTTTGGCGAGGGACTTGGGATCAGGGGCTTGTCGGAGTGCATTGGCGAATAGATAATCGACATATAAGCGTCCGCATTCTATCGCCTGTCGGACAAAGCTATCGGGGACCGACAAACAGATGGATGAGCGCCCCATCAGCGATACGAATAGAGGTACGGGGCAACCACCTCCACCGATGCCCGTGGGGAGCCCATCGGAGGGAACGCTGACTGCCCAGGGGGCATCTCAAGCTCCCCTCCGATTCCGTCACGGGATGCTGCTCATTCCGATCCTGCTCCTTGGGCTTGCCCTTAGACTGTGGAACTTCCAGGGACTCCACTTATCAGACGATCTGGACTACGCCCTCCGTGCGTGGCGCCTGCTTCATCACGGCGATTTGATTTATGATTACGACGAAGGCGACGAAGGCAACGTTCGTATCGGCACGTTTGCACCGGTGGCCCTTACGTACCGACTCTTTGGAATCAATCACTTCGGTCTAGTGGCCTACCCCCTTGCCGTCTCATTGCTCAGCATAGTCATTGTGTACCGGTTGGGCAGGAACCTGTTCGGCGTGGCGGCCGGTCTGACCGCGGCCACCCTGCTGGCCTGCTATCCCTTGGATGTCGCGCTGGCAAGCTGCCTGCTCCCGGATGTACTCCTTTCGGGGTTTTCCTGTCTTGCCTTTTTCATGCTCTTGACGGCCGACTGTGGGAATGAACAGTCTGATGCCCCCAGGCTCTCGGCAAAATGGAGATATCTGGTCTGTGGAATTGTGCTCGGGTGGTGCACGCTGGTGAACATGTCGTCGTTCGTTCTGTTCCTCTTCGCGGCGATCTACTTCTTCTGGTCATTACCCGGGATGCTGCGGAAGACGGACGGTTCGCTGGAATGGCGTCGCCTGGGACGAATTGCCATCAGCCGTTATGTGCTCGTCGTACTCGGCTTTATCCTTGTCGCAGGCTTGGAGGAGGCTTTGTACTTCCGAAAGACGGGCAAGTTCTTCTTCAAGTACCGCGCCACGTATGAACACTTCAACGCGCCTTCTGATGTCTTCTGTAAGGACCCCTGGTACTATCCGGGGCTGATGTTCTTCGTGCGCCCGGGGTACACATTCCACCCTCCGACTGTGGACGAGTACAGCTATGGCTACTACTTCCTTGCCGCCGTTCCCGCCATCGTGTTTGCGTGGATGGCGAGGGTAAGGCGGTTTCACATCGCGCTGTTGTGGTTGCTGGTGATCGTCTGCTATCTGCAATGGGGCAGCACGAGCTTCACGGAGTACAAGCCGCTGCACCGACTGGACCGGCACATGGCTCTGGCGACGCCCCCGCTCGTGCTCGTCTTGGGTACCGGGCTTTCCGCCTTCTGGCCCCGATGGACGGGCAAGGTCATCTGGTGCATTGGCGTGGCGGGGCTCTGCGGTTCGTCGGTCTTCTTTGCGCACCATCGACACGTGTCCTGGCAGGCCCTGGTTGCGCCGCAGCAAGTTCTACACGATCTGTGCAACCAGCATAGAGTGCAGTGCTTGTATGCTACGCCCCTTACCATCTTATATCAGAAGTTTCTGGATAGGTACGACGGCCGGCCCCGAGACTACATTCCGATCGAGTTAGCCAAGTAGAATCAGAAACCGGGGGCGTGGGCCGTTTTGGGCGAAATCAAAATCTGGCGTCAGGTCGCGCTCGTCTCGCGCCTCGACCCCGAAAGACCACCACAACAATGGGAGACGGTCATCACAGCCCCCGTTCCTTGGATGTCGGCGCGGGAACCGATGCCGATGACGCTCTACCGCCTCCCCTCGACCCCGATCGAGCCGCTGGGGGTCCTTCCGAACGATGCGATCTGGTTTTGGTGGTGCCTGAACCGTCCAGCCTCCATCGACCCCACCGCGGAGCTGTTCGCCGTGTGGGAGTGTGCGGAGGTTCACGGCGTGGAAGAGGTTATCCTCAGGGGCGATGCGGTGAAAACGACTCACCTCGAACTCGATGAGCCTCGGGGGGTTACGTGGAAGGTTCTGAAACCCCTCCCGGAAAGACCGGGGTATGTGTACTCGATCGTTCACGACCGGGGCCGCGGCCGTGTTACGCTGAAGGCGGCGCCTTCTGAAACCAATGGGTTCTCGGCCACGGTTCGGGTGGACGACAGCCCCTTTCCATCCTCGGATGCGTACCGGTTCTTCCTTCTGGGCAACGAATCCCAGTAGAGGAAGAAGCAGCCTCGACACCTGTCCGTGCGATGGGCGGACTGCCCCATCGGTCGCTTGCGATCCCGACTTAGAGCGGCTGGTCGGATGGTGCCGTAGCACGGGCGTCTCGCCCGTGAAGTCCACGGTCAATTGGGAATGCTTCCACCAATCCCCACCCCAATTCTTGGGATACTACGAAGCCGGACTTCGAGTTTCAGCGAGATTGCCTTTTCCGAAGGCCGCGAGTAGAATTGCTTTTTTATGATCAGGGGAGTACGTCATGAAGTCGGACATTCATCCCAAATACGGGCCGTGTAAGGTAACGTGCGGTTGCGGAAACTCGTTCATGACCCGTGCGACGGTGCCCGAACTGAACGTGGAGATTTGTTCGGCCTGTCACCCGTTTTACACGGGCAAGCAGAAGTTTGTAGACACCGCCGGTCGGGTCGAGAAGTTCCAGCGGAAGTTCCGCGGGGAGTACTTCAAGAAGCCGGAGCCTGCCGCGAAGGGCAAGGCCGCTGCGGCAAAACGTTAGGGACGACAGGTCGGAACCACGCCGTGTGATCCGTTCGGACGGACAACACGGCGTGGTTTTTGTTTGGGGCAAAAAACGGGAACCGTCTGTGATGGGCCTTTGACTCACCTGGAGATGACGAAAAGGGGTGGTGGTTCGTAGTACGGCCATCTTGGACGTGAACTCCCGTAGCATGGGCATCTTGCCCATGAACGATCACGGGCGAGACGCCCGTGCTACGACGATTCACGGGCGGGACGCCCGTGCTACGGCACAATTTCGATGCAGGTGACGTAAACGATGAACGATTCGGTCGGCCAATCCGCCCTGATCGCCCGGCTGGACGAGATCGCGCACCGGTACGAGGAGATCCTCGGCGAGATGAACCGCCCGGAGGTGGTGTCCAACCCGGCACAGATCGTCGAACTCGGCAAGGAAGAGGGCGCGTTGCGGCGGATCGTCGTTCCCTACCGGGACTACCAGAGGATCCAACAGCAGATCCACGAAGCGCAGGCGATCTTGTCCGACCCTCGAAGCGATCCGGAGCTTCGGGAACTGGCCGAACAGGAGCTCCCCGATCTCCGGGCCCGGGCCGAGCGGACGATGGACGAGTTGATGGGCCTCCTCGTCATGGGCGATGAAGACAAGATCGACTCGGTCATCATGGAGATCCGCGCGGGCACGGGTGGCGAGGAGGCGGCTTTGTTTGCCCGCGATCTGTACGAGATGTACCTTCGCTATGCCCAGGCGAGGGGCTACCGATACGAGGTGCTCGACGCCTCGCCGACGGACCTGGGGGGGTTCCGCGAGGTGATCATCGGCTTCAAGGGTCCGGGCGTGTATTCGGACCTGTGCTACGAGGCCGGCGGGCATCGCGTCCAGCGGGTCCCCGAGACGGAAGCCCAGGGCCGCATCCACACCAGCGCCGCCACCGTGGCCGTCCTGCCGGAACCCAAGGAGGTGGAAGTCAAAATCGACTGGGAGAAGGACGTCATCGAGCACGTCAGTTGCGCCGGCGGACCGGGCGGGCAAAACGTCAACAAGGTCAGCTCCGCCATTCGGTTGGAGCACATCCCCACGGGCATCACCGTGTCGATGCGGGACGAGCGGAGCCAGCACAAGAACCGCGCCAAGGCCCGCCGTCTGCTGATGTCCCGCGTGCTGGATTTGCAGATGCGGCAGGAGCGCGAACGGCGCGACACGGCCCGTCGGACCATGATCGGTTCCGGCGACCGCAGCGAGCGGATCCGGACCTACAACTTCCCCCAGAACCGGTGCACCGACCACCGCATCAACCGGAACTTCGCGCTGGACCGGATCGTCGCCGGGCAGTTGGACGAGCTGACCGAGGCCCTGAAGGTCTACGACCGACAGCAGCGGCTCAAGAATCTTTCGTTGCAGTGACGGCAGCCACCGCGCCCCCGGGTGATGCGGGACTCTCCGACCGAGAACGGCTCAGACGGTCCGGCATTCGGACCGGGTGTCTCGATGGAAGAGCCCCTTGGTCAGGCGCATGAGGTAGCTCGGCAGGTAGGTGGGAAGGTAGCGGCGCTGCGGGAAGTCGCGGAGGATGCGGTACATCCGGGACGGTTTGAGGAAGAACTGCCGGTTGGCCTTTCGCTGATAGGCAAAGAAGACGTCATCGGGCAGGTCTGAACAGTTCACGCGGACATCCGCATAGCTCGTGTCGTCATAGTGGATGTGGGCCAGCTTGTGCGGGTGCTTCCGCATCACCTCCTCGTAAAGCCGCGTCTTGGGGAACGGCGTGACCGTGAAGAACGAAGCGATGTGCAGCTTCGAGTCGGTCATGACGTCGATGGTCTGTTGAAGCTCCGCCTCCGTCTCGGTGGGGAAGCCGAGCATCGCCAGGCCGTTCGAGAACACGCCCTTGTTGACGGCCATCTCCACCCCCCTCAGAAAGTTCGGGACGTTCAGGTGCTTGCCCGTGTATTCCTGGAGGCGGGGCGAGGCGGTCTCCAGCGCAAAGGCGGAGTAATACATCCCCGTGTCGGTCAGCGCGTCGATGACCTCCCGGGTAAGGATGTCGGTCCGCAGTGCGTTGGGAAATCCGATCTTGAAGCGAAGGTTCCGGCGCCGGGCCAGTTCGCAAAATGCGATGACGCGATCCGTCCGAAGGTTGAAGCAGTCGTCGAGGAACTCCACCTCGTCGGGCCCCCATGTGCGGAGGTAGTGGTCGATCTCCTCAACGATCCGCTCGGGCGAGTGGGTTCGGTAGCGCTTGCCGAAGACATCGTGACACCACATGCACTGGTAGGGACACCCGCGGCTGCTCAGGAGCGAGATGTACCGCCGTCGGCCGATCGGCGCGAGCGACTGAAGACGCCAGTACTCCCGCACATCGATCAGGTCATAGGCGGGCAGAGGCAGCGCGTCGAGGTCCTCGATCAGGGGCAGGGGTCCGGGATTGGTGATGACCTGACCGTCGGCGTCTCGCCAGATCAACCCGGGGATGTCGCTGAAGTGCCCCCCGTCGAAGCGGGCCCGAAGGACCTGCTCGAACGCCAACTCGCCCTCGCCCGGAACGGCGACATCCGCCACCGTCCCCTCCATCGCCTCGGCGCGAAACGCCGAGACGTGAGGCCCGCCCAGGACAATCAGGGCGTTCGGCAGCCTTTCCCGGACCTTGCGGGTCAGCGGGCCGAACATGTACGCGCTCGTCGTGATCGAACCGAACCCCACGATGTCCGCTTCAAATGCGACGGCCTGTCGGACCAGATCGTCCACGGAGCCGTTCCGGGCCCGCATGTCCACCAGCTTGATGTCCAGGTCGAACTTGGATCGCAGATGGGCGGCCAGGTACAGAATGCCCATCGGAGGGGTGGTCAGGAAGTAGCGGCTCGTGCGCCGTCCCAGATTGGCCAAGAACAAACGGAGGCGTTTCATCCGCGTCATCTCTCCGCGATGACTGGTTGGTGGGATCCCCTCCTCCCTACCCGGGGCGAGACCGGACACCCCTTCTCATGGATCGGCATGGACGTGCTGCCCTCTCACTGGGGGATTCTATTTCCGCCCCCGGAGGCGTTCAAGCCTGCGGCGGACTTCTTCCAATGCGGCGGCCACTGCAAGGAGGGGTTTTGCGGCCAGGCGGCTTGAACCGAGCACACGGCACTCTTAAGATCAAACCCATGATCCGTCACGTCCGATGGATGGTTCTTGCATCGGTGGCGGCGTCTTGCTGGGCCGCCGAGGGCACGACCGCCGCGGATCCGGTGCGGGTGCCTCGTTCGTCTCGGCGGAGAACGCCCGTTGTCGAGGCCGTCGAAAAGACCCGCGGGGCCGTGGTGAACATCTCGGCCACCTCCGTCGTGGTCAGCCGCCTGCCGTTCGGTTTCGACAGCCTGTTCGATGACATCTTCGAGGTCCCGCGAAAGGCCACCAGCGCGGGTAGCGGCTTTCTGATTCACCCGTCCGGTTACATCGTAACGAACGCGCACGTCGTCGCCCGCTCGACGGACAACAAGGTGACGTTCGCCGACGAGCACGACCGCCACGCCCGACCTGCCCGCGTGGTCACCATCGATCCGGAGCACGACCTGGCCGTCCTGAAGATCGACACGGACAAGCCGCTTCCCTACCTGCGGCTCAGTCGGAGCGACGACCTGATGATCGGCGAGACCGTCATCGCCATCGGCAACCCGTTGGGGTACCACCACACCGTCACGACGGGTGTGATCGGCGCGCTGAACCGGACGCTGGAGTTCGGACGAAACGTAAAGTACGAAGGATTGATCCAGACCGACGCGGCCATCAATCCGGGGAACAGCGGCGGTCCGCTGCTCAATATCGACGGGGAGCTGATCGGCATCACCACGGCCATTCGAGGCGACGCACAGAACATCGGTTTCGCCATTCCGGTGGATCATCTCCGCCGCCTGCTGCCGGAGATGATGTCCGTCGAGATCGAATCGCACCGACAGATTTGGGTGGGGATGTCGGTCAGCGACAAGGACGTCGTTCGCGTGACGACCATCACCGAAAACGGTCCGGCGGATCGGGCCGGTTTGAGGGCGGGTGACGTCCTGCTCCGCGTGGAGAACCGCGCCGTCACCCAGGCGATGGATTTCTACGCGGTCCTGCTCGAAAAGAAGGCGGGGGATGCGGTGTCGCTCGTCGTCGGCCGAGGGGGTCAGCCGAGGAACGTGTCGCTTCGCTTGTTGCCGATGCCCGCACCTCCGGGGGCCAAGCTCGCATGGGATCGTCTCGGGCTGCGGTTGGAGGAGATCGACGTCCAGCAGGCGCGTCGCTTGGGACTGCCGCGCCCGATCGGGTTGCTGATCACCCAGGTGGACCCGGGCGGTCCCGCCGACCGTGCCGGTATCCGCGGGGGGGACGTCCTGTATCAACTCGGCCGCTACTACGGGTTCAGCGATCTGGACCATGTGGGTCGCCTGCTCAAGAGCGTCGAACCGGGCAACGAGATCTACGTCAGTTGGTTGCGGGTCGGCCAGGAGTACATCTATCAGTACGGGCAGCAACTCCGAGCTCGATAGGGAACGGCTGTCGTGCGAATCGTGATCGCCCCGGACAGCTTCAAGGAGTCGCTCAGCGCCCCGGCGGTTTGCGAGGCCATCGCAGCGGGGGTTCATGACGCGGTCCCGGGCGCGGAGGTCGTCTCGTGCCCCCTCGCCGACGGCGGTGAAGGCACGGTAGCGGCCCTGGTGGCGGCGACGGGCGGACAGGTCGTCCGAACCCGGGTTCACGGACCGCTGGGGGACCCAGTGGACGCGGCCTGGGGAATGCTGGGACGGCGGGTCATCCGGGCGGAGGCATCACCGACCGATGCGAGGGGATCTCCGGGGGATGCCGAGGCGGCTTTGCATCACGACGCGGCGGAGTCCACCGCCGTCGCGGGACCTGCGGGGGCGGCCGTTGGACCCGGACCGGAGGATATTCCAACCGCCGTCATTGAGATGGCGGCAGCGTCGGGCCTGCCCTTGGTCCCTCCGGACCGGCGGAACCCGCTGATCACAAGCACCTATGGTACGGGCGAACTCGTGAAGGCGGCGCTGGACGCCGGCGCCAAGCGGATCCTGCTTGGGATCGGGGGCAGCGCCACCAACGACGGAGGGGCCGGATGCGCCCAAGCCTTGGGCGTTCGGTTCATCGACTCGGCCGGTCGTCCGCTCCCGCCGGGTCTATCGGGGGGCTCCCTGTGCAAGATCGCCGCGATCGACACGGGCCGGCGCGACCCCCGCCTGGCGGAGTGCCAGGTGAGGGTCGCCTGTGATGTGAGCAATCCCTTGTGTGGTCCGCGTGGTGCGGCCGTGGTGTATGGCCCCCAAAAAGGGGCCTCACCGGAAATGGTCGCAGAGCTTGACCGGGGACTGGCCCACCTGGCGGACGTGATCCACCGCGACCTGGGGCGCGATGTTCGCGATCTGCCCGGTGCCGGAGCGGCCGGGGGGCTCGGTGCCGGCTTGGTGGCGTTTCTGGGGGCGACGCTCCGGCCGGGCATCGAGATCGTCATCGAAGCGGTGCGGTTGGCCGAGCGATTGACCGGCGCCGACCTGGTCATTACCGGCGAGGGGCGGCTGGATGAACAGTCGATGATGGGCAAGGTCGTTCACGGGGTCGCCAAGGTGGCACGGCGGGCCGGCGTTCCCGTGGTGGCGATTTGCGGATCGATCGGCCCGGGTGCGGAACGAACGATCGATCTTGTCGACGCCTACTTCGCCGTCATCGACCGTCCGATGGACCTTCCCGAGGCCCTGTCCGATGCGGCGCGTTTGCTTCGCCAAACCGCCGCAAACGTGATTCGGGTGTTCGTCCTCAAACGCGGCTGAGGTGTCCCCCGTGCCACGACGGTGTTTCCCGGACGATGGCCGCTTTAGGGCACCCGAACGAGCAGCGGGGGAGGACCCATCGTACCGAACCCACGCGCCCTCATGGCGGCAACGCCGACGACAAGGGCGCCAAGGATCAGGAAACGGGTCAGGAAGGCGAACGCGTTCTCCGAATCCTTTGAGGTATGGGTGAAAACAGGGGCGTTCCGGTCCGTGATACGCTTCCTGCCCCCGTGGTCAGAGCCCATTTAGCTTTTGGCGGTTGACGCGAAGGTGCGGCTTGGGAAGATCGGTCGGCCACCAAAAACCCAATGCACTCTGACCCCAATTCCCCCGTCCGCCCATTCGCGTCGAAGGGCTGAATCGTCTATATG
>Ga0129299_1002137_pt1 | contig 13165 bp, 14 predicted proteins | sample ConPoolayeCmetaG_FD_94477 | JGI IMG/M metagenome (GOLD analysis project Ga0129299, IMG submission 94477) | Hot spring microbial mat communities from California, USA to study Microbial Dark Matter (Phase II) - Cone Pool mat layer C metaG ... | reverse complement strand
GTCTGGCCCAGGCGGTTGTATTTGAACTCGACCCGATCATACACCGTGTCGGTCCCGTCGCCAAGCGGATTCTCCACATCGTCCGAATCGGGGTAAATGACCGCCCGCAGCAGGTCGCTCCGGGCCACCCCGGATTCCGTCGTGGTCGTGCCGTAGACGTAGCGGGTCACCTGGCTGCCCGTGTTGGGGTTCCGCGCGGTCATGGTGGCCACCTGCCCATCCGCCGTGTAGGACCACTCGGTTGTCCGGTCGCGGTCGGCGGCGCCGGTGGAGTAATCGCCATCGTCCCAGGCCTCCACCAGCTTGACCCGCCGCCCGGCGTGGTCGAAGCTCACGTGGTCCTCTTTGCCCTTGGGGTCGATGCTCTTGAACGCCTCCCCGGCCGAGTTGTACTCGCTGGTGCTCACCAGCACCGTGTCCGACCGCGCCGGCGGCGCCCCCCGGTCGCTCAGGCGTTGTGTCCAGATGCGCCCGCCTCCGACGATGGCGCGGATGCAACGCCAACGACCGGAAAGGCGGGGAACAGATCGGCCAGATCGTCGGGGTGTTCGCGGACCTGCTGGACATAGGCGGAGGCGTTGGCCCTGTAGACCGCCATGGCGTCCTCAAGGCATCGTCCGAGGTCCAGGCTTGCTTCAGCGGATGGCGCGGGTCGGTTCATGTTACGACGGTCAGGTGTCAGCGATGGCCTGTGCGGGCCCACCGCGTCAGACAAACGCCGCGACAGCCACTGGCCGTTTGACCGTCAGGCCGGCTCGATGGAGTTTGATCCGTTCCAGTTCGTGCATGACATCAGCCGTCAGGTAGCTTGCGCCGCAGTGAGGGCAATTCATGACCGGGACATTCTCGATCACCAGGAGTTGCGCGCCCTTTCCATAGCTTCTGGCCACGCGACGCACGATCGCGCCCTTCCTTCCGCAGATGTCGCACACGACGTTGGATGACTTACGCTTCATCGTGCGATCTCACCTACCTCTCGCTTACCCGTCGCTCCGCCTTCTCCAGCCACTTCTCGTTGATCGTCACGCCCCAACCCGGCCCATCGGGGATCTGGACTTTGCCGTCCCTGCACCGCAGCGCCGGGAAGAACAGGTCGTCCGTCCAGTCCGTGTGCTCGATGGAGAACTCCAGATAGTCGCCGGCGTTGGGGATCGCGCCCAGCATGTGCAGCGTGAAGACCGTCACCATCGACAGGTTGGCCGCGTGCGGCACGCAGCGATAGCCCATCTCCTGGCCCATCTTCGCCACCTTGAGCGCCCGCGTCAGCCCGCCGACGTAGCACACGTCGGGCTGGATGATGTCCACCGCGTGCATCTGCATCATCCGCCGCCAAGTGGGCAGCGAGTTGTCCTGCTCGCCGCCGGCCACGGGCACGTCCAGCGCGGCCGTCACTTCGGCCGTCCACTCCAGTTCCCAGTAGGGGCACGGCTCCTCGAAGTGGCATACGCCGTTGTCCTGGAGCACCTTGCCCAGCTCGATGGCGCGCTTTGGCGTGTAGCAACTGTTGGCATCCACCAGCAGCGACACATCGGGGCCGACGGCCTTGCGCACGGCCGGGACGAGCGCCTCCGAGCGCCCGGGCCACTGGTCCTGGTCGTGGCCGAAGACCCGGCCCACGCGGATTTTGAATGCGTGATAGCCCAGGTCATCGCGCAGTTTCGCCAGCCGTACCGCCTCATCCTCCGGCTTGATGTCGCGGCGCATAGAGGAGCCATAGGCCGGGAACGGCCGCGGCCGGCCGCCCAGCAACTCGCAGACGCTCTTGTTCTGGAGCTTGGCCTTGAGGTCCCAGCAGGCGGTGTCCACGCCGCAAAGCGCCCGGCACAGGTACGAGCCGGGATATTTGTGCTCGCCCTCGATGACCCGCTGCTCAAGGGCGTCGGTGTCGAGCGGGTCCTTGCCCAGCGCATATGGGGCGACTTGCCGGTGCAGCACGAGCGCTGTGATGTCGGGGTTGTAGGGCGAGAGCTGCCCCCAGCCCTCGGCCCCGTCATCCGTGCGGATGCGGACCATTCCAATATGCCGGCCGACGAAAGTTTCGATGGATTTGATGAGCATGTGCTGGTCCGTGGTCAGTGGTCCCTGGTCAGTTGACGGGTCATTGTTCCGTTTGCCGGCTGTATTGTGCCCGATCGGCGGCGCCGAAGCCAATACGGCCCGGACCACATATTCATCCCGCTTCGCGGCGGTAGATGTCTTCCAGCGCATCCACGTGGGCCTCATGCGACAGACTTCCGCGAAGCCCCAGGCACGAGCGGCTCATCCGCGCTCGCTCCCGCGGATCCATCAGCAGGCTGATCCGCTCCGCCAGACCCGCCACATCGTCGGCCGACTCCAGCACGAAGCCATGCTCGCCTTCGCGCATCAGTTCGCAGGCCCCGTTGTGCCTGGTGCTGATCACCGGCAGCCCCATCGCCAGCGCCTCCAGCACCACGAGGCTGCACGGATCGTGCCACGTGGGGAGCACGAACAGATCGGCCGCGCTGTAGCAGGGATACGGATCGCCCGCCGGCCCCGCGAAAATCACCTGTGTTTCCAAACCCAACCTGCTCGCGAGTCGGCGGTAGGCAGTGGGATCGGGCCGGCCGACGACCAGCAGGATCAGCTCATGTCGCTTGAGTCGCGACAGCGCACGGATGGCAAACTCCAGCCCCTTGCGCTGGAAGTCCTGGGCCAGGAACAGGGCCACGGTGCGCTCCGGCGCGATCCCCAGCCTCCGCCGCAACTCCCTCCCTCCCGCCGGATCGCGGTGCGGGTCGAATCGCCGTATGTCGACGCCGTTGTAGAGGATGGCGATCCGATGTGGCTGGAGGGCGTGGTACTGGCGTGCCGACCTGGCCACATACTGGGAAAGACACAGGACACACGGCCCGTGCGGATCGGCCAGCAGTGCCCGCTCGACGGCGGCGAATGCCCGGCGCCGGGCGTTCAGACGATTGGCCAGGCGCGCCGCCGCCCGCGCCAGCCAGCCGTGCTTTTCGTGTCCTCCGGCCAGTGCGGCGGCGGCGATCCCCGCATGTGGATGATACAGATGGCATCGCCGCACGGGGAGCATGGCGTGGACGATGTCGTAGGCGTGCCGTTCCAGATGATGATCCAGGGCATCCAGGAAAGCCAGGTACCTGCCCCGTCGCGTCCAGCCGCGCAACGGCAGTTCCACGGTGTCGGTCCCGACCGGCGCATCGTGAAAGCTGCCGGCCAGCAGCGACACCTGGTGACCCCGCTGCAGCAGGGCGGCGGCCAGGTCGCACGTATAGCGTTCGGCGCCGCCACGGCGGGGATCAGCATGAAGGATGACCAGTGCCACGCGCATGCGCAGAGAGGCTAAGGGCGGCGGTCGAAAAGAGCCAGCGGCCCAAGCGGACGAGCGGACGTCCTTTGCCCACTTGCCCCTCTAGACGCGTGTGGGCAAATCCGTAGAATGTCAGCTGCGGCGGCCGGTCCTGAATGACTCGTTGGTCGTGCCGGCGGCCCGATCATTGCGATGGATCGCAACGGGCCGGCGGCAGCTCGGCTGGCCGCAACGCAATCATGATCGTCGATTGTCATACCCATGTGTGGCAGTCGCCCGAGCAACTCGGGCAACTGACCCTCGGAGAACCAGCCCGCACACCACGTCTCCGGACGACGCGGCTGCCGATGGGTGGTGTACAAACCATGGTGCCGCCGGGCGATGCCGACTACCACTGGTCGCAGACCGGCTCGGTCGACAAGTCATTTGTCCTGGGCTTCAAGTCGCGCTACATGCGCGCTGAAATCCCCAACCGCTACGTCGCCGAGTATGTCAATCGCTTTCCCCAGAAGCTCGTCGGCTTCGCCGGAATCGACCCCACCGAACGCAACGCCCCCGACGAGGTGCGCTTTGCACGCAACGACCTGCGCATGCGCGGCATCACCCTCTCCCCGGCCAATCAGGACTTCCACCCAACCGACACCCGCGCCATGCGCGTCTATGCGGCCGCCGAACAGCTTGGCATGCCCGTGCTGGTTCACCCGGCCAGTCCGTTTGCTGAACAGGCCAAGCTGGAGTTCGGCCGGCCGGTGCTTCTGGACGAGGTGGCGCGGCAGTTCCCGAATCTGCGGCTGATCATCGCCCAACTTGGGCAACCCTGGGTCGACGAGGCCGTGTGCCTGCTGGGCAAGCACCCCAACGTGTTCGCGGATGTGTCGGGCCTTCTGCGGCGGCCGTGGCAGGCCTACAACGCCCTGGTGTCGGCCCACCAGTACGGCGTCATGGACAAGCTGCTGTTCGGGTCCGATTTCCCCTACACCAGCGCCACCGAGTGCATCGAGGCACTCTACAGTCTCAATCAGCTCGCGCACGGCACCAACCTTCCCATCATTCCACGCGAAGCCCTGCGCGGCATCGTTGAACGCGACACCCTCTCGCTTCTGGGCCTCAACTGACTGTTCTCACGATGCGCCGCCTCACACCGCCAGCGCGTAGGTTGCACTGCCTGGCGGCCGTGTTCGCGGCCCTCATTATCGGCGGCTGCCAGTCGATGGGCGGCATGCTCCGGCTGTACCCCGATCACGGCGGCCAGCAGTCGCATCGCTTCAGCCAGGCCTACATCGCCGAGGCCGCCAATGGCGACCGCGAGATCGTGCTGCTCGACAGCGCGGGCTGGACCGCCTCTTCCAAGGGCAAGGGCCGTCCGCTCGAGCCCACCGAGCTTGCGCCGCTGCGGCAGATGGTTCACCTGCGCGTCTTCTGGCGCGCCATCGCCGGCACGACCAACAACCCCGCCGCGGCGAACGCCGCCGTCGAATGGCACATCCTCGGACCCGAAGGCAGCGGTCGGCGCATCGTCTACGAGGGCGCCGCCCAGGTCGCCATCGGCAACCGCGTCGGTCATCGGCTCGTCACGATCCGCGACGGTCACCTCAGCCCCAGCGGGCGGCATGATGAGGTTCAAGACCCCGTTGGCCCAGCCCGCATTGTCGGTGCCTTCCGCGCCGTCCCCAACAGCGGCCGGGTCCGCGATGCTCTGGCCGAGCTGGACCTCGCCGCGCAACCTGTCAACTCAGCGTCGGGTGGCCATGCCCCTTGATGTGCACCTGCTTCACGCCACGCTGCTTTTCGCCGCGCCGCTGCTGATTGCGGCGGCGGGCGAACTGATCGTGCAGCGGAGCGGCATCGTCAACATCGGTATCGAGGGCATGATGCTCAGCGGCGCCCTGGGCGCCTGGCTGGGGAATCTGCTGCTGGGGCCCGTCGCCGGCGTGGCGGCCGGAGTGCTCGCCGGCTGCATCCTGGGACTGCTTTTCGCGGTGGCTGTGGTTCCGGTCGGCGCCGACCAGATCGTGAGCGGAGCGGCCATCAACCTGCTGGCACTGGGCGCGACCGGTGCGGTGGCCGGGCGCTTCCACGGGACTCTGGATCAGCTTGCCGCCAGGCCGCTGAGTCCGTGGTGGCTCATCGTTGCTGCAATCGTGTTGCCGGGAATGCTCTGGGCATGGCTTCGGCTGACACGGGCGGGTCTGGAGCTGACCGCGCTGGGCGAGGCCCCGGAGGCCGCCGATTCCGCCGGCATCCGCGTGCACCGGCAGCGCTTCGCGGCGGTGCTTTTCGGCGCGGCGTGCGCCGGGCTTGCTGGCGGCTATCTGTCCACCATGCGCGTGGCAGGCTTTACCGAGAACATGACCGAGGGCCAGGGGTTTCTGGCATTGGCCCTGGTGATTTTCGGCCGCTGGACGGCCCCCGGCATTCTTCTGGCAGGCGTGTTTTTCGGGCTGGTGCGGGCGCTGGCCAACCGGCTGAATGTCTATGAGGCCACCGCCGGCTTCAACTCGCTGCTCGACATGCTGCCCTACGCGGTGAGCATCCTCGCCCTGGCCGGTTTGGCGGGCCGCAGCCGCGCCCCCGCGGCGCTGGGCAAGCCGTACGTTCGCGAAGCATGAGCGGCGCGGCGGCGGAATCAGCCGTTCTGCTCATGGGATTGCCGGATCGAGCTTGGCGCCTCGCATTGACCCAGGTCCGCTCTGGCCCCATGGGCGTAGAATCGCAGCACACTTATGTCACGAATGCCCGAACGATCGCGTCTCTTGCCGTTATGGATCGCCGCCCTGCTGTGGATCGCGGGCTGCGCGGCCGAGCCACGACAACTTGCGCCGCTGGCGCCGGCGTCGGTCGATGCGCTGCGCAAGTCGGTGGAGTATCTGGCCAGCGATGCCCTGGAGGGGCGCGGCATTGGGACGGCCGGCCTGGACGAGGCTGCCACCTACATCGCCGGCTATTTTCGCGGACTGGGGTTGGTCCCGCTGGAGGGGCAGGGGGACTACTACCAGCCCTTCAAGTTCACGACCGTCTCCGGGCCGGGCGCGCGGACGACGTTGAGGATCAACGGCAAGGATCTGGCGGCGGGGCGAGATTTCCAGCCATATGTCTTCTCGGCCGAGGCGGAATTCGCCGGAGGCGTGGTGTTCGCGGGGTATGGCATCGCGGGGGCGCGCGACGGCGCGGGCCGGGAGTACGACGACTACGCGGGTGTCGACGTGGAAGGCAAAGTGGTGCTGGTGATGCGGTTCGAGCCGCACGACGCCGACGGCCGCAGCCGCATCGCTCCGGGCGACTGGTCGCCACACGCCCGTCTGGAACACAAGGCACGCCAGGCCGCACAGCGCGGCGCGGCGGCGATGATGGTGGTACATCCGGTGCGCTACCACGGGCCCGAGCGGTTCACGACGCTGGACCGGCTCGTCGGCCAGAACGTGGGCATCCCGGTCGTGCAGATCAGCATCCAGGCGGCCGAAGAGCTGCTGCGTGCGGCCGGCGCCAGCGACCTGGGCACGTTTCAGGCGCGGATCGACGAGCAGTTCCGGCCTTTTTCGATGGTGCTGAGGCGAAGCCGCGCGGAAGGGCGCGTGGAGCTGGAGCGCAAGACGTACGATCTGCGCAACGTGGCGGCGGCGCTGCCGGGCAAGTGGCGGCCGGATCGGTATATCGTGGTGGGAGCGCATTACGATCACCTGGGGCGCGGGGGATTCGGGAGCATGGCGCGTGGATCCGGCGAAATCCACAACGGTGCGGATGACAACGCCTCGGGGACGGCCGCGTTGCTGGAGGTGGCGCGGCTGCTGAGCGAGGCCGGCGGGCTGCCGAAGACAGTGATCTTCGTGGCGTTCAGCGCCGAGGAGCGGGGTCTGGTGGGTTCGCGGTGGTGGGTGGAGCATGCGCCGGTGCCGCTGGAGCGGATCGACGCCATGATCAACATGGACATGATCGGGCGCGTGCGTAACAACGTCGTGCTGGTGGGAGGCGGGGCGACGGCGGCGGCATTCGAGCAAATCCTCCGCGAGGCTGAGCAGCGCTCGCCGCTACAGTTCAGGACGGCCGGGGCCAGCGGCATTGCGCCCAGCGACAGCACGTCGTTCCTGGTGCGTCGGATTCCCGTGCTGTTTTTCTGGACGGGGATGCACGCGGACTATCACCGTCCCAGCGACGATGCGGACAAGATCAATTACGAGGGCCTGGCCCAGATCGTGGACGTGGTCGGGCACGTCGTCCAGTCGATCAGCGTGCGCAACGACGTGCGTTTCGCGGGAAGCGCGGCGGTGGCGGGAATGCAGGCGACGGACGTGCTGCGGCCGGGCGGAGGTGCGGCGTCGCTCGGTGTGGTGCCCGATTACGGGATGGACCAGGCCGCGGGTGTGAAGATCAGCGGCACGGTGGCCGGTTCGCCCGCCGAGCGCGCGGGGCTGGAGGCTGGAGACGTGCTGGTGGCATGGGATGGGCGGCCGCTGCAGACGATCTATGATCTGACGGATTATCTGCGGCTGTCGCAGCCGGGGCAGATGGTGCGGCTGAGGTACCTGAGGCATGGCCGGCAGCGTGAGGCGGAGGTTGTGCTTGGCACGCGGGACGATGGGGCGCGGGTGATCGATGAGGCGGAGGATGCGGAGGCGGCGATGGAGGCTGTGCGGCCGTGAATGGCCGCGTATAATGCTGCGATGCAGCTCGGAATTATCATCGTGGATCATGGCTCGCGGCTGGCGGAGAGCAACCGGCTGCTGGAGGAGCTGACGGGGCTGTTCGCACAGCGCTACGCGCAGCGCTATCCGATTGTCGAGCCGGCGCACATGGAACTGGCCGAGCCGTCGATCGCCACGGCCTATCGGCGGTGCGTGCAGCGCGGAGCGGAGCGGGTTGTGGTCTGTCCCTTCTTTCTGGGACCTGGCAAGCACTGGACCAGCGACATTCCGCGCCTGACGGCCGACGCGGCGCGGCAGTTTCCCCAGACCTGCTATCACGTGACGCCCACGCTGGGGATTGACGATCTCATCCTGGAGCTGCTGGAGAAGCGCATCCACGGATGCGTCGACAACTCCTTCCTCTGCGACCTGTGCCGCGGCACCCTGCGAAGCGGCGAACCCCTGGAGACGACCGCCGCATGAACTGCCACGTGCCCCTCCCGGCACTGCGGCAGCGCGGCGGGGTTGACTGGGCGACGGGACGGCGCGTAACCTGTGAACAGAGGGAACTGTCCTGGCCCGAGGTTGCTGTGCAAGATCAGAAATCAGATTACCTCTTGTGGATCTTCCCCGCGCTGCTTGTTCCGGCGCTGATTCTGCTCATCTGGGGTGTCTTGCTGATGTTCGCTGATCCGGCGCGGCATGCCATGCTGGCGGTCGGCGTCGGCCTGGTGGTTGTGGTCCTCGGTTTGTGGCTTCACGCCCTGAGCGTGCGCGGGGCCGTGGCCTCGCTTCAGCGCGACGCAAACGCAAGCGCCCGCGAGGTGGACCAGCGTCTGTCCAACCTGACCGCCCTGCTGCATCAGATCTCCGAACAGCAGCTCATCAGCGAGCGCGCCAAGGCCATCGCCTTCCGCGAGCGCGAGCGCGAGGCCCTCCGACGAGCCATCCGCGAGGAGATCGCCCGCCGCGACTGGGATGCCGCCAGCCGTCTGGCCGACGACATCGAATCGATGTTCGGCTACAGGCAGGAGGCCGAGCGCTTCCGACAGGAAATCCAGGTCCAGCGTGACGCCGAGGCCCAGCGCCAGATCGCCGAGGCCATCGCCCTGATCGACAAACACTGCCGCAGCGAGGACTGGTCCGCTGCCGTGCGCGAAGCCGACCGCATCCACCGCCTCTATCCGGCCGATCCCGCCGTGCAGCGCCTGGCCCAGGACGTCGAGGCACGTCGGGTGGCCCGCAAGCAGCAGTTGCTGACGGAGTGGAACCAGGCCGTGCAGCGACACGACATCGAGGGCAGCATCGAGGTGCTCCGCTCCCTGGACAGGTATCTCACGCCCCAGGAGGCCGCCTCCATGCAGGAGACGGCGCGCCAGGTCTTCAAGGACAAGCTGATGCTCCTGGGCCAGCAGTTCACGCTGGCCGTCAAGGAACACGCCTGGCGCGAAGCGCTGCGGCTTGGCCAGACGATCGTCGCCCAGTTCCCCAACTCGCGCATGGCCCAGGAGGTGCAGGAGAAGATGGCCCTGCTCGAGACGCGCGCCGCCGAAGAGGAACCGGCCGCGGTGTGAGGGAGGGCGCAGTCCGAGGGGTGATTCGGGGGCCTCGTTACCGGCGCGGCGGCGCCATCGCCCCGAAGTACCCGCAGGGCGCACCAGCCGCATCCTCCATATCGGTTAATTTGCGCTGGCTGTCACGCAGCGCCCCGGCGGCGCAAAAGATGACGGCGCCGCTCCAGACGCGCGCGGCGAGCGAAGAACCTCCCGCGGCAGCGCCAAAAAAGAAAGCTTCCGCCGTGGCCGGGAAGCTTTCCTGGTGTTCCGGGACCCAATTGGAGCCAGGGTCCAGAACGGTGTGTTGTGACATGTGCGTCCACGACTCAGAGGCCGTCGAACATTTGGAGCCACGAGTTCGACAAGCAGCACTCGCTACTTCTTGGCCTTCTTCGTCGTCGTTTTGGTCGTCGTCTTCTTGGACGACTTCTTGGCGGCTTTCTTTGCCATGGCGCTTGTCACCTCCTTTCAATCATCAAATGTACGGATCGTAAACTCGCCAGTCAACGTTTTTTTTACCTTTCGCCAGCTTTTTTTTCGGCACGCGGCCGTCGCCTCCTGAACCGCGGAGCGGCCACGGCGCGGCTGGCGCGCTCGGGCGGGATGCGCCGATATGATTAATGTAATCCGCGCCGATCATGAACGACCTCCGAGCAAAGCGCGTCGTTGTCGCCGGCCTGGGCCGATTCGGCGGAGGAATCGCCGTGAGCCGCTGGCTTGTGGAGCAGGGGGCGCGCGTGCTGGTCACGGACAACGCCGACCCGCAGGCGCTGGCCGATTCCGTGCGTCAACTCGACGGTCTGAGCATCGACTATCGCCTCGGCGAACACCGCGAGGAGGACTTCACCTCGGCCGACCTGGTCGTCGCCTCGCCGGCGATCCCGCCGGACAACCGTTATCTTCAGGCGGCGCGCCAGGCGGGTGTTCCCGTGACGACGGAAATCCGTTTGTTCATCGAGCGGTGTGCGGCGCCGATCCTGGGCGTCACCGGCACCAAGGGCAAGTCTACCACCACCGCCCTGCTGGGGGAGATGCTGCGGCGACGCTATGTCACCTGGGTCGGCGGGAACATCGGCCTGTCGCTGCTGAGCAATCTGCCGGCCATCCAGAAGGAGCATCTGGTGGTTCTGGAACTGTCCAGCTTCATGCTGGAGTACCTGGAGCCGGCGCAGTGGTCGCCGCACGTGGCCGTGATCACTTTCATCGCTCCCGATCATCTGGACCGCCACAAGACGCTGCCGCGTTATCTCGACGCCAAGCGCAACATCCTCCGTTACCAGAAGCCGACGGACGTGGCCGTCATCAACGAGGAATGCCCGGCGGCGGTCGAGCTGGCGGACGTCGGCAGCGGCCGCGTGGTGCTCTACGGACTGCGCGACCGCAGGGCGTTTGAGCTGCGCATTCCGGGGCGGCACAACCAGCTCAACGCCCAGGGCGCCTTTGCGGCGGCCGCCGTTATGGACATCGGCTGGCAGGAGGCGCAGGAGGCGATCGCCGGCTTTACCGGGCTGCCGCACCGGCTCCAGCTCGTTCACGAGCACCGTGGGGTGCGATACTTCAACGACTCGATCGCGACGATCCCCGATGCGGCGGTGGCGGCGCTGGATTCGTTCCCGCCACGGACGGTCATCCAGATCGTCGGCGGATATGACAAGCAGCTTCCGATGACGGCCATGTGCGCCGCCCTCGTTGAACGCGCCAAAGCTGTACTGTGCATCGGCCAGACCGGCCAGCAGATCGCCGACATGCTGGAGAACGCCCCGCGGATCGGGGCGGCCGACGTGTACCGCTGCGGCGACCTGCCGACGGCGATGAAGATAGCACGGCAGATCGCCGTCGCGGGCGACGTGGTGCTGCTGAGCCCCGGCTGCGCCAGCTACGACCAGTTCCGCAACTTCGAGGAGCGAGGCGAGGTTTTCGCCGCACTGGCACGAGGCGAACAGTGAGCGCGGCGCGCGGCCGCGGCCCAGGTGCGAACGACGGAATCCCAGGCCCGAATCAATGCCGAATAGCCGCAGCACGAAGGAGGATCGAGACTGTGCTTCGCCCAGTGGTCAATGATTCTGCCCCGCCCCAGATAAGTGCGCCGCCGCAGCGACTTCACTGGGTTGCGTTGTTACTCACGCGCGGCCGGCGACGTTCGTAGTCGGGGTTGGGCGCGGGCATGCGCGCGGCCACCTCCGTGCGCCAGGCTTTGAGCATGCCGTGGAGGCGGGCTGCGCGATCGGGTTGCGCCCTGCTCAGATCGCGCGTCTCGCTGATGTCCTGCGAGAGGTCGAACAGCTCCAGGCGCTGGTCCTCGAAATGCTCGATAAGTTTCCAGTTGCCCTCGATCACCGAGCCGCTGGGGGCATCGCCCTGATTCGAGTAGTGCGGGAAGTGCCAGTAGATCGCCTGACGCCGCGGCGCAGCGCCCCCGCGCAGCAGCGGCATCAGGCTGATGCCGTCGGGGTGCTGCTGCGGCCGAAGCGGCAGGGCCGCGGCCTCGAGAATCGTCGGATAGAAGTCGGTGCTGGTGACGGGCACATCGCACCGTGAGTCGGCCGGGATCACGCCCGGCCAGCGCACCAACTGACACACGCGCGTGCCGCCCTCGCGGCTCCAGCCCTTGCCCTCGGCCAGCGGCAGGTTGCTCGTGGGCGAACCCTCGGACGTCGACAGCCCGCCGTTGTCCGAGGTGAAGATCACGAGCGTGTCGCCGGTGAGTCCCTCCTGCTGTAGCGCCGCCAGGAGCCGGCCGATGTTCCAGTCCAGGTTCTCGATCATGGCCGCGTAGTGCGGATCGGACTGGACGAGCCGGCGGCGGATGCGTTCGGGCTGGCGGCCGGGCGCCGGCAGCCTGGGCATTTCCTCGCCATCGACAATGGCCGGCAATCGGTCCAGCCCCAGGGCGGCCGCCTTTCGGCGGTATTTCTCGATGAGGGCGGCCGGCGCCTGGATGGGAATGTGGACGGCGTAGTGCCACAGGTTCAGAAAGAACGGGCGCTTGCGATCGCGCCTGCGGATCAGCGCGAGGGCCTCGTCGGTGAGACGGTCGGTCAGATACTCGCCGGCCGGACCATCGTTCAGCATCGGCATGCGATAGGGGCTGAAAAAGGTGGGCGGCAGGCCCAGGTGGGAGCCGGCGATGTTGACGTCGAAGCCGTGATGTTGCGGTTGGAACTGCTCATCGCCCAGGTGCCACTTGCCGACGTGCCAGGTCTGATAGCCCACCTGCCGCAGCGCCGCGGCGATGGTCGTCTCCTCCAGCGGCAGGTAGTGCAGATAAGGCACATCCAGCAGACGGCCCTCATTGCGGCCGGCGATGTACTGGGTCAGTCCGATGCGCGCCGGGTACTTGCCGGAGAGAATGCTGGCGCGGGTGGGTGAGCAGACGGGGGCGGATGCATAGGCGCGGCTGAAGGTCATGCCCTCGGCCGCCAGAGCGTCGAGATGGGGCGTTTCGTAGAAGGTGCTGCCATAACAGCCCAGGTCGCGCGCCCCCAGGTCGTCGATCAGGATCAGCAGGATGTTGGGGCGGGACGCCATGACAGCAGCATACCGCAGCCGGCCGACTCATGCGAGCCGGCTCGGGATCGCTGGGGTTCCGGCGGGCGCGTGACACATTCTGCGTCTGATGCAGGCGCAGCTCCCACTTCAGGCCTCCCAGTAGCGAGGGAACGGGGCACACCAAGGGGGCGGAGCACGGGCGAGCCGCC
>Ga0129299_1002135_pt1 | contig 13172 bp, 9 predicted proteins | sample ConPoolayeCmetaG_FD_94477 | JGI IMG/M metagenome (GOLD analysis project Ga0129299, IMG submission 94477) | Hot spring microbial mat communities from California, USA to study Microbial Dark Matter (Phase II) - Cone Pool mat layer C metaG ... | reverse complement strand
GCGCCGCCGCGTCCTCGGCGCGGGAGGGTTTGATGAAGAAATCGGCCGCCTGTCTGGGGGGCAGATTGAAGTCCGCCCGCAGCGTCCGCGCCACGCGGATCAGGTCGCGTTTCGCGTCCACGTAGGCGACCACCTCGGGCGCGGCGCCCCAGGCGGCGAGCCGCGCCGCGCCGGCCGGCGCCGGCCACGGGGCGCGGACGATGCTCTCGCAGCGCGCCGCGTAGCCCATCTGATGCCAGAGTTCCTCGGTCAGGAACGGCATCAACGGATGCAGCAGCCGCAGCGCGGCGGAAAAGACGTGGTGCAGGATGCGGCGCACGTCCTCTTTGCGCTCCGCATCGTCGCCGTAGAGCGCCTCTTTCGAGTACTCGACATACCAGTCGCAGAAATCGTGCCACACGAAGTCGTGCAGCGAGAGGGCGTAGTCGTTGAAGCGGAAGCGCTCCAGGTGCTCGTCGGCGGCGGCGATGGCCGCGTCCAGCCGGGCGAGCAGGTGGCGGTCGTCGGAGGTCAGCCGCGACGGATTCACCCTCGGCTCCTCGTAGCCTTCGGGCGGGGTCTGGCCGTGCAGCGCGATGAAACGGGCGGCGTTCCAGATTTTGGTGCCGAAGTTCCGGCCGACCTCGAACTTCTCGTCGGAGACATAGACATCCTGGCCCGTCGCGGTCAGCATCATCAGGCTAGAGCGGAGCGCGTCGGCGCTGTACTTCGCGCAGATGTCGAGCGGGTCAATCGAATTGCCGAGGCTCTTGCTCATCTTGCGGCCGCGGTCGTCGCGGACCGTGCCGTGGATATACACGCGGGAGAACGGCGCGCGGCCCATGAACTCGAAGCCGGCCATGATCATGCGGGCCACCCAGAAGAAGATGATCTCCGAGGCGGTCACCAGCGTGTTCGTCGGGTAATAGAACTCCAGCTCCGGCGTGCGGTCGGGCCAGCCGAAGACGCTGAACGGCCAGAGCCACGACGAGAACCACGTATCGAGCACGTCTTCGTCCTGGCGAATGTTGCCGCTCCCGCACTTCGGGCAGGCCGCCGGGCGGCCCCGCGCGGCCCATTCGCGGCCGCAGTCCCCGCAGTAAAAGACCGGGATGCGATGTCCCCACCAGATTTGCCGGGAGATGCACCAGTCGCGGATATTCTCCATCCATTCGCAATACACCCGATTCCAGCGGTCCGGCGTGAAGACGATCTCGCCGCGCCGCACGGCGTCGAGGGCGGGTTGCGCCAGCGGCTTCATGCGCACGAACCACTGCGGCGAGAGCCGCGGCTCGACGACGGTGTCGCAGCGGTAGCAGTGGCCGACGGCGTGCTCGTGCTCCTCGATCTTCTCGACGAGCCCGAGTGCCTCGAGGTCCGCCAGCACGCGCTTGCGGCCCGCGAACCGGTCGAGGCCCGCGTAGGGTCCGGCGGCCTCGTTGAGCACGCCGCCCTCGTCGAAGATATTGATCGGCTCGAGCCCGTGGCGCCGGGCCATGTCGAAGTCGTTCGGATCGTGCGCGGGCGTGACCTTGACGATGCCGGTGCCGAAGGCGGGATCCACGAAATCGTCCCGGATGACCCGCAGCGGGCGGTCCAGCAGCGGCAGGACGACCTGCTTCCGGTCCAGACCGGCGTAGCGCGCGTCCTTCGGATTCACCGCGACCGCCACGTCGCCGAGCATCGTTTCCGGACGGGTCGTGGCGACGGTGATCGTCTCGCCGGGCGCGCCGCCGCGCACCGGGTATTTGAGATAGTAGAGCTTTCCGCGCGTCGGCTGGTGCTCGCTTTCCTCGTCGGACAGCGCGGTGCGGCACCGCGGACACCAGTTGATGATATAATGGCCCCGGTAGATCAGTCCTTTTTCGTAGAGCCGGACGAAGACCTCCTCCACGGCGCGGCTGAGGCCCTCATCCATGGTGAACCGCTCGCGGTCCCAGTCGCACGAGGCGCCGATCCGCTTGAGCTGCCGGACGATCGTGCCGCCGTATTGCGCGCGCCAGTCCCAGACGCGGGCGATGAACGCCTCGCGGCCGAGGACGTCGCGCGTCTTGCCCTCTTTTTTCAGCGCGCGTTCGACGACGTTCTGGGTCGCGATGCCGGCGTGATCGGTGCCCGGTATCCAGACGGCGTTGTCGCCGCGCATCCGGCGCCAGCGGATCAGGACATCCTGGATGGTGTTGTTGAGCGCGTGGCCCATGTGGAGGATGCCGGTGACGTTCGGCGGCGGGATGACGATGCAGTAGGGCGTGCCGCCGCGCGCCGGGTCGCCATGGAACACGCCGCTTTCGAGCCACCGGGCGTACCAGCGCTCCTCGATCTCGGCCGGCGCGTAGGTCTTGTTCCATTCAGGCATGGCGGTTCCGCTCCTCTTCCTCGTCCAGAAACAGCCGGTACTCGACCCCGTCCACCAGCGCTTCCCACGAGGCCTCGATGATATTGCCGGAAACGCCGACCGTGTTCCAGGACCGGCGGCCGTCGCTGGACTCGATCAGCACGCGCGTCTTCGCCGCGGTGGATTCCTGCGGGTCCAGGATGCGCACGCGGTAATCCGTCAGTTTGACGTCGGCCAGCGTCGGGAAAAACCGGGCCAGCGCGCGCCGCAGGGCGTTGTTCAGCGCATCCACGGGGCCGTCGCCCTCGCCGACGGTGAACTCGGTTTCGTCGCCGACCCGCAGCTTGATCGTGGCCTCGGAGATGCAGGGCTCGTCGGGCCGCCGTTTTTCGACGATCACGCGGAAGCCTTCGAGCGTGAAGAACGGCCGGTGTTTCTTGAGCGCCTTCTGCACCAGCAGCTTGAACGAGGCTTCGGCGGCCTCGTACTGGTAGCCGGCCTTCTCCATCCGTTCCAATTCGCGCAGCGCGGCGCGGACCTCCGGCGAGGACCGGTCGAGCTGAAGCCCCATCTCGATCGCCTTGAGGAAGACATTGCTCGATCCCGCCAGTTCGGAAACCAGGACTCGGCGCTGGTTTCCGACCGCGGCGGGATCCACGTGTTCGAAACTGCGCGGGTTCTTGCGGACGCCGTCCACGTGCATGCCGGCCTTGTGCGCGAACGCGCTGTCGCCGACGTAGGGCAGCTTGGGCCAGGGCCGGAGATCCGCCATCTCGAAGACGAACTGCGAGACCTCCCGCAGCCGGGCCAGCGCCCCCTCGCGGAGCACGCGGCGGCCCATCTTCAGGGCCAGGTCGGGCAGGATGGAACAGAGGTTCGCGTTGCCGGCGCGCTCGCCGAAGCCGTTGATGGTGCCCTGGACATGGACCGCCCCGGCCCGCACGGCCTCCAGCGTGTTGGCGACCCCGACTTCCGCGTCGTTGTGGGCGTGGATGCCGACCGGCGCGTCGAAGGCCGCGACGACCGCCTCGACGATGCCGCGCACGTCCCACGGCATCGTGCCGCCGTTCGTGTCGCACAGCACGAGCGCATCGGCGCCGGCCTCGCGCGCCGCGCGCAGGGTGGACAGCGCGTAGGCGGCGTCGTCCCGGTAGCCGTCGAAGAAGTGCTCGGCGTCGTAGATCACCTCGCGGCCCCGTTCCTTCAGGAAGCGGACTGTGTCGGCGATCATTGCGAGGTTTTCGGCGGGCGTCGTGCGCAGCACGTCGCGCACGTGCAGCAGCCAGCTTTTGCCGAACACGGTCGCCGCGGGCGTCTCCGCCTCCAGCAGGGCCCGGCAGCCCTCGTCTTCGGCGGCCGAGCGGCCGGCGCGGCGCGTGCTGCCGAAGGCGGCGATGCGGGCGTGGCGCAGCGGCGCGCGCCGGATGTCGCGGAAAAACTGTTGGTCCCGGGGGTTCGACGCGGCGAAGCCGCCCTCGATGTAATCCACGCCGAGATCGTCGAGCGCGCGCGCCACGCGCAGCTTGCCGGGATCGGAGAACGACACGCCCTCGCCCTGCGCGCCGTCGCGGAGGGTCGTATCGTACACGGCGATGCGGGGGAGCGGGCTCATGGGCGTTTCCCCGTCCGCCGGCCGCGTCGTCGCGCCGGAAAGAACGCTTCGGCCAGCGCCTGGACGGCCCGGCGGCGGTCGGCGTCCTTGACCCCGAACATCATGCTGATTTCCGACGAGCCTTGGTTCATCATCTCGATGTTGACCCCCGCGTTCGCGAGGGCCTGCGTGGCGCGGGCCGCCATGCCGACGGCGTAGCGCATGCCCTCGCCGACCATCATGATCAGCGCGAGGCCGTGCTCGACGGTCACGTCGTCCGGGCGCAGGTCGGCGCGGATCCGTTCGACGATTTCCGCTTCCTTCGCGGGCGGGAGCGCCTCCGAGCGCACGATGGTGGAGATGGAGTCTATGCCGGAGGGCTGGTGCTCATAGGAGATGCCGGCGGCCTCGAGAATCTGCGCCAGGCGGCGGCCGAAGCCGATCTCCCGGTTCATCATGTATTTCTCCACGAGGATCGTGGAAAAGCCCTCGCTGCTGGCGATGCCGATGACCTCCCCGGCGGTATAGGGCCGGGTGGCGGAGATGCGGGTGCCCGGCGCGTCCGGCCGGTTGGTGTTCCGGATATGGATCGGGATGCCCGCGCGGACGACGGGCACGATGGCCTCGTCGTGGAAGACGCTGAAACCGGCGTAGGACAGTTCGCGCATTTCGCGGTAGGTCATCTGCGGAATCGGCGGCGCCGCGGGATAGAGGCGCGGGTCCACGGCGAACACCGAATCCACGTCCGTGAAGTTCTCGTACTCGTCGGCGCCGACCGCGGCCGCAAGGATGGCGCCGGTGGTATCCGATCCGCCGCGGGGCAGCGTGGCGATCGCGCCCTCGCGGGTGACGCCGAAAAAGCCCGGAAAGACGACCCGTTCCTCGACGTCGCGCAGGGCGGCGAGGCGCGCGTAGGCGTCGTCGAGCACCTGCGCGTTGCCGAACTCGGAACTCAGCAGCAGGCCGGCCTCGATCGGATTGACGTAGCGGGCCGGCACGCCGGCGCGCGAAAGTTCGGCCGCGACGAGGCGGGCGCAGTAATCCTCCCCCGCCGCCTTCAACGCGTCGGTGAACATGCCCGGATGCGCCTGCGATGCGGTCGTGCGCGCGCGCAAATCGCGTTCGAGGCCGGCCATGAACTCCGCGGGCAGGCCGAAGTCCGCCGCGATTTCCGCGTACCGGCCGAGGACGGCGGCCGCCTCCGCCTCCCCCGGCCGGCCGGCGAGCGCGGCCCGGGCGCAGGCGATCAGCAGGTCGGTGACCTTGGCGTCGTCCGGCGTCCGCTTGCCGGGCGCCGACACCACCACGATGCGGCGCGCGGGATCCGCGCGCACGATCTCGATGACCTTGCGAATCTGGGCGGCCGACGCCAGCGACGTGCCGCCGAACTTAGCCACTTTCATCCTGCGTATTCCCTCCGGCGGGGCGCGCGCGGAACTCCGCGCGCGCGAAATCCTCGATGTGAAAGCGCACCGTGGCCGCGCCCACGCAATCCAGCCGGTCAATTTCGGCCACGGCCTTCGCGTGGCAGCGGCCCGGCGCCTCGTGGGTGATCACGATGACCGGCACGTGGCGACCGGCCGCCGTTTCCTTCTGCATGACCGACGCAATGCTGATGCCGTGCTCGCCGAGCACGTGGGCGACGCGCGACAGGATGCCGGGCCGGTCCTTCAGCGTCATGCGCAGATACGACCGCGCCACGACATCGTCCGGCGCCAGCCAGCGGAAGCCGCCGGCGCTCTCGGCGAAACAGGGCGCCATCCACGGATCGTTCGACGCGCAGCGGTGCGCGGCTTCGACGATGTCGCTGAGCACGGCGCTCGCCGTGGTCTCGCGGCCGGCGCCGCGGCCGTAGTACAGCGTCTCGCCGGTCAGGTCGCCGTCGATCGCGACCGCGTTGAAGACGCCGCCCACCGAGGCCAGCAGGTGCCCCTGCGGCACGAGCGCGGGATGCACGCCGATTTCGACGCCCTCGCGGTGGGGCCGGGCGAACGCCAGCAGCTTGATCCGGTAGCCGAGATCGCGCGCGAACGCGATGTCCTGCGAGGTCACCGCGCGAATGCCCTGGACTGGAATGGACTCCAGCGGCGCGGCGAAGCCGAAGGCCAGGGTGGCCAGAATCGCGATCTTGTGCGCCGTGTCGTGCCCGTCAATGTCGAGGGTCGGATCGGCCTCGGCATAGCCCGCCTGCTGCGCCTTCCGCAGCGCGCGGTCAAAGGGCAGGCCGTCGGCTTCCATGCGGGTCAGGATGTAGTTCGAGGTGCCGTTCAGGATGCCGTAGATGGAGCGGAACTCGTTGGCGATCAGTCCGTGCTGGAGCGCGCGGATGATCGGGATGCCGCCGCCGACGCTGGCCTCGAAGTGCAGCGTGGTTCCGTGCGCGCGGGCCGCGGCGAACATCTCGACCCCGTGCCGCGCCAGCAGGGCCTTGTTCGCCGTGACCACGGGCTTGCCCCGGCGCAGCGCGCGCAGGATCAGTTCGCGCGCGGCGGTCGTGCCGCCGATCAATTCGACGACGACCTCCACCGCGGGGTCGTCCACGACGGCGGCGGCATCCTTCGTCAGCAGCGCCCGGTCCACGGAAACCCCGCGGTCGCGGTCGAGGTCGAGGTCCGCGACACGGCGCAGCGCCGGCCGCACGCCGGCGCGCTCCGCCAGCCGGCCGCCCCGACGCAGGAGGCCCTCGACGACGCCGGCGCCGACCGTCCCCCAGCCCAGCACGCCTACTCCGATTTCTTTCATGGCTTCGTTTCTGGTCCGGCTAAAAAAAAACCCCTCCGGGGAGGGGTGCGCGAAAGCCGGGCAGCGCTCCCTCAAGAGCTGCCGGCGCCCGTAATAACCACCGTCATTCGCGCTCGCCTCATGGCATTCGAGTCCATGCCTGAACAAAGGACGGCTGATATTGCCATGCGGCCCCCCGGAGCGCAATCGCGTTTTTCGCCGTTGACGCCCGCGCGGGAAACGGCTATCGTCCCCCGCTTTCCAAATCGGACGCTGGACGATCGGGACGCCCCCGTGGGCGGCGGCGCGTCCGGCAGCGAGGTGTTTCATGGAAGCCTATGCGGTGGTGGAAACGGGCGGCAAGCAATATCGCGTCGTCAAGGGCGACGTGATCGAGGTCGAACGGCTGGCCGGCGAGCCGGGCGGCGCGGTTCGCCTGGAACCGGTGCTGGCCTGTTCGGACGGGACGACCTTGACCGTCGGCCGCCCGATCGTCGCGGGCGCCGCCGTCGAGGCGGAGATCGTCGAGCATTTCCGCGGCCCCAAACTGATCGCCTACAAGAAGAAGCGCCGCAAGGGCTACGAGCGCAAGGTCGGACACCGGCAGGAGCTCACCCGCCTGCGGATCAACGGCATCGCGGCCGGTTGAACCGCGCGGCATCGAATCGAGGGCACGAACATGGCGCATAAAAAAGGACAGGGCACCAGCAGGAACGGGCGGGACAGCCAGGGCAAGCGCCGCGGCGTAAAGCGTTTTTCCGGCCAGACGGTCACGGCGGGCAGCATTCTCGTGCGCCAGGTCGGCACCAAGGTCGTTGCGGGTTCCAACGTCGGCATGGGGCGCGATTTCACGCTGTTCGCGCTCAAGGACGGCGTGGTCAGCTTCGATCGGGCGGGCCGGCGCGTCAGCGTCGTCGCCCCCGCCTGACCGAGCGGGCGGGCCCGAATCCCGCGTCGGGCGCGGCCCCGCGACCCCCGGCCGGCGCGGCCGCGGCGTCGCCGGCCGCCGTTGAAGGCAGACATGAAGGCCCCCACGTTCATTGACCATGTCGAGATTCACGTGCGCGCGGGCCGCGGCGGCGACGGGGTCGCGACGTTCCGGCGCGAGCGTTTCGTGCCGTACGGCGGACCGGACGGCGGCGACGGCGGCGACGGCGGCTCCGTCTATCTCGAGGCCAGCGAAGACACGGATTCGCTGCGCGCGCTCTATTACCAGCCGCACCAGCGCGCCGGCCACGCCGGCCCCGGCCGCAGCCGCCAATGCACGGGGAAGAACGGGGCCGACCGCATCGTGCCGGTGCCCTGCGGGACCGAGGCGCGCGACGCGGTCACCGGCGAATTCCTCGGCGAGCTGCTGCGCCACGGCGACCGGCTGCTCGTGGCGAAGGGCGGCCGCGGCGGGCGGGGCAACATTCACTTCAAGACCTCGACGCATCAGGCGCCGCGCGAATGCACGCCGGGCGAGCGCGGCGAGGAGCGGCGCCTGCGGCTGGAGCTGAAACTGATCTCGGACGTCGGCCTGGTCGGCTATCCGAACGCGGGAAAATCCACCCTGCTCACGCGGTTGAGCGCGGCGCGCCCGAAAACCGCCCCCTACCCCTTCACGACGCTGCACCCGGTCATCGGCGCCGTCGAATACGAGGATTACCGGACGCTGCGCGTGGCCGACATTCCGGGCCTCATCGCCGGCGCGCACCGCGGCGCCGGTCTGGGCCACGAATTTCTCCGGCACATCGAGCGGACGCGCTTCCTGGCCCTCGTCATTGACATGGCGGCCCGCGAGGGCCACGCGCCCGCGGACGCGTACTACAGTCTGCTGCGCGAGCTGGAGATGTACAACGCCGATCTCGTCGAGCGGCCGCGCCTCGTCATCGCCAACAAGATGGACCTGCCCGAGGCGCGCGAGCACCTGGCGGAGTTCGCGCGGCGCACCGGCGAACGGCCGATCCCGCTGTCCGCCCAGACCGGCGAGGGCGTGCCCGCGCTGCGGCAGGCGCTGCGGGAGCGGGTGCTCGACGCGGCGGCGCCAAAACCCTCGCGCGAAGAGGCCTGAAGGGAGACGAACCGCATGGATCGCATTCTGCTGAAATCCAAGATTCACCGCGCCACGGTGACCGACACGCATCTGGACTACGAAGGGTCCATCGCGATCGACGCGGATTTGATGGAGCGGGCCGACCTGCTGCCGAACGAGCAGGTCCACGTGTACAACATCTCCAGCGGCGCGCGGTTCGTCACCTACGCGATCGCGGGCCGGCGCGGCTCGGGAATGATCCGGCTCAACGGCGCCGCGGCGCGGCTCGGCGAGCCCGGCGATGCCGTCATCATCGCGGCCTACGCCGCAGTGCCGGACGCGGAGGCCGCGGCGTTCCGCCCGCGAATCGTACTGGTGGACGGCCGCAACCGCCCCCGCCCCGCGCGCGCGGCGCCGGTCAACCGGCGAACGGAAACAGGCGCGCGCGCGCCGCGTCGGTGAGCGGCGCGCCGTAGGCGCAGATTTCGACCGCTTCGACGTACTCGATGCGCAGGCCGCGCACCGCGCCGAACCGGCGGGAGATGGGGCCGCGGAACCGTTCGGCCAGGGTTCGCAACCGCGCCCGCCAGCCGTCGCGTATCCACGCCTCGCGCTCCGCCGGGCGGCGGGGCATCTCCGACAAGCGGCCGGCAAGCCAGGGGATCCACTCGGCGAACTGGGACACGTGGCAGGCCAGCATGTCCAGCTTGCGCTCCACGACGCGGCCGATGTCCGCGAAGATTTCGGGGGCGAACTGCCGCGTGACCCCCGCCGTCCCCATCGCGTAGGCGAAGACCGGGTTGCGCCGCAGGCACGGCGTCAGCGCGCAGACGTTGGGGACGGTCACGGACATGGCCGCGTCCTGCACCAACTGCGACGTGTAGCGGTGGTCGGGGTGATAGTCGTCCGGCGGATGGGTCAGCACGATATCCGGGCGAAACTCCCGGATGCGGCGGATCAGGTCGAACCGGTTCGCCAGCGTCGGCTCCAGCTCCCCGTCGTGGCGATCCACGACATCGTAGGCAATGCCGAGGACGCGCGCGGAGGCCTGGGTTTCCGCGAAGCGGCGCCGCGCCAGCGGACCGCCGCCCATCTCGTGATGGCCGGCATCGCCGTTGGTCATCGAAAGGAACTTCACGACGCCGCCCGCGTCGGTCCACAACGCGGCGAGCCCGCCGGCCATGACCTCCGGGTCGTCCGGATGGGCGCCGACGACCAGCGCCCGGACGGCCTCCGGGGATCGGGTATTGGACTTCGCGCTCTTTTTTCCGGCCATGGTGTCAGTCTCCGTTGCGAAGAACAACCTGTCCGTTCGCCGCGTCCGTGGCAAGCCTTCTTTGGGAGTCCGCGCGGCGAGCCGACCGTTTCCAATGCTTGGAAGCGCGGGAACCGGAGTCTTCCAAGCCTTGGAAACAGGCGCGGATACGGCGCGTGCAATGGCGGCCTGCGCTACGCCGGTCGCCCGCTCTTCGTCCCGGGAAGGTTTCCGCTTCGCCGTCCGCCCAGCGCCTGCTGTGACTGGGACGGCATACGCGACGATCGGCCGGGGCGACGTTATGGCGGCGGTCATGCCGGCCGCTACAGGATCGCGATGGAGATCAACGCTCCGTTTTTTTGTCGCCGCGAGCGGCGATCACGGCTTTTTCTCCTCCCGGCTGCGCCGCTTTCCGCGGCGCTGTCGGCTCCGAAGCCCCAGCGGGGCATTGCATCCGCCGCGCGTAGCCTTTATAAAGCGGCGGCGCGCGGCCCGCGAACGGGCGGCGCGCCGGAACACAAGACCGCTTGCCATGAACGCCGATTCGAAAAAGCCGGCCGCTTCGCCGGCGCCTCAGCACTTCATCCGCCAGATCATCGCCGCCGACGTGGCGGCGGGCCGTTATGGCGGGCGGGTCGTCACCCGCTTCCCGCCGGAGCCGAACGGCTATCTGCACATCGGGCACGCCAAGGCGATCTGCATTGACTTCGGAATGGCCGCCGAGTTCGGCGGGCGGTGCCACTTGCGGATGGACGACACCAACCCCTCCAAGGAGAGCATGGAATATGTCGAGGCCATCCAGCGGGACATCCGCTGGCTCGGCTTCGACTGGGGCGAACATTTCTACTTCGCCGCCGACTACTTCGAGCGGATGTACGACGTCGCCTGCGACCTGATCCGCCGGGATCTCGCGTACGTGTGCGGACTGACGAGCGAGCAGTTCAAGGAATACCGCGGGGTTCCCACCCGGCCCGGCCGGGAGAGCCCGTGGCGCAACCGCCCCCCCGCCGAGAGCCTCGATCTGTTCGCGCGCATGCGCGCCGGCGAGTTTCCGGACGGGTCGCTGTGCCTGCGCGCGAAGATTGACATGGCCTCGCCGAACCTGCACCTGCGCGATCCGGTGATCTACCGCATCATGCGGGTCCCGCACTACCGCACGGGGGACCGCTGGTGCATTTACCCCACCTACGATTTCGCGCACCCGCTCGAGGACGCCTTCGAGGGCGTCACGCATTCGTTGTGCTCGCTGGAGTTCGAGGTGCACCGGCCGCTCTACGACTGGGTGGTCGGTCATCTCGGCCTGGCCGAGCCGCCCCGGCAGAACGAGTTCGCGCGCCTGAACCTGACCTACACGGTCATGAGCAAGCGCAAGCTGCTCGAGCTGGTTCAGCAGGGCCGCGTCAGCGGATGGGACGACCCCCGGATGCCGACGCTGTGCGGACTGCGGCGCCGCGGCTATCCGCCGGAGGCCATCCGCGAGTTCTGCGAGCGCGTGGGCGTGACGAAGTTCGAGAGCCTGACCGATGTCGCGCTGCTGGAGCATTGCGTGCGCGACGCGCTGAATCGCACGGCCCCGCGACGGATGGCGGTACTGCGCCCGCTCCGCGTGGTCCTCGATAACGTGGCCGAGGGCGCCTTCGAGGAGTTCGAGGCCGTGAACAACCCGGAGGATCCGGCCGCCGGCGCGCGCCGCGTGCCCTTCGGGCGGGAACTCTGGATCGAGCGCGACGACTTCATGGACAACCCGCCGCCGAAGTTCTACCGGCTGGCGCCCGGCCGCACGGTCCGGCTGCGCTACGCCGGTTTCATCGAATGCGTGGGTGTCGAGCGCGATTCTTCCGGCGCGCCATCCTTGCTGCGCTGCCGATGGGACCGCGGTACGGCCGAGGGCGCGCCCTCCGACGGCCGGAAGGTCAAGAGCACGATCCACTGGGTCAGCGCCGCGCACGCCGTGCCGATGGAGGTGCGGCTGTACGACCGGCTCTTCACCGTAGAGGACACCGCCAGCCTGCCGGAAGACACGGATTTCATGTCCCTGCTGAATCCGAATTCGCTGACCTCGATCGAGGCGTTGGGCGAGCCCGCGCTGGCCGCCGCGGCGCCGGGCGAGACTTTCCAGTTCGAGCGGATCGGCTACTTCTGCGCGGACAGCCGCGATCACCGATCCGACCGCCCGGTCTTCAACCGCACGGTGGAACTGCGGGACGCCTGGGCCAAAATTTCGGGACGGGCGTAGGCCGGGAGCGCCGGCGGATCGAGCGCGACAGCCCGCGGTCGGGGAAGCGCCGGCGCGCGACCGCCGCCGCGATCAGCCCTGGGGTCCCGCCGGACCTCCGGGCGGCGCTCCCGATCCGGCGCGATCGCCGGGCAGGGGTTTCTGCAAGACGCAGAAGCAGTGCAGCCCCGGCAGCGGAAGCGCGCGCTCGAGGGGGTGCATGACCGGAATCGTCCAATCCATCAGCGTGATCAGCACGCGGCCCGGTCGCCGCCGTCGCAGCAGGCGGCTGTTGATCCACCAGCCGAAAAGCCCGAGAAAATTGAACTCGCGCAAGCGCTCGACGCGCAATCCCGCCGCCGCGGCCAGCGCCCGCAGACCCCGCCGGTCGTAGCGCCGCCGGATGCCGAGGGCCCGATCGTACTCGCCGAACAGCGCCGGGTGCGCCGGCAGCCACAGCAGGATGCGGCCGCCCGGGGCCAGCCGGTCGGCCAGCCGGCGCAGCAGGGCCGCGTCGTCTTCGACCGTCTGGAGCAGGTTGATGCCGAGAATCGTATCGTAGCCCTCCGCCGGCAGCGCGGCGAAATCCTCGGCGCGGTCCGGATTCAGCGCCAGCGCCTCCGCGACATCGCTGTCGCGAAACCGGTCCCGCAGCAGGCGCAGGCACGCGGGGTCGCCCTCGGCCAGCGTCAGCCGTTCCCGCTGCGGGAGCCGCCGGCTGAACAGTCCGATGCCGGCCTCCATCTCCAGAATGCGCCGGCCGAGGTAGGGCCGGATCCGGCGATAGATGGCGCGGTTATACCGCCGCGCGTTGGAAAGGTCCGCTCGCACGCGCGCGCGAATCGGATCGGAGTAGCAATCCTCGATCCACCGGTATTTCAACATCACGTAGAGCGCGTTGAACCCGTCGCGCCACCCGATCTTCTTGCCCTCGTCGTAGCCGCGGCCGTAATAGCTGACCGGGACCTCGTACACGATGAAGCGCCGGTGCGCGATCTTGGCCGTGATCTCCGGCTCGATCCCGAACCGGTTCGAGCGCAGCGGGATCGAGCGCAGCAGGTC
>Ga0129299_1002134_pt1 | contig 13179 bp, 10 predicted proteins | sample ConPoolayeCmetaG_FD_94477 | JGI IMG/M metagenome (GOLD analysis project Ga0129299, IMG submission 94477) | Hot spring microbial mat communities from California, USA to study Microbial Dark Matter (Phase II) - Cone Pool mat layer C metaG ... | reverse complement strand
CTACGAGTACGTCCTTGTCAGGGCACTTATGGAATATGACGAGGAGACGGGGATATGGATGATGACCGAATACGAGCGAACGGACCTGTCGGAAGGGCAGTGAGGCCGTGGCGACGGCTGGCGTTTGTCGGCGGGGCCTGCCTGGTCGTCGCCCTGGTCCTGCTGGCGCTGCCCTCCCTGCTCCGGCGAGCCGAGGCTGCCGCTCCCTGCGCGCCGGCCGGCAGCGTGTCGTTGCAGCAGAGCTGTAGATGTTCTTGTCGCGATGAGGCATGCGGTCGTGGGACCTACTGCGGAACTGACAGTGATGGTAATTTATGCGCCTGTCAATGCGACGCCACGGTGGTCCCGCCGCCGACCGAAGCCACGCAGACCACGATGCCCACGCAGGCTCCCACCGAGCCGCCCGGCGGGACGCCCCCGCCGCCTTCGCCACCCCCCGCGCCGACGGCAACACCTGAACCCGGCATCGACTGCTTCAACTGCTATCCCTGGGCGCTGTGTCCGGGTCACTATGCCCGTGTCTGCTTTCGGAACGACGGCTCGAACTATTACCTGATCAGTGCCGACTGTCAGAGTGCCAGCCAGTGTTCTAACCAGACGCCGACGCCGCCCCCCTCGGCGACGCCGACGCCCGAACCGCCGTGTGTCCCCAACCTGCCCGAAGTGACCTGCGAGGGCACCCACTGGGGCTACCACATCTGGGTCGAGGCCCGCGTCCCGCCGCACCGCGTCCAGGTCATTCCCTTCCCCCGCTGGCTGGTGGCGATGGGCGCTCCCCTCCCCGCCCCCTACGAGTCCGGCGAGCCGGGGCGGCTGATCCTCCAGGACGATCCCGCCTTCACGCCGCCGGATCTGTGCGCGCCCAACGGCCCCGGCTTTTCCGCCGGTTGCTGGAGCGACGCGGCGATGTGGCCGGAGCGGGGGCCAAACGAAGAGCCGCAGCGCGGCGACATCCGCAACTACCGCCTGGGGCTGCGCTGGCGACGGGTGCGCGCCGACCGGCCCAACGCCCTCGACCTGGGCGTGCCGCCGCTGAGCTGCTGGTTCTTTGACGAGCGCGAGTGGAACATCGGCGCGAACTATGGCTATGGGCCGATCTATGACTCGGTCTGCGGGGCGACGGAGGTGACCCACGTCTACGAGACCTCATCGTGGGGCAAGCCGCGCAACGGGGCACGCTTTCTCCCGCCGGAGCAAGCCTGTCCACGGGGGGTGGCGCACTGCTGCGAGCAGGTGCCCGCAGCGTGGGATATGCCCGCCTACCAGGTGCGGGTGAACACCTTCTGGCAGGCCGAGTGGAACGTCAAATGGGAAAGCTATGAGCTGGTCGGCGTGGGCGACTATGGCGACGACAGCACCTGCTTCTGTCGCCCCCAGGGCGCGCCGACCGGCGTGCCGCATGTGGGTTGTGGGGCGGAGGTCCCGGCGTGCAGCGGCTGCAATGGCTGGTGCGGCAAGGTGGCCGAGCCGGTCTATGACTGGGTGCAGCACGAGCAGGGCTGGGCGGGCATCGACCTGCGCCGCTGGCTTGGCCAGTGGTACTATGAGCAGTGGCAGGTCTGTTCGGGCGGCGCGGGGCCCTGGTGCGCCTTTGAGTACGGGACGTGCGGCGGAGCGGTGCCGGTGCCGGTGATCGAGGTCCAGAGCGTCCTGCGCGACCCCTGCATCCTCGACGGCAGTTGTCCGCCGGGGTATCCGTATTGATGAAAATCGCAAATAGCCCGTACTCTTTTTGTGCCTTTTGCGGTATAATCTCTTCCGTGTCGTAACTGCTCAGCCAGAGACCCTAAAGACCTTTAGGGTCTTGCGCCACTGCCGGCGCAAGGACCCTTTGGAGAGGAATCCTGGCAACCAGGGATGGATAGCTGTCACGCTGTAGTGCACTATGCCGAGATCGGCCTGAAGGGCAAGAACCGCCTCTTTTTCGAGCGCGTTCTGGCGCGCAACGTCGCCCGGCGCATGGAGGCGACCGGCCTCGAGGAGGTCGAACGGCTGCCGGGACGCCTGCTGGTCCACGCCCAGGCGCCGCTGACAGCGGACGAGTGGGCAACGACCCTGGGCACGGTAGCGGGCATCGCTCACTTTGCCCCCGCCTGGGTGGTCGAAGCCGACCTGGACGCCCTGCGCCAGGCGGTGCTGGCCAATCTGCCTGCCGGGCCGGTGACCTCTTTTCGCATCCGCGCCAGCCGCGCCGACAAATCCTTCCCCCACACGTCCCTGGACATCCAGCGAGAACTGGGCGCAGCGGTGCAGGAACGCACCGGCTGGCCCGTCCGCCTGAGGGGAGCGGAACTGGTGATCGGCGTGGAGGTGCTGCACAAGCGGGCACTGGTCACGTTTGGCCACCTGGCCGGGATGGGCGGCCTGCCGGTAGGGACAAGCGGCCGCGTCGGCCTGCTCCTCTCCGGCGGCATCGACTCGCCCGTCGCTGGCTACCTGGCCCTCAAGCGGGGCTGTCGCGTCATCCCCATTCACTTTCACAGCCGCCCCTTTGGCGATTGGATGGGCTCGGAGGCGCGGGCGCGCGAGATCGTCCGCGCGATGCAGCGTTACCAGATCGAGCCATATCTCTACGCCGTTGCCATCGGTCGCCAGCAGCGCGAGATCACCGTTCGCGCGCCGGCCGCCCTGCGCGTGATCCTCTACCGCCGGCTGATGGTGCGCATCGCCAGGGTGCTCACCCAACGGCGGGGCGGCAAGGCGCTGGTCACCGGCGAGTCGCTGGGACAGGTGGCCTCGCAGACGCTGGAGAGCCTGGTGGCAGTGGAGGAGGTGACGCGGCTGCCCATCCTGCGCCCGCTGATCGGCATGGACAAGCAAGAGATCATCGCCCTGGCTGAGCGGATCGGCACGCTCGACCTGGCAATGATGAAGGGAGACGACTGTTGCCAGTTCCTGCTGCCGCGCAAGGTCACCACCCGCCCTCGCCTGGCCGACGTGCGGGCCGCCGAATCGACCCTCGAGATCGACCGCCTGGTGGCGGAGGCTTTGGAAAGCGCACGACGGATCGAGATCGGCTGAACCGCCCGCTCAGCTTTCTGCCGTCTTGACCGGACGAAAACCCTGCCCCAGCACCTCTTGCGTCTCGGTCACGATCACGAACGCCTGCGGGTCTGCCGCAGCGATGATTTGCTTGAGCTGGTTCAGCTCCGAGCGCGCCACCACGCAGAGCAGCACCTCGTAAGGCGCGCCCGTGTAGCCGCCTTTTCCCTCCAGCACGGTCACCCCCCGGTCGAGTTGGGCCAGCAGGGCCGAGCGAATGGCCTCAGGGCGCGCCGAGACGATGGTCACTGCCCGCGCGTAGGAGGGCCCCTCCAATACCACATCGACCACACGGCTGGAGACAAAGTTGACCACCAACGCATAGAGCACAGGCGTCAGGCCCACGACGGGCAGCGATGCCAGCAGGATCAGCCCGTTGATGACCAGAAGCGCCTGTCCGTAGGCAACGCCCCGCCAGCGGTGGAGCAGGCGGGCGATGATGTCGCTGCCGCCCGTAGTACCATGGCCGCGCAGCACCAGGCCGATGCCCACTCCATCCAGCAGCCCGCCAAAGAGCGTATAGATCAGCGCGTCCTCTGTAACCTGCGGCAGGATCCCCGCCAGCAGGTCGATGCCTGCGGCCATAACCACCACAGCGTAGACGGTGCGCAGGCCGAACGACCAGCCGCCTGCCCAGCGCAGGCCAGCGATGAACAGGGGCACATTCAACAGCAGGGTGACCAGGCCCACAGGGGTATGGAAGAGGTAGTGGGCCAGCATGCCCAGGCCGGTGACGCCAGTGGAGACGACGCGGTTGGGCACCAGGAACATGTCGGTGCCAGCGGCAATGACCAGCGCGCCGACAGTAATCAGCAGATAATCGCGGGCCACGCTGGCCCATTTGCGCCAATCGGGTTTTTTCATCTTTCCTCCACAGCGGGTAAGTCTCACCACAGCCGCTCTCCCTGCGCGCAGGAGGGTGGACAGTTACCCTGCTGCCCATTTTACCACCGAGTTCATTTTGTAGGACAACTGCGAGCAGTTGTCCCGATCACCGGCTGACCAGCACCAGGACAAAGTGTGCTATAATGAGGGCCAGATTCGCCCAGTGAGGAGGTTCCCATGGCAATGACAGAACGAGTGGCGCGCCTGCGGGCGGAGAGTCTGGCCGCGACACCCACGCTCTCGGCCGAGCGGGCTATACTGATGACCGACTTTTACCGCCAGGAACGGGGGCTGACATCCGCCCCCATGCGCCGCGCGCGGGCTTTCCAGCACCTGATGGAGCACAAGACCATCTACATCGGCGACGGCGAGCTGATCGTCGGCGAGAAGGGACCGGCGCCCAAAGCCGCGCCGACCTACCCCGAACTCTGCTGTCACACGCTGGAGGACCTGGACATCCTGAACTCGCGGGAAAAGATCGCCTTTGCCGTCTCGCCGGAAACGCGCCAGCTCTACGAGCAGGAGATCATCCCCTTCTGGCGCGGGCGGACGATGCGCGAGCTCATCTTTGCCGAGATGACCGACGAGTGGAAAGCGGCCTATGAAGCGGGCGTCTTTACCGAGTTCATGGAGCAGCGTTCGCCGGGCCACACGGTGCTGGACGACAAGATCTACCGCAAGGGCATGCTCGATTTCAAGGCCGACATCGAGCGCGCGCTGGCAGAGCTGGACGATTTGAACGACCCGACGGCCTACGCCCGCCAGGAGCAGCTCCGGGCCATGGCCATCTGCGCCGACGCGCTGATCCGTTTTGCCCGGCGGCACGCCGACAAGGCACGTGAGCTGGCGCAAGAGGAGCGCGACCCCCAACGACGGCAGGAGCTGGAGCGCATCGCCCAGGTCTGCGAGCGCGTGCCAGCTCACCCGCCGCGCGATTTCTGGGAAGCGCTGCAATACTACTGGTTCGTCCACCTGGGCGTGACCAGCGAACTGAACCCGTGGGATGCCTTCAACCCGGGCAAGCTGGACCAGCATCTCTTGCCGTTCTACCGGCGCGGGCTGGAGGAGGGCACGCTGACCCGCGAGCAGGCCGAGGAGCTGTTGCAATGCCTGTGGATCAAGTTCAACAACCAGCCAGCGCCGCCCAAGGTCGGCGTCACCGCTGCCGAGAGCAGCACCTACACCGACTTTGCCCAGATCAACCTGGGCGGGGTGAAGGAGGACGGTTCCGACGCAGTCAACGAGGTCACTTATCTGATCCTCGACGTGATCGAAGAGATGCGCCTGCTGCAGCCCAGTTCGTCGATCCAGGTGAGCAAGAAAAGCCCCGACCAGTTCATCCGCCGGGCGGCGCAGATCATTCGCACTGGATTTGGTCAGCCCTCGGTGTTCAACAGCGACCTGATCGTGCAGGAGCTGGTGCGCCAGGGCAAGTCGCTCGTCGACGCGCGCAACGGCGGCTCCAGCGGCTGCGTCGAGGTGGGCGCTTTCGGCAAGGAGAGCTATATCCTCACCGGCTATTTCAACATGCCCAAGGTGCTGGAACTGACACTCAACAACGGCGTCGACCCGCGCACGGGGCGGCAGATCGGCCCACGGACGGGCGACCCGACCACTTTCGAGACCTTCGAGCAGTTGATGGCCGCCTACCGACGGCAGCTCGACTATTTTGTCGAGCTGAAAGTGCGGGGCAACAATGTCATCGAGCGGTTGTACGCCATGCACATGCCCGTCCCCTTCCTCTCCCTGCTCATCGACGACTGCATCGCCAAAGGGAAGGACTATCACGACGGCGGCGCGCGCTACGACACCACCTACATCCAGGGCGTCGGCCTGGGCACGATGGCCGACGCGCTGACGGCGATCCGTCACCACGTCTACGAGCACAAGACCTTCTCGATGGCCGAACTGCTGGAGGCTCTGCGGAGCAACTTTGAGGGGCGCGAAAAGCTGCGCCAGGTGCTGCTGCACAAGACGCCCCGCTACGGCAACGACGACGACCGCGCCGACAGCGTCATGGTGCAGGTTTTCGAGGCCTTTTTCGCCGCGGTCGAGGGGCGGCCCAACACCAAAGGCGGGCGCTACCACATCAACCTGCTGCCCACCACCGTCCACGTCTACTTCGGCTCGCTGGTGGGGGCCACCCCGGACGGGCGGCTGGCAGGCACGCCGCTCTCGGAGGGCATCTCGCCGGTGCAGGGGGCCGACCGGCTGGGGCCGACGGCGGTGGTCAAGTCGGCGGCCAAGATGGACCACGTGCGCACGGGCGGCACGCTGCTCAACCAAAAGTTCACCCCGCGCCTGCTGCAAAGCGACGACGGGCTGGACAGGCTGGTGCAGCTCATCCGTGGCTACTTTCGCCTCGACGGGCACCACATCCAGTTCAACGTCGTCGACGCGGCAACGCTGCGCGCGGCGCAGGCCAACCCTTCCGAGTACCGCCACCTGATCGTGCGCGTGGCCGGCTACAGCGACTATTTCTGCGACCTGGGCCGCGCCCTGCAGGACGAGATCATCGCCCGCACCGAGCAGCAGGCTTTCTAGCTCGACAAGGGCACCGGGCTCTGCCGCTGCACAAAAGCTGCCGCACTTGACAGAATTGAACGCAGACACTATACTTCAGCTATTCCGGATTTGCCCAGGGTCTGTACGATGTCTTCTGTCCCTGCTGCGTCAAGACCATCGCACGGAAGATATGTGCGCAGTTTCCTGTTCTCTGTCCGCCGCGATTCCCCGCTGGCCCACCTGCATGTCCTGACCAAACTGCTGCTGGTCCTGCTCCTCTCTGTGGTCATCGTGCGCTTCATCCGCACGGACAACCCCGACCCGCTGGGGGCCACCATGCTGTTGGTCCTGTCCATCCTGCTGTTGGCCCTGAGCGGGGCGATGCGCTGGGTCTTTCGCTCCTACCTGCTGGTCCTCTTCCCCGCCCTTCTCGGCATGGCCCTGACCTGGGTCATCTTCAACCCCGACCCCGGTAGCGGAGTGCTCTGGCGCATCCCGGTCTATGACGGGCGCATCGCCCTGGGGCTCTCGTTGAGATTGGGCATCTTCCTGGTCTTTGCGATCGGGTGGTACGTGGCGCGGAAAGAGGTGTTCTGGGGGCTCGTTGGCGGGCTGGCTCTGGCGGCTATCGTCACGCGCCTGGTGGGGAATCCCTCGATCACCCTGGCCCGTTTCGATTTCTTCCACCCCCTGGCCATCATCATCTCGCAGCGCAACCTGGTTGTCGCCGCGACCAAGGCGATCGGCTACGGGGCGATGATCTTTGTCTCTTTGCTGTTGGTGATGACCAGCCGCGACATCGAGATGACCGGGGCGATGCGGCAGTTGCGTATCCCGTATGTGGCGATCTTTTTCCTCTCCACGATGCTGCGCAGCCTGAGCATGGCCCTCACCGACTATACGACCATTCGCCAGGCGCAGATCGCCCGTGGCGTCTCCCTGCGCAAGAAAAACTTCCTCCAGCTCATTGCGGACCTGGCCTACCTCGCCGTCCCGCTCACGGCCACGATGCTTCGCCGCTCCAGTGAGGTCGGCGACGCCGTGCTGCTCCGTGGCTTCTCGATGCAGACGCGCAATCCCACCGAGTTTCACGAGGTTCACTCCTTCGGCTGGGTGGACGGCGTGGTCCTGGGGGTCTGTGCGCTGTTCGTGATCCTGGTCCTCGTCTTCCAACTCAACTTTACCCAACAGGCGGGGGTGCTGCTGTGAGCGCCATGGTGCGGGTGGAGGGGTTTCACTGGCGCTATCCCAGCTTTGGCGACCTGGCCGAGAATCCCTGGGCATTGCAGGGAATCGACCTGGAGATCGAAAGGGGAGAGTTCTTCGGCATCACCGGCCCCAGCGGCGCCGGCAAGACGACCACCTGCAAGGCGATCATGGGCATCATCCCCCACGGCTTGAAGATCCCGTACAGGGCCTACAATCATCACCTCAAGGGCAGCGTGTGGGTAGACGACGAGCTGGTTACCGGCGTGGATGGCGACGGCCAGGTCGTGGACGGTCGCCCGCTGGGCGCCTTGCTGGGCAAGGGGATCGTCGCGCCCAAGGGAGGGATGGTGCTCCAGGACCCGGAAACGCAGTTCCTCCGGATGAGCCTGTTGCACGAGATCGCTTTCGGCCTGCAGCTATTGGGCCTGCCGACGGGGGAGATCGAGGAGCGCGTGCGCCAGGCGCTGGCGATGGTCGGCCTGGGCGACCTGGCGGACGAGGCGGCGTATATCCATCCCAATGACCTGTCAGGCGGACAGAAGCAGCGCGTGGCGATCGCTGCCTTCCTGGCAATGCGCCCCGAGTTGCTGGTGCTCGACGAGCCAACCAGCGATCTGGACCCGCAAGGGAAGAGCGAGGTGATCGAGACGGTGCGCATGCTCCACGAACGGCACAACATGACCGTCGTATTGGTCGAGCAGGACCCGGAGATCCTGCGCCGTTTCTGCGATCGGATCGCCCTGATTGACGAGGGTCGGGTGCGCATGGTCGAGCGGGCCGACGATTTCTACCGGCAGGCGGACCTGCTGAGCGACTGCGGCATCTACAGGTTCGAGATCTCCGAGATCGCCGACAGCGCGGGCATCCGCCTGGGCGATGGCTTGCCGATCAGTATCGAGGAAGCGCTGGCCTGTTTCCCATCCGAGCTGGACGCCTCGTGGCAGCCGCAGGATGCCGCGCCGGCGGGGGAGGCGTTGGTGGAGGTGCGTGACCTGCGCTATGTCTATGAGGACGGCACGCAGGCCCTGCACGGCGTCAACTTTGACCTGTACCGGGGCGAGGTGCTGGCGTTGTTGGGCGCCAACGGGAGCGGCAAGACCACCGTGGCCAAGATCCTCAACGGCATCTACAGGCCCACGGGCGGGAGCGTGCGCGTGCTGGGGCAGGACATCTCGCGTCGTGCGGTGCGCAGCCAGTTGCCGCGCCACGTGGGATATGTCTTCCAGAACCCCGACCATCAGATCTTTACCCGTCGGGTATGGGACGAGGTAGCCTACGGCCTGAAGAACCTGCAGGTGCCGGCGGATGAACTGGCAGAACGAGTCCAACAGGCCCTGCAGGCGGTCGGCCTGAGCGACAAGGCCGATGAAGACCCGCTGTTCCTGGGCAAGGGGCAGCGACAGCGCCTGGCGGTGGCCGCGATCCTGGCGATGCGGCCGGAGATCATCATCGTGGATGAGCCAACCACCGGCCAGGACTACCGCATGGTCAGCGGGATTATGGAGCTGTTGGAAGAGCTGCACGCTCAGGGGAACACGGTGCTGATCATCACCCACGACATGACGCTGGTGGCGAACTATTGTCAGCGGGCGGTGGTGCTGCTGGACGGGCGGGATGTGTTCTCCGGCAGCCCACGCGAGCTGTTCAGCCAGCCGGAACTGGTCCGCACGACGCGCCTGTGTGCGCCACAGGCCATCTCGTTGAGTCTGGCGATGCGCGAGAGCAACGAAACTTTTCCTATGTTGTTAAACAAAGCAGAGTGGCTCCAAGCCTTGAAAGGAGGAAAACATGCCCTCTAAAGCACAAATGCAGTATGGACTCAAGTGGAACCCCAACCCGCCGGTGACGGTTCCGCAACTGGTGGCCTATGCGCTGGCCACCGGCATCTACACGATCCTGGCCTGGGTCGGGGTCATCGGCCTGCCGGTGGGAGTGGCCGGCGTCTCGGCCCTCTTCATCGCCGTCGGCTTCGGCGTCCCCTTTGCCATGTGGTTCGGGGGATGGGGGCTGGTGATGGGCTTTATCGGCACGGCCGTCGGCGCGGGGATCCTGACCGGCCTGCCGATCCCGGTCGCCCTGGCGTTCGGCGTGGGGGACGTGATCCTGTATGGCAGCCTGCTGCTGCTGTACCGTGGGCTGGCCCCCCGTTTCGGTGTGGACCCCATCGGCAGGGATGTGTTTACGCCCAAGGGGTTCATTTTCTTCTTCATCGTCGCGGCCAATCTGCCGCACATCCTCGGCGGCATCTACGGCACCTGGCTGTTGTACACTGTCGGCTTTGTCCCGCCCGAAGCGATCCCGCTCACGTTTTCCGGTTTCTGGTTGGGCAATGTGATCGTCGTCACCGTGATCGCGCCGATCCTGCTGCGCGTGCTGGGCCCGGTTGTCGAGCGATTTGGCCTGACCAACTATGGTTGGTTGACATAGCTGCTAATTGAGGAGGCATACCATGTCTGAACGTGCACCGTATGGCCTGCGCTGGAATCCGAACCCGCCGATCGCCGTGGTCAGCCTGGTGACCTACGCCGTCGCCGCTGGCGTGTACACGATCCTCTCCTGGTTGGGTGTGATCGCCCTGCCGGTGGGCATCGTCGGCGTCTCGTCGCTTTTTGTGGCGATTGGCTTTGGCATCCCCTTCGCCATCTGGTTCGGCGGCTGGGGATTGTTGATCGGCTTCATCGGCACGTTCGTCGGCGCGGGCATCCTGTCCGGCACGCCGCTGTTGCTGGCAATCCCCTTCGGCTTCGTGGACTGGATCCAGTTCGGCATCCCGCTGCTGGCCTACCGCCTGCTGGCCCCTCGCTTCGGCCTCCACCCGCTGGGCCGCGATGTCTACACGCTCAAGGGCTTTCTGTTCTTCCTGGTCTTTGCCGTCATTCTGGCCAATGGGTGTGGGGCCTTGTACGGGATCACGATCCTCTACCTGGGCAACCTGGTGCCGCCCGACGCATTCTGGCCGGGAGTGCTGGCCTGGTGGGTTGGCAACATGATCGTCACCGTCGTCATCGCCCCCGTCCTCCTGCGCGTGTTGACACCGGTGATCGAGCGGTACGGCCTGGCGACGCACGGCATCATTTCGTGATGGTCTCCGCATAAATCATCAGACCTCCGCGCTGCCGATGGCCGCGGAGGTCTTTTGAGTTACGAACCACCCTCCCGCAGGTTAGAAAGTGACCGGCAAATGGATGTATTGATCGAGAACGTCGCTCTGCTGAGCCCCGATCAGGAGGAGGTGCTGGAGGAGCAGAATGTGGTGATCGAGGGTCAGCGGATCGCCCGCGTCACCGCTGCGCCGGTGACGCCCGGCCCGGCCACGAAGCGGATCAACGGCCGGGGTCGCCTGCTCATCCCCGGCCTGATCAACGCCCACACCCACTCGCCGGAGAATTTCCTCAAGGGGCGGGTCGAGGCACTGCCGCTGGAACTGTGGCTGGCGGACCTGTTCGGGTCGCCCTTCGCCTTCAGCGAACGGGAGATCTACCTGGCGGCCATGGTCGGCAGCATCGAGATGCTCAAGACCGGCACGACAGCGGTGGTAGACCATTTCTGGGTCAATGGGGCGATGAGCGAGCCCGCGCTGGATGCGGTGATGAGCGCCTACCGCGATGTGGGCATCCGCGCCGCCGTCGCGCCGCTGGTGGAGGATGACCACCGCGTCAGTCGGCTGATCCTGGAGCAGAACCCCGAACTGGAGGGCCAAATCGCCGTCAGCGCGGCGTCGCCGACCCACGCCGAAGAGTACCTGCGGGTGTTGGAGGGCTTTTTCCAGCGCTGGCATCGCGCCGAGGGCGGACGTCTGTTGTGTATGGCCGGCCCGTCGGGGGCACAGTGGTGTTCCGACCGGCTGATGACCGGGGCGATGGAGATCGCCCAACGGTACGACGGCGGCTATCATATGCACGCCGAGGAAACCCGCTTCCAGGCGGTCAGTTGTCGGCAGCTCTTTGGCCATTCGGCGCTGAGCCACCTGAACGCGCTGGGGCTGTTGGGCGAGCGCACTTCGCTGGCTCACTGCGTCTGGGTGGACGACCACGACATGGACCTGCTGGCGGCCTCCGGCGCCACGGTGTGCCATAACCCGGTCTGCAACCTGAAACTGGGCAGCGGCGTTGCGCCGGTGATCGAGATGAGGGAACGGGGCGTGCATGTGGCGCTGGCCTGCGACGGGGCGGCCAGCAACGATAACCAGGTGATGTTCGACGTGCTGAAGGTGGCCGGGCTGATGCACACGGTGCGCGACCCTCGCCATCAGCGCTGGCTGAAGGCGCGACAGGTGCTGCGCATGGCGACGGAGGAGGGGGCGCGGGTGCTGGGGCTGGCCGGCAGCCTGGGGACCATTCGCCCCGGCGCGCTGGCCGACCTGGTGCTGTTGGACATGACCACGCCGGCCTTTACGCCGCTCAACGACCCCGCGCAGCATCTGGTCTATGCCGAGACCGGTTCGTCGGTACGGACAGTGCTGGTGGATGGACGGGTGGTGGTGGAGGAGGGTCGGCTGGTGAGCGTGGATGAGACGGCGCTGCTGGCGGAGGCGCGTCAGGTGTGGGCGCAGCGGCGGCGGGACATCCCCGCGCTCTCCCCGCAGGCGCAGGCGTTTCTCGCTGCTCAGGAGCGCTTCCGGCAGCGCCTCCTGGCCACGCCTCTGCCATTCGAGCGCCTGTCATAAGCGACCGCCGGGGTCAAGAACCCGGCGGTCTTTTGCCCCGCAACGTGGCGACAGCCTGGAAGAACTCGGGCAGGAACTCGGTTGCCAGCCGCCGGTAGCGCAACACCAGCGTGCCGAACAGATAGCCCACCATGATCCGCCCCCAGACGGGGGCTGCGCCAAAGGCCACCACCGCCAGGATGGCATAGGGGACAGCGTAGAGGGGCCAGGCCAGTTGATGCGAGTGCAGGAACCAGACCCCCAGGATGAGGACGACCAGCGCCACGGCCAGCCAGGATGGCAGGTAGCCGCTGAAAGCCAGGTAGGCAGCAACCCCCAGCGAGGTGGCCAGGTCAGCCTCGGCGTCATGCTGGCCTATCCAGTCTGGAGAGGGACTATGGGCACAGCGGGCCAGAGGACCGTCGACCAGGTCGGTGAACCAGGAGATCAGAAGGACAGCGACGGCCAGGGGCAGGCCCTCAGCGCCCCGCGCCCAACCGATAACCGCCAGCAGGAAGGCCAGCAGCACCCTGCTTACGGTGAGCAAGTCCGCCAGCAGCCTGAACAATCCAGCTCTGGGGTTCATAGCGCACCTCCTGCCAGTTGTTAACCGCTTTCAGTATACCATATTCCCCACGAATTGGCACGAACGGAGGCGCGATTGGGTGTCCGTCACTTTTTTGCGCGAGAAGGGGAGATGGCTCGTTTTCCAGTCGAATCCGGTTTACACTCGCGTTTCCCAACCTGTCATTCTGAGCGAGCCGCCGAAGGCGGGCCGCTTCGCGGCCTTCGCTCCTCAGAATGACATGGGGGAGCAGTTGGGATCGCATCGGGCGCGGTCTGGAGAGCGGCCCTGGCCGGGTGGACGCAAAAATATGACGGACACCCCGGGT
>Ga0129299_1002132_pt1 | contig 13191 bp, 12 predicted proteins | sample ConPoolayeCmetaG_FD_94477 | JGI IMG/M metagenome (GOLD analysis project Ga0129299, IMG submission 94477) | Hot spring microbial mat communities from California, USA to study Microbial Dark Matter (Phase II) - Cone Pool mat layer C metaG ... | reverse complement strand
GTTTAGTTTCACCTATTTTGGAGCGCCATGGAAGAGCGTAGAGTGGCTTTTTGGTATCTTCCGGAAGATACCAAAAAGCCACTCTACGCTCTTCCATGGCGCTCCAAAATAGGTGAAACTAAACTCGTCGAAATCCCGTATTTCCCTGTTTACGAGAATCCGCTTCCCCTCGGCGATATGCCACCAGTGATCATCGGCTCCCACCAATGTTGCACAGAGGAGGGCAGAGAGGAGGAGAAAAGCAAAGAAAACAAATAAGTCTGGTAGAATACTGTTCCTTTTCACGGCTTCACCACCCGTATTTCCCGCACTTTCCCCTTTACAGAGACAGAAAGGAGAAGAGGACCACAGGCACACGAGTTTTTGTCGCCTTTACAGAAAAAACGTACTGCATCTCTAAGTGTCCGTGCTCCATACGAGTATCCGCTGTGCCGCCGAGTAAGGTGAGCAAGGACACTACGCCAGAATGATTCAGGATACCGAGGAACCTCTTCAGGTAAGAACAGATACTTTCGCGATTGTGGGGCACTGCGATGGGCATCACAAAAGTAGTCGAGAGCCACCTCCATAATCTCCCGGTATGACCGCGCTTGATCTGCTAAGACAAGAAGATGTTCCCCCATCTGGGGAGAAAGGTGCTCTTCGAGAAAAGGTACGATCTTGTGCCGAATCAAGTTGCGACGAAACGAAAGATTGGCGTTTGTCTCATCTTCGACATACGGGCGTCCTTCCATAAAAGAAGAAATATCTCTTCGCGAGAAAGTCAAAAGGGGACGTACATATGTCAGCGTTCCCCGCACATCAACCTCGGGGATACCGGCAAGACCCATAAGTCCAGTCCCCCGATCGAAAATACGCATGAGAATGGTCTCGATGTTGTCTTCCCGATGGTGTGCCGTTAGAATAAACCGGATCCGATGCGCTCGTGCACTTTTCTCCAAAAGACGGTACCGCTCTTGCCGGGCAACATTCTCGCGATTGGAGCCAATCCGTTCCCACAAATCACGAGAAATATCAGAGAAAAAACAAGGAATTCCGTGTTCTCGACAAAAATTGTCAACAAAAAACGCATCTCGGCAGGAATTGTCACGAAGATTGTGGTTGATGTGGGCGACATGAATCTTTATTCCCAGTGAGTCCCCTACTTCGAGAAAGAGGTGGAGCATGGCCATCGAATCGAGCCCGCCAGAAATGGCAAGGAGTAGCCGTTGTCCTTTCAGAAAAGGAAGGTTTCGTTCGATATGGCGGCGCATACGTTGAGGAAGATGTTTCTTCACGGCTTCGATAGTACCCACCTTCAATCCCGGAACAATTTCTCTAGTGTTTCTCGCTGCTCATCCGTCAAACAAGGGAGTCGGTACACCATCGCAAAGATCTCCCGGTAAAAATCATCACGCCCTTTAGTAAGTTTCTTCAGCATCTCCATATCATGGACTACTACATCGAAACTCCCGCTCTTGACTGCTTCTGCCACATCCTCAGCAGCGCTGTTCCACCGCGAAAGAAACATGAAAGGTCTCATGCCATCCTCTTTTCCCGGCCGTCGGTAAAGGGCGTAACGTTTGTCGAAATAGATAAGATTCCATCCCCTTCTTCGAAGACTTTCTTCTATTCCCTTCTCATGTTCTCTGAGCGGGGCTACCGCGTCGGGACATCCTACGATCACATAGTCAAGCGGAAGGGAAAGAACATGGCGCTGGAACTCGTCATCGCTCCGAACCACCCACAATTTTTCGGCGTACTCATAGGGATAGAGGCCGGGAACTCGAATGTCAATCGGCACCTTCACTCTTGGGAAGAGGTAAAAAACAAGGAAATCGTTCGTGCCTGGGAATGAACCGTATACATTGCCACCCAATTGGCGTTCCTTCATAAGATCCCCCAAGAAAAGAGGGTTTCTCCTCTCATCAACCCCTATCCCGCACTCACGATCGAGTTTCCCGAAAAGAGTTTGGACTCCCCACACGGTCAGGGAAAAGATGAAAATTACCCCCATATGGAGAATTCTCTCTCGAACCACAGGTTGCGGCACGAACCCAGCACACCATGATGCAACAACAGGTATCCCGATGAGAACCGCATCGGGAAGAAATCTCACATAAAAACAGACGCTTCCTACTACCACCACTCCCAGAAGAGAGTAAAGAGGAAACTGTTTCCTTCCTGTGCGAAGAGCGGCAAAAAAGAAAATAGCCATAAAGAAAAAGAACAAAAGATATTCGAGAGAGAGAATATATTCCTCCATCACTAGGAGAGAACGCCATTCCGGCAACACAGCGCCTCCTTCCACGAAAAGAGAAACATGGCTCCCCAGCCCGTGCGGGTGGGGCGTAATGAGCCATACCATCGGAGCCAGCGCAGCGAGTATTGCAACGACTTTTCCGGAAAAAGGCTCCTTCTTCGTGAAGACGGCATCGAGGTAACAAGAGATAATGATGGGAAACCCTATCACCCATGAGGGATGGACATTGCGCCACAAAAGCATAATGAGAAAAAGGGTAAGCACCTGCTTCCGCGAGAGAAGAGGCCACGGAAAAACCACTGCAAGAAGCCAAGCACAGAGAAGGTAGGAAAGCAGGTGAGGTCGGTCATTGATACGCGTTTGGATAAGGAGAAGCGCCATGCCAGAAAGAAAAAAAGAACACCACACATTACGACACAACCGATCTACAAGGCTAAAAAGAAGAGTGATCGTAGTAGCAACTACCAAGATACGAAAAAGAATCATTCCTGTCCAACCACCGAGAGTCCATATCCCAGATACGAGAAGATTATGAAGCCACTCCCAGTTTATCCACGGCTTCCCTCCATAGGTAAAACTGAAGACATCCTCTGCGGGAACGATACCCTGTTCCAGAATGTATCGTCCCTGTGCTAGATGCATCCATATATCACCATCAGGTATCTTGAAAAACGAGGCTGCACAAGAGGCCACTGCAAGAAGAAGGTAGGCTAACCCGCGGGGGCGCCACGAAAAATTTTCAAAATTCTGCATTCTTGGGCGTCCGCGGGAAGGGTTGCACATCGCGAATGTTGGTCATACCGGTAATGTACATGACCGTTCGATCGAACCCGAGACCGAAACCAGCATGGGGGCATCCGCCGAAGCGCCGGAGATCGAGATACCACCAGTAGTCTTCTTTCTTCAAACCGAGTTCTTCGATACGACGAAGGAGATAGTCGTAGCGCTCCTCGCGCTGAGAGCCGCCGATGAGTTCCCCGACACCGGGCACGAGCATATCCATCGCTGCGACGGTCTTGCCGTCGTCATTCAACCGCATGTAGAATGCTTTTATCTCCTTCGGGTAGTCGGTAACAAAAATCGGCTTTTGAAAAACCTCTTCGGTGAGATAGCGCTCATGTTCGGTCTGGAGATCGCGCCCCCATACGACCGGATACTCGAAGTTTCTCCCCGATTTTCGAAGAATCTCTACCGCTTCGGTGTAGGTAATGTGACCAAAGTCAGCAGATGCAACCCTTTCCAGGCGTTCAAGAAGCCCTCTGTCTATCATCGTGTTGAAGAACCGCATCTCATCGGGAGCCTTTTCAAGGATATATCGAATTATGAACTTGGTCATATCTTCAGCGAGATCCATGTCCTCCTGTAAGCCGGCAAAGGCGATCTCCGGTTCTATCATCCAGAACTCCGCAGCATGGCGCGGCGTATTCGAGTTCTCGGCGCGGAATGTTGGCCCGAAGGTGTAAACATTGCGAAACGCCATACAGAAATTTTCGACAGCAAGTTGTCCTGAGACGGTGAGGTTGGTTGCCCGTCCAAAAAAATCATGGGAAAAATCAACCGCTCCCGTATCAGTGAGCGGCGGGTTCTTAGGGTCGAGCGTCGTAACGCGGAACATCTGTCCCGCTCCCTCGCAGTCAGAACTGGTGATAATGGGGGTATGCACATAGACAAAGCCGCGATCCTGAAAGAATGTATGAACGGCATGGGCAAGAAGACTCCGCACCCGGAAAACGGCCTGAAACGTGTGCGCACGTGGCCGCAGGTGAGCAATAGTGCGCAGGTACTCAAAGGAGTGACGTTTCTTCTGGAGCGGGTAGTCTTTATCACAGGGACCTACAATCTCTATCTGCTCAGCCGCAATTTCAAACGATTGTTCTCTGCCAGGGCTTGCAACGATTTTACCGGTGACGGTAATGGCACTGCCGGTTCCCAGTTTGGAAACAGTCGTAAAATGAGGAAGAGCGTCAGAGAACACAACCTGGATATGCGCAAGGGACGATCCGTCGCTGAGATCAATGAAACCGACATCCTTCGATACCCGAATGGTCCTTACCCATCCAGAGAGGGTGACGATACTCCCCATCAACTCAGAATACCGTGTAGTAAGTTCTTTGACGAGCATAGACGGCATACTTCTTATCCTCTCGCGACTCGATGAGAAAGGAGATTATAGCGGCCCTACGAATTAGTCAACTGCTTTGGTTTCGTACTGTGCTATTTCAGCACCCATGAGGGCGTATAACCGCTTTTCTTCCGAGGCAACGGCAAGGGTACCATAGTGGTGCAATTCTTCTTTGAGTTCCGGCATCTTACCCTCCTTGACGATGCGACGCATGTACTGCGCATCGACAAGATTTCCTGGGTAGAGTAAACGAAAAGGTTTCACGTGAGGGTGACGATCCAGGGCATCCCTACTCATGTACAACGCCCAATGTTCATTGAAATAGACGAGCATGAAGGGTGCCTCACTCCTCCCGAAGACATCTTCCGAAAAGTGTTTCACGAAAGAAAGCCCTTTCGAAACAAGGAGTAGTTCCACAGGATAGTGCGAAAGATTTACTGTTCCTTGAGCATACCCTTGCGTAAAGGAAACGGGAAAAACCTGAGTGTTACGACCATCAATAAACACCTTTACGGCAGGCCACAAACGGAAAGAGATATAGGAGTGGTACGACAACTGGTCGGCCCAGAGGTTACCGGAGATATGGTGCCGTTCCATGAAATCGGCGACGAGAACCGGATTGTTAACAGTACTAACCCCAATACCCCACGAACGGTTTATGAGAAAGGTATTCCCTGTGAGAGCCACCATCATCGTGAGTATTCCCAGCATAGCAAGGATACGAACATTCCACGTCCATCCCCCTGCAGCATCACGGTATCGTTGACCAAGAAAAGAATATATTCTCCCGGCAACGAAAGGGAGAGATACAATCAGAAACTCCGCCGAAAAACGAAGAGCAATCAGCGAAAGAATCAGCGTCACCGCTATGGTGAAAGTCATGAACGGCTCCTTCCCCCAGAGAGTGGGAAGAGATACTAACGTAACTAGATAGTACAGAAGCGTAACAGCAAAAAAGGGATGGAGGGTAAACCACGAAAGGTAAGAACGCCATTCGAAAATCGTTCCCATCTCAAAAAAGTGATCCCAGTAAAAGGAAACCTGATCCCGCAAGAATATTGACCCAAGAACAACCACAAGGAGAGCAGATGCAAGCACCCCGCCAGTGAGAAACGATGGCCGCACGTGTCGCAGTATAACAAGCCATCCTCCTCGATCCTCAATTCTTCTGTCAAGAACGAAGGAAATCCCCACGAAAGGCGCAGCAATCCACGAGGGGTGGAGAAACGCCCACATTGCAAGAAAGGGAAGCGCTCCCATAAAAAAGGAAAAGGAGAGTCTTTGAGAACGGTGCAGTATCCAGAGTGTGAAGGAAAGGAAAAGGTACTCTATCATGTGGGGTCGAATGTTGATACGTATCTGGAGAACGAGAGAAAGTAAAAGGATAACGATGGCTCCGAACCCTACCGGAACTCTCTCCACCACATATACGCGGCGGAGTCGTTCCGCCAGAGCAAGATACACAAATAAGAGCGTCCCCGCAAAGGTAACCCACCGGTAGAGGAAAAAACCTATCTCCCCGCACGAATCCCAAAGAATGGCGGCAATGACACTGAAACCCCACTCATTATTACGCCACGGTTGTCCTGCATAGGTGAAAGTAAATGGGTCGGTTGAAGGAACTACTTTCTGTTCGAGGATGACTCTTCCCGCAGCCACATGCCACCAGTGATCATCACAGCCAATCTCGTACCATGAGAGTATGCCTGCGACACCGATGATGCAGAGAGGAACAAAGATTTTCCGGATGACCTCAGTCATTGGGGTTGGAGGCAGGGGTGGACGATGGCCCCCGGTATATCTCACTCGCCTTGTATTTCTCGACGAAGTACCCACCAATGAGTTTGAGTATCGCAAAGGTAGGAACTGCAACGAGGACACCTAAGAAGCCAGCGAGTTCAGCCCCGGCAAAGAGAGCAATGATAACAAAGACAGGGCTAATGCCGACACGTTTACCCATGATATTCGGAGTTATTGCAACAGCATCAAGTGTTTGTATCGCTCCAAACACAAGGAAGACCTTGAGCGCAAGCAGCCACCCTCCCGCACTGAGAGCAAGAAGTGATGCAATGACAAAACCGCTAATGATGCCAACATAGGGAACAAAACAAAAAAGACCTATGAGGATACCCAGCGATCCTCCCGATGGAAGGCCGACGAGCGTAAGACAAAATGCGTAGAGGAGGCCAAGCACCAAGCAGACAGTTATCTGTCCCCGGATAAAGCCAGACAACACGCGGTCGAACTTCTCCATCCACTCAAGAAACTCCTCTTTGCGCGAAAGAGGAAGAAGTGCAACAATGGCGCAATAGAGGTCAGGAAGCCGCATACTCATGAAAAAGGTAATTACCGCATAAATGAGGAGGTAAAAAAGAAACGAGAGCACTGAAAAGGTTTTCTGAAAAACGGTCCCCACAAACTGTGGTAAAGAATCGAAGGCCGGAATGAAGGATCCCATGCGTTCGAGGAGCGCCTCCTCCGTAAGATTCTGATACTCGTTGAGGTCTATGCCATGTTGGTATGTCTGTTCATGAATCCAGTTGAGGGCGGCAGCCACTAGCGCCGGGAGTTTACGCCCCGCCTCGGCCAGTTGGGTAAAGAGAGAAGGAAGAATAACGAAAAGTATTGACGCGAGAAAAAGCATGCCAGCGAACATGATTACGGCGGTTGCGAAGGCGCGGTGCATGCGTAATCGGCGATTGAAAAAAGCGACTATCGGGGACACAGCATAGGCGGTAAAGAAGGCGGCAAGCAAAATCGCCGTTATCTTGGGCAAGAAAAAGAGTACGAGAAAACAAAGAAAAAAGAATGCAGTAGGGATCCACCCGCGGCGCTCGACGAAAAAAGAATAGAGTCTTTGTTCAATCATTTAAGTGTCGCGTTTTCCCGATACCACGCATCGGCATTCGCAGAACCAATGGGTATCGGCTTCGAAAGCACGCCGTCAGCCGTAAATTTTACCATCTGCATCGCTTCGACGACAATGGCCTCCCACTCCTTCTGTGAGATTTGTGTGGGCCCAGCGACTTCCTGGCGCGATCGGTTCTTTTTCCATTCTTGGATATTCATCGGCTTACGGGGCTCTATCTTTTGCACAGTAGAAGCAATCTCGACCCGTCCGGTTTCGACCATGAGCGCTCCCGATCCGTCGGTGTTCACTATAAAACCGAAACTAGTCCCCCTGACACCTGCAACAGCGTTCTTTGACTCGACGACGAATCCGCCGGTCTCATTTTTACTTACGAGCTTCTTGACGACCGACCATATCTTGCCGAAGAAGACTTTCACCTTGTAGTTTTCCCTCTCACAGGATGCGTTCGAATTCACCTCGCTCAGGTTCACGAGCGAATTTTCGCCTACCTTGAGTGCTGATCCGTCAGGGAACAGGAGCATCACGCGGGCACCCGCTTCGGTTTTCATAAAGTACGTAGCCGGAACATCCTGTCCTGTTTTGAGCAGCGCCCACGTTTGCTGGTCGGGCGATACCTTCACCGCTCCTTCGAGTTTATCCACCTTCACCGACCCGCCGGTGCCGCACTCGGCCGCCGCGAGGAACACCGGCACTACCGCAATGATTACCATCACAGCAAAGATGTTGTACACGCATCGCACGGCGACCTCCCCTCGCATATCGTCCCTACTCTCACTTCTTACTTCTTTCTCAGCCGCACCTTTATCTCTTCCTTGCCCTCGCTGATGTATACCTCTGTACGGTAGGGTTCATAGCCTGGAGCCTCAAGCCGAATCTTGTGTGAACCGGAGGAAAGTTCCAAATAGGCTGGACGGCCGTCGAACTTTTTTGCCTTCCCTTGCAGGACATCATCCACATAGACATCGGCATCGTCCGGCTCGCAATAAATAGCAAGCAACCCTTGGTTGCCAACGCCGCTCTCGCTCGACCTGACAGTGTTGCACGCTACGCCCAGCACCACGATGAGCACCAGCGTACCGAACACAAGAATGTGCCGCATGGTAGCCTCCTCTACTGCTTCCCCGAATGTCAATCAGCCATCTTGACTTGGTCCCCTGCCTCAAATCCTCTTCCCTCAATGACGTCACATACTGACATCTTTTCCTGAAGCATAGAGACCTTTATCTTGCCCCGCACCTCGCCCGGCTCACGGCCAAGAGCCACACCAGTATCCGGGTCGGTGAGCATTTCGCCGAGTTTGCTCACCACGAGTAGGTCGCCTGTTTGGAGTCCCGTGTCCTGCCCGGCGTTGATAATAACCTTACCAGAATCAGTAACCTTGACGACGCGGCCGGTCCATTGGACCTTGTCGAGATTCTTGATGATGTTGCTCACTAGTTTGACGATTGCTTGATTGAGTGCTCTATCGTTGAGCGTTTCATCATACCCGGATTTGCTTCCGAAACCGAACACCTGCGTGTCTTCGGTTTCGGCGATACCTTCACCGTTCTCCGCAAAGAGAATCTGCCCGGTCGAGGTATCTATCGCGCGGACATTGACCACGGCGCGAACCCTCTGCGACTTTTTCTTGAAAACACCTCCGTCGGTCGTATCCTGCGTGAAGCCAAATTCAGTGATAGACCCCGTGATAAGCGCTTGCGCTCCGAGCAGTTCCCCGATCTTTGCTGCAGTTTCGCCCTTCACCGCACCTGTCTGACCAAGCGCCTGTTCCCCGAGGACCTTTGCGAGTTGTTCGCGCTCGATCACGATAAAGGCGTTCGACTTGACAAGGTGCGTTGCCAATTGATCCGAAGCCTGCGTACCGATACGGCCCTTTGCATACTGAGTTTTGTTTACGAATTCGGCAATGGCAATCCGCTTCTTAGGCCCATGTGTCACCAATTTCGAGTAATCAACCGTATCAGCCGGCGCGATAGCCGCCTGTTTCTTGGGACCCCCGCAGGACCCAACCACAAAAACGACCGATAACAAAACGATACAAGAGAAAGCAATTTTGTTCATGGTCTCGAACCTCCTCATTTTGGGTGTTGTTTACAACGGACATCGAGATTCCTGACAGAAGACACTTTATTATAGGTCATTTTGGTTCGATGACAACTTTTTTGGCAGATATTTCGATCGCCTTGTATTCGCCTGCCAACGCCTGTACCAGAGCGTTCGCAGCGCCTCGGAAAGAAACGCGGAAAGTCGCCGTCTTCCCCTCGAAAGATTGCAGCAGGACACCAGTCACCAGTTTATTGGCACGGATCGTTTGCTCCGCCTTGAACATGGCGACCGAGTCGGCGAGGTTGTTGACTACGACAAGGTATTCCTCGCCATTGTTGAGAGATTGTGTCCACGAACGGACGATGTCGCTGACCAGTTTTTTGCTCGCCTCCTTAGCCGCTTTCTCAATGGCCAAGGTGCCGCCCGTTACAGGGTCTATGTGCGCCTGAGCCGCCTGCGCAGATGCGGAGCCAAGCACCTTTCCATCTTTGAGGTTGATAGCACGCATGGTGACGTTTGCTTGACTAGAAGTCATCTGGGAACCAGCGATGGTTCCGACGGAACGTGCCATCGCCTTACCGGCGATAACGATATCGGCATCAAGCGTCTTCGTCATCTCGAGAATATCCTGATTACTGACATCAACGACTTGGTATGCCGGTTTTATCTTTACCCCGGCGGCAATGGCATTCCGATCAACAATCCGGAAGTTTTTCTCGAGAAGAGCGGATGTAAGCGCTTGCTCGGCGGAACCGATGTCGGTTTGCACCGACTGCGCTGCCGTGCCGCCCCACCAAAACGAGAAAACGGTCATACCCACATTCTGTTCTGCCATCATGATGACCACTTTGGGGTAGTTCATCCGCTCGAGGGTGGTCTGGAGCAGTTCCAGGTCGTTCTTGAGGTCGCCCTCCTTGACGGTTACTTCGGCTTTTACGGTGACGACACCTTGAGACTCCTTTGATTCGATGACCTTATAGTTCTTGATGTAACCGTTTACCTTCGAGATGATTTTGTCCGAAACAAGTTGATAGTTCTCAACCACCGTTTCGGCCGAGATCGTTGCCCCAATCACCATTTCGAGAGCACGTCTGAGCGCATCTTCCGTCGCCTCTTTTTTGGCAAGTTCGACGTTGCCATTCACGATGGCGCCGAAACCCTCAACTGTCACCTTCTTCTCAGCGGCCACAAGCAGGTAAAAGGCCGACACTACGAATGCCAGCACCGCTATCTTTCTCATGACAACCCCCTGTGTCAGAACAGTATAACCACTTTTCCTTCGCTCAACGTATCAGCCTTAAGTTTCGACTGAATCGCCGAGAGTTCTTTCTGTCCGATGACGAGATCCGATTTGTTCTTGACTTTCGTTACCTTGAGCACCAACAGCGAAGCGCTATCCCCATACAACGACGTAACTGACTCAAGGTCATCCTTGACGTAGCGTACCATCCCACTCGTCCTGAGTACCTCGTCGCGCACCTGCTTCTTACTGTAGACTATTTTCCCATCTTCCAAATAGACGACGGGGAAGAGCGATGGAGTAAATTTGACGCCCCGCACATCGAAGACAAGAATCGATTTCTGGTCGCCCCCTGTCGCTGACTTGTCCGCCGGAGGTTCTATTTTGACCGACTCTTTGCTTTCTATCTCCTTAGCAACAGCGGGCGTCGTTGAGACTTTTTCGATGAGGGTCGAAAGAGGAACCCGAATCACGACATCAACACCGCCATCGGAATAGTACTTGGTCGTTACAACCTCGGCTCCTTTGACGACTCCCTCGACATGTGTTTTCACCTCCATAGATTCTTCCATAGAATTCTTGATAGTTGTATTCCCCGTGACAGTGACTCCCTTCACCGCTTCGAGAAGGTTCCGATACGCATCGGCTCTGGCAACCCGTTCGGCTCCCAAACGGGCAACCGCCACATTTGGTGCTTTGAGATCCGGTGCACCGCTCCCTGTGGCATACACATACTGTTTGGTCCAGTTGATCTTACCGTGCGGCACATCCTGGGTGACGTCTCCCTTATCCGGTTCTTGCGCCACCACGAATGAGAAGCATCCGGCCGCCATTAACAAGAACAGTGTGTTCTTCGACATGGCATTGTTCTCCGTCAAAAGATTGACAAGCCTCTTAGACACTCTTCTCTTTCAGCCTATTCAAAAAAAAGATCAACGCAAGAGATTGTGGTAAAGAGACTGGTAGGCGTCAGCAGCCGCAGCAAAACCAAAATCAGCCGCCATGCACCGACGCGCCATCATCGCATAACGCTCAGAATTGTTCTTGAAAAGGTGCACCGCATCTCTGATACGCTTTCCGAGCGCCTCCGGCGTCGCATCACGGAATACGAGCCCAGTCCCATGAGAAGGGTGTTCATCAATGTCAATGACCGTCTCCTGAAGTCCACCAACTGCGCGCACCACCGGCACTGTGCCATAGCGCATCGCGTACATTTGGTTCATGCCGCACGGCTCATAGCGCGACGGCATGAGGTAGAAATCGCTTCCCGCATGGATAAGGTGCGAAAAACGTTCATCATAGCCGTTCTTGAATGTGATACGATGAGGGAACCGATCGGCAAGCCCCCTCAGCGCGTCTGCGAGAAGTTTCTCTCCTTTCCCCAAAATGACAAAAATTGAATCTCCACACAAAGCATTGTCGCCGAGCACTCGCACAAGGAGATCTATCCCTTTATGTATGTTGATGTGGGTCACCATTCCGAATATGGGTAAAGCAACGTTCCGATCGAGTCCGCACTCGGCAAGAAGAGCCTTACGGCAGGCTGCCTTGCCCTCGGTGTCAGGGGCATCGTAATGTACGGGAAGGTAAGGATCAACGGACGGATTCCAATAGTCACCGTCTATGCCGTTACGGATGGCAACCATCTTGTTCCCGATCGATCTAAGGAGTCCGTCGAGTCCGTGACCGAACTCTTGCGTCCTTATCTCATCGGCGTAACGCCGGCTTACCGCGGCGACAGCGTCAGCATAGACAATACCGCCTTTGAGGTAATTGATGTGGTTGTAAAACTCGAGTTTGTCAGGACTGAAAATCCCCCAGCCGAGGTTGAGGATGTGGAGGTCATACATCCAAAACTTCCCTTGGAAGGCGATATTATGAATGGTGAGAACCGTCTTTACTGTCCGCATTCGTCCATGAGGCATATAGACTTCCTTGAGGTAGACCGGCACGAGAGCAGTCTGCCAGTCGTTGCAGTGGATGATGTCGGGATGTACAATGTTTTCGGCCGCTTCGACGACGGAGCGCGAGAAAAAGACGAAGCGTTCGGAGTTGTCCGGGTAATCACCCGTTTCTGTGCCATAGAGGGCGTCACGTTCGAAGTAGTGATTCGCGACAAAGTAGACCGGTATATTGGTTTTCGGCAGGAAACCCTGCCAGATGTCCGCCGGCTCGTCGTGATCAGATATGGGAATGAGGAAACGGTAAGGTGTTCTTTCGATACCAAATCGTTCGACATCGATAACGGCATACAACGGGAGAATGAGCGACACTTCGCACCCTACCCTCTCCAATGCTTTCGCAAGACCGGTCACCGCTTCGGAAAGTGCTCCGGCAGGCGTAAAGGGGTATACCTCAGAGGAAGCAATAAGTACTTTCATCGCCATTATTTCATGCCACCTTGAAAAGACCTGTTCCCTATACCAGCAAAGAATGAGCGAGTCAAATTTATCCAGTAGGAGAACCTTTTCCCAGATATTGACTCCGCCCTCAGCAAAAAAAGTTGCCAGACACGCATGACTATGCTAAATTTCATTTGGTTGTTCTTACTAATATATGAGGGAGGTCCCATGTCAGGACATAACAAATGGAGTACCATTAAACACAAGAAGGGAGCTGCCGACGCAAAGCGTGGCAAACTCTTCACGAAACTTATCAAGGAAATTACT
>Ga0129299_1002129_pt1 | contig 13200 bp, 9 predicted proteins | sample ConPoolayeCmetaG_FD_94477 | JGI IMG/M metagenome (GOLD analysis project Ga0129299, IMG submission 94477) | Hot spring microbial mat communities from California, USA to study Microbial Dark Matter (Phase II) - Cone Pool mat layer C metaG ... | reverse complement strand
GGAAGGCGGGATTTGAACCCGCACGCCTTACGGCACATGATCCTAAGTCATGCTCGTCTGCCAGTTCCGACACTCCCCCAACACGCATGATTATAGCCCACAACTCTCTCGCCGCAACCCCACCGCAATGTGGGGAGTGGCCAAAAGGGTGGACATAGTGTTAACGGGTCGGGCGATTTTAGCCCTCCATATCCACTCTATTAGCCACTCCCCGACGTCTATCTGCGGTTGCTATACCATGCGGCTTGATATAATCTTATAGGGATTTGCCTGTGCCAATCGGCAACTTCTTTTTCTTGCAACCTTAACCCGACAAAATAGGCCAAGAGCGGTATCTATGACTCCGAAAATCTATCTCTCCCTTGCGCTCCACAATCACCAGCCGGTAGGCAACTTCGGCTGGGTTTTCAGAGAAGCGTTTGATAAGGCTTATCTTCCTCTGGTGGAGTGTCTGGAACGGCACCCCGCCATCCGTCTGGCGTTACACTATACCGGCCCTCTGCGCGATTGGCTGTTAGAGAACCAGCCAGATTTCTTTCCCCGCTTGCGGAAACTGGTTGAGCGCGGCCAGATCGAGATCATGGGCGGCGCTTATTACGAGCCAGTGTTGGCCTCCCTCCGGGATATGGACAAGCTGGGGCAGATCCGCAAGCAGACAGAGGCAATCTATGAGGATTTTGGCGTTCAGCCGACCGGCCTTTGGCTGGCTGAGCGGGTATGGGAGCCGCATCTTCCCAGTACGCTAGCTGAAGCGGGTATCCAGTACACCATCGTGGATGATACGCACTTTAAGGCGATTGGTTACCGGGACGAAGACCTGCTGGGTTACTATGTCACTGAAGAGCGGGGGCGTCCGCTGAAGGTATTTGGAACATCCATGCCATTGCGGTACTCCATCCCATGGCGGTCAGTTGAGGAGGTGATTGACTGGCTGTGTCGGCAGAGCGAGGCAGAGGATACTGACGGGCGTTACGCGGGCCGTGTCAAGGTAGCTGTAATGGGCGATGATGGGGAGAAGTTTGGGCTTTGGCCGACTACTTATGAACATGTATGGGAAAAGGGCTGGATGGATCGTTTCTTCACTGCTCTAGAGGAGAACAGTGACTGGCTTGAGACCATCCCCCCCGGCGACTTTGCAAGGGACTTCATGAGCCTTGGCCGAATTTATTTGCCGACCTCTTCTTACGACGAGATGGGCGAGTGGGCCATGCCCCCTGATGCGGCATGGGAACTGCCACATCTTAAACATCAGCTTCAGGCGGAAGGCCGCACTGACGTAGTCAAGTATATGCGGGGCGGTTTGTGGCGGCAGTTCATGGTCAAGTATGCGGAGGTCAACCAGCTCCACAAGAAGGCTTTGTGGGTCAGCCATAAAGTTCATGCCATGTATGAAGACGAGCGCAAGGTGCAGGCCTTGAATCACCTCTGGGCGGGGCAGTGTAACTGCGCTTACTGGCACGGCGTCTTTGGTGGAATCTATCTGTTCCATATCCGTGAAGCAGATTACCGTCATCTTATTCTGGCTGAGAATATCGCTGACGGGCTGGACAAAGAACAACCGGAGGGGTTTGTCCGCAGTGAGGTGTTGGATTTTGACTGTGACGCCGGAGAGGATGTAATCCTGACGAGCGACCGACAGTCTCTGATCTTTGATCTGGATCAGGGCGGCTCGTTGGTAGAGTGGGACTATCGCCCTGCCGCTTACAATCTGGTCAATGTCCTGACGCGCCGCCGTGAGGGGTATCATAGGGACCTTGTCGAAGCCGCTAAAGCCGGCTTGGTAGTGACGCCAGAGATGGAGACCAGAGAAGGGACCCCAGAGAGCATCCATTCGAAAACAGTGCGTGCCCGCGAGCCTAACCTGCATCATAAATTGATCTACGATTGGCATCGCCGGGCTACTTTTCTTGATCACTTTCTTGGTGATGAGGCTACCCTTGACTCGTTTTATCGCAGTAACTACCCGGAATTAGGTGATTTTGTCAACCAGCCTTATGGGCAGGCGATCACCTCGAACCCAGATGGCAGTTTGACCCTCAGGCTGTCCCGTGAAGGGCATGTCTGGCAGGGAGCCGTTCTGTTGCCGGTGACCGTTGAAAAGACTGTGACGCTCAAGCCGGACAGCGATCAACTTGAGGTCTCCTATATAGTTACCAATGGCGAGAGCGGCAGGCTGGATGCCCGTTTCGGCATTGAGAGTAACTGGGGGCTGGCAGGAGGTGATGACGACCATACCTATCTGTCCGTTGGTTTTGGGCGCTACTCTCTGGGTGAGATCTCTTCCAATAGCGAGATTGAGGATTTCACTATCACCAGTGAGTTGTGGGGTCTGGATATTCATGTGGATGTTGACCGCCCTGCTACGTTGTGGCGCTTCCCGCTGGAAGCGATCTCTGCCTCAGAGGCGGGATTTGAACGTAACTATCAAGGGACGGTTTTCTTGCTCTGGTGGCCGCTCCAACTGACTGCCCGTCAGAGTTGGAGTGTCAGGCTCTCTTTTGCGCTCAACCAGCTCAGACAAGGATAGTTCAGCGAGATGCTACATATATCCTACCTGTGTGTCCACTGTCATTTTTATCAGCCTCCGCGCGGTGACGCGTTGAATGGAGGTGACATAGTCGAACCGGAAGCCGCCCCTTATAAGAATTGGAATGAACGCATCACAGCCGAGTGTTATGAGCCAAATGCCCGGATCGGTAACTTTGAACGTATTTCGTTCAACATAGGCGAGACTCTAGCCGGGTGGTTGTCTGCCAATTCGCCTGAGACCTATCGGCGCATCATTGAGGCTGATGCGCTTCATGCCGAGCGATATAAAGTGGGCAATGCCATTGCCCAGCCCGTGCATCATACTATCCTGCCCCTTGCACGTCGTGATGACAAGATCACGCAGGTCCTGTGGGGCAAAATAGTTTTTGCCCATCGTTTTGGCCGGCAGACCTCCGGGATGTGGCTACCGGAGATGGCAGTTGACTTTGAAACGTTGGAGGTGCTGGCCGATCAGGGGATCAAATGGACGATCCTGACTGAGAGTCAGGTTGAGGGCAGGCTTAGCGGGGCCGGGCCGTACTGGATTCGCCTTCCCAGTGGGAGGATGTTCAGAGTCTTTGTGCGGGATGAGAAGCTTTCCAATGATATTGCCTTCAATCTAGGCCGTTTTGGGGGGGCAGGCCGTTGGGCACGTGAGGTATTGTTGCCCCGTAAACGAGGTGCTGGCACTGGCCCATTGGCGGGGCGTGAGAACCCGACTCTTACATTGGTCGCTACAGACGGAGAGACATTCGGGCATCATTGGCCGGGTGAAGAACAGTTCCTCTACTGGCTGTTGAGTTACGAGGCGCTGGGGGCTGGTTATGAGCCGATCACGCTCAGCAAGTACGCTGAGCTTGTTGATCCAATCGGTGAGGTGGCTCTCAAGGAGAACACATCTTGGAGTTGTTCTCATGGGTTGGCCCGCTGGGCCACAGGTTGTGCCTGCACTCCCGGCGATTCCTACTGGAAGGGTGCTGTGCGCCGTGCACAGGACATCCTCCGCGTCCAACTTGATGCGATCTATAAGCGGGAAGTAGCCCGGCTGGATGCGGGCGATCCATTGGCATTGCGGAACGCCTACATTGCGGTTGTATTAGGTGATGTTTCCGCTGAGAAGTTTTTGAGTGAGCAGGGAATAAACCTGAATAAAGAAGCCGCCGGACGGCTGCTGAAACTGGTTGAAGCCCAGTACTATCTCCAGTGCATGTACGCCAGTTGTACCTACTTCTTCCCTTATCTGGATGCGCTGACCACACGGTATGGCATTACCAACGCGGCACGTGCCATTCAACTAACACATGAGGCTACAGGCGAGGACCTCACAGCAGAGTTCCGGGCCGACTTGAAAGTCGCCACTGCCCTCAGCCAAGAAACTGGTGAACCTATCACGGGTGCTGATCTGCTCGACGAGGCGGTACAGGCTCTGGCGGCTTTAGACCTGAAGCAACGGAATACGCCCCAACAGAGGAGATGAGTCACCCATGCCGGGACGGGGCGGCGCAAAGACCATTGTGTAAGGGTGTGCATAGTCTATGACAAAAGGCGCTCCCGTAGTTGGATGGTAACCTGCCTGCGCCGGGCGCAGGTGCGGGGCGGGCTGAGATGGCATCTGCTCGTAAGGTCCGTTGCCTGCCAGTGTCAAGTCTACCGGAATCCAGCGGCCCGACAGGAATACGCCCAGTACAGTGTAGTACGGTGTGCCGCTCAAGAAGCCTGCCTGCCAGTCGCTGTCGGGGCGGTAGTAAATCGTGGGGTCCTGATAGTACATGCCGAAGACTGCTACCCGATCACGCGGCACCCCCAGCATGAGCAGTAAAGTCGCGCTGGCAAAGCTGGCTGTCACGTAGTTGGGGAAGACTAGCCCCCCCAGCCAATGGTAAGCTTCGGCGACCGGCGCCAGTGAGACCGGCGGTACATACTCCCCGCTCCGTTCGCTCAGCGCGGCGGCGATGCGATTCATAGATTTATGCGCCCGCTTCTGGGCTTCGGCGGGGGCGATACTCGCCAGCCGATGAATCCGCCACACAGCTCCCCAGATGTACCGCTCATCCCGGATGGGCTGTGGTTGTCCCTTGTACCAGTCTCGGAACAGATCGGTAGCCAGCAGTTGCATGGAGCGTGTCGGCTCCCATACGCGGTAGAACAGCCCCGCTTGATCCTCAGTGGGGACCCGCGCCACTACGTAGTCATAACGTTCGTCCAATGGGCGGACCAGCACAGGAAAGTCTAGATCGGTCAAGCCGGGCGCGTGCATATAAGCCACACGCCCGGTATGCAATGTTTGTTCCACAAAACGGCCTGCCATCCGCTTGCCTTTCTGTGGGGATGTTTAGTTAGGGTGCGCCGTATAACATCCGATAGGCCATGTAATGTTCATAGATACGCTGGATGTAGGTCTGCGGCTCCTGTAAGTGAATGACTTCCACGAACAGATCAGGGTCGCCGCCTGAAGCCTGTTGCCATCCGCCTGCCCGGCCTGTCCCAGCGTTGTAAGCGGCCAGAGCCGCGTAAGTGTCGCCGTCGAAGCGGTCCAATTCGTCGCGCAACAGCCATGTGCCAAAGGCCACATTGACATAGGGCCGATGCAGGTCGCTGGGACGGTAGTTAGGCCAGTTTAGTGCCGCCGCAATATCCTCCCCGGTTGGGGGCCAGATTTGCATCAACCCCTGGGCCGAAGCGGTTGAGGTGGCAAACCCCTCAAATAGACTCTCCTGCCAGACCAGCGCAAAGACCATGAAGGGATCAAGGTTATATTGCCGGCTCGCATTCAACAGAAGATCAGCAAAATAGGCCGGATAGGTCAGGCGGGCGAGAAAGACCGGCCCGTCAAGCGGGTTCACGTTGGCGAGGGTGAAAACGCGGCGGGCGGCCAGCAGGGATGAACGGTACAGACCAATATCTCGAAAGTAGATTGCCAGCTGGTAGCTTGCCAGAACGTCATTCTCAAAGTCCTTGCGCACACTTTCAAGGTCCTGCTTAGCCTCAGTAACTAGCCCCAGCTCCCACAACTCACTGCCGCGTATCATGCGGGGGTCAGTCGCCAGATCGGCACGCAGGTTTGCGGCAAGGGGGGGCGCCTCAGACAGACCAAAAGTCTGAACGATCCAAGCCTCCGCTTCAGCGCGGCCCTCTTCAGGATCGGATGGAACTGCAAAAGCAGGGGGCAGTGAAAAAGGCGGGCGTCCTGCCAGCAAATCGGCGGCCCGCAGGGCGTAATACTTTCTTCCATCGGCGGTGATAGCGTTGTTGAAAGCCAAGTTTGCCTCTTCAAACCGGCCTGCCGCCTGTAAAGTTTTGCCCAGCCAGAAATAGCTGGCGGCAGGGCGCTCGGTTGAGGGCAGACTGGCTGTGCTGTTAAACACCGCCTCGGCGGTTGCCAGATCGCCGGCGCGATAAGCGGCCAACCCGGCATCAAACAATCCCTGCGAGGCCCGCGGATCGGCTGGGAAGTTAGCGGCAAGACGCTGATAATAGCTGATCGCCCTTGCCTGATCTCCCTGTGACTCGGCCAATGTGCCTGCTCGGTAGAGCGCATCGGCGGCCTGTGTTATTTCCGGATGCTCTGTCGCCAGTCGCTCATACAGCGTGTAGGCAGTAGCAGGATCACCTGATGCCGCGTAGATGTCTGCCATCTCCAGCCATGCGTTGCCCCATGCGTCCCCGTCGGTTGGTGCGTAGCGGCTGATCAGGGCCTGTAGCTCTGACAGCGCGGCCTGCATATTGCCCAATGCTCGATACGAGCGGGCAATGTAGAGATGGGCGTCAGGGCGCACTTCGCGTATGGGGGTAGCCGCCAGATAGTTGTAGAAAGCCTCTATAGCGATGTCATACTGTTCATTGATGAAATTCACGGCTCCCCGCTGATATTGGTCGACCTCGTAGCCGGCCTCTCTCAGTGCCCGCAGTGCGCTGAGAGCTTCATAACTCTGGGGGTAGGTCAGAAAGACGTGGTTCAACTGCTCGTAGGCGGCATCAGTCTGGCCCCCCTCCAGCAGGGCCTGTGCCAGCATAAACTCAATGGAGGCGCGATAGCTGGTATTCTGGGCTACAGCCAGAATGGCCTGATATTGAGCAACAGCTCCATCCGTGTTGCCCAATGAACGGTTGATCTGGGCAACTTTTTCGCGCAGTTGGAGCTGGCTGACCAACGGACGGGGGGCATCAAGCGACTGGCTGTAGGTTGCAAGGGCTTGATCGCTCTGCCCCAGTGCCAAGTAGCAGTCAGCTATGCGTTCATATAGGTAGCTGTCAATTACCCCTGGTTTAAGGTAAAGATAGGCTTGGTAGTCGGCGATGGCCCCTGCCCAATCGTTGAGGCCCATCTTGGCTTCCCCCCGCAGGAAATAGGCACTGGATGCGCGGGGATGAGTGGGATACTGCGACAGGAAAGCATCCAATACGGCCTGTGCGGCAGTGAAATCTCCCTGCCGAAGTGAAGCGTGGGCCAGCCCGATCTGTGCTTCAGCGCGCTCGTCATCGGTAGTGCCGGGGTCGAGCATGGCCTGCTGGAAGGCCAGCGATGCAGAATCCCAGTCGCCATTGCGCAGGTCGCGTTCTGCTTGATCGAGTATCACCGCAGGTAGCGGAGTGGGGGTAGGGGAAGGAGTGGGGGATGGGGTGATCGTCGGTGTGGAGGTAGGAGTAGGCGTATTGGGCTGTAGGGCCTGTGGAAGACCAACAGGCAACCCGCTACTGCAAGCCCCCAGAGTGAACAGAATGACCAGTATTGTCGGCGCAATCAGGGTTGAGCGTCGGTCGTGTTTCATAGAGCGGATTATGGCGGTCTTTGGGATGGTTGTCAACCTGAGCCTTGTGCCTTCCCGCATCTTAAGGTCTTTGGAGTCTAGATGAGCAGGAAGCCTTATGTTAGGATCAGGGCGGACAGCCTTAACCTTGAAAGGAGAGTATATGCCCCCTTCTTTTGACGTTCTCAGCTATGGCACAGTTGGCCTCGACAAGATCATCCGGGTTCCTCACCTGCCCCGCCCTGACATCAGCACTCATGCTTTGGAGGAGAGTCTTCATCTGGGAGGCAAGGCTACCAACACAGCGGTCTTTCTTTCTGTCTGGGGGGTAAAGGTGGCCGTCAGCGGACATACAATCGGCTATGATGAGATGGGCGACAAACTGTTTGAGATACTGGCACACTATCCCAACATCAGCACCCGTTATCTGCGTCGGCAGTCCGGCCTGCGGAGTATGTATTGCTGTATTCTGGTCACACCTGATGGAGAGAGGTCTATCATCGGGATCAACGCTGAGGGCAATCCGCAGACACCGCCTACGGCTGAGATGATCAGCGATGCCCGTCTGCTGACCCTAGACTTGTACGGCGGAATGGAACGTGTGGAAGCGGCCCGGCTGGCTTATCAGGCCGGCCTGCCGGTTGTTGTCGGTGACCTGCGCCATGTGGATCATCCGGTTCTGCCCTATACGACGGTAGCGATAGCCTCAGCGGCTGAGATTCGCCGCCAGTATCCGGGTCTGTTGCCTCAGGATTTCGCGCGATCGGTCCAGGCGGTTGGGGTGAGGCAGGTCATTCTCACCGACGGGCCGCGTGAGGTGCTTGTCTTTGATGGAGGAGGCGACATTTCAGCGGTCACCCCTCCGCAAGCGGCAGTGGTGGATACTACCGGTGCAGGCGATGCATTCCGCGCGGGGGTGATCTATGGTGTCTTGCAAGGCTGGGAGTTGATCGAGAGTGCCGCCCTGGGAGCGGCGGCGGGTTCGATCAATGTGGGGCGTCCCGGCGCGGCAACCCAGCCGCCCGCACTAGATGAGGTTCAGGCGCTGGCAAGATCATTGCGCAGGCGGATGATAACAGCGTAGGGCGTTTGGAGAAGCTTGGTCGTAAAACTCTGTATGTTGAGGGCACAGCAAGGCCGGGCATGATCTGGTATGCTCAATCAACGGCGCTATTTGCCTGTAATATCTCTCGAATCTTGGTGATCAGGTCATGGTGCAGGATAGGCTTGGATAGATAGTCGTTAGCCCCGGCCTGCATACCCTGCTCAACGGACTCAGCGTCACCCCGTGCAGACAGGATTAACACAGGTATATGGCTGGTGGACGGCATTGCCCGGATATGGCGGCACAGCTCAATACCATCCATGCCTGGCATCATCACATCAAGAACGATCAGATCAGGGATTTCGTTTTTGAGCATATCGAGGGCAGTGTAGGCATCCTGCGCCTTAAGCACTTCAAAGCCCCCGCGTTCCAGCATGATGCCGATTAACGTCAGTGCTCCCACCTCGTCATCTACTACCAGGATTCGTGTGGCCATAGCTGTGTTTTTGTCCCTCACTCTCAGGGTGTAGACTCTCCGGCTTTGTCTGGTGCAGTAACGCCTATCAGTTTAGTAATTTTTAGGTGCAATGCAAATAGAGAGGCCCGACTTCCAGCCTCGTATAGCGTCCCACGGCAAACCCTATTATCCTATCTCTGGAAAGAGTGCTTGGCATGATAAACAGCCTAAATGAATGTCGCGTTCGCCCTTTGCAGGATGCGGCAGACCCTGCTTGAAGGGGCACTTGCAGACGCTGTATAATAATAACCCACATCTGGGGAGGGTGTCTCATGAACAAACAGACGCGCTATCTGGTGATCACTCTGTTAACAGGGTTGCTATTTTCAGCCTGCCAGTCCGGCACTCCTCAACCCCAGTCCGCTTTACCCATGCCCTCTGAGCAGACACCCCTTGCCGGCGGGACTCCTACTCTAGAGCCGAGCGGGGCACTAGAGATGCCAACATCAACAGTGGTCCCTAGCCTTGCGGCTGGCACGGTGATCCTCGATCAAACCAACCAGCTTGACGCTCAGCAAGGAGGGCGCGTCGAGTTGAGCTTTGAGAGTAACGCCTCACAGGTCATTCGTCTGGAGGCGAATCTGCTAAGCGGCGCGCTGGATTACAGCCTGCATCTTGTAGATAAGTTTGGTAATTTTATTGCCTCACTTGAGCCGGGCATTAGCCAGCGGGTTCAATCTATTAACGAGTTTACGTTGCCTTACCAAGGAAGCTATCGTGTTTACCTGATCCCTGTTGATGGGAACGGTTCGGTGCAGGTGGTTGTGACAGCCCTGGGTGACGCGACCGGCGGCGGTCTGCTGGAGGGAACGGACAGCTCCCTAGAAGCTGTGATGAACAACGAAGGGGTATATCATACTTACCAGTTCCGGCTGAAGGCAGGGGAGGTAGTTAGTATTGCCGCCAGAGCCAGTGTCAATGGTGCGCCCGATACGCAACTGGCCCTGTATGGCCCGGATGGCCGTCTGATCGCCCGAGCGGATGATGTCAATGCACCTGCTGATCTCAATGCGGTGCTGAGGGGATTCGTTGCCCCACTCGACGGCCTATATACTGCTATTGTGTCTGCCTATGCTGGTTCTACAGGTTCTTATACGTTCAGCCTCACTTCGGATACTGTGCCGCCCCAAGCGCAGGGCCAGCCGGATGTGGAGTATGGGCGATATTATCAGGCCGCATTGTTTGAAGGGAGCAGTCTGAGCGTTACCTTTGATGGGCAACTAGGGGATGTGCTCCGCATCTCGGTTGTCGATCTGAGTCCTGAGCTGGACGTAGATATGCGCCTGTACAGTCCCTTTGGGCAGATCATCGCTTACGCGACAGGGGCCGGGCCGGGGCAGGGTGAAACACTGCACGAGGTACAGCTTCCTTATGCAGGCCGCTACCGGCTGGAATTAGTCCCTGCCGGTGCTGGCAACGCAACATTCACGATTGCACAACTGACGGTCAATGAACTCAGCGGAGGCGGCATTTTTGGCGATCAACCTAATGGTACGCTGACAGGTCGTTTTGATGCGCCTAATGTCTTCCACTATTACCAGTTTAACGCCGCGGCAGGTGATCGCATCACCCTGAGAGTGACTTCAACCAGCGAGCGCGGTCAGCTCGACATCGGTTTTGCCCTGCTAGGGCCAGATGGATTGCAAGCGGTCTTTGTAGATGACTCGAACGGTGACAACCCCCTTGACCCCTCGTTGATACGCTATGAGGCTATTGAGACCGGCACATATACGGTTGTGGTGTATGCGTTTGGCGATGCAAGCGGTTCTTATGAGTTGAGTTACATTCGGGAGTAAGGGGGATAGGCACTATCCTCTCTATTCGTATGAATCGTGGACGGTTGATTTGGGGAGGGTTTTTGCTCAGCCTGGTGCTTACCACTGGGCTGAGTCTTGTTGCCTGTTCAGTGCAAACTGCTGATGTTCCTCCCTCTGCTACATCAACTCCATGGCCGACGCTTGCTCCGCTGATGACCGTTTCGGCGCAAGGGGGAGCTACTGCCTCGTTTGGCCCTCAACTGGTTGACAAATACCGGTCAGATTTACAGGAAGGGGTTGAAGCCGCCTTCCCGCTGGAGGGCCGTGCTGATCGGCCTGTGCGTATTGAGGTAATAGTCCTGCTGGGGGAGATTGATCCCATCATCACATTGCGTAATCCGGCGGGGCATCAATTGGCACGGGTAGACAGGGCTGGCGCCGGTGAGCCGGAAGTGATTGGTCAGTTCCAGTTCCCTGAGGACGGATATTATGAGCTTGACCTTTCAACTGTATCCGGCACAGGTCAGGTAGGAGTCTCTATTTACGAGCTGGACGCCGCCCAACTGGAGGGTGGCGGGGTGTTCTCTTCAATGAATCAAGAGATTCAGGGAAGCATCAGACATCCGGCTACGTATCATACCTTCCGCCTGCCGGTTCAACGCGGCCAGCGGTTTGATCTCTCTGCTATGGCCCTGACAGAGGGGCTAGACCTGCTGTTTGATCTATACGGCCCGGATGGCACATTGCTGGCCTCGCGTGACGATAATGTGGGGAAGGACCCTTATCTGTGGAATTTCATGCCCAGCCAGTCCGGGACATACACGGTAGTCCTCAGCAACTATGATCAGAACGTAGGTAATTATGTCCTGCGTGTCAGCCCCTCCGAGTCGGGGGGGCAGGCCGCTATCGGCGTTCGAACCGGGCTGGAGTTAGCCGCCGTACCCCGGCGCAGTACATGGCTGACCTTCGAGGGCTTAGCTCTGGACGCTGTCTATATCGAGGCTCGCCCTGCCACACGCGGCGTTGACCCTGTGATTGCCTTATATGACCGGTTTGGCAATCGGCTTGTGGCTGTCAACCAGTACGGGCCGGACCAGCAGGAGCAGGCGACCTTTGTGCAACTACCGTTTGACGGCCAGTATCAGGTTGAGTTCTCAACACTCGGCGAAGGCGGGCAGATACAGTACTATATCCGCTCGATCCGGCAGGCTGATATTGATGTGGGGGGAAAGATCAGGCCGGGGATGGTAGCTCATAAGGCCGAAATGGAAGGGACAGGCTGCTTTTACGTCTATGTGTTTGATATACAGGGAGGGGAACTGATTGGCATTGATGCCCATGCTACCGGCGGCACAGGTCTTGATCTGGGATTTAATCTCTATACACCGGATGGATACTTGCTTGTGACCCGCGATGATGTGGTGGGGCGCGATCCTGTGCTTGACCGAATCGAGCTGACACAGCCGGGGCGTTACGTGCTGGCCGTCTGGAACTATGGCGGCACTACCGGCCCGTTTGAATTGTACGTTACCAACCCCGCCGCTCCGTCTCTGTTGCCCGGTACCCCTGCACCGGGGTAGGGCGGTAGCAAAAAGGGGCAGGCAACAAAGTAACCTGCCCCCTGTAGGATGTCCGAGGCGGGGAATAGAGGCAGAGCCTACTCTTCCTCCTCTTCCTTCTTCCTCTCAGTAATGACTTCTACGGCGTCAGCAGAGACTTCTACCAGCGGAGCCTCCTCTTCAACAGCCTCCGGATAATCCAGCTTGACCAGCAGTTCATCTCCCTCAGTGAGCACCTTGATGGTCTCAGGTAAATTCAGATCGCTGATCAGCAACTGATCTCCGACCTTTGTGAGAGTGCTCATGTCTACCTCGATATGAGGAGGCAGGTTGGCTGGTAGCGCTTCGATCTCAATGCTGGTGAGTACATGGATGGCGATGGCCTCCCGGCTGGCGACGGCGGGGGATTCGTTCACAAACAGAACAGGTACCTCCGTACGGATCGGGCGATCCATAGCAACACGGTAGAAATCCACGTGCAACAGGCCGCCCGTCAGAGGGTGACGCTGAACCTCACGGGCCAGTGCTGGTATTTTCTGGTTGTTGACGTTCAGCTCAATGATCTGAGTGCCGCCTGCTTTGGCCAATGCCAGACGCAGGGGCTTCTCGGCAATTGAAAGGTTCATAGGGGTAAAATCCGGCCCGTAAACAGTGGCCGGAATCTGCCCCTGACGGCGCAGTTGCTTGACCTGCTTGCCAATGATCTGGCGCGGCGTTGCCTCTAAAGTAATAACTTCACTCATCAGATTCCATCTCCTCGTATCGCCAGCTACCTCACTGCTGTCAATCAGCGGTGAAAGGGGAGGCGTTTATCTCTATGGGTCGGGCAAATAAAATAGGCGTCTCCGCACCTATTTGCGGGAGCGGCCTGCGGAGGGATATTTTACCGAGCTGTATAGGGGGCGTCAATAGCGCGCAATGTGTCGGGAGTGGCTAACTGTCTGGATATATGCAATAATAGTGTCATGCAATGTCCAAAATGCAGCAACCAGAAGCAACAGGTCAAATCAGGGCGGACCGAAGTCGGGAGTCAACGCTACAAATG
>Ga0129299_1002128_pt1 | contig 13201 bp, 10 predicted proteins | sample ConPoolayeCmetaG_FD_94477 | JGI IMG/M metagenome (GOLD analysis project Ga0129299, IMG submission 94477) | Hot spring microbial mat communities from California, USA to study Microbial Dark Matter (Phase II) - Cone Pool mat layer C metaG ... | reverse complement strand
TCTGCCGCAGGCGAAGCATCTCGCGGTGCATTTGAAATGCGAGATTCTTCGTCGCTTCGCTCCTACTAGAAACTACTTTGCCCCGTCATTCTGAGGCGCGATAGCGCCGAAGAATCTCAACGCCTGCCAGCGCGAGATGCTTCGCCTGCGGCTCAGCATGACGGGAGGGGGCGGTGTTCTTTCCCCGTTGAGCGGCGCGCCCACGCACCGTGGGGGATCTCAGAATGACGGGGGTGGCGTAGCCCTTCGTAGGTGCAACGGGCACAAGGCCCTGTGCTACGGCCGCGACCCCGGAGTTCCCGCAGGTCGGGTTTCTGTATCCGACCTGGCGTCAACGGATTTTCTGGTTTGAGTTTCTCGAAAGGTTGGTGTTATAATTGATGATATGATGACAGCAGAGACCCCGGTGATTTGGCCGGCCGCGCCCCGGCAGACGGTGCAGGTGCGATTCAAAAATGGACAGGTATACGAAGGGCCGATCGGTGCTCCGCTGGAGGCGTTCGTTCAGGCGGCACACCTGAATACTCCGGCGCCGGTCGTGGCCGCGCTGGTTGATGGCCGGCTGTGTGAGCTGACCACGCCGGTCACCAGAGACGTGGATGCCGAGCCTGTCACCATGTCGAACAGCGATGGGATGCGCATCTATCAGCGGTCGCTTATCTTGCTGCTGTGCGTGGCGACGCACCAGCTCTTTCCTGAGGCGCGATTGCTGATTGACCATATCGTGCCGTTGGGCGGTTTCTACTGTCAGGTGGCGGGCCGGCCGCCGTTCACCCCGATTGAGCTGAATCAAATCGAAATGCGCATGCGGGCCATTGTCAGGGCTGATGAACCGATTGTCGGCCAGGTGATGCCTGTCGCCGAGGCGGTGGAATTGTTCCGTCGCCTGGGTTACGAGGACAAGGTGCGGTTGCTTCAGTATCGCAAGAAGGACCATCTGAATGTCTACTCGCTACTGGGGTATTACGACAATTTCTACGGCTATATGTTGCCCTCGACCCGCTACTTGCAGTATTTCAGCCTGAACCACGAGGGGGACGGTTTCATCCTGCACTTCCCCACCCGGTTTCAGGCAAAAGATATGACCCAGGCCAGACATTACCCGCAACTGATTTCGGCTTTCCTGGAGTATGGCAGGTGGTTGCAACTGCTGGGAGTGAGAGATGTGGCCTCGTTGAACGCTGCGGTTGACACGGGCCGCATCCGGGAAGTGATGCTGGTTTCTGAGGCATTGCACGAACGACGGGTGGCCGATCTGGCGGGGGCTATCGCCGAACGCCAGGGCAAGGTGAAACTGGTCTTCATCGCCGGCCCGTCCTCGGCCGGTAAGACCACGTTCGTGCGGAGATTGGCCGTTCAGTTGTTGGCTTATGGCATCACCCCTTTGGCCATCGGCCTGGACGATTATTTCGTCAACCGTAACGACACGCCGCTGGATGAACAGGGGAACTATGATTTCGAGGCGCTGGAGGCGATAGACCTGCCACTGTTCCGCTCGCAAATCCTCAGCCTGATGGCCGGTGAAACCGTCCGCCTGCCGCGCTACAATTTCGTGACCGGTTTGCGGGAGGCAGGGCCAGAGGTGAAGGCCAACTCGAATACCATCATTCTGGTGGAGGGCATTCATGGCCTGAACCCGGCGCTGCTGCCCGATGCCCAAGCGGAGAGCGTGTACCGCATCTACGTTTCCGCCCTGACGCAGCTCAATCTGGATCACCACAATCGTATTCCGACCAGCGACACGCGGCTGCTGCGGCGGATCACGCGCGACGCCACGCAGCGAGGCTATTCGGCGGCAACCACCATCCGACGATGGGAAAGCGTGCGGCGGGGCGAGGAACGGAACATCTTCCCCTATCAGGGCAACGCCGATGCGATTTTCAACTCGGCGCTGGTCTATGAGCTGGCGGTTTTGCAGCCGCTGGTTTTGCCTTTGCTGCGACAGGTCGAGCCCGGCACGCTGGAATATGTTGAGGCCAAACGCCTGATGTCCTTCCTGGACTGGATTGAGCCCTGTTCGGCCGATCTGGTGCCGGACAACTCTATCTTGCGCGAGTTCGTCGGTGGCAGCATCTTGCAGGACTACATGCCGTCTCTGTGACCGCTGGCCGAAGCCAGGAGTTCCCGAACCTGCGCCGGGATGGCCGTCACCCGTCCCTCGCGGTCTATGCAGACGTGACGGGTAAAGCCCGTGACCAACGTCTGACCGGTGGCGGCCCGAACGACCTCGTAGTTGAAGGCGATGCTCCGACTGCGCACTTCAACTACCCAGGTGCGGATGATGACCAGGTCGTCGAAGTGGGCGGGGGCAAGGTATCGGGCGCCGACCTCGCTTACGGCGAAAAACTGGCCGCCCTTCTCTATTTCGGCGTAGTTGCTGCCCATTCGCCTCATGTATTCGACGCGGCCAGCCTCAAACCAGACGAAATAGTTCCGATGGTGGACGATGCCCATCGCATCGGTCTCGGCATATCGCACGCGGAGCGACAGTTCGCAGACGGTGGGGTGCATGTCACTTTTCTCCATGACGAGGCTATCTGGCCCGCACGCTACTCGCAGTGGCACGCCAACCTGGTGCGCCTGGCCGCGGTCGGCGGCATAATCATCTCTTCGTAGATTTCCACAATGCGCTGAGCGATGACGGGCCAACGGAATTGACGGGCCCATTCGACCGCTCGCTGACTGATTTCACGGGTCAGTTCGGGCTGAGCGAATATGGCCGAGATTCGGTCGGCCAATTGCTCGGGATCGCGGTCTGGGACGAGGTAGCCGGTGCGCCCTTCTTGAACGACGAGCGCCAGGCCACCAACCTTAGAGGCGATGACCGGCGTGCCGCAGGCCATCGCCTCCAGAGCCACCATACCGAACGATTCGTAGTGTGAGGGCACGACCAGGACGTCGGCGGCCGAGTAATAGTGTGGCAGAGCCGTTTGTGGTTTTGACCCCAGGAAGATGATCTGCTCCGTCAGCCCCAAAGATTCGCGCAAGACGCGCAGCCTTTCCATTTCGTGCGAGTTGGTCGCCAGCAGGTCTTGGGGCGCGCCGCCGATGATCAGCACCAGCGGCCGCTCGTCTGGCGGGGTTGTGGGCTGTGACAGGAGGCCGACAGCCTTGATCAGCGTGTCAATGCCTTTCAAGGGCTCGATGCGTCCGACAAAGAGAATGATCGGGCGATCGGCCGGCAATTGCAGCGCGCTCCGGGCTTCCGCCTTGGGCCTGGGTGTGAACAGGCTGATGTCTACCCCGCAGGGCACGATGGAGATCTTGCGCGGGTCTGCGCCATACAGCCAGGCCATTTGCGCGCGCTCCATCGGGGTCGCGGCGATCAGATGATCGGCCTGCTCCATGACCTCGGTTTCGACGGCAATGCGCTGTTCGCTCTCGCGTTCTCGTTCGGACTGGGCCACGCTGTTTTTCATGTGTCCCAAGGTGTGGAACATTTGCACGAACGGGACCTGCCACGCTTTGCGCAGTTCAGTCGCCGCAGCCCCAGAAAGCCAGTAGTGGCTGTGAATGAGGTCGTAGGACAGGCCTTCTGCCTGAGCAAAAGATAGGGTCTGCTCGACGAAGGAGGGGATATGACGGAGCACCAGGTTCTTGTCTATCGGTTCTTCGGGCCCAGCCGGGATGTGGATGACCCGCGCCCGGGCGCCCAGGGCGTGGCTGATTTGCGCCACTCTGGGGTTCTGCCGCCGGGTGAACACGTCAACGTAATGCCCTCGGCGGGCGAGCTCGCGGCTGAGGTCTCGGATATAGACGTTCATCCCACCGGTTTCCTTGCCTCCGAGGCGGGCCAGGGGGCAGGTGTGAACGCTGATCATAGCTATACGTGTCAAAGATTACGCTCCGTTCCGCTGGATGGTCAGCTCGAAGATGTCAGTCGGCCGGGCGCCCAGGCGGTATTTGTACTCTTCTTCGCCGCGCAGGAAATCGAACGTGTGGCGTTGCAATTCAATGGCGTGGCGGATACAATACCCGATAAGCACGATACCGGGGCTGAGTGCGCCGTGTCTGCTGGCGTCATAGCCGGAATTGTAGACCTGAAAATGGTTGTTGTAGTCGAACGATAGCAGGCCGGCTATCTGTTCGTCGCCCCGTTCGAGAAAGGACAAATGCAGCCATCCTCGCTGCGATATGGCCTGCGCCATGTCAAAGAAAAAAGCCTGCATGGCCGCATCCATGAATAGATTCTTATCGGGATCGCTCAAGCGGTGCAATGTGACAAAGGACTCCATATCTGACGCCAGGTCATGCAAGCGCGGGTCAGACACCCGCCAGGAGGCGGCTTCTGCTTCCGCTTTGCGCATTTTGCGTCGCAGCTCATGGCGCTGCTTCTTGTCCAGGCCGGCCAGATATTCATCCCATGACTTGGGCAGTTCGATGGACGGACAGCGCGCCTGAACTCTGGTTTCGACTTGAAGGCCGGCTTTTCGCGCGTGATCGGCCAGAACCCGCAGCGCCGTCGAATTCCCTGGCAGGTTGCACAACTGTATGCGGTCCCAATAGGGTGCATCGCTGGACGTGATGAACGCCAGAAGTTGTGAGCACACGGCATCCTCAAACGGCGGGGGAACGATGAAATCCAGGTAGTCGGAAATGTCCTCACAGCCGATGATGGACAGAACCTGGCTGCCATCTTCTGCTGATGAGCGGAACAGCGGAACAATGGCCTGTGGCCCTTCATCCCTGTCGGAGAAGGCGAGCACCAGCATTTCGCCAGGCTTGACGTGCCGCCACCACAACGACTGCCATTCCCAGGTCAAGAAAATCACGTTGGTGGCCGCTGATCTCAGTATGCCGTTCCATCTGTCCGCATCTATCGTGTCATAGACTGCGCTATCTGTGAAGAGCTCAATTTTCATCCACTTTGTACTCGCCGCTCAGGTGGTTGCATCCCCTGATAGATGGCAGCAGTATAACACAGCCGAACAGGTGTGTCAAAGGTTTTGAGTTTTGCCGAAGCCTGACCAACCTTGACTCAGGGTGCTGCTGCATGATATAATCGGCCCATATTCGCGCGGCCGGATATTGGCCCCAGGCGGACGCCTGGCGCGTTGAGAGGCTGATGAGAGTGAGTCAATATACAGAGGGTCCGGGCGATGTGCGGCAACGCTGGGTTGGGCTTAGGGTTTGGTTTTGGTGGCCTGAGGTGGGCTGGGGAGCCTGGTGGGCGGCTTTGTGCGGCAGCCTGGCTGCCGGCGTGTTCCACCGTCTGGGTGGCGATTCTGTTCTGAGACTGGCTCTGGTCCTGGTTGTCGCCGACCCTTTGTGGGCCAATTTGACTCACTTGCTGTGCGACTTGAGTTGGTCGGTTGACGCCTGCGCGGAACTCGGCGAACGCCCGCCGGTTCGGCCACGTTTCCTGCCGTATATGCAGCCTGCTTCGCCGGGTCACCGCATCATCCAGTGGCTGGGGCAGGCCGCGGCCTGGTACAGGCTGGCTTTTTGCCCTCAGGCGGGCTGGATGCTTTCTGGCCTCATCTTTTGTGCTCTGGGCATCGTCGGAATCGGCTGGTTTCTGGGGCCGCCCGCTCTGGAACTGTTTGGGTGGGGCATTGCTCTGATTGTGCTCAGTTTGCTGCTGCCCGCCTGTTGCCCGGACCTGTCCATCGGCGCCAGGGCGGCGGCGGAAGCGGGCGTGGCCTGTCTGGTCGGCTATGCGGCCTTCGCGCCGCAGTCGGCGTCGGCGTGGGGATTGGCGGTGGCCTTTGCCGTGCTGTATGGTGGGGCGTTGCGCATCGCCGCACGTGGGGTGGATAGAACGGCCTGGCTGCTTGCCGTGACGTTGCTGGCGTTGCCGGCCGGATGTGCCGTCCTGGGACGAAACTTAATTGCTGCGGTTCTGTTGGCCGGCTGCGTTTTTCCGATATGGCTGTCCGGCCGGGCGGCTTCGCAGCCAACATCGCCCCGCTGGTATCTGGAACGAATCGGCCCCTATGTGCTGGGCCTGACTTTTTTGGCTTCCATCGCTTTGGGTCTGAACTGAAGATTGAGGAGAGAGGACATGCGAATCGTAAGATTTGAAGATGGTGGACGTGCGTTGTATGGTTGCGTGGAAGGCGAAGAGGTGCGTCTTTTGGACGGCAGCCCTTTTGATCGGCCGCTGCCGGGTCGGGTCGTCGGCCCGCTGGGCGCGGTCAGGCTGCTGGCTCCGTGCGAACCGACGAAAGTGGTTGCTGTCGGGCTGAACTACAAGAGCCACGCGCTGGAGATGGGTCTGCCGCTGCCGCCCGAACCGATATTGTTCCTGAAGCCTTCCACGTCGGTGATCGGGCCGCTGGCCGATGTCGTATACCCGGCCATGGCCGGGCGGGTTGATTATGAGGCCGAGCTGGCTGTGGTGATCGGGCGTCGCGCCAAGATGGTCGCCCCGGAGGACGCGCCGGCTTACATATTGGGCTACACGTGTGGCAACGACGTGACCGCCAGAGACCTGCAGAAGAAAGATGGACAGTGGACACGCAGCAAGGGTTTTGATACCTTTTGCCCTTTGGGCCCGTGGATTGTCACTGACCTGGAGAATCCGAACGATGTCAACCTGTTTTGTCGGGTGAATGGTGAGCTCAGGCAGTCGGGGAATACGAGCGACCTGGTGTTCAATGCGTTTGAGCTGGTCAGTTTCATCTCTCAAATCATGACTTTGCAGCCAGGCGATGTGGTCATGACGGGCACGCCTGCCGGAATTTCGCCGGTTTCGCGCGGCGATACCATCGAAGTAGAAATTGAGGGGATCGGAATTCTACGGAACAGGGTTGTCTGACCAAAGTATTGCCTCATTTTTTCTCATTTATGTATAAATGTGGTATACTTTAATTAAGGTGCATGGCAAAGCTTGTGACTTGCAGGGGGTGTGTCCAGGATTTCGGGCGAGTGTAACCCAGGGCCTTGTGCCCGCTCAGCCGCCCATCAGGGGCCAGGCTGCTCCTCAGAATTTTGGATGAACCCCTTGAAGGAGAAGGGGTTAGGTGGCAGGCAATCGCAGGGCTTTCGATAAGGCGATGAAAAAAGCGGCCAGCCATGCTTGGAACAAGGCCTGGCCCAAAGCCATTAAGGAATATGAGCAGGCGGTAAAGGAATTCCCGGACGACCCGACTGCGTTGCTTGGCCTGGCCATTGCTCACTTTGAAGCCGGCCATTTGGAAGCAGCGAGGAAAATATTTCAACAGCTTTATGAGGCCGAACCTCAAGATGCGGTTGTTCTGAGCCACCTGGCCGACATCGAAGAGCGCATGAACAACCGGGATAAGGCGCGGGCGCTCTACATCAGTCTGGGAAAACTTGCCGAGAAACAAGGCGACCTCCAGCGGGCAGCAGAAGCCTGGTCGAAAGTAGCCGACCTCGACCCCTCGTCGGTTGAAGCCTACCGACAGCTTGTCCAGTTGTACACCGACTTGGGACAGACCGGCAAGGCTGTTATGTCTTGCGTGTTGTGGGCGCGGGAGCTCCAGAACCGCGGCCAGACGCGAGAAATGGGCCGGGTATTGCGGACTGCGCTGCGCCTTGAGCCGGGCAACCCTGAAGTTTTGAGGCTGCTGCAAGCGGCCAATGTGGCGTTGGACGACGGACAGGTTCTGGCTGGCGAAGGGGCTGGCCCTGTGGAGACCGCCAGGCGTGAAGCATGGGCCGAGCTGGCCCAGATTCTGTTCGAGGACCTGTCGTTGGAGATGATGTCCGATACGCAGGTCGTCCCGGCGGACCAGCGCATGGTCGTTCAGTCGGTATCCGACAGTCCTGAAGCGCGCACTCGGGCCATCGCTTTGATCGGCCGGGCGGTTGATCTGGACAGCAAGGGGCGTGCCGAGGGCGCCATTGAGGCCTACCAGCAGGCCATTCGACACGGGGTTGACCGGGTGGCTGCGCATTTCAATTTGGGCTTTCTGTACAAGACGCGGCATCAGATCGAGGAAGCCTGCCGCCATCTCAGCATGACCAGATTTCATCCGAAGTACGCGCTCGCCTCTTTCCTGCTGTTGGGCGAGTGTTATCAGTCGCATGGCCGCCTCGATTTGGCGACCCAGAATTACGTTCAAGCTCTGAAGGTGGCGGACTTGCAGGTTGTGAATGAGACGAGGGCGCCGGAGGTTGCCGCCATGTACGATAGCATAACGGCGGTATATGCCCGTGAGGCCCGGGAAGGCGATGAACAGGTGGCCCTGGACTTCTTGGATTCGGTCAGGGCTTTCTTCCGCGCGGAAAACTGGTTGGAGAAGACGGTTCATCTGCGCACGCATCTGGACGAACTCACGACCGTAAGCGTCGTCATGAATCTGGCTGATGCGCTCAGGGTTCGAGAGTTCAGCAAGGTGTTTCTTGTGCTGGGCCATATCCGCGACCTGGTCAATCAGGGCGCGTTGCTGACGGCGCGGGAACAGTGTTATTGGGCAATCGAGAAATGGCCGACATATTTGCCGCTTCACTTCCGCCTGGCCGATATAAGCGTGCGGCAGGGCATGATTGAGGACGCAGTGGCTAAGTATGTGACCATTGCTGAATTCTACGAAGCAAATGACAATCTCATTCAAGCCAGCAATGTCTATCGGGCTATATTGACCTTGACGCCTCTCGATGTCAAGATACGCGCGAAGCTTATTGAGATGTTGATCAACCGCTCCGAGATTGAACAGGCTCTTGAGCAGTATCTGGCTTTGGCTGATGCCTATTATCAGCTTGCGCGAGTAGACCGGGCTTTGGAGGCGTTCAATGAAGCCCTGCGCCTGACTGAACGGAGTTCCACGGCCGCGGCCTGGCGTTTGAAGATCCTGCACTTTATGGCTGACCTCTACACGCAGCGCGTTGAGTGGGGCAAAGCAGTGGAGATATATGAACAAATTCGACGCCTGGCGCCGGATGATGAGCGGGCAGGTCTTCATCTCATGGATTTGTACTTCAAGCAAGGGAAAACTGAACAAGGATTGCGGGAGTTGCAGAGTCTGCTGCAGCCGTATGAGCAACAGAATGACATCGCTGGCGTCATCAGAGTGCTGCGTGAGGCAGTACGCCTGTGCCCCAAGGAATTGCCCGTTCGAGCGCGGCTGAGCCGGGCGTATATCGAGAGCGGAATGCGAGAAGAGGCAATAGCCGAGCTGGATGCCATCGGTGAAATGCAACTCGAAGCCGGGATGCGCGACGAGGCGATTCAAACCATCCGCTTGATTATTTCATTGAAGCCCGCCAACGAGAGAGCGTATAAACAATTGCTGTATCATTTGTTGAGCTGATACCATGCACCGTGCACCTCAGCCGCTTGCGTTGGTCAGGAGGGTACATTGAGCGACATTCTCTCGATGTTTTCGAGATTGACTTGGGTCAGCGTCCTTGACATTCTGTTGGTGGCGGCTGTCTTCTACGGCCTGTTGGAGCTCGTGCAAGGCACGCAAGCCATTCAGTTGTTGCGCGGCGTCATTCTGGTTATCCTGGTCACGGTGGTTCTGGTTAGCCTGCTGCCTCTGACGGCGTTCCGTTGGCTGGCGGTGAACTCCATTCCAGCGTTGCTGGTAGCGATTCCGGTGATTTTCCAGCCCGAACTGCGCCGTGCGCTGGAACGTCTGGGCCGCACCGGCCAGTTTTTGAGCCGCATTACGAACGAGGAATTGGCTGCGCAGGTGATCGCCGAAATTGGCCTGGCCTGTCGCCGTATGTCGGCCAGGCGGCACGGCGCTCTGATTGTCCTGGAACGTGAGACAGGCCTGCAAGAATACATAGACACAGGTGTCATTATTGAGGCCAGAGTGTCGAGCCAGCTCCTGGAGACCATCTTCTTTCCCAGCACGGCTCTGCATGATGGCGCTGTGATCATCAGGGGCGACCGGGTGATTGCCGCCGCCTGTGTGTTGCCCCTCACCGACAGCGTGCTGCCGGGGGGACACCTGGGCACCCGACACCGGGCCGGGGTCGGCGTAACGGAACAGAGCGACGCAATCGCGGTGATCGTATCGGAAGAAACAGGGATTACCTCGGTGGCGCACAATGGGCGGATGATACGCCGCCTCGACGAACGGCGATTGACGAAAATCTTGGAGGCGTTCTACTCGATTCGAGGTGAAGAGTCTCGCGCCATTCAACGCTGGTACAATGCCGCACGGAATTTTGTATGGTCTGTGCTGGCCCCCAGAAAGAGGTGATTCCCGGCCGTGAAATGGTCTGCGGTGAGTGCGTTGATCCGGGAAAGTCGCTTATCCGGGTTACTGAGCCGGATAGCCAGCAGAATTGGCACCATGGCGCTGGCGCTGGTGCTGGCCGTAATCGTGTGGGTTGTCGCCGTCAATCAGGAAGACCCGAACATTCAGGACGTTTTCCCGGAGCCCATCCCCCTGGAGATACGAAACCGACCACCGGGCACTGTTTTCTACGGCGAGGTTGAAGACCATGTGCAGATCACGATACGCGCGCCGCGCACAAGCTGGGATAATTTGAGGACGACCAGTTTTCAGGCGTGGATTGATCTGAAGGGCCTGGAGCCCGACATTCACAACGTTGATGTGCAGGTGAAATGTTCCGATCCGGCGGTGACGATTGTGGCCGAGAAGCCATCCAAAGTGGCGCTCCGCCTGGAGGAGCTCAAAGAAAAGATTGCCGATGTGAAGGTGACCGTCGTGGATGGCGCGCCATTGGGCTACGTCTACCGAACGCCTTCCGTTTCGCCGGGTCAGGTGATTGTCCGCGGACCGAGCACGGCGGTAGATTCGGTCGAGTCCGTCAACGCCGATGTCTATTTGCAGGGCGCCAGAAGCGACCTGGAGCGAGTGGTCGCCTTGACTCCGCGTGACGGACAAGGCGAGATGGTGGGCTGGGTAGAACTCGACCCACCACGGGTGACCGTCAAAGTGCCAATTGAGCAACGGATTGGTTACAAGGATGCTTCCGTGCGGGTGATCCTGAAAGGGCAGGTCGCGCCTGGCTATCGCATCACAAACGTGTCGGTTGACCCCTCCATTGTGACCGTGGTCGGCAGTCCGGCTGCGCTCGGCCAAATCGGAGGATATCTGGAGACCGCGCCAATTGATGTGAGCGGGGCCAAGGCCGACGTGGTCGAACGGGTGACCTTGCAGATGCCCGAGAATGTCTCGCTGTTGGGGGTACAGAGTGTTTTGGTAACGGTCAATGTGACTCCGCTGGAGGGCGGCCTGAATCTGCAAGATTTGCCGTTGACCTGGCAGGGGCTGGCGCCCGATCTCGATATCCATGTCTCGCCCAAAACTGTGGATGTCATCCTCTCTGGCCCACTGCCGCGCCTTGAGCCTTTGACCCGCAACGAGGTGCAGGTGATCGTGGATGTGTACGGCCTGCAACCGGGTGTACATAAAGTCACACCTTCGGTGATCGTGCCAGAAGGGATCAGGGTGGAAAGCGTGCTGCCCGACATCGTGGAAGTCGAGATTACCCCCAAGAGCTGAGCGCGAGCGACGGCCTGGATGAATCAGATTGGAGTTTGAGAATGTGAGTAAGCCCTTGGTAGCCATTGTGGGGCGGCCCAATGTGGGCAAATCGGTGCTGTTCAACCGCCTCGTGGGGTATCAGATGGCGATAGTGGAAGATGCCCCAGGTACAACCAGAGACCGGCTGTATGGCGAGGCGGAATGGAGCGGCCGACCGTTCACCGTCGTTGACACGGGCGGCGTGCAATTGACCTGGTCAGAAGCCGACCTGAAAGGCTCGGCTACTCCGGCGCTGCTGCTCGATGACGTGCGCCAGCAGGCCGAAATAGCCATCGCCGAGGCGGACCTGGTCCTGTTCCTGGTGGATGCTGCGGCTGGCCTGACCCCCACAGACGAGGACGTGGCGGCGTTGTTGCGACGGGCCGAGAAGCCGGTAATCCTGGTGGTCAACAAGGCCGATAACCCTGCCCTCAGGCTCGATGCGCTGGACTTCTATCGGCTCGGTTTGGGCGAACCCTACCCCATTTCTGCCCTGCATGGCACAGGCACCGGCGACTTGTTGGACGCTGTTGTGGCCGCTCTGCCCCAGGAAGAGGTACAGGATGAACCGGAAGGCATCAAAATAGCCATCGTCGGGCGCCCGAATGTCGGCAAGAGCTCGCTGCTCAATGCTCTGCTGGGAGAGGATCGGGCGATTGTGAGCGAGCTGCCGGGCACGACCCGCGACGCCATTGATACGCTGCTGACCTGGCAGGGCCAGCCGATCGTCTTGATTGATACGGCCGGAATCAGGCGGCGCGGACGCATAGAGCCGGGCATTGAGAAATACAGCGTCATGCGCGCTCTCAAAGCGATTGGACGCGCCGATGTGGTCTTGTTGTTGCTCGATGCCACCGAGATGGTGACGGCGCAAGACGCCCACGTGGCCGGCTATATCCTGGAAGAGAACAAGAGCGTGGTCGTGGTGGTCAACAAGTGGGACCTCATTGAGAAGGACACCCATACCATGACGGAGTTCACGCGGCGAGTCCGCTCGGAGCTTAAGTTCTTGGACTACGTGCCGGTGTTGTTCATATCGGCCAGGATCGGCAAACGGGTGGATCAGGTGCTGCCGATGGCGGTCAAGGTGTACCAGCAGCGCTTTGCGCGGGTGGGCACGTCCGAACTGAACCAGGTTATCCAGGAAGCGGTGATGCGCCATGCTCCGCCGTCAAAGGCGGGCAAGCGGCTGAAATTCCTGTTTGCTTCGCAGGTGGACGTCGCACCGCCGACTTTTGTCTTCTTTGTCAATGATGAACGGTTGGTTCATTTCACTTACGCGCGCTACCTGGAGAATTGTCTGCGCGAACGGTACGGGTTCGTGGGCACGCCTTTGCGCCTGATCTTCAGGCAGCGCAGCCGTCAGGAGAAGTAGATGCCACCGCAGACCGAAAAGAGAGCGGAAGCGGAGTTTGCAGCGACCGGAGACGGAGCCGATTCCGCCCGGGCGTTCCGTGTGTTGACCGCCAGGCCTTCGCCGCGCCAATGGAGAAGGAAAGAATGGGTGACCTTTGCCGCTCTCGCGCTGGCGCTGATCTGCGCTGGCGTCCTGTTTTCGGCGTGGCTGGACCGGGCCGGCAGCCCGGCGGAGCGGGTGGCTGCGCTGGAGGCCACGGCGTCGCCGACGCGCACCACATCGCCGATGGCCCCCACCAGACGCCCTACAGATGCGCCTGTTATGATCGAGGTCACGCCGATTGTGGTCAGCGCTGCGCCAACGGACACGCCCGAACCTGCGGCTACGCCGACCCCGACGCCCGCGCCCAGCGATACTCCCTCTCCCATTC
>Ga0129299_1002127_pt1 | contig 13202 bp, 9 predicted proteins | sample ConPoolayeCmetaG_FD_94477 | JGI IMG/M metagenome (GOLD analysis project Ga0129299, IMG submission 94477) | Hot spring microbial mat communities from California, USA to study Microbial Dark Matter (Phase II) - Cone Pool mat layer C metaG ... | reverse complement strand
TCCAGCCGCCCGCCCGCCGCCTGGACGGCGGCGAGGTTGTGCAGGTCGATGGCCAGGTCGCGCCGGTCGGCGTCCGCGCACCGCCGGTCGATGGCCAGAGCCCGTCGAAAGGCATCCGCCGCCGCCCGGATGCGTCCGGCGCCCAGCTCCGCCGCCCCCAGCTGGCTCAGGGCCGCAGCGACGTCCGGAGAGTCCGGTCCGCGCAGCTTTTCCAGGATCGCGATCGCCTCGAGGCACAGCCGCCGCGACTCCTCGGACCGGCCGGCGCGGCGCTCCAGCTCGCTCAGGCGCAGCAGGCCGACGGCCCGTTCCATGTGCACGGCTCCGTGAATCCGCTGCCGCAGTTCCAGGTTTCCGACCAGAAGCTCCCGCGCCTCGTGAACCCTGCCCATCTCCAGGTACAGGCCGGCAAGCCGGTCCAGACCGTCCAGCGCGTCCGGATGCCCTTCGAACAGCAGCGCTTCGCGAACCGCCGCGGCCTGTTCGGCCAGCTGCCCGGCCTCGCGGAAGTCGCCGCGACCGGCCCTGGCCTGGGCGAGGTTGTCCAGCACCACGGCCGCTTCGGGCGGACGCTCCGCCCCGCGGCCGAGGGCTTCCAGCGCCTGACGAAGCAGCGGCTCAGCCTCGGCCGGACGTCCGGCGTCGAGGTACACCCTCGCCAGGTTGTTCAGGGCGACCGCGCGGGCGGGATCCTCGGCCGGCAGCGTCCGTTCGCGGATCGCCAGGGCCCACTGACAGAGCGGCTCGGCCTCCTCGCAGCGACCCTGCGTCCGCAGAGCCTCCGCGAGGTTCACCAGGCTGACCGCCAGCCGCGGATCGTCGGCGCCGAATCCCCGGGCGATGGCCAGGGCCGTCCTGAAGCATCGTTCCGCCCGGACCGCATCTCCGCTCAGGAAGGCTGTCGTTCCAAGATCGTTGGCCTGTTCCCAGAGCGGCCGGCAGGGATCGGCGGGGTCGGCCGGGTCGGCCTGCGGCTCGTGGAGCCCGGGTGAACCGGTGGCCGGCCGCTCTCCGGCCGCGGCTTGCGCCACGGCCTGGCGGGCCAGACGCTCGATGCGCGCCTGAGGGACGCCGCGAGGAGCAGACCAGGGCCATTTCCTGCGACGTTGCATCCCCGCGGCTCCGTCCGTCCGCCGACCGCTCTCCGGCGGTCCGACATCCCTTCGCCCCGCAGCCGGCCCCGTGCCCCTTTACAAGCCCGGGCAGACCGCATGCCGCGGCACGTCCGGTCTCTCCCCGCGCATCCCGCCTCCGACAGCCCGCGCGAGCCCCGGGAAGCGCCGTTGCCCGGCCTGCCGGATGGAAGTATACCCGTTTCGCCCGTGCCCGTCAGTCCGGTCCGGGCGATTTCGTCCGCCGACCGCCCGATCGGGCTTCCCTGCGGGCCTCCCGGGCTTGGCCGGGCCGAGGTGCGCCGTTACACTTCGACCCCATGGGCGCGATCCGTTCACCCCGACCGGTGCAGCCGATCTGCGGGCTGATCTCGTCCGACCCGGACCTCATGCGCAGGGCCGTCGCCCTGCTGGCCAGACACTGCGGCGAGCCGGATGCTCAGAGCGAGCTTTGGCCCTTCGACTCCACGGACTACTACGAGCCCGAGATGGGCCCCGGCCTGCAGCGGATGTTCGTGGCCTTCGGAAGGCTCATGGACCCCGGAGGGTTGCGCGATCTCAAGATCCTGACCAATGACCTGGAGCGCCGGATCAGCCGCGACCTGGGACTGCCCGAGCAGCGGCGGACGGTCAATCTCGACCCCGGCTACATGGCCCTCAGCAAGCTGGTGCTGGCCACGACCAAGGACCATGCCCACCGCGTCTATCTCGGGGGAGGCATCTACGCCGAATGCACCCTGCGCTACGAACATGCCCGCTGGGTTCCCTGGCCGTGGACCTACCCCGACTACGCCGACGAACGCTACCACCGGTTTTTCACCGAGGTGCGGGAACGCTACCAGGCCCGGCTCCAGGACCTGACCTCGGCCAGGGGGAACCCGGCATGACCCCGACGGTGATGCTGCTGGTTGCTGCCCCCTGCTTGGTGTGCTCGGCGCTGGTCAGCCTGCTGACCACGCCGTGGGTCCGCCAGTGGGCCCGGCAACGCGATTTCGTCGACCGCCCCGGCTCGGGGGCCCACAAGAAGCACGCCCGGGTCGTTCCCCTGGGCGGCGGCATCGCCATCACCCTGGCCATCTTCGTCCCTCTGGGTGCCGCTCTGCTGGCCGCAGGTCTGCTGTACCGCTGGGGGCCCGGTCCCCTGGCCGGACTGCTCGGCCGGGTGCCCGGATGGACCGACTGGGCCGGCGGCGCCGTGGCCAAGACCCCCCAGGCTCTGGGGGTCATCGCCGGAGCCCTGATGATGCACCTGGTGGGCATCATCGACGACCATCGGCCGCTGTCGGCGCCCGCCAAGCTGGCCATGCAGGCCGGCGTGGCCCTGATGCTCGCCCTGTGGTTCGGAGTCCGGGCCGCCGAAGCCCTGGGGCCGGTGGCGTCGGTGCTGCTGACCGTCCTGTGGATCGTCACCCTGACCAACGCCTTCAACTTCATGGACAACATGGACGGCCTGACCGCCGGAGTCGCCGGCCTGGCGGCGCTGCTGCTGGCCGGCAGCGGCCTGATGGCCGGGCAGGTCTTTGTGCCCTGCCTGTTTCTGATGGTCGCCGGCGCGGCGATGGGCTTCCTGGTTTACAACTTTCCGCCGGCCTCGATCTTCATGGGCGATGCCGGCAGCCTGGTCCTCGGGTACTTTCTGGCCGTCTGCACGGTGTTGACCACCTTCTACAACCCCGACCAGCTGCTGCGGCCGGCCGGCGTGCTGGTGCCGATGACGGTCTTCGCCGTGCCGCTGTACGACCTGATCACCGTGATCGGGGTGCGTCTCCGGGAGGGCTCGAGCATCTTCAAGGCCGACCGGCGGCACTTCTCGCACCGGCTGGTCCGCCTGGGCAAGACGCCCCGGGGAGCGGTGCTGACGATCTACCTGGCCACCGCGGCCACCGGGTTGCCGGCCCTGCTGCTGCCGAAGCTCAGCTGGCCGGCGGCCGGGCTGGTCTTCGGGCAGTGTCTCTGCGTTTTGGGCATCATCGCGTTGCTGGAATTCAGGGGTGTCGATGAGCCGTCGTGATTCCGGAGCTTCCGGAGCCGCCGGGCCGGCCCCGCGCCTCGCCCCCGCGCTGGAGGGCCTGGCCCTGGTGCTGGTGCTGCTGGTCGTCGCGCTGCGACCGTGGATCTCCGAGAGCTACGACGCCTCGCTGCATTCGATCGCCAGGGTCATCGACTCGCGCAGCAACATCCTGCCCGACACCACCGCCTGGCTGGATCTGGCCATCTGGATTGCGGCCTGCGCCGCCGCCGGAGCCGCGGCCATGCGGTCAAGGCCGTGGCGGTGGAGCGGGCTGGAGATCGGATGGGTCCTGCTGCTGCTGGCCGCGGTGATCTCGACCATCCCCACCAGCAACCGGCGGATCGCGATCAACGCCGCCTGCGACGCCCTCAGCGTGCTGGTCCTGGCCATGCTGGTGGTCAACCTGTGCCGCGACCGGTTGCGGATCACCCTGATGCTGGCGGTGCTGGCCGCCTCCGGCGTGTCCTCGGCCGCCCGGTGCGTGATGCAGGTGGGCATCGAGTACGAGGAAACCCGCCAGCAGTACGACCGGATGAAGCAGGTTTTCTGGCAGCAGCAGGGCGTGCCGCTGGATTCCCCCCAGGTCAGGCTGTTCGAGCAGCGCATGGACTCGCGGGAGGCCACCGGCTTCTTTCCGCACAGCAACGCCCAGGGGGCCCTGCTGGCGATGTCGGCCTTCGCGGTCGGCGGGCTCGCCGGCGTGGTGCGCCGCCTGCGGCTGGCCCGTGTCCTGCTGCTGATCCTGGCCGTCATCCTGTTTGCCGCCATTCTCACCACCGGCAGCCGGGGCGCGCTGGCGTCGGCCTTCGCGGGGCTGGGACTGTGGCTGGCGATCACCGCCGCCGGGCCCGGCTGGGCGGCGCGGTGGCGGCGGCTGCTGGCCGGCTTCTGGATCGCGGTCCTGGCCGCGACGCTGGCGGTGGTCGGTTACGGACTGCGCACCGGAGGCCTGCCGGGCGACTCGCTGCGCTTCCGGTGGAACTACTGGCAGGTGACCCACCGGATCATCGCCCAGAACCTCTGGGCCGGCACCGGGCTGCTCAACTTCGACCGCGCCTACCTGCTGTACAAGCCCGTGGAGTTTCCCGAGGAGATCAAGGATCCCCATAACTTCGTGCTCTCCGTCACCGCCCAGTGCGGCATCCTGGGCCTGGCCGGCCTGCTGGCCTGCGCCGCGGGGGCCTCCTGGCTGATCCTGCGACGCGCCGCCGGCGAAAACGGGTCTTCAGGCGAGCAGCCCGAGCCCTCGTCAGCTCACGGGAGTACCCTGGCCTGGGTGGCAGGGGTCGCCGCGGCCTTCGTGGCGGCGCGGCTGTGGACACTGCGGATGTTCCTCGGCGAGGCCGAGGGCGCGGCCTTCGTGCTATTCGACCTGGGGCTCTACGGCCTGCTGTGGTGCGTGGTTTTCGCCGGGCTGATGTGGCTGGCCCGCAGCGGCGACCATGCCGACGTACCCAGCTACCGTCCAGCCTGCATCGCCGGCCTGGCGGCCTTCCTCCTGCAGAACACCATCGACCACTCCATGATGTACCCCGGCACGATGACCCCGTTCGCGGCCCTGCTGGGACTGGCCCTGACGCGATGGCCGCCCGGCGACCGCGATCCGGCGCCGTCGCTGCCGGCCCGGCTGGCCCCGCCGGCGGTCGCCCTGGCCGGGACGCTGGCGGCCTGCGCCGCAGTGGTCGTCCCGGTGACGCGATCGAGCTACTGGATGGCCCGCGCCCGGCAGGAGACCAGGTCCGCCGCGGTGGAGTGCTACCGGCAGGCCGCCGCCGCCGATCCGCTGGACCCGGCGCCGCTGGCCGAGCTGGTGGAAGTGCATGTCCAGCAGATGCTTGGGGAGTCCCTGGATGCCGCCCTCCTGGCCCTGGGCGAGGCCGTGAAACGCGATCCCGAGCAGATCGGCTATTACCGCATGCGCGCCCGCCTGCACGAGCGGCGATACGACTTCACCGGCTCGATGGCCGACCTCTACGCCGCCTTGGGCGCCGCCCGACGCGTCGTGGCGATGTACCCCAACTCGCCGGACGACCACCTGGCCCTGGGGGCCCTGCTGCTCCGCCTGGCGATCCGGCCCGAGGCCGAGGACCTCCTGCCCGAGGCTGTGGCGGCCTACGAACAGGCGCTGTGGCTCGACGCCGCCCGCGCGCCCGGCGAGACCCGCCGCTGGTCCCCCGAGATGCGCGAGGAGATCCAGAGGCAGCTGGAAAGCCTGCGGCGCCAGCTCGATTCCGCATCGGCCCCGGCGTGATGACTTCGCCCCCGGGCGTCATGACTGCCCCACCCGGCGTCATGACTGTCCCACCCGGCGTCATGACTGCGCCAGACAGACACACAGCCCCCGCCCTATCCGCTGGCCATTGATCCGACCACCGCCCGTGCGTGCCTCCCGCGAAGCGCCGTAGCGGCCGGCCACTGTGCCGGCCGGACGCATGGGTCTGCGGCTTGGGTTCCGGCTGGACCACCCGGCGTCTCTGCCGGCCGTTTCATCAAGCCACATTCATGGCACGCATTGCTGCGGTCGATCCCGTGGCGGGATTCATCACGTCCCGGTCCCCGGCGCTGGGCGTCCCAGTCCCCGGCGGAGGCGTTGCGGTTGAAGGAGACTCGCGCATTTCATCAGCCGGTTTCATCCGGCCGAAGGCCTTCGGCGCGGTTCGCCGCCATCCACCGATTGGCGGCATTCTTCAGGCCGAAGGCCTGGCGAATCGGATCGCGCAGTGTTCATCAGGCCGAACGCCGGCGGCAACGCCGCCGGTTGGCGACCGGCCGCCACGATTGCAGAATCGTGCGGCGGAAAGCGTGGCGAGTCGCGCCGGTATCAGAGACTGCCGGCCGGCGGCAGCGGCAGCACGCAGCGGAAGCCGACGTTGTGCTGGTGCGTTCCCGGCTCGGCGGCAGCCCGGGCATCCACGCGGCACTTCTCGATCGGGTCGGCGAAGGAACCGCCGCGGATCACACGTTGTCCTCCGACCAGCGGGCCCACGCGCGCGTCGCGGGCATCCTTGGAGAGCGGGTTGGGGTAGTTGGCGTCGCCGAAGGCCTTGGGGCCTCGCTCCAGGCCGGTGGCGGGATCTTCCTGGCTGGGGTAGGCATAGCGGCCGGGATCGTACCAGTCGGCGCACCACTCCCAGACGTTGCCGGCCATGTTGAACGCCCCGCACGGGCTGACGCCGGGGGCGAAGGCCATCACCGGTGCGGTAAACTCGTAGCCGTCAAAGGTCTGGCGATGGGTGCGGCTGTTGCACAGGTAACGGGTCGTCTCCACGACCTCGTCGTTGCCCCAGGGATACAGCCGCCGGTCGTCGCCGCGGGCGGCGGCCTCCCACTGGGCCTCGGTGGGCAGCAGCTTGCCCGCCCAGCGGGCGTAAGCGCAGGCCTCGAACCAGGAGACGTTCCGCACCGGGTGGTGGTCGTTCACCCCGCGCACGTGATAGTCGGCGTAGCGGTTGGACGGCCGGGGCTCAAGGCCGTGCCTGCGGGCCTCGTGGACGAATTTCGCGAACTGCCGGTTGGTCACCTCGCAGATGTCGATGTAGAAGTGGCCGACCCGGACATGCCGCGCCGGAACCTCGTCGGCGTCGGCTCCGCCGCCCATGACCAGCTCCCCGGCGGGCACGTAGGCCATGATCATGTTGTCAGCCTCGCCGACGATGTAGCGCGGCCAGCCGCGATAGTGGTCATCGGGGTTCTCCGGGTCGTAGTGACCGGTCAGCGGGTAGAAACCCGGCGGCAGGGACACCCCGGCCGGCAGAGGAGTCGTCACGTCCGCCAGCGGGCTGAAGTGCTCGCGCTGGCTGCACCCGGCGCCCGCCGCCAGCAGGATCAGTCCCGAAACCAACGCCGCGGCCCGCAGCCGCCGATTCACCACAAGCATGGCATCCTCCCGCAGGGATCCGCCGATCGCCTGCCCGTCAGGCCGCGCCCGGCGCGGACGCGACCACCGCATTACGGCTCATAGCTGGCCAGCTCCTGCCGGGGCTGGCCCCAGTGCATGTGCCGGCCGCCGATCCGCATCACCAGCACCACCTCGCCCAGCCGGTCGGCCTCGCTCACCGGGTCCCGGTGAGCCTCGACCACCTCCTCGGTCGCCAGGACCAGCATGCCCCGGCGGGCCAGGACGTGGTCGCCGTCCAGCAGTGCCTGCGTGCGCTGCCGGCGCTGCTGGAGCGACGTCAGCCGCTGCTCGAGCTTCTGGCGCCGGTTCTCCCACTCGATGAACGCCCGATCCCGGCCCCAGAACCGGGCCGACGCACTGCCCACGTCCACCCGGAAATCGTAGTAGGCCAGCTTGAACCGGGCCTCGGCGTACTCGATCTCGCGTTCCAGCACCGCGATCTCCCGGCTGGTCTCGTTCAGCCGCTTCTCGGCCTCCTGCAGGTCGGCGATGAAAAACACCTTCTCGATGACATCGCCTTCCTTCAGCCGCACCAGGTCGTACTCGTCGATCGCCGTGCGGTAGACCTCGCCCCGGTAGGGGAAGATCTCGTCGCCGGCCACCTGCACCCGCCGGTAGTACTCCGACGGCAGGCTGACCGGCACGAACGCCCGGCGCATGAACACCCGGGCCTCGTGCGAGTTGGCGTGCTCCACGCACAGCTCGCCGTAGACGCTCAGGCCCGGCAGTCCTTCGGCGGTGGTGTACTTGAACTCGTAGCGGCCCGGCGAGAGGTTGAAGACGCAGAACTCCTCGGGGCTGCGCTCCAGGCGGTGCTCGAACTCGCCCTCGCCGGCAATCTGGTGGGCCCGGGTGTAGGAACCCGCCACCGTCACCGTCGCTCCCGGCGGAGCGAAGAACTGCACCTGGAGCCTGCTCTGGTCGGCGTAGCCGGTCTCCATCGAGTAGTCCCGGGGGGCGCAGCCGGCCAGAACCCCCGTGGCCGCCGCAACGCACACCGTCAACCGGGCCGACGGCCGGAGGACCAGCCGGCCCGCGGCGGATCCGGGCAGTGACTCTGCGTTCTGCACGTCGATTACTCCTTCTTGGAGGGTCTCAAGGAAGCCTTCTCACCGTCCGGGTCGCGGCAGGCTCCCGTCGGAAGGCTCGACCGGAAGCTCGACCGAGGTCGCGGCCTCCAGGGAGGGCCCGGGAGCGGCCCCGTGAACGCGCCGCCGTCAGGCCGGCCCGTCCGGGCTATCAATGTAGCCATCGCCGCCGGGCTGTCAACCCCGCCGGATCACTCCTCGGCGGTCGTCTGGCGCTCGATTTCCGCCCCCACCGCCCGCAGCCGCCGCTCGATTCTCTCGTACCCCCGGTCGATGTGGTAGACCCGGTTCACCCGGGTCTCCCCCTTGGCCACCAGACCGGCCAGCACCAGGGCCGCCGAGGCCCGGAGGTCCGAGGCCATCACCTGGGCCCCCACCAGCCGCTTGACCCCCTGGACGATGACCGTCGGCCCCTCCTTGCGGAGCTTGGCCCCCAGCCGGTTGAGCTCGGCCACGTGCATGAAGCGGTCGGGGTAGATCTTCTCGGTCACCACGCTGTTTCCGTCCGCCAGGCTCAGAAGGGCCATGATCTGGGCCTGAAGGTCGGTCGGGAAGCCCGGATACGGCTGGCTGGTCACGTCCACCGGCTCCAGCCGCCGGGCGCTGGACACCACCACCTCGTCGTCCTCACGCTCGACGTTCACCCCGATCGCCCGCAGCCGGTCCACCACCGCCAGGAGGTGCTCCAGCCGGCAGTTGCGCAGCCGCAGCTCGCCGTTGGTGATCGCCCCGGCCATCATGAACGTCCCGGCCTCGATGCGGTCCGGAATCACGGTGTGCTCGCACCCGCCCAGCTGCTTGACGCCGGTAATCGTCACCCGCGGAGTGCCCTGGCCGGTGATCCTGGCCCCGCAGGCATTCAGGAAGTCCGCCAGGTCGGCGATCTCCGGCTCGCAGGCGGCCGACTCGATCACCGTCGTGCCCTCCGCCAGGCACGCGGCCATCATCACGTTGGCCGTGCCGGTCACCGTCGATCCGAACGGCCCCCCCAGAAACAGCTCCGCCCCGTGCAGCCGCTTGGCCTTCAGGAGGATGTCGCCGTTGACCAGGTCCACGTCCGCCCCCAGCCCGGAGAGCCCGCCGACGTGGAGGTTGATCGGCCGGTCGCCGATCGCGCAGCCCCCCGGCATGCTCACCTGGGCCTTGCGCCGCCGCGCCAGCAGCGGACCCATCACGCAGACGCTGGCCCGCATCCGCCGGACCAGGTCGTAGTCCGCGTGGCAGTTCATCTCGTCCTCGACCTTGAGCCGCATCACCCCGCCCGGCTCCCGCCGCGTGGCCACCCCCAGCTGGTTCAGCAGATGCTCCATCGTGCGGACGTCCACCAGGTCGGGGATGCCGCGCAGCGTCACCTCCCCCTCGCACATGATGCAGGCCGCCATGATCGGGAGTGCCGCATTTTTGGCCCCATTGATCTCCACCGTGCCCCGCAGCCGCTTGCCGCCCTGAATGAGGAAGTAGTCCACGGATGAAACCCTCGTCTGCCGGAAAGAACATGCCCGCGGCGGAAGCAGCCCCGCCGGGGCCCCATCTTGCGGCCGGACGCCGCGGTCGGCAAGTCGCCGCCCGCCGGCCGGCCGCGCCGGACGCACAAACGGTGACGGCAGGGCCCGGAAGGCCGGCTCCACGCCCGGCAGCGGCCGCCCGCGGGGGACGGCCCGCGGCCGCTGCGGGCCGCACCGGCAGGCCCGGTCAGCTGTTCGAGCCGCCCGCGTCCCCGCGCGGAGGCCCTGAGGCCGGGACCGCCGGGTCCCGGTGCACGCTGACGGCGTTGGGGTGAACGGTCAGATCCACGCGGCCCGGCCGCGGAGCCTCGTTCAGCAGCAGGACCAGCTTGCGCAGCTTCTCCTCCACCGGACGCTCCTCGATCTCCTCCCCGATGGCCGCCCCCCACTCGATCTGCTGCTGGTCGCGCGTCCAGATGCGGATGTGATTCCGCCGGGCGTCCTCCCGCCCGCGGAAGTTGCTCATGTCGATGGCACTGATCCGTGTCGCCACCTCGCCCTGGTCGAACAGCAGGGCCGCCAGCCGGATGCCCGCCAGGGCGTCCTCGTCCTCCGGCCGATACGCCCGCCCGGGCTCCGGCAGACCGCTCTGCACCCCGATGATCCGCATCCAGCCGAGGTCTGCGCTCACGTCGTCGTAGCGCTCCGGCAGACGGACGCCCTCCCGGTCCACCGGCACATATCCCCCCTCGTGCGCGTGCATCATCGCGATCGGCCGGCGGAATTCACCCTGCACGGCGATGACCCCCTCCCGGTTTCGCGTCACCCGCGTCACCGAGGACAGCCAGCCGCTGGCCGTCAGCTGCTCGGCCACCATCCGCAGCATGTCCGGCTCGCTCAGGCAGGCCAGCGGCTCCAGCCGCACCGACCGCACGATCCGCGACTCCCAGTCCTCCTGCCGGACCCAGGACTGCTCCGGGCGAAGCACGACCTCCAGCCGCGAAACCGGGCGGTTCTCCGGCAGCCGGTCGACCCGGACCTTCAGGTGCTCCAGCCCGGCGACGGCGGCGACGATCAGCGCCACCACCGCCCCGAACGACAGCAAGGGACCCAGCGCCGCCGGCGTGCCCTCCGCCGCCTGGGAGACCCGCCGGTCCCGCAAACGCCTGCCCTTGCCGTTGCCGCGAACCACGCCTGTACTCCCCCGACCGCCGGGGCGGGCCGGACGCCGGAACAACCTCCTCACCGCGACATCCCCAGCTCCACGATCCGGGCGCACAGCTGCGGAAAATCAAGCCCCGCGCGGGCCGCCGCCTTGGGCAGCAGCGAGTGATCCGTGAACCCCGGAATGGTGTTGATCTCCAGGGCGTAGGGCTGGCCGGAGGCCCGGTCGATCATCCAGTCCACCCGCGAGAAATCCCGGCAGCCCAGCGCCTCGTGGGCCCGCAGACTCATGGCCCGCACCCTGGCCAGCAGCTCGGCCGGCAGATCGATCTCGAACAGATACTCGGTGTCGTCATCCAGATACTTGGCCTGGTAGTCGTAGAAGCCCCGCCGCGTCCGGATCTGGATCGGCGGCAGGGCCTGGTCCCCCAGGATCCCGACGGTCAGCTCCACCCCGGGGATGAACTGCTCGATCATGCACCGCCCGTAGCGGGCGGTCAGATCCCGCAGCCCCGCCGACAGCTCCTGGCGCGTCCTGGCGACCACCACGTCGATGCTGCTGCCCTCGGCAATCGGTTTGACCACCGCCGGTGCCGACCAGTGGCCCGCCACCGCCGCCAGCCGCTCGGGCGTCACCACGTCGAAACGCGGCGTCGGCACGCCGGCCTCCACCAGACGGCACTTGGTCGCGACCTTGTCCATCGCCGTGGCCGAGGCATCCGGCCCCGAACCGCAGTAGCGCACCCCCCGCAGGTCCAGCAGCCGCTGCACCTGGCCGTCTTCCCCGAACGCACCGTGCAGGGCGATGAAGACGAAGTCCGCCGGGATGTCCAGCGCCTGCAGGGCTTCCGGCCGCACGTCGGCCAGGGTCACGTCGTGCCCCAGCCGGCGCAACGCCGCCGCCACCGCCTGCCCGCTCTTGAGGCTGACCTCGCGCTCCGACCCGGGGCCGCCGCTGAGCACCGTGATCTTCAGGGCCCGCTCCACGGCCGGGGCCGCCGGAAAACGCGGGGCGACCCGATCCACCGGCAAAGTCACGGCCGCACGATCGATCAGACTGGTCATGCCTGCATCCTCACCGCTTCCACCCGCCCCCCGCCAGGCCGCGGACGTCCTGCTCAGGCCGTCCCGGACCCGCCGGACCCGGCCGCCGCTTCCTGCGGAGACCGGCAGCCCCACAGCTCGATCTCCAGCTCCAGATCGACGCCGAAACGGCCCGACACCTCGCTGCGGATCTGCCCGATCAGCTCCAGCACGTCGGCCGCGGTGGCGCCTTCCCTGGCCACGATGAAGTTCGCGTGCTCCCGGGCCACCCAGGCGCCGCCCACCTTGCGGCCCTTGAGACCCGCCCGGTCGATCAGCGAGCCGGCGCTGTGCCCCGGAGGGTTCTTGAAGACGCACCCGGCGGAGTTCTCCCGCAGCGGCTGCGTCCGTCGCTTGGCCTCCCAGACCTCCCGGTAGCGCTCGTGGAGCCGCGCCGGATCGTCGCGCCGCAGGGCCAGTTCGGCCTCCAGGATGAGCACGTCCTCCAGCCCGCTGCGGCGGTAGGCGAAGCCGGCCTGCTCCCGCGCAACCACCGCCTGCCGTCCGTCGCGATGCATCACCCGGACCGCGCGGATCACGTCGGCGATGCAGCCGAAGCGTCCGCCGGCATTCATCCGCACCGCGCCGCCGACGGTCCCGGGAATGCCCGCCATGCACTCCAGTCCCGCCAGCCCGCGGCGCACTGCCTCGAGCGTCAGCCGGCCGAGATCCGCCCCGGCGCCCGCGCGGACGGTCACCTCCTGGCCCTGCGGCCCTTCGGGCGCCGGCCATTCGATCCGCTTGAAAGCCTGGTGGTCGAGGCGCACCACGACGCCGTCGACGCCGTCATCGCCCACCAGCAGATTGGCCCCCTGCCCGAGCACCCGCAGCGGCAACCCGGCCCGGGCGCACCGCCTGGTCAGCTCGGTCAGCTGGTCGGCATCCCGCGGCCTGGCCATCCACCGCGCCGGTCCGCCGAGCCCGAACCAGGTGTGGGCGGCCAGCGGCTCGTGCTCGGTGAGCACCGCCTCGAGCCCCGCGTCGCCGGCGAACGGGTTGTCGCACTGCGTCGTCATCCGGTCCCCCGCTCCGTGAAGGCATCCTTCCGCCGCGTCCCGCTCAGCACCCCGGCGCAGGCGGCTCGGCCGGCACGTCCACGCCCTTCAGCCGGGCCACCAGCCGGTCGGCGATCCGCCAGACGTCGCCGGCGCCCATGGTGACCACCAGGTCTCCCTCGGCCGCCTCCGCGCAGAGCATCCCGACGATGCGGTCGAAGTCCGGCTCGTAGCGGGCCTCGCCCCCGTTGAGGTGAATCTGCCTCACCAGGTCGATCGCCGACACCAGGTCCCGCTCGGCGGCACTGTCGCGCACGAAGTAGATGTCCGGCACGACCACCACGTCGGCCGCGGCGAAACTGCGGGCAAAGTCGTTCAGCAGGAAGCGGGTCCGCGAGTGCTGGTG
>Ga0129299_1002126_pt1 | contig 13203 bp, 12 predicted proteins | sample ConPoolayeCmetaG_FD_94477 | JGI IMG/M metagenome (GOLD analysis project Ga0129299, IMG submission 94477) | Hot spring microbial mat communities from California, USA to study Microbial Dark Matter (Phase II) - Cone Pool mat layer C metaG ... | reverse complement strand
GGTCACCTCCCCGGCCCTGCAATATGCCCAGACCACCTCCTGGCAATTGCCGGCCGACCCCCAGGTGGACCGGATGCGGGAGGCCATCCTGCTCACCTTCTCCCGCTGCCAGATCACCTTCCCCGGCCAGGGTGGCGAGGTGCGCGGCTTCCTGCCGGGGGCTGATTACCCCATGATCTATGTCCGGGATACGGCCACGATCCTGTCGGCCGCACGCTACTTTTATCCCGATGACTATTTGCGCTCCAGCCTCGAGGAGTTCCTGGGCCGCCAGTATGACCAGGACACGGAGAGCGAGAACGGCCACCGACCCGGCGCCGGGGCCATCAGCGCCGTCATCGCCCCAGACGGCCACATTGACAAGGCCACCGCCACCAGTGATGAGGAGACCAGTCTCATCCACGCCGCTTACGTCTATTACCGGGCCAAAGGCGGCGATGACTGGCTGCGCAAGACCATCAACGGCCGAACCGTGCTGGAACGGCTGAATGCCGCCCTCGAGTGGCTCTATAGCCAGCGTTTTGAGCCTGGCCTGGGCCTCATCATCCGGGGCCACACCACAGACTGGGGCGACGTCAAATTCGAGCCGGCGGCCAACCCCACGGACATAGACCCCAGCCGGGACCATTGGACGGCGTCCATCTACGACCAGGCGGTCACCTACCGGGCGCTGCTGGAGCTGGCCGAGATGAACCAGGCCCTGGGCGCGGCCGACCGGGTGCAACTATATCGCCAGCGGGCCACAGATCTGCGCAGGCACGCCAACGAGCAGTTATGGATGGAGGACAAGGGGTATTATCGCCTGCACGTCCACGTGACGCCGCTGGAGCACCCCTTCGACGAAGACGCCATCGTGGCCGTCGGCAATGTGGCAGCGATCCGGTGTGGCCTGACCACACCGCAGCAGGAGCGGGCCATCCTGGCCGTGCTGGAACAAACGCGCCTGACGGCCGGGGCCGCCAGGCCCGGCGTGAGCCTCTATCCACCCTACCCGCGCGGTTTCTTTGCCTATGGGCAGATGGCGCCCGGTCGTTATCAGAACGGCGGCGTATGGGACTGGTGGGGGGGACAACAGATCAGCGCCGAGTTCGAGCGGGGACACAGCGAGAGGGCCAGGCAACACCTGGCTCTGGTGGCGACCGGGTGGGCCGCGCACCCGGAGGGTCTCTACGAGTGGCATCTGCCGGGCACCGATCAGGGCCGGGGCAGCCTGCACTACTGCGCCTCGGCCGCGGCCCTGGCCGAGGCTATCATCGGCGGGCTATATGGCGTCTCGTTGGACCGGCAGGGGGTGGTCCTGTCGCCGCGCCTGAACCACCAGGATGGCTATGTCCGGGTTTACCAGCCGGCCACCGACATCTATGCGGCCTATGACTACCGGGTGACAGCCGGGGGGATCGTGCTGGAATACGGCTGCAACGACGAGCGGCCCCTGACCCTGCGCGTGTTGTTGCCCGCCGGCACCGCCATCCAGGGCCTGGCCTTCGATGCCGGCGCTTTAGAGTTGGTCTATGCCATCGAGGTGGTGGGAGACGACACCTATTGCGTGCTGAAGGTGCCCTCTGGTCTGCACCGCCTGGAGCTACGCCTGTCCCGGCCGGGGTAAACCTTCTCCCCCAGGCTGGGCACCACCGTCTCGCGCCAGGCGCGTTCCACTTGCTGGCGTGTCTCCTCCAGCGACCCGTCGTTGGTGATGACCACGTCGGCCCGGGCCAACTTTTCCTCCGGCGGTGGTTGCGCGTCAATGCGCAGTTCTGCCTCCGCCCGTGACAGGCCCCGGGTCCGCATCAACCGCTCGACCTGCACCGCCCGCGGGCAGGTCACCACCCAGACGGCGTCACAATCCTCCGCCGCGCCGCTCTCCAGGAGCTTGATGGCCTCATAGACTACCACCGGGGCCTGGGAGCGCCGGGTGCAGGCCCGCATCGCGGCGCGAACCGCCGGGTGCACGATGTCTTCCAGCCGCCGGAGCGCCGCCGGGTCCCGGAACACGATCGCCCCCAGCTTCCGCCGATCGATCTCGCCATCCGGCCCCAGCACGGCCAGACCAAAGGCCAGGACCACCTCTTGCCAGGCCGTCCGCCCCCGGCGCATCACCGCATGGGCCACCTGGTCGGCATCAATAACCTGGGCCCCCAGGTCCGCCAGCAGCCGGCCCACCGTGCTCTTGCCAGTGGCAATGTTGCCGGTCAACCCGATCACATACATCGTTACAAGGGCCGGAAACGGTCTAAACTCAAGGCCTGGCTCAGGTTGTCGCCCCGGCGCACCACATACACCGGCACGTGACTCATCCGCAGCGTGGTGGCCAGCGGCTCGGCCCGGCCCCAGCCGCCAAAGGTCTCACTTTCCAGGATCACGGCCGCGGCCTTGACCCCGCGTTGCAACAGGTAGCGCAGACTGGTGCCCCAGGCCGGGTCATCAGAGGGCGTGATGACCACCACCGTGGTGTTGCGCCCGAAGCGCAACTCCTCGGCCGCCAGCACTTCGGCCAGGTGGATGTGGCCCCGGGCGCGCAGCAGGGCCAGGGTCTCCATGATCTTGAGCAATTGTCGCTCGCCCCGGTCTGGCGTTACCACCTCATTGCGGTCGCCATAAGCGATCAGCCCCACGTTGCGGCGTTGGGCCAGCAGGTGCCTGGCCACCGAGGCGGCGATAACCACGCCATACTCCTCGGTATCCGGCTCGATCTCCACCACTTCCAGGTCCATAATGCCCCGAAACCGGGCAAAGATGTCACGGGCCGAGCGTTGCACCTGGTCTGCGCTCCCGGCCGCCGTGAGGCGGGCCTGGACCAGGCGTTCCATATCCAGCACGATCCAGATGTCGGCCCGCGGGTCCAGCTCGAACTCTTTGCTGATGAGCCGGCCGGTGCGGGCGCTGGAGGGCCAGTGGATGCGATTGAGGCTATCGCCGGGATAATACTCGCGTACCCCGGCCGCGTTAGTCGTGACATAGTGGGTGCGCCGACGCAAATCGCTGCCGCCAGGCAACTCGCCGGCTGGCAGGACAAAGCCCGGCAGCTCCACCGTGGCCGGATAGACCAGCAGGTCAGTATAAGCGGCCAACTCTCGTTTGTGTCGCCACAGGCCAAAAGGATCACCGCTCCAGACAGTGATAGGCCCCAGGTTATAGGCCCCGCGCTTGCGGCACAGCGTCTTGACGTACCAGCCGAAACTGCTATGACCCCGCAGCATGGTGATGGCCCGGCCCACATCATGGCGGGGCAGAGTAGAGTGATCGTGCACGTCCAGCCAGAGCTTGGGCAGACGACCGGTGTTGCGCAGGGTCAGATTCTCCTCGGCGAACCGGCCCACCTGAGTGCGGTTAGTCTTGCTGCGCCGTTCCAGGTCGAAATGCCGGATGTCATACCAGGTCCACAGGAGCGTGACCAGTGACACGCCCAACAACAGATAGGCCAGGTGGTAGATCATATCCAGCCCGGTGATCAAGGCACTGACCAGCAGCAGCAGGCAGAAGATGAGGACGAGAAGGCCGGTCATGTTCCCCCCAGTTCAAGTCGCAGGTCACAGGTCTTGGGACTTGAGACCTGCAACTTGAGACCTGCGACTTGAGACTAGCATATAGAGCCAGCGACGAGCAAAATACGCGACCGTGCGGGGCACGTTGATGCGCAGGAGACCCACCGGCACGTTTAGTTCCTTCTTCTCACAGATGGTAGAGACGCTGGAGGCATCCACCTGGGCCTTGAGGGCCTCCAGTTGCGCCTGGCGTGTGGCCGGGTCCGGCTCCAGCATGATCTCGTCAATGCGGGCCAGGATGGTCAGGGCCTGGTCAATACGAGCCTCCACGTTGGCGGCCGTGGCGGCGGGGATGAGACCATAACGTTCCTTGAGGCGGTTCAGGCGGCGACCGGCCTCGTAGCTGGCCTGCACGATCTCATCGCGACTGAGCCATTCAGTCTCATAATTCAGGGTGTATTTCCAACTGGGTTGGAGCAGGGCCTGGCGGTGCTCTTCTAACGTGCGATGAAAGAGCCGATACCCATAGCGCGCCGGGTTCTCAAAGACCAGGCTGCCGGGGTCCAGGAACGGGGCCATCGGCGCGATAAAGGGGTAGACACAACGCCGGTCCCGGAAACGCTCCAGGAGCAGCGCACAATAGTCCACAGTTTCCATGACCGACTGATAGGTCTGGAGGGGCAGGCCGATCATGAAGAACAGGTCCAGGCGCGAGCAGCCGGCCTCCAGGGCGTATTGCATGGTGGCCTCGATAGCGGCATTGTCATAGGGTTTGCCAAAGGCCCGGCGCACCGCCTCGTCGTGGGATTCCAGGCTGATCTCCAGCACAAAGCGGGGAAAGACACGGCCCACACGGGCCATAAAGGACTCATCGGCCGGGCCAAAGAACTCCATCATGATCGGGGCCCGCACCCGGGCCCGCTCGGCCAGGGTCAGGAGCCGGTCGGCATAATCCTCGCCCGCCTGCCGGAAATCACCCAGGATAAAGACCGGCGCGCGAGTGAACCGCTCCACGCTCTTGATGTCGCGGACCACGGCCTCCGGCGAGCGGTAGACGATGCGCCCCCGGTCCGTCACCCGCCTGAAGGCCGCCGCCGAGCCGCCGCAGGTGACGCAGGTCCTGGTACAGCCCCGACAGGTGAAGGCGGCTGTGGCCGGGTAGTCCAGCCAGCCGTCGAACGGCACGTAGCTCTTCAGGTCGCGGTCTCGCACCACGGCCTCCACCACATAGGTATAGTCCAGCTTGTAATCGTCTATGTCCTCGGGAACCCAGGTGAGGGGGTTCACGTGGACCCGGCCGGCCTGGTCCTTCCAGGTGAGGTTGGGCACAGCACCCAGCCCCTGCTCCTCCCGGCGGGCCAGGCAGTCCATAAGCCGTTTCATCGGCTCCTCGGCGCTGTCGCCGCGTATCACATAGTCTACGGCGTCATACTGGATCAACTCCTGGTGGTAGTAGGAAGCGGAGAGGCCCCCAAAGACCACCGGGATGTCCGGGTGCTCCTGTTTGCAGATGCGGGCCACTTCCAGGCTGCCGTGGGCGTGGGGCAGCCAGTGCAGGTCAAGGCCAAAGGCCCGGGGGCGCAGTTTGCGGATGACGGATGGCACATCGTAGCCCGGGTCGTTCAACATGCGCAGGGCCAGGTTGATGATGCGAGTGCGATAACCGTGGCGTTGGAGGTACTCGGCGATGCTGGTGAAGCCGATGGGGTACATCTCAAATACGGGACTGGAGGGGACCACATCGCTCACCGGGCCAAAGAGGATAGACCGGGTGCGAAAGTCATAGACGCTGGGAGCATGAAGCAGCACGAAATCAGGTTTAAACACGATGAGTTGGCTCCTCCTGAAAGAATGCTGGCCACAAGAGATCACAGGCCAGCGGGCGGGATAGTTCAACCAGGCCGGTGCATGATACCCGGTGAGGCCATAGCTGTCAAGGGGTTCAGGCCCTTGACGGGGAGGGCGTCGGCCCCTATAATGCGGGCGTCCCGCCAGGCGGCTCAATCCTGCCCTGCCCCCGGCCGCAGAGGGTGCCTGGAAAGTCCCTTATGCTCCCAAAACACTACAGCGAATGGGGAAAGGAACGAATTATCAGCCAATTCGTTTGATTCCCAATTCGTTGTTGTGTCCCATACAGTTTCAATTCAGGCAGTACTCAATGCACATCGGCATAGACGCCAGTCGGGCCGCCATCGCCACCCGCACCGGTATCGAATGGTACAGCCTGCAGGTCATCCGGCGGCTGGTGATGTTGGACCCGACGGACACCTTCACCCTGTATAGTCGCGTCCCACTGCCGGTGGAGATCCCGGTAAATCCGCCGCGCGTGAGGGCCAGGGTAATGCCATTCCCCCGGCTCTGGACCCACCTGCGCCTGTCGTGGGAGCTGGCGCGGCGATCGCCGGATGTGCTCTGGGTACCGGCCCATGTCTTGCCCCTGATCCACCCCCGGCGCTCCGTCGTCACCATCCATGATCTGGGGTATCTGCGCTACCCGGAGGGGCCAGCCCCCTATCTGCGCCTCTCCACGGTCTGGAACGCCCGGGTTGCCACGCACATCATCGCCGTCTCAGAGACCACCAAGGCCGATCTGGTGCGTGAATTGCATGTGTCGCCAGACAGGATCACGGTAGTCTACCCTGGCGTGGACGAGCGGTTCCGGCCCGTCTCGGACCCGGCGACTCTGCGGGCCATGCGGGAACGTTACGGCCTGACCGGCCCCTATGTGCTCTACCTGGGCACGTTGCGGCCACGCAAGAACGTGGTGCGTCTGGTGGAAGCCTTTGCGCAGGTCTCCCTCTGGCTCCAGGGAGACGGGGAAAAGCCCCACCTGGTCATCGCCGGGCGCAAGAGCAGCTACTACGATCAGGTTCGGGCGGCCGTGACGCGGCTGGGCCTGAGCGACCGGGTGATAATCCCCGGCTATGTGTCGGCCGACGATGTTCCCCTGCTCATGGCTGGGGCGCGCCTGTTCGTCCTGCCCTCGCTATACGAGGGCTTTGGGGTGCCCGTGGTGGAGGCGATGGCCTGCGCCGTGCCGGTGGTTTGCTCCACCACGCCGGCACTGGCAGAGGTGGCGGTGAGGGCCGCCCTCCTGGTGGAACCCACCGACACGGCCGCCCTGGCCCAGGCCATGCACCGGACGCTGACGGATGAATCCCTGCGTCGGGAGCTGATCGCCTGGGGCTTGGAGCGAGCCAGCCGCTTCTCGTGGGACCGGTGTGCCACGGAGACGTTGACCGTATTGCGTCGCGCGTGGACAACGTGACGAATGGGATCGTCACTGGAACAGTATCAGTAGTGAGTTCGTCTATCAGGCAGATTCGCAGATCCGCAGGGGGGATTATGAAGCGGGCTATTCTGGTAGTGAGCCTGGTGCTGGTCGCACTGACCCCGGTGCAGGCCCGGGGACCAACCGGGGCGGATTTTGTGCCCGGCGAGGTGTTGGTGCAGTTTCGGCCAGAGGTCACGGCGGATGAACAGGCCAGCCTGGTGAGAGCTGTGGGGGGCCAGGCGCTGGACGCGCCGGCGGGCCTGCCCCCGCTGCTGCTCCGACCGGTGCGCGTACAGGTACCGGTTGGTCAGGAGCGCGCCATTGCCGCCCGTCTGCACGCCGATCCTGGCGTCCAGGCGGCCGGCCTGAACTATATCGTGCGCGCGGCCCTGGTACCCAATGACCCATTCTACTCGTCTCAGTGGAATATGCCGCGCATCAATGCCCCGGCCGCCTGGGAGATCACCACCGGCAGTTCAGATGTGGTCATCGCCGTGGTGGATACGGGTCTGAAGGCCACCCACCCCGAGTTCGCCGGTAAGGTCGTGCCCGGTTATGACCTGGTCAACAATGACGCCGACCCGGACGATGACCACGGGCATGGCACTCATGTGGCGGGTATCGCCCTGGCCATCGGCAATAATGGGATCGGCGTGGCCGGGGTCTCGTGGGGCGCGCGGGTCATGCCGGTCAAGACTTTGAACGCTGAAGGCGCCGGCACGCTGGACAAGGGCATAGACGGCATCATCTGGGCCGCCTACAACGGGGCACGCATCATCAACCTGAGCTGGACCGTGGAGATACCGCCGAGCGATCCGAGCCGGAACATCCTGCAGGGGGCGATAGACTATGCTCATTGGCAAGGGTGTCTGATCGTCGCGGCGGCCGGCAACCAGTACCTGGAGGGCAACCCGGTGCTCTACCCGGCAGCCTGCCAGCACGTGATCGCTGTGGCCGCCACCGGGCAGAACGACGAACGCGCCCCCTATTCCGAAGTCCAGAGCTATGTGGACCTGGCCGCGCCAGGCGGGATCGCCCTCTATCAGTACGAGCCACCGGGTCACTATATCCTGAGCACCTATCCCCCAGCCTGGTACGCCTACATCTCTGGCACTTCCCAGGCCGCGCCGCACGTGGCCGGCCTGGCCGCACTGGTCTGGTCGCTGAACCCCTCCCTCTCCCCCGATGCGGTGGAAGGCTATATCAAGGCCGGCGCGGTCTATCTGGGCGATCCCTATCAGTTCGGCGCCGGGCGCATTGACGCCTGGGCCGCCCTCCAGCAGACCCCGCATTACCTGCGTCTGTCGCCCACCCAGCTCACCTTCCTGGCCGACGATACGGTGGTGCTCCCCCCGGCCGGGCAGGTAGTGAACCCGGCTTCCGGCAGCGCCTCGTGGTATGTGACCGGCGGCGCAGCGTGGCTCTCTGTCTCAGGACCGGTAGGGCAGACCCCCTCAGCCATCACCGTGACAGCCAACCCCAGTGGGCTGGCCTACGGCACATACCAGACCGCGCTTCTGGCCCACAGTAGCCTGCCCCTTTCGCCTAACAGCCCCGTAGTCATCAATGTGACCCTCATCTACGTGCCCCATTTGCAACGCTTCTATTTGCCGGCGGTCCAGAGGGCTTATGCCCCTACATGATGCGCGTGCCAAACCCGGCCCGGGTGTTCGAGTTGTCCCAGATCTCCTGGATGGTGATGACATAGGCCGGACGGTCCGGCCACTGCTCCGGGTGGGGCTGGTGATACACGTCGTGCTGGGCATTGACGAAAGTGTGGATCGGCCCCTCATGGACGATCTGGGCGATCCCGCGAACCTCAAAGCTGATGGTCGGGGGCTGGTAGTAAAGCAGCGTGACCTGGGGATTGTGCTGAATGTTGGTGTAGCTATGCTTGCGGGCCAATTCCAGTGTTACCAGCCGGGAAAAGTCAATGCGGGGCTTGCAGTCCGGGCCCCAGATGTGGTCCAGGAGGAGGGCCAGGCCAGCGCGTTGGTAGCCCTCACGCCAGCCCCGCTGGATATGGGCCAGGTAGGCCGCTGTAGTCCCGGCGAGGTATTCTTCATAGGGGATAAAGCCCACGCCCTTGATGGAGCCATTGAGGCCGGCCGGGCCATAGGAGATGAGAGCCGGGCTATGACGGGTGAAGCCCAGGAAGAGCTGCTCACGGGACAACTCCTTGCCGCTGGCCTGTGCCCGCACCCAGGCGGCCCGTTCGTCATAAGCCCAGCTAATGAACGCTGCGGGAATCTGCTGTTCGGTCATGATCCTCCTCAAAGATCAAGCCGGTCACCCACCTGGACCCGATCCAGGATGACCGGGTGACCTTCGATGAAATATCGCGCCGGTCGGGCCGGCATGTAGAGTAGTCGAAACGGCCGGGCCAGAACAGTGTCCACCACCCTTCGCTCTGCGTCTAGCCAGATGACACCCAGAGGGCAGAAGACGAATAGCATATGGATAGCGGCGTTGACCCGGCTTGAGCGATTCTCCACAAAGACATGAGCCTCGTCTTCACCGATGTGGCGGCGGAACATCAGACCCCACCCCCTGGCGATGGGGTTACGGCGCCAGATCACCCGGGTAGCGATGGGCTGGCCGGTGCGGTGGTTCAGGATGGCGGAGCGAGACATGATCGGTTCCTCTACCAGGGTCGGGCAGCGAGTTGGCCCGGTGCAGAGTCGGCGCTATACGTGCCGCTGACCGGTCTTGGGCGATTATAGTTAGTCCACCTATCGTTGTCAAGCCCGGCGATAAGGTTGCAGGGCCTGGTCTCTGCGGTAAAAGTGCAAAACTGAGGAGAACGTCGCCATGAATGACGAGTGGATGGTGCGACCCATCGGCCGGGTGTGCAATGACGTGCCCGGTCTGGATGCGCAGTGGGAAGATGTCACCTCGCAGATCGTGATTGACGAGAAGTGGACCCCGGCTCTGGATGGGCTGGAAGAGTTCAGTCACATCATCGTGCTCACCTGGCTGCATCGCCAGCCCCGGCGCGAGCCTGACGAACCCCATACCCATCCGCAGGGCCGGCTCGACCTGCCCGCCGTGGGCCTGTTCGCCACCCGCACACCCCGGCGGCCCAACCCCATCGGCCTCACCGTGGTCCCCCTGCTGGCGCGCCAGGGGAACGTGCTCACGGTCCAGGGCCTGGACGCCGCCGACGGTACGCCGGTGCTGGACCTCAAGCCTTACCTGGAGCGCGGCGACCGGATTGATGGCTCACGAACGCCGGCCTGGATTCGGAAGCTCTGGAGCGAATCTACGAATTGACGAATGGACGAATGGACGAATCACGAATCACACTTGCCATGTATCAGCGCTGGGGGTAGGATGACCAGGCATGACCTCGGCGGCCTGGTCGCCCGGGTGGAACCGGGCAGCCTGGCCGAGGAGCTGGAGCTGCGGCCCGGCGATGTGCTGTTGCGTATCAACGACCACCCGGTCCGTGACGTCATTGACGTGCGCTTCTATTCGGCTGAGGACCGGGTCACGCTACTGGTGCGGCGCGGCGATGAGGAAACCTACTACGAGGTCGAGAAAGACCCGGACGAGCTGCTGGGTCTGGAGTTCGCCGGGCCGGTCTTTGACGGCGTGCGCCGCTGTGCCAACGCCTGCGCCTTTTGCTTCGTGGACCAGATGCCGCCGGGCCTGCGGCCGTCCCTCTATGTCAAGGACGACGACCTGCGGTATTCGTTCCTCTACGGCAACTTTCTCACCCTGACCAATTTCACGCCGGCCGACTGGGACCGCCTGACCGGGCAGCGGCTCTCGCCACTCTACGTCTCCGTCCACGCCACCGATCCCGACCTGCGGGCGCGGATGTTCGGCAACCCGCGCGCGGCCGGCATCATGGACGACCTACGCCGGTTGGGGAGCCTGGGCATCCAGATACACGCCCAGATCGTGGTCTGCCCCGGCCTGAACGATGGCCCGCAGTTGGAGCGCAGCCTGAGCGACCTGGCCGGCCTCTACCCCACGGTGCAATCGGTGGCCGTGGTGCCGGTGGGTCTCACGCGCTATCATCGGGGGGCCATGCGGCCCGTCACGCCCACAGAAGCCAGGCTCATCGTGCGGGCGGTGGAACGCTGGCAACGTCGTTGCCGCGCGCAGTGGGGCCTGGGTTGGGCCTACCCGGCGGATGAGTTGTACCTGCTGGCGAGTCATCGCATTCCGGCTTGTCGTCGCTACGACGGCTTCCCGCAGTTGGAAAACGGCGTGGGCCTCACTCGCCTGCTCCTGGACGACGCAAGACGAATGTTCAAACCCCAGGCAATCCGCAATCCGCAATCTGCAATCCGCAATCCGCAATCTGCAATCTGCAATCTGCAATTAGTCTGCGGCACACTCATCGCTCCGACGCTCCAACGCCTCGTGGGGGGGCTGGGAATGCGCTGGTCGGTGCTCCCGGTGTCCAATCGCTTCTTCGGGCCGACGGTCACGGTGTCCGGCCTGCTCACCGCCGCCGACGTGCTGGAGGCGCTGGCCGCCGCGCCCCCGGCGGATATGGTGGTGCTGCCCCGGGCCATGTTCGACGCGGCCGGGGAGCGTACCCTGGACGACGTGACCTTCGACGAGATTCAGGCGCGGTTGGGTCGGCCGGTGCTGCTGGCGACGACCTTGAGCGACGTGGTAGACGCACTGGTTGCGTAGCCTCGATGCCGCTGCAAGTATATCATGCTCGCTGCCGATAACCGGTATGAAGGGTTGCGTTCCGTAGAGAGTATGCTATAATAGAAATCGGGTAACTGCTCAGCCGGTAGTCATACAGAGCCTCACAGAGCGTTTCACAGAGACCCGCCGAGATTTTCCGGGTATTTCTCTGTGAACCTCTGTGTCTTCTCTGCGCTCTCTGTGTCCAAATCCGGCCAGCCTGAGCAGTTACGAAATCGGGACAGGTGAATTGAACCACTTGACGAGGGATGATATTCGTGCCGCGATGGCCTATGGGGCCGAGATGACCCGCGAACGGTATGTCGAGATCCCGTTGCGGATGGCGGCATGAAGTTCAAGCCCGACGGAGGTAACCATGAACGTGATAGCCGTTGAGGAAAGCAAGCTCAAGGATGTGGTTAAAGCCGCTATCGTGGAACTCTTTGAGGAACGACAGGATCTGCTGAGTAGTCTGCTTGGCGAGGCATTTTTGGATCTGGGTCTGGCATACGCTATCCAAGCCGGCGAGCGTACGGCACCCGTCAGCCGGGAGGAAGTGTTTGAGATATTCGAGGTTGGCATGTGAACGCAGCGTTCAGGAAGAGTTTCACCAGGGCTCTTCTGGCAGTCAGGGACCAAAGCTTGCTCGTGCGCGTCAGGAGCATTATCGAGGCGGTTGAGCAAGCGCACAGCCTGGGCGAGATAGCTAACCTTGAGAAGATAACAGGCTGGAAGCGGTACTATCGCATCCGAGTCGGTGATTATCGAGTGGGGTTGGTGGTGGAAGGCAATACGGTTACTTTCGTTCGGTTCTTGCATCGCAGGGACATCTACAGGTATTTTCCGTAGGGAGGGACCTGCAATGAGACATAAGGTGTTTTGGATCATTCTTGGTGTAGCCTTGGTATTGGGCCTGCTGGCGATCAGCGGGTGCGACGTGCTGGGCGGGCGGCCCCAGCCTACCGCCACCCCCACCAAGACGCCGTGGGTGATGATCGTCACGGCCACGTTCACGCCACCACCCACGCCCCCGCCCCCGCCGACGCTGGAGCCTTCGCCGACGCCGGAACCGACGCCGATACCCACGCCCACGGCCACACCCAGGCCCACGCGCAAACCCACGCCCCGGCCCACGCCGAGACCCACCCAGCCGCCGATACCGACGCAGCCCCCGGCGCCCCAATGGCAATACCGGGGCCAGGTTGTCCGCTGGGACCCCAACTGTGGGTCTATTGGCATCTATGGACATGTGCGTAACATGGATGGCAGCGGTCGTCTATATGTGGTGATCAAGGTCTGTGCCGACGGCGGCGGCTGGTGCACGCAGGGACCACCGAATGGCATGCATCCCTTCACCGGCAAGCGCACCGATGATCCCGGCTGGTATGATTGTCTATTGGGTGACGATAAACTGGCCATTGAAACCAAAGCCAGCCCCAGGTGGTATTATGCAGTAGTCATTGACAGCCAGGGCAACGAGACGGAGTTGTCTGAACGAGTGCGTATCGGCCCATTCTCCTGCGAGACACACGGCTGGGCCGTGGTGGACTGGCAGCGGCTCATCCCGTAGCCAAGTGTCAACCAATTTTGAACCATCCCCAAACCCGGCCTGCATATAGAAGTGGATCAGTATCGTGAAAATCAAGATCGCTGTGGTCATATTTTCTTTGCTGGTGTTGGCGGCCATCGGGCTACTCATGGTCCTGGAGGAGCATGACGTGCGCCTGGTGGCGGTGGCTCCCACGCCCACGCGCACGCCCACCAAGACCCCCCGGCCCACGTTGTCTCTGCTGC
>Ga0129299_1002125_pt1 | contig 13204 bp, 12 predicted proteins | sample ConPoolayeCmetaG_FD_94477 | JGI IMG/M metagenome (GOLD analysis project Ga0129299, IMG submission 94477) | Hot spring microbial mat communities from California, USA to study Microbial Dark Matter (Phase II) - Cone Pool mat layer C metaG ... | reverse complement strand
TCCGCAGACGGGTGGAGATGAGGCGCGGTTGTTGTTAATAGACGCGGGATATGGGCGTGGCGTGTATTATCAGTTGGACAACAGTGCAGATATGAAGCGTGGATTTTCGCCGATGGACGAACTGGAGAAGATCGAAGAAATCGCGGGTGGGCATGGAGTTGTGATGGGGTTTCGCGAAGGGGTGAAGCTGGATGAAAAGCGCTGGCGGTGGGCAGAGCTGACGGTGCATATTAACGCCCAAGCGGTAGGCTGTGCGGCGCTGCGGCTGAAGGCGGCGGGGAAAGAGTTGGCAGCTGAACCCGTGTATTTGCACACCCATGCGTATGTGAAGCGCGCGGGGGCGGCGTGAGAGGAATTTTTGTCATCTCAATAGATGTAGAGTTTGCGTGGGGGCTGGTAAACCTGCCAATAACGGCAGCGGACTATGAACGAATTAGCGCGGAAAGACAGGCGGTCGAGCGCATATTGACCCTGTTTGAGAACTACAACATTCGGGCGACATGGGCGGTGGTGGGGCATTTGTTTCGCGAGCGTATTGAGATAGAGAATGGGCGGGCAGTACCGGAGATACCGCGGCCGGTGATGCGGGGAGAGGAGTTCGATTGGTTTACACACCTTGCGGAGGGGCCGCGCGAGGCATGGTGTGCGCCGGATGTCGTGGAACGGATACGCAGCGCAAAGCCGAAGCAGGAAATAGGCAGTCATTCCTTTGCGCATATTGTGTATGACGAGGAGAGGGCGAATGGGGCGGCAATAGCGGCGGATGTGCGCCTGGCAAAGGAGACGCACGCGGCGCACGGGGTGCCGTTTGAGACGTTTGTGTTTCCGTGTAATTGTTCCGGGTTTAAGGAAGTGCTGCGAGAAGCAGGGATACGAATATATCGTGGGCACACGCGGCGCTGGTATGACGGCGTGCGGCCGCGGGCATTATGGCGGCTTATGAATTTAGTGACGCACGCGCTGGGAGTGACGCCGCCGGTAGTGACGGCTGAGCGAGATGAATATGGGGTGATCAACGTGCCGGACAGCATGTTGCTGTATCACCGGCAGGGAGTGCGGCGACTGATTACGCCGTGGGCGCAGGAGCGGATGGCGCGGCGCGGGCTGGAGAGTGCGGCACGGCAGGGGAAAATATTTCATATGTGGTTTCATCCGTCGAACATTGCGTATCGGATAGAAGAACAATGTGCGGTGATGGAGAAGGTACTGCGGCATGCGCAGGAGATGATCCAACGCGGCGAGCTGGAGAACGCCACGATGGGCGAACTGGCGCGCCGCACAAACAAGAACGAGGAGTAGAGGTATGGATATACGGGAACGCGCGATTGAAGATCACCATAAAACCGCGGGGTTGTTTGAAGAGTTGTACGCGGGGATGAAGCGGGATTATTGCTACTCATCATTTTCATACGGGCGGAAGAAGATGGATGAGCTGTTTGACGAGATATTGGCAGGGATTCCGGCAGGCGGGAAGCTGCTGGATGTCGGGTGTGGCACGGGGGAACAAGTCAAGCGCTTTCGAGACAAAGGGTTTCAGGTGACGGGAGTGGAGCCTGCGGACGACATGCGAGTGAAAGCGCAGGAGCGCAATCCCGATGCGGTGATTGTAAAGGGGGTTGCGACAGAGCTGCCGTTTGGCGACGGCGAATTCGATGCGGTGATTTGTATTGAAGTGCTGCGCTATTTGGACCATGCCGACAACATGCAGGCATACCGGGAGATGTTGCGCGTGACGAAGCCGGGCGGGCGCATCATAGTGTCACTGGTGAACCGCTGGGCGCTGGATGGGTTTTATGTGTTCGACAAGTTTTTTCACGTGTTGAGCAGGATCACTGGAACAGAGCCGCCGATTCATTGTGAGTATGTGACACCGTGGCAGGTGCGGCGGGAGCTGGAGAAAATGACCGACAGCAAGATAACGTTTTACGGGCGGATGACCGGGCCATTGCGGATTATCTATAAAGTATGCCGGCCTCTGGGGGCGTGGTGTGCGCGGCGGCTGGAGAAACTGGATGACTGGATTTCGAAGCAGCGGTGGAGCGTGCCGTTTGCCGGGCATTTGATACTGGTGATAGAGAGGTGAAGGGGGAAGAGGGACGAGTGAAGGTTAAAACTTGGAACGTCAGACTGTGAAACGGCACCTGGAAAAAGTGATGCCGGCAGGGCTGTCGCCACGTGCGAGGGGCGACGGATGTGGGTGGTCAACTGTGCTCGACAGGGTTGCTGAAAGAGGTTATGATAAGGTGATGAAATTGGGTGAAATGCGTAGTATTGCCATTCCAGCGTGGCGGGCGTTTAGGGTGAAGCGGCTGGATGTATTAGGTTGTACCGCGCGTTGTGAGACAGATGCAGGCAGCGATGTAGATCCGGTGGTTAAATTTGAGGAGCTAGGGGAACAGGCTGCGGCGCGCTTTTTTGGTCTTTTGCATCATCTGGAGGATCATCTACAGTGCCGTTTGGATTTGCTGACATCGACGGGTGTACGCAATCCTTCACGTGCGCACACGGATCATGCGGGAGGGTGTGCCGGTGTATGAAAGGTGGTACAGCGGCGTGGTTGAATGATGTACGTGGTGCTGCACGACGTGGTGCGTCTTACTGAGTGTGAACATTGGCCGGGTTTGTCTCGAATGAAGAGCTGCGGAGTGCTGTCGGGCGCAAGTTCGAGGTGATGGGAGAAGCGCTGGCGCGTATCAGACGGGATGATCCAGATGTGTTGTGTCACATTCGCCATCATCGGGACATTATCTGATTCCGTTTCGTTTTAGCAGAGAAACCGGAGTATTGAAAAAACCTAGCGGATGCGTGCCGCGGAAGGAGGGACTCGGCTTGGTGAAGTGGGATTTGCGCTGCCGCAGTTCGAACATTGCCGTGAGACCGGGAAGCTGTGGCGGTTGCGTTTTGAGCGCTGATTTGCTACTGTATAGGACCAGATATACTAAGGAGCGTGAAAGATGAAGTTGCGAGAGCATGGATGGGCGCTGGCCGGCTTGGCACTGGTGGTGCTTGTAACGTTTCAGAGCGTGCTGCTGCCGCCGCGGGCGGTGGTAGCGAACGATTCGCCGCTGGCGAGCATTGCGCGCGGGCAGCGCTGGTGGGAGGAAGGGCGGCGCGTGTTGTGGTTGAACGACGGGTATTTGGGGAGAAGAGGCGGGCGGATGTCGTTTGGGATCGTGTATCCGCTGCAACGGCTGGTGAAGACGGAATATTACAACACGGTGTTGTTTGCGGGCACGACGTTTCTGGCGGGAGTGGGGATGTATGGGTTATGTGTGACGTTGGGGCTGAGCGCGCTGGCGGGGTTTGTAGGGGCGAGTGCGTTAATGTTGTCGGGCGATTTCATTACGTGTGTGTATTCGGGGCATGGGGGAAAATTTGTGATGTGGGCGCTGCTGCTGTGGAGTGTGTGGCTGTTGACGTATGGGGTGACGCGGCGGAACGTGGTGGCATTGGTGTGGAGCGGAATCTGTGGCGGGATAGGGGTAAGCGGGCAGTTGGATGTGGGGTTTATTGTGGCGTTGTTTATGCTGGCGTGGCTGGTGTTTCTGATATGGCACACACGCGACAGGCGGGAGTGGGCGAAGCTGGGCGCGGGGCTTGGGCTGGCGGTTTGTGTGGGAGCGGTGTATGCGGTGCTGACGATTGTGTCGTTGCTGGGGCTGGCGGCGCAAGGTACGAGTGGGATTAGTGAAGACCAGCGCGGGCCGGTGGAGCAGTGGAATTGGGCGACGCAATGGTCATTGCCGAAAGCGGAAACATTGACGTTGGTGGTGCCGGGCTTTTTTGGCTGGGGGCATGTGCCGGATTCACCGTACTGGGGGCGCATAGGGCAGGATGCGCGCTGGCCGGCGGAGCACGTGGGTTTTGCGCGTTTTTCCATTAACACGCAGGGGCTGGGTGTGGTAGTGATAGCATTGGCGGTGTTGGCCGTTTGTGCGGCGTTGGGAGCGCGGGGCGAGGAGGGAAAGGACGGGAAAGAGAAGCGGGCAGAACAGGAAGCGGCAAGCAATGTACCGATGCGCAGTGTGGTGCTATTTTGGGCAGTGGCAGTGCTGGTGGCGCTGGTAGTTGCATGGGGGCGGTATTTTGACACGGCGCCGAACAGCGCGAGCGGCATTGGCGCATACCGGTTGTTCTACATGCTGCCGAAGATGGATGCGATGCGCAATCCGCTGAAATTTTTATATCCGTTGATGCTGGGAGTTGCCGTATTGGCAGCGTACGGGATGGAAACAGTGTGGGTGCTGGCGTCGGGCGCGCAGCATCAGCAGAGCGGGAAGAGCGCCAAGCACAAGAAATAGGAGCACTGGAGATGAGCAAACAAAGCATACTGCCAGAGAACAAATCCGCGCGGTGGTTTATGTATGTTTGGGCGGTGGTGGTAGGGGGCTTGGCGTTAGTGACGGGGATTGTGTATGTGGGCGGGCATGCCATTACGGAAGGGCAGGCGCGGGTGCGCGGGGAGGAACTGATGTACCGGCCGGAAGTGCAGCAGTCCATACGACAGGCGCTGCAGCAGGGGATGGGGCAGGAGCAGATAGAGCGGCAGTTGCAGATGTACGGGCGGCAGGAAGCGGAGCTGATAGTGCTGCAGATGCAGCGCAGCGCGCGGCGGGCGTTGCTGATCGCGGTGATAGCGGGTGCGGCGTTGTATTGGCTGATGGCGCGGCGGGCGGATGCGGGGCAGCGGAAGCTGCTGACGGGAGTTGTGGTGGCTGTGCTTGTGTTTGATCTTGTGCAGGTGGCGTGGAAGTACATTATGGTTGAGGACACGCGGCAGACGCTGGGGGCGCCGGAAGCGTTGCGGCGGCTGCAGGCGGCGGCGGCGCCGTTTCGGGTGGCGCTGCTGACGAAGCAGCATCCGATGTACAACATGTGGGTGAGCGGGCTTTTGGGGAAACATGAGATCGAGCACATAGATGTGGCGGCGGATTCGCGGCCGTCGCCGGACATTCAGTTGTTTTTTTACAGCGATGCGATAGGGCCGCTGCGGCGGTGGCAGTATTGCAATGTGAAATACATAATTGGCCCGAAGGTGATGATGGAGCAGGCGTTGCGGCAGATTGGCGCGCGTGGGGTGTGCGTGCCGTGGTTTACGTGGCAGGAGCGGGACGGCGAACATGCCATCTATGCCTTGACAAGCACACTGGAGCGGGTATATGCGGTGGGGAGCTGGGTGGTAGAAACAAACGCGCGAGCGGCGGTGGCGTTTATGAACGACAACGGCACTGATCCACACCGTGTGGCCGTGGTGCATGATCTGGGCGTGGCACCGGCAGAAGCGCCGGAGTTTACGGCGCAAGTGCGGATTGTGTCATACAAGCCGGAACGAGTTGAAGCGCAGGTGAGCCTAAGTGCGACGGGGCTGGTGATCATGGCGACGGCGCCGGACGCGGGGTGGCAGGCAGAGATAGACGGGCAGCCGGCGCGGATCGTGCGGTGCAATCTGCTGCATCAAGGAGTGGAGGTGCCGGCGGGTGCGCACAGCGTGGTGTTTGCATTTGACACAGGGCATTGGAGCAACACGGTCAACGACTGGGCGTACGGCGCGCTGCCGGTGCTGGTGGCAGGTACGGTTGGATGGCTTGGGTGGCGGCACTGGCGCACAAGGAGCTGTGGCGAGAAGCGAGCATAAGCAGGCGATGAACTGGAGCGATGCAGTCAAGGTTGAAGACGTGCGAGACGTGACAGCGCCGTTTGCGCCGTATGTTGTATATGTGTACGGTTCGGGAGCACGCGGAGAGATGCGGGCGGATAGCGACATAGACGTGGAAATTTTTCCTGGGATTGCGTGCGAACCGTATGCGTTGTTCTGCGCGGCGCAGGCGCTTGCTGCGCGGTGCGGGCGGGAAGTTGATCTGGTCGATTTAACACGAGCTAGCGGGGTGCTGCAGGCACAGGTTGCCGCGCATGGTGTGCGTGTGATTGTGAACGAAGTGCGGCGTGCTGACGAGTTCGAAATGTATGCATTAAGCGACTATGCGTATCTGAATGAGAAGCGGGGGCAGGTGATCGAAGCGTTTATGAGGCCGTACCATGAATGATGATGTAACGATCAATAGAATTGCTGTAATTGAACGGTGTTTGGCGCGCGTCAGGGAAGGATACGGCGATGGCAGGCAGTTTGCTGGAAGTTACAGGGTACAGGACGCAGTTGTTCTCAATTTGCAGCGCGCATGCGAGGCGGCGATAGACCTGGCGATGCATGTTGTGAGTGTACGACGGCTGGGCATTCCACAAGATACACGGAGTGAGTTTAGCATGCTGCATGAACACGCGGTGATTGACGCGGAACTGGCGCTGAAAATGCACAAAATGATCGGCTTCCGCAATATCGCCGTGCATGATTATCAGAGCTTGAGCCTTGCGATTGTTGCAGAAATCGCGCAACATCATCTGGATGAGTTTACCGCATTCTGCACGGCGATTGCGCGGGCCTAAGCATTGGAACGGGTGGTGAATTCTGATAAGGAGGTGGATAATATTCAACAAGAGGCACTAATGACGTGGGGCGTACGTGCAACGATTGTATGGCTGGCTCTGACGGCCGTTCTCTTGCTGGCATACGCGCCGTGGCGGCCGGGGGCGATTGAGCGGGATGTGATTCAGTCAGATGCGAGTGAATATCATGCGGCGGCGGTTTCGCTGGTATCGAACGGAGTGTTTTCAACATCGTTGGCGTTGCCAGATGAGCCGGACAATTACCGTCCGCCGCTTTTTCCGCTGATGGCCGCGGCACTGTACAAGCTGGGGGGAATCCGACCGTTGGGAATGTTGCTGATGAATATGATGATATTTGCAGTGTGTGTACTTTTGCTTCCGAAGATTTTGCAGGCGTTGGGCACGTTTGAGAGCAGAGCGGTGCAGTGGACATGCATATTAGCGGCGGCGTGTCCGGTGTGGATTGTTACCAGCTTGATGTACATGCCGGACGCGCTGTTTACATTGCTGATGGCAGGGTTCTGCTTGCTCTGGCTGAATGCGATGCGTGTGATGACGCTGCGGCGAGTTGTTGCAGCTGCCATCGTGCTAGGACTGGCGACGCTGACAAAACCGGTGTCGTTGTACTTGCCGATCGCATTGCTGCTGTGTTTTGCATGGTATGGAGCAGCGCAAGGGCGGATAGTGCGTTCCGGTATATACGCGCTGGTGTTTTGTGCAGTGTACACAGCTGTACTCACGCCATGGTATATGCGGAATTACCGGGTGTACCAGCGGGTGAGTTTTGTCTCGTATGAAGGCCCGAGCCTGCTTGATTACACGGCGGCGAATGTGGTGCGGCGGGCGTACCGATGTGACTTGACAACTGCGCGCGCGGTTCTGCACCGGCATCTGAACGCGCGATACGACACCAGCCAGCTTGAGGCGAAGGCGCGTGCGATGCTGCCACAGCTATATGACACGAATGTGGCGTGGTATGCCAGTGCCGTACACGAGCGCTTTTGGCCGCCGCGCGCGGAGCGGGAAATATTGCGGAGCATGGCGGACCTGAGTGCGGCCGAAAAGAAGCTGTTCGTGGCAGTTTTCCAGAGCAACTGGCGCAGCTACGCACTGGATTCCGTGCGCGGCATGCTTAACATCGTCTTCATACCGCCATGGCAGGAGTGTCTGCGTATGACCATGCCGGAGGTGGATGCGATGGCATTGGCGCTGGCGTGTGTGCGAGGTGATTGGGCGGCGCTGGGTGCGATTGGTTGGCGGCGCGTGGCAGTTGCGGTGGCGCTGGCGGGATGGATGACGGCATTAGCAGTCATCATCGCAGTTGCGGGATGCAGCGGGCTGGTGGTTCTGGTGAGGCGCGGCGAGTATGGCGCCGCGCTGACCTGCGTGATCATCATCGGTTATTTTCTTGCGATAGCGGGGCCGAACGGCGAAGCGCGTTACCGTGCGCCGCTGTTGCCATTAGTTTTTCCACTAGCGGGGATCGCCTGTGCAAGGCTTGAAGAGATGAGAATGCATGCTGTAGACCAGTCGTAGCACGCAGGACATCTGATGTTTTTCATAACATGTTGATGGTAAATAATTTGCGCGAAACAAAAAATGTGGGAGCGGCCTCCGCGCCGCGACGGTGGGCGGAAGCAAACGAGCCGGGACGGGCGTCTGTGTAGACGCAGCGTCGCCGCGTTGCTGCCTGCACTCTGGCTGCCAAGCAGATCGGGGCATGGAAGCCCCTCCCACATTGGCAATGCAAAAAACGTCAGATGCCCTGTAGCACGACATTGACAAATGGCACTGTATATGGGATACTGTTGGACGCAGAAGATGCGCATAGGCCGACGATATGAAAACTTCAATGCTCCTCAAGAACTGCCGGGTGGTGGCGACGCAAAACAACCGCCGCGATGAGTTGTGCGATGCGGACATCTATATTTGCGATGGTGTGATTGCTGGTGTGGGACAGGGCTTGGCTGTGACGGCAGACGACGTCATAGATTGCCGGCACATGGTTGCCGTGCCTGGATTGGTCAACACGCATCACCATCTCTTCCAAGTCCTCACGCGCAATCTCCCCGGCGCACAAGACGCAAAGCTCTTTGACTGGCTTGTCTATCACTACGAAATCTGGCGCGGGATCACGCCGGAGGCTGTGTATGCCGCGGCGCGGTGCGGGCTGGCGGAATTGTTGCTGACGGGCTGTACTACGTCGGCCGATCACCACTATTTGTTTCCACGCTGCGCGAGTAACGAGCTGATTGACGCGGAAATTCGCGCGGCGCAGGAATTGGGCATTCGTTTTCATCCGACGCGAGGCAGCATGAGCCGCGGGCGTTCGCGCGGTGGTCTCCCGCCGGATGATGTGTGCCAGTCCGAAGAGGAGATTTTGCGCGAGTGTGTGCGGGTGATTGAGGCGTATCATGACGCGAAGCCGTATTCGATGTGCCGCATGTCGATTGCACCGTGTTCGCCGTTTAGCGTGACGCCGGAACTAATGAAAGAATCGGCAGCACTGGCGCGGCAGTACGGGGTGCAACTCCATACGCATTTGTGCGAGACGCTGGACGAGGAAACATATTGTATGGAGACGTGCGGGATGCGGCCGCTGCCGTACATGGAGTCAGTGGGGTGGGTGGGTGATGATGTCTGGTATGCGCATGGCATTTACTTTGATGATGCGGAAATCGCGCTACTGGGCCACACGCATACAGGCATCGCGCATTGTCCGAGTTCGAACTTGCGCTTGGGGTCGGGGATTGCGCCGGTACGCGCGCTGTTTGATGCTGGCGCACCCGTTGGTCTTGCGGTGGACGGCAGTGCGAGCAACGATTCCTCGAACCTGCTGCTGGAAGCGCGCGTGGCAGTGCTGGTGCACCGGATCAAAGCCGGTGTTGCGGCTATGCCTGCGCGCGACGCGTGGTGGCTGGCGACGCGCGGCGGCGCGGAGGTGCTGGGGCGCGATGACATTGGTTCGATAGAGGCGGGAAAGGCAGCGGATATCGCGTTGTTTGATGTGAGCGGGATTGCGTATGCAGGGGCGCAGAGCGACCCGCTGGCGGCGCTGCTGTTTTGCGGCTTTGACCAGCGCGCATGGATGACGATTGTGAATGGGAAAGTTGTAGTCAGGAACAGGCATCTCGTCAGCGCTGACGAACATGAAATAGCGGAAACGACAAACAAAGCTGCGGCGCGGTTGCTGGCACAGTAGGGGCACGGGACCATGCTCATATGCGGGATGCAGGATGTAGGATGCAGGATGTAGGATGCGGGATGACACATTAGAGTGCCAAAGGGCTTGGGAATTGTGAGGCATGCCAACCCAGAGCGCGCTCTGGGTTACAATCATGCTGCGCCTTCAGCACGCGGAGACAGGGAACATCACAACGGTCAGATGTAACGTAACGGAGTGAGGTATGAGCGGCATACAGGAATTTGTGCGGCCTGCGAGTATTGCAGAAGCGCTGCGTATGCTGAGTGTGACAGGGCGAGTGCCGTTAGCGGGTGGCACGTTTCTTGGCGCGCATTGTCCATCGCGCGTGACGGGGCTGGTAGATTTGTCACGGATCGGCTTGTCCTACATTAAGGCGCACGGCGAGGGAGTCGTTCTCGGCGCGATGACGCCACTGGCCGCACTGGCGAGCTCGGCGCGCTGTGGCCCGCTGGCAGCGTGTGCTGCTGATGCCGCAACGGAACCATTGCGGCACATGATCACTGTTGGCGGCAATGTTATGATACCCTTGCGCTGGAGCGATCTGCCGCTTTTGCTGTGTGTGTTAGATGCGGAATTCGTCGTTCGGGGGCACGCCATGCGCACGCGTACGTATCGGAGCGGCGTATTTTTCAAACAGCCGCCTGCCGTATTGTTGAAACAAGGTGAGCTGCTGACGGAAGTGCATGTGCCGGCTCTGCGCGGCGTGCGGCTGGCGCGCCGCAAACTCGTCCGCAATCACGGCGACATACCAGCGCTGCAGGTGGCAGCTGCGCTGCGGTTGCAACGTGGCAAGATGTGCAACGTGCGCATGGCATTTGTAGCGCAAAAGCCGCTCCCGACGCGCTTGGCCGCTTGCGAAGATTTGATCGAGGGCAAGAAACCAACTGACGAGTTGTTCGCCGCTGCGGCGCACGCCGTGCGTGGAGAAGCAGGCGTCCTTTCCGACACACGATTTAGCAGCGCCTATTTGCAGGAAATCATCGGCGTCTTCGTGCGCCGCATACTGGAGGAGTGCACAAATGAATAAAGCAGTTGTACCGCTTACATTGACGATCAACGATCAGATGCGGCGCATGGACGTAGCGCCAGGTGAGAAATTGATTGACACATTGCGGCGGCACGGGTACAAGAGTATAAAATTTGGCTGTGGGGAGGGGATGTGCGGCTCGTGCACGGTGCTGGTGGACGGACGGCCGCATCTGGCGTGCCTAACGTTTACGCAGCAGATGGAGGGGCGGCAGATTACAACAGTGGAAGGGCTTGGGAAATTTGGGGAACTGCATCCGTTGCAGCAGGCGTTTCTGGAGGAAGGCGCGGTGCAGTGCGGGTATTGCACACCGGGGATGATTCTTGCATCACATGCGCTGCTGGCGCGCGATCCCGATCCAAGTGATGACGCCATTCGCCGTGCCCTGGATGGCAATAAATGCCGCTGCACGGGGTATGCAGCGATCATCCGTGCTGTACGCCGCGCTGCACGCATGCTGGCACCATCCGCATGTTCGTCCCGGGCACGCCGCACCAGGAGATAACACTATGAACACACGCATTGTTGGTACGTCTGCCGTGAAAGTAGACGGCGAGGGCTTGGTCCTCGGCGCCAAGAAATTTGTGGATGACTACGACATCCCCGGCACGCTGGTGGGCAAAATACTTTTCAGCCCCTACGCTCATGCGCGGATCAGGCGGATAGACGCCAGCAAGGCGCGCGAGCTGGCGGGAGTCCATGCGGTTTTAACGCATCACGATGTGCCGCGTATCGCACACACCACGGCCGGCCAGGGCTTCCCAGAACCATCGCCGTATGACACGTTTGTGCTGGACAACAAAGTGCGCTTCGTGGGCGACCGTGTGGCGGCAGTCGCGGCGGAGACGGAAGAGATCGCCATGCAAGCGCTGTCGCTGATTGAAGTGGAATACGAGGAGCTGCCGGCCGTTTTGGATGCCAAGCAGGCGCGCGTGCCCGGCGCGCCCGTCATTCATGACGAGCCAGAAGCGCACGTGCCCATTCCAGTAGAATATGATCCCAAAACGAACCTGGCTGCACACACCGTAGTGGAAGTGGGCGACGTGGTGCGCGGGCTGGCTGAAGCTGATGTAACTGTTCAGCGAGAATATACGGCACATCACGCGCAACACTGCCCGATGGAGCCGCACATCACGCTGGCCTATACAGATGAAGACGGGCGGCTGACGCTCATCACGAGCACGCAGGTGCCGTTTCACGCGCGGCGCATAGTGGCGCAGGCACTGGGGCTGCCGCTCAAGCGCATCCGCGTGATCAAGCCGCGCATCGGCGGCGGTTTTGGCAGCAAACAAGAAGTGTTTTTAGAACAAATCTGTGCCGCATTGTGTCTCGCCGCGCGCCGCCCCGTCAAGATTCGTTATACCAGAGAAGAGGATATTGTTTGTGGCCGCACGCGTCACGAAATGCACATCACCATGACGATCGGCGCGAAGCGGGATGGTACACTGACTGCGCTGCGCATGGATGTGTTGAGCAACACGGGCGCGTATGGCGCGCATGGCTTGACAGTTGCCTCGAATTGTGGCAGCAAAGTTCTGCCGCTGTATCCGTGCGACAACGTGTATTTCGAAGCGGCTGTGGTTTACACGAACATGCCGGTGGCCGGGGCGTATCGTGGGTATGGCGCGACGCAGGCGGCGTTTGCCATGGAAAGTGCTTTAGATGAATTGGCGGACAAACTCATGATGGACCCGCTGGCGCTGCGCCAGAAGCTGCATATCCGCAGCGGTCAGTCGTCGCCGATTTTTGCCAAACTTGGTGAAGGCAAAGCTGGCGTGGCGCAGTCCATCGGCAGCTGTAAACTGGCCGAGTGCATAGAGCAGGGTGCGGCGGCAATTGAGTGGGACAAAAAATGGGCGGCCTACAAGGCGGCGCGCCCCGTGCCAGGCCGCCTCAAACGCGGCGTGGGCATGGCCACACTCATGCAGGGCTCCAGCATCCCGCACATAGACATGGGCGCCGCAACGATCAAAATGAATGAAGACGGCTCGTTCAATTTGCTCATGGGTGCGACGGATTTAGGGACGGGCAGTGACACCATTCTCGCGCAAATTGCCGCGGAAGTGTTGGGCGTGGAGACTGCTGACATACTGGTGTATTCGTCAGACACGGATATGACGCCATTTGACGTCGGTGCGTACGCCTCCAGCACCACGTATCTTAGCGGCAATGCCGTTGTGCGCACGGCAGAGAAGGTGCGCGATCAGATTATCAGCGTTGCGGCTAAGATCAGTGGCGCTGATCCTGCCGGCGCAGTGCTGATAGACAAACAAGTGCTTTTCGTGGACGGCACGCGGGTGTCGTTTGACCGTATTGGCAACTACGCCATGTATCAGCGCGATCAGTTTCAGATTGCCGCCACGGAATCATACTTCTCTCACAAATCGCCGCCGCCGTTCGCTGCGCACTTTGCTGAAGTTGAAGTTGATACAGAAACTGGCGCAGTGCGCCTGTTGAAGTACGTGGCCGCGGTGGACTGTGGCGCAGAGATCAACCCGCAGCTGGCGCGCGGGCAGACGGAAGGAGCGGTG